>JAESFW010000037.1_pt1 | contig 364672 bp, 351 predicted proteins | sample 9269481 | NCBI WGS metagenome assembly JAESFW01 (sample SAMN14515350, study PRJNA621654) | algae metagenome | isolation source: Lyngbya sp. HA4199-MV5 and co-occurring heterotrophs from soil with... | place: USA: Ahupuaa O Kahana State Park, Hawaii | collected 2009-07-21 | reverse complement strand
CGCACGGTGAGGTCGCCGCCGGCGACCGCCTGGAGCGCCCGGGCGAATTCGGCGGTGGCGGAATCGACCACTGCATTGATCTCGTTGATGCCGGCGACCAGGCGCTGCATCTGCTCGTCGGCCTCGTCGATCTTCAATCGCGCCGAGAAATCTCCCGCCGCCGCAGCCGCCACCACCTCGCCGACGTCGGAGACCACCGCCTCCATCGACTGCGCCCGCGCCAGACGCGCCGCAGCGGCGGCCTGTTCCTGCTGCTGCAGCAGCGCCACCTGCTCGCTGCTCTCGCGCAGCACCGAGACCGCACGCGCCATCGCCCCGATCTCGTCCTGGCGCTTGAGATGCGGCACCGCAACCTGCAGATCGCCACGCGTGAGCGCGGCCATGACGTCGCTCAGATCCAGCAGGGGGCGGGTCAGGGAGCGCTGGGCGAAGAAGAGCGCGATCGCCAGCGAGCCAAGCAGCATCACGCCGAGCACGATCGGCAGCAGGATCTGCGCCGTGCGGGTGAAATCGGCCGCATCCTGGCCCAGCGCCTCGCCGGCTGCCTCATTGCTCTTGGCGAAGGCGACGAGCAGATCGTTCAGGGCCTTGCGGTTGGCGCGGTTGAGCTCGTTGTTGCCCTGTTCGTTGGCCGCCGCCGTCGAGACCTGCCGGCCGAGACGGATGGTCTCGGAGCGGAAGGAGATGAAGTCGGCGATCGCCTTCTCGATCTCGCGGGTGCGGCTGCGCTCGGCCTCGGGCGCCGTGCTCGTCAGGTTGGCGGCCAGCGTCCGCAATTGCGGGAAGCGCGCTTCCATTCCCTTGGCGAAGGGCTCCGCCTCGGCTGCCGTCTTCGACATGTAGATGCCACGGGCATCCATCACCACGCCGAGAACGTGGCCGTTGATCCGGTCCGTGATCAGGGCAAGGTCCCCCTGAACGGAGGAGCGCTGGTTGAGGTCGCCCGAGCGCGACAGCGCCCACATGCCGAGACCGGATGAGATGAGCGCGCCGAGCGAGATGATTGCCAGGATCGCGACGATTTTGATGCGGATCGATTTCAAGGCCTGTTGCCTTTTTTGCTTCGACGCCGTGGGGGGCGCTGCGTTGTTTCGAGAGGTCGGCATCGGCTGCGACGGCGGCAGCCGATGGGGTCCGTTCCCTCGATCACGCACGCGTCCAGTCGAGCATCGACGCGAAACCGCTTAAATTTGATTAAAAGTGAGGCAGTTGGCTATTGCACCCCGGGCCGCGCCGGCAGGCTCGCTGCGTCGTTCAGCCCCGCCCGCGCGCGCTGACGCTCTGCCTGACCTTGAGCTCCACGAAGTTCCGGAGCTCGGTGACGCGCTTCGCCGGGTCGAGTACCTCCTCGTCGAGGCCATGGGCCCAGGCGAGGTCGTGGCGCGTCGGCTCGGCATCGAGCGCCTCGACATCGGCGAGCCAGCTCTCCGCTGCCGCCTCGTCGCGGCAAAAGCCCTCCGCGACGAGCTGGGGCGTCATTCGCCGCAGCAGCGCGGCGAGCTGGCCGAGCGAGAATTCGGGATGGTACTGCACGCCCCAGAACAGCCCGCCATCGGCGGTGATCTCGCAGGCATGGACGGCGCTGTAGGCGTTCGAGGCCAGGACGGTCGTGCCTGTGGGCGGCACCGCGATGGTGTCGAGATGGATTGCCGGCGCGTCGAAGGCGCCGGGGCGCCCGGCGAGCAGGGCATGGCCGTGCCCGGCCTGCGTCAGGGTGATGCGCCGGGCGAAGCCGATCTCGCGCCCCCGGGGATTGGCGACGACGCTGCCGCCGGCCGCCACCGCGCCCATCTGGATGCCCCAGCAGGAGCCGAAGCAGGGGGTGCCGCTGGCATAGATCGCGCGCATCAGCTCGATCTGCCGCGTCACCGCCGGCTGGAGATCGTAGATGTGCAGGGTCGAGCCGGTGAGGAAAATGCCGTCATAGCTTTCCAGCCCCGCCGCATCCGGCAGGTTGGCCCCCTCGTCGGCGGGAAAGCAGATGTCGGCGGTCGCGTCGGGTGCGATCGCCTGAACCTCCTGCGCATAGGCCTCGCCGAAGCAGATTCCGCCGAAGGCGCGGGTCTGGTTGTCGCGGTCCGCCCGTGTGTTTCCGTCGACGAAGAGCAGGCGCAGGGAGCGCGGCGTGATCTGGAGCATGGTTCGCGGTAGCTTCGTTGGGACAGCGGGGATGCGCCGGGCGATGGTCGGACCTGCGCCTCATCTCATAGGAGGCGAAGCGCACGCAAGGCTATTGCAATGGCCCCGCTTCCCCGGCAGGACCGCCATGACCATGAGCAAACTCGACACCGACCGCCTGTCGGTCCAGCAGCGGCCGGCGTTGGCGCAGCGGCTCTGGGGTAATCCCTATCTGCTGCTGGTCCTGACGACGTTGATGTGGGCCGGCAACTCGATCGCCAGCAGGCTTGCGGTCGGCAACATTCCACCGATGGCGCTGACCTCGCTGCGCTGGGTGTTCGTCTGTGCGGTGGTGCCGTTCCTGCTGCGCAAGCAGCTCGTCGAGCACTGGCCCGCTCTGCGCCAGCGCTGGCGCTTCATCGCGGCAATGGGTGTGTTCGGCTTCACGGTCTTCAACGCGCTGATGTACATCGCCGGCTACTCGACGACGGCGATCAATATCGGGATTCTGCAGGGCGCCATCCCGATCTTCGTGCTGATCGGCGCCTTCATCGCCTATCGTACGCCGATCGCGCCGCTCCAGGCGCTGGGCGTCGTCGTCACGCTGGTCGGCGTCGCGGTGACGGCGAGCCGCGGCGACATCCATGTCCTGGCGAACCTCACCTTTGCCAGGGGCGATCTCTACATGATCATCGCCTCGATGTTCTATGCTGGCTACACGGTCGCGATCCGCAAGCGCCCGCAGGTCCCCGCGTTCGTCTTCTTCGTCGCGGTGGCGAGCTTCGCCTGCCTGTTCTCACTGCCGCTGCTCGGGCTGGAGATCGCGACCGGCCATTTCTACTGGCCGACCGCGCAAGGCTGGGCGATCCTCGCTTTCGTGGTGCTCGGTCCTTCGCTGCTGGCGCAGGTCATGTTCCTGCGCGCCGTCGAGCTGATCGGACCGGGGCGGGCCGGTGTCTTCGCCAATCTCGTGCCGGTCTTCGCGCCGGTACTGGCGGTCGGCATCATCGGCGAGACGCTGGCGCTCTACCACGCGGTGGCGCTGCTCCTCGTGCTCAGCGGCATTTTCATCGCCGAGCGGGTGGGAAGGCGCTGACGTTTCGCCGCCTGGCGCCGCGGTTTCGAGACTAGCGAAGCGCCGCGACGGCCGCTTTTGCCACGGCGGCATGGGCGGCCTCGCGCTGCTTCGCATCGGCGGTCGAGCCCGAAAGATAGACAGCGATCGCGAAGACGCGGCCATTCGGCAAGGTGACGAGGCCGATGTCGTTGGTGGCGTGGTTGACCCCGTCCATGGTCAGGCCGAGGCCGGTCTTGTGGGCGAAGCGGGCGCCCTCGGGCAGGCCGGCGCGGATGCGCTCGGGGCCGCTCCTGGTTTCCGTCACGACCTTGTCGATGAAGGCGCTGTGCGCCGGATCGCGCAGCCAGTTGCCCTTGGCCTGGGCCTCGACGAACAGGACGCTCGCATCCGGCGTGGCGCTGTCGCGCTTGTCCTTCAGGGCGGCCTGCAAGGCGGCCTGGCGCTTCTTCGGATCGAGCGCGGAGAGCTTGGCCCGATAGGCCCGCTCGTCGATCACGTCGGTCCATGTGAAGCCGGGTAGGCCGAAGACCTCAGGCTGGAATTGCCGCTCATAGCGATCGACGGAGATGCCTTGCGCGCCACCGGCCTTGAGCATGGCGGTCACGGCCTTCGGCCCGCCGATCTCCCGCATCAGGATGTCGGCGGCGGTGTTGTCGCTGTCGCCGGCCGCGAGCGCGATCAGCTCGCGCAGCGGATAGGCGTTGCTCTCGCCCTTGAAGGCCTTGGCGAGCGGGCTGTGATAGAGCGAGAACTCGCTGCGGCGGATCGTGATCTGGTCGTCGAGCTTGAACTTGCCGGCCTCGACCGCCTGCAGCACCGCGATCGCCAGCGGCCATTTGAAGACGCTCTGCATCGGGAAGGATTCGGTGCCGCGATGCGACCAGGTCTTGCGGTCCTTCAGGTCGAGCAGGGCGACGCCGAGGCGGCCCTTCGATTGCCGCTCGATCGCGACGATCTCCCTGTCGAGTTTCGCCTTGTCCCAGTCGGCGAAAGCGGGCGAGGCGGCAAGGCAGGCGAGGGCGGTGGCGGCAGCGTAGCGAAGCATGGGCATATCCTGTGGCGGCGGCGCACAGGACAGCGCGATTGCGGCGTCACCGCGGCGGCAATTCGCAGCAGCCGAAGGCGAGTTCGTCGTTGCACATCTCGAGTTCGATCGGGCAGTCGCAGTCGAGTTCGAGGAAGTCCGGCACGAGCTGCTTCAGGCGCTCGCGCAGGGCGTCGAGCGTCTCGGCTTCGGTGACGATGCCGCTGTCGTCGGTCGCGACCGCGTACCAGACGCCGGCCTCCTCGTCGCGGCGGACCTCGAACTTGATCGGCGCCATGGCGGCATCCTTGCGGGATGCGACCATGGCGCGAAGACCTGCGAACTTCATTGCGTCAGAACCGCAGCCGCCTTGCCCGCTTGACCATCGGGATCTCGTGGATCTTGTCGAGCAGCTCGTCCGAGATCGGCTCGTCGACGGCGACATAGCAGATCGCGTCGCCGCCGGGCTTGTCGCGGCCGAGCGAGAAGGTCGCGACATTGACGCCGGCCTGGCCGAGGAGCGAGCCGAAGGCGCCGATGAAGCCCGGCTTGTCGGCATTGCGGACATAAAGCATGTGCGGCGCGAATTCGGCGTCGACCTGGATGTCGCGGATCTCGACGATGCGCGGCTTGCCGTCCTGGAAGACGGTGCCCGAGGCGTGGCGCGGCATGTCCTCGGCATCGACGACGATGCGGATGACGCTTTCGAGATTGCCGGCGACCTCGCGCGTCATCTCCTCGACGACGATGCCCTTCTCCTTCGCGACCATGGCCGCGTTGACCATGTTGATCTCGGGCAGGAAGGGCCGGAGCACGCCGGTGATCGCGGCGGCCGAGATCGCCTTGAGGTTAAGATGGGCGACCGCGCCCTCATACTCGATGCGGATGCCCTTGACCGGTGCCTCGGTGAGCTGGCCGAGGAAGGAGCCGAGCTTCTCGGCCAGCGCCACGAACGGCTTGATGCGCGGCGCCTCCTCGGCCGAGATCGAGGGGAAGTTCACCGCATTGGTGATCGCGCCCTTGAGCAGGTAGTCGCTCATCTGCTCGGCGACCTGCAGGGCGACGTTCTCCTGCGCCTCGTTGGTCGAGGCGCCGAGATGCGGCGTGCAGACGACGTTCTCCAGCCCGAAGAGCGGGTTGGTCTCGGCCGGCTCCTGCGAGAACACGTCGAAGGCGGCGCCCGCGACGTGGCCGGACTTGATCAGCTCAGCCAGAGCCGCCTCGTCGACGAGGCCGCCGCGGGCGCAGTTGATGATCCGCACGCCCTTCTTGGTCTTGGCGAGGTTCTCGGCCGAGAGGATGTTCTTCGTCTTCTCGGTCATCGGGACGTGCAGCGTGATGAAGTCGGCGCGCTTCAGCAGATCGTCGAGCTCGACCTTCTCGACACCGAGAGCGACCGCGCGCTCGGGCGAGAGATAGGGGTCATAGGCGATGACGCGCATCTTCAGGCCGATGCCGCGCTCGGCGACGATCGCGCCGATATTGCCGCAGCCGATGAGACCCAGCGTCTTGGCGGTGATCTCGACGCCCATGAAGCGGTTCTTCTCCCACTTGCCGGCCTGCGTCGAAACGTCGGCGGAGGGGATCTGGCGGGCGAGCGCGAACATCATCGCGATCGCATGTTCGGCGGTGGTGATCGAATTGCCGAAGGGCGTGTTCATCACGATGATGCCGCGGCTGGTTGCGGCGGGAATCTCGACATTGTCGACGCCGATGCCGGCGCGGCCGATCACCTTCAGGTTCTTGGCGGCTTCGAGCAGCTTGGCAGTCGCCTTGGTGGCCGAGCGGATGGCGAGGCCGTCATACTCGCCGATGATGGCGGCGAGCTTGTCCTTGTCCTTGCCGAGGTTCGGATCGAAGGTCACGTCGATGCCGCGATCCTTGAAGATCTGCACGGCGGCGGGGGAGAGGGCGTCGGAAATCAGGACTTTCGGGGCGGTCATGAGAACCTCCATTCCCCTCCCCCTTGTGGGGAGGGGCTAGGGGTGGGGGTAGAACGACCGGGTGCTCGCGCATGACGAAAGGCGCGACGGCTCGACCGGCGTCGGTGCATGATCGGAGAGGGCGAGATCGCGTTTGCGACCCCCACCCCTAACCCCTCCCCACAAGGGGGAAGGGGGACGGGTCGAGCTTACGCTGCCTTCTTGCCCAGCGAAGCCTTCGCTTCCGCGAACGCATAGGCGATCCAGGGCAGCAGCGCCTTGACGTCGCGCGACTGGACGGTCGCGCCGCACCAGATGCGCAGGCCGGGAGGGGCGTCGCGGTAATGGCCGAGGTCGAAGCCGGCGCCGGCCTTCTCGATGATCGAGACGACCTTCTTGGCGAAGGCGGCCTGGTCATCGGCCGAAAGCGCCGTCACCGCCGGGTCGGTGAACTTCAGGCACACCGAGGTGTTCGAGCGCGTCTTCGGCTTCACCGCGAGGAAGTCGATCCAGTCGTTTTCCTTCACGAACTTCGCGATGGCGCGGGTGTTGGCGTCGGCGCGCTTCACCAAGCCGTCCAATCCGCCAACTTTCTTCGCCCAGACCAGCGCGTCGATGTAATCCTCGACCGCGAGCATGGAGGGCGTGTTGATCGTCTCGCCCTGGAAGATGCCCTCGATCAGCTTGCCGCCCGAGGCCATGCGGAAGATTTTTGGCAGCGGCCAGGCCGGCTTGTAGGTCGTCAGCCGCTCGACCGCGCGGGGCGAGAGGATGATCATGCCATGGGCGGCCTCGCCGCCGAGCACCTTCTGCCAGGAGAAGGTCACGACATCGAGCTTGGGCCAGTCGAGGCGCTGGGCGAAGGCGGCCGAGGTCGCGTCGCAGATCGTCAGACCCTCGCGGTCATCGGCGATCCAGCTCGCGTCGGCAACGCGCACGCCCGAGGTCGTGCCGTTCCAGGTGAAGACGACGTCGCGGGTCTTCGTGTCGACCTTCTTGAGGTTCGGCAGCTCGCCATAGGGCGCCTCGAAGGTGCGGACATCGGCGAGCTTGAGCTGCTTGACGACATCGGTGACCCAGCCGGCGCCAAAGCTCTCCCAGCTCAGCATGTCGACGCCGCGGGCGCCGAGCAGGCTCCACAGCGCCATCTCGACGGCGCCGGTGTCGGAAGCGGGCACGATGCCGATGCGGTAATCCGCCGGCACCTGCAGCACTTCGCGGGTCAGGTCGATCGCGAGTTTGAGCTTGTCCTTGCCGACCTTGGCGCGATGCGAGCGGCCGAGCGGGGCGTCGGAGAGGTTCTTGAGGGCCCAGCCGGGGCGCTTGGCGCAGGGGCCGGACGAGAAATTAGGCACGCGCGGACGCGTGGCAGGCGCAGTGTTCACCATCGATGTCTCCATCCTTACAGATGGGCGCGCCCCGTTGGGGGGGCGTGTCCCGTCGATGGGGGTAAGGCGGAGGGGTGGGGTGAGTCAAGAGCGATTAAAAAATAGCTGCGACGTCGTTGATTAATCTGGCGCAATTGTAAGTTTTATTTGTATAATTGAGCATTTACTCCCCTCCCATCTGCAGGCCTATTATTTCGCTTAGTTTACTTCCCTGCCTATTATTGTTTACAATAGCTGCAATAACTTCACTTCGCCATACGACGCCTATTTCCGATATCTCGTCGCGTGCTCGCTGTGCGATAGTATCATTGACGATAGCGCTTGCGCCTAGGTCTTCGGGTAACAGTCTGCCCGAATAGACGCCAACAAAAGCGCCGGCGCGACCGAAGACAGGCGATCTGCCAACGCCGAGCGGTTGACCAGTAGCGGGACGCGTTGCAAGGACCGGACTTCCCGACATCCCACTTGCTGTTCGGCAATCAATTAAGAATCGCGGCAGGCCGGCTTGGGACAAGGTTGGCTCAGAAGCTATTGTACCTCGCTTGTAAATGGGTAGAGCGTCGCCGCCGCCTCTCAGGCCCCAAGGATACCCCAAAACGAACGCGTCGTCGGTCACCCTGGTGGAAAAGAACGGATTCAAATCCAAGAAATTTGGATCGCCGACTGCCCTTAATACAAGGCCTTTCCCGGATGGATGCGCTATTTGGCCCATGCGCAACGCGACGACGTCGACCCTATGTAAAAACGTCGGATGCTCGAACCAGCGCGGGCGCTCACCGTCCTCATCGTTGATCGGTAGTTCAAAATGCACAACCCGATCTTCATGAATAAGCGGATCTGCCGATTTACCTTGTCCAACTTCTTCATGGATCATCCCATGTAATGAAGTAGGCACTGCACCAGTCTCGCTGATATTTGGCGCCGATGGTTTTCTTCCCGTGACAACGTGCCAGTTCGTCACTAAAAATAACTCGCCGTCAGGTTGGCGGCGATACCAAAATCCTGTGGCGGTGGACAAGGTATTCCCCTGTGCGTTCTTTACGAGCAGAGGTGTCGTCAAGGTCGATGTGTTCATGAGCATGGCGAGGGATGATGCCTCACCGGAAAGGCATGGGGAACCCTTGTCCTGGGAGGGGAGGGTTCCCCATGTCCCCGTTTGCCAACGGTGCCGGGTCGCGAGTTCTTTCCCCGCCGCTGCGCCAGTTCCATAATCCCACCACCTCATCCCCGAGGGGCAGCCATCCGGAAGTGTGCCGTTGGTGTGGTATTCGCGGCGTCTGCGGCGGGTCTCACAAGCCGGACTCGGGAGGCTGCGGGAACCGCCGAAAGCCGCCGCTTGCGGCGGCGTCTTCCACTCAAGGTGATGCAGACTGCGCAAGCTTGTCTGCATGGGATACTACGGCCCCTGTGCGAGGAGCTCGCTGGAAGGTTCGGCGGTCGAGGGCCGTGGCGTCGGGCGGATGACGAGGCGATGAGCCGAACTGATCCGCAACGTGCCCGGCCGGGGACAGCCCGACCGTATAAGCGCGGCCCGCAGTCAAAAATCGCCGACGAGCGGAGCGCCACGGGGCGTGCGGATGGTGGCTCAATCCATCCGCGCCGCATTCTGGCTCAATGGATGCGGAACTCTACCCCCGCGCCTCGCGGCGCTCCGCTGCCCCTCATCAATAACCGCCGCGCGGAAGCGCGGGCGGGGATTTGGCGCGTTCTCAACGTGAGGCGCGGGGAACCCCTCTCCCGAATGGGAGAGGGGCAGGGGTGAGGGACCGCCGCTGGTCGTTGGAGCGCGACGGCACCGCTGCGGCCTTTATTGCATAGGGCAGGCCCTCATCCCTGCCCTTCTCCCACACGGGAGAAGGGTTCCCCGTGCCTTTCCCGGTTGGGTTGAGCCGCTGCCGGCTTCTACGCTCAGAATAGTGATCTCGGGCGGGGCCCGAGATCAGTGAAAGGGGCAGGGGTCAGGGAGCGCCGTTGATCGCAAAGGCCACCGCGTCCAACATCCACTCCCGATGACAAGCGAACGGCGCCAATTCGCCCGACAACTCAGGCAGCGGGCAACCGAGCCGGAAGACGTGCTGTGGTCGCTGCTGCGAAACCGCCAGCTCGACGGGCTGAAGTTCCGTCGGCAGGTGCCCTTGCTCAGCTACACAGTCGATTTCATCTGCATCGACCGAAAGCTGGTTATCGAGGTTGATGGTCGCCAGCATCGCTGGGAGGCGGACTACGATGCAGCGCGGACGGGGGAGATTGAACGGCACGGCTTCAAGGTCATTCGCTTCAGCAATGCCGAGGTCTTGAATGACAGGGATGCTGTCGTTGCCGCTATTCGCAAGGCGGTTGGTGGATAGGTCGCGCCCTTATCGGCAGCGGCAGGCCCTCATCCGGCGCTCCGCGCCACCCTCTCCCATCCGGGAGAAGGGAGGAGGCGTCGCGGCTCCGGTCCCTCAATCCCCCGTCATCGTCATCTCGGCGTCGCTGGCCTTCATCTTCGGGTTGGCGGCGCAGAAGGCCCTGATCTTCGCCCTGATGGTCGTGGGATACTCGCCCGTGCCGTGGGCGCCGGATTTCAGCCATTCGGCGCAGCTCAGATCGCGATCCGTGATCCGGGCCGTGGCCGGGGCAGCGAACAAGAGGCCGGCTAGCGCGGCGAGCAGGATGCGGGAGAGGCGGGGCCGGGAACAACGGAGCATCGTGGTGACCTGAAGGAGCGGCCGAAGCGCGGCCGGCATTGCCGCCGCTCCTGCCCTGCGTCGCCGCCGCATGCAAATGCGATTGTCGCGGCCCCGATGTGCGGGCAGGGCAGGGAACAAAGCCTATGGTCGCCGCGCGAGGCGTTTTCGTGATAGGCAGCGGCCGAGATCGCAACAGGTTAAGAGACCATGGCCAAGAAGACGCCCGAACAGCTCGCCCGCGAATTCGAGGGCCGCAAGGCCAAGGGGCTGGCCAAGGGCGCGGCGGCGTTCTGGCCGAACATCATCGCCAATGCCGTGCTGAAGCTGACGGCGGCGAAGGCGGAGATCACGGTCGCGTCCCTCACCGAGCTGATCGCGAAGGACGCCGAATCGAGCGATGTGACGCTGAGCGCCGGCGCGAACGAGGCGCTGGCGCGTCTGCGGCAGGCGGTGGCGAAGGCGGAAGGGTAGTTCCGCCGGAACCTCTCCGTCATCCTGGGCGACCGCAGGTCGTCCCGGGATCCATCGGAGGGCTCCGGCGTCTTACGATGGATCCCGGAGCTGCGCGGCTTCGCGGCTTGTCCAGGATGACGGTGGTGGTTCCGGCGGGTGTTCCTTACCCCGGCTCGCCGGCGATGACGCCCTTGCGCAGCAGGAAGCAGCCATAGGGGCGGGGATCGCCGACCTGCATCACGGCGAAGGCGCGCCGCGCCGCCTCGTAGAAGGCGAAGCGCTCGATGCCGGCGGCAGGGCTGGCCTTGCCCAGTGCCTTGTCGAGTTCGCGCTGCACCGCCTGCTGCACGGCGGGAATCGCGGCGGGATCGCCGACGACCTGCATGCGGCGCACCGGCTCGGGTTCGAAATCGTCGATCGGCAGCACGGAGAGGATGGCCCGCGCCGCACGCTCCATCGTCAGCCCGGGCAGGCGGATCAGCCTGCCGCTGGTGGTGGCGCTGGCGATGGTTTCGGCCGGGTGGTTGGCGTCGACCAGCGCGAGATCGTCGCCATGGCCCATGGCGGCGAGCGTCCAGAGCAGGTCGGCGGAGAGGACGGGGTCGAGGTTCTTCAGCATGGTGATCGGCTCATGTCGGTTGCCGCCCGCGACGGGCGAGATAGAGGCGGGCGGCGTTGCCGCCGAAGATGGCGTCGCGCTCGGCGGCGCTGCAGCCCGCGAGCAGGGCGGTCGCGGTGTCGTGCCAGCGGGAGTACTCGGCCCGCAGCGTCACGACCGGCCAGTCGCTGCCGAAGATCAGGCGCTCGGGGCCGAAGGTCGCGAGCAGGTGCTCGACGACCGGGCGCAGCGTCTCGATCGTCCAGTCGCTTGCTGCTTCGGTGACGAGGCCGGAGAGCTTGCAGAGCGTGTTGGGATGAGCGGCGAGCGCGGCGATGCCCTCGCGCCAGGCGGAGAGATCGCCGGGGACGAGGTCGGGCTTGCTGAGGTCAGGCTTGGCAGCGTGGTCGATCACCACCGGCAGCGTCGGATGCCGGGCCAGCATGGAGAGCGCGGCGGGGATGTGCTCGGGCTTGAGCAGGGCGTCGAAGACGAGGCCACGGGCGATCATCGCCTCGAAGGCGGGCGCAAGTTCGGGCCGGGCGAGCCAGTTCTCGTCCTCGATATCCTGCACCATCGGGCGCAGGGCCACGAGCAGCGGGTCGACGGCGAGAGCTGCGATGCGTCGGGCGATATCGGGTGCGTTGAAATCTGCCCAGCCGACGACGCCCGCGACGAAGCGGGTCTTCGCGGCGATGCCGAGCAGGAAGCGCGTCTCGGCCTCGGTCGGCGCGGCCTGGACGAGGATCGTGCTCTCGATGCCGTGGCGGGCGAGCAGGGGGGCGAGATCGGCGGGGCCGAAATCGCGGTGGATCGGCCCCAGCGCCGGGGTCAGCCAGCCATAGTCGCCGCGCGCGATCTGCCAGAAATGCTGGTGGGCGTCGATGCGGGGCGCACTCATGCCGGCACCGGGACTTCGGCGCCGAGCAGGCCTTCCGCCTTCAGGTCCGCCCAGAGCGCGGCGGGGACGGGGCTGTTCAGCTCCGCGATCTGGTCGGCGACCTCGGCCGGCGAGACGGCGCCCATGACGAGGCTCGCCACGGCCGGGTGGCCGAGCGGGAAATGCAGCGCTGCGCGGCGCAGGGGCACGCCATGGCGCTGACAGACCGCCTGGATCGCGGCGACGCGGGCGAGGATTTCCGGCGGTGCGGGGTTGTAGTTGTATTTCGCGCCGGCGACAGGGCCGGTGGCGAGGATACCGGAGTTGAAGACCCCGCCAAGCATCAGGCCGATGCCCTTCTCCTGCGCCAGCTTCATGAAGGAGGCCAGCGCCGGCTGCTCCAGCAGCGAGTAGCGGCCGGCCAGAAGCATGGTGTCGAAGTCGCCGGCGCGGGCGAAGCGCTCGCACATGTCGGCCTCGTTGACGCCGACGCCGATCGCCTTGACGGCGCCGGAGGCGCGCAGCTTCTCCAGCGCGCGATAGGCGCCCTCCATCGCCTCGGAGAAGCGCTGCTCGACCATCGCCTCGCCGTGCGTCCAGACATCGACGTCGTGGATCAGGACGATGTCGATCCGGTCGGTGCCGAGGCGCAGTGCCGATTGCTCGAGCGAGCGCATCGCGCCGTCATAGGAGTAGTCGAAGCGCAGGCCATGCGGCAGGCCGCCGAGATAGCCCGAACCGTCACCGCGCCCGGCGAAGGGTTCGGCGACGCGGCCGATCTTGGTCGAGAGGGCGAGCCCGTCGCGTCCGGCCCGGCGCAGGGCCGCGCCGATGCGGTGCTCGGACAGGCCGTGGCCATAGAGCGGGGAGGTGTCGATCAGCGTGATGCCGCCGGCAATCGCGGCCTCGACGGTCGCCACCGCCTGCGCCTCGTCGAGCCTGGCATAGAGATCGCCGAGGGGTGCCGCCCCGAATCCGAGCGTCGAGACGGAGAGCGCGCTGCGGCCAAGCGGGCGCGGCGCGAGGGCGGAGACGGAGAGCATGCCAGGCGTTTCCATTATCGTTGGCGACACTATGTGCATACCAACATGTTAGCTTGCAACCATCCTCGAACCGGATTAGCGTCCGCCGCAAGATGGTGGTGCGGCCGGATCAGAACCGGTGCTTGCCGTTAGGTCAACAGGCCCGGAAAAGGGCTGGATCACAAGTCCTGGGAGGACGATCGATGAGCGAGACCATTCTCAAGCCGACCCGTCGTGCACTGATGCGCGGCGCCGCAGCCCTGGGCGCTGCCGGCGCCATCGGTTCGCCCCTGGTGTTGCGCGAGGCGCGTGCGCAGGCGGCATTCAACTGGAAGCGCTTCTCCGGCACGAGCATCGACGTGCTGCTGGTGAAGAATCCGCGCTCCGACCTGTTCCAGGCGGCTGAGAAGGAGTTCACCGAGCTCACCGGCATCAAGGTTTCCTCCGAACAGGTGCCCGAGCAGCAGCAGCGCCAGAAGGCAGTGATCGAGTTCGCCTCAGGCAAGCCGAGCTTCGACGTCAGCGGAATCTCGCTGCATGTGCAGAAGCGCATGGCCGCAAAGGGCAAGTGGTTCGCGGATCTGGCGCCGATGATCAAGGACGCGTCGCTGACCTCGCCCGACTTCAATTTCGACGATTTCGGCGCCGGCGCAGTGTCTTACGCCCGCCAGGCCGACGGGGCGCTCGATACGCTGCCCTTCTTCGTCGATTACTGGATGGTCTACTACAACAAGGAGCTCTTCGAGGCGAAGGGCGTCACCTTCCCGAAGACGATGGACGAGATGGCGGTGGCCGCCGCCAAGCTGCACGATCCCGCCAAGGGCGTTGCGGGCTTCGTCTCGCGCGGCCTGAAGAACGCCAACGTTCCGGTCTGGGCCTGCCTGCTGCTCGGCCAGGGCATCGAGACGACCTCGCCGGAAGGCAAGCTGCTCACCGATACGCCGGAGGCGATCTGGGCCGGCGAACTCTACAAGAAGCTCAACAAGGATACCGGCCCGGCCGGCCAGGTCGGTTTCAACTGGAACGAGTGCCAGACCACCTTCATGCAGGGCCGCGCCGCGATGTGGCTCGACGGCATCGGCTTCGCGACGCCGCTCGAGGATCCGAGCAAGTCGCGCATCGTCGGCAAGGTCGGCTACGGCATCACCCCGCCCGGTCCGAAGGCGCATCACGCCGGCATGTTCGGCGACGGCATCGGCATCTCGCGCGGCTCCCAGAAGAAGGAGGCCGCCTGGCTCTACATCCAGCACATGACCAACAAGGCGCAGCAGCTCGCCATGCTGAAGGCCGGTGCCGGCGCGCCGGCACGCTCCTCGGCCTATTCGGACACGGCGACGATCGAGGCGTCGAAGTTCGGCAAGCAGTACTTCGACTGCCTGCTGGGCTCGGCCAAGATCGCCCGCGCGGCGCTGCCGCAGATCGTCCCGGTCACCGAATTCCGTGACGTCTTCGGGGTCGGCCTGACCAACATGATCGGCGGCGCCGATGTCGCGACCGAACTGAAGAAGGCGACGGAAGCCTTCGCGCCCGTGCTCGCCAAGAGCGAGCAGGGCTGAGCCCCAGGCGTCTTGGCCGGGCTTGCCCCGGCCATCTCGTCACGCGTGTTCAGTTTCATGGAGATGCCCGGGGTATGCCCGGGCATGACGTCCCCCGCATGACCACAACGACCCTGTCACCGACGATTGCGAATGCGCAGCCTGCGTCATCCACGCAGTCGGCCGATTTCACGCCGCGCTATTGGCTGTTCGCCGCGCCGGCCGTGCTGGTCGTGGCGACGGTGATCGTGTTCCCGTGGCTGTTCACGCTCTACATGTCCGGCCACGACTGGAAGATCGGCGCCGGGCCGGAATTCGTCGGGCTGGCGAACTTCGCCGAGCTTTTCCGCGATGCGCGCTTCATCGAGTCGATGGGGCACACCTTCTATTTCACCTCGCTGGCCGTCGTGCTGCCGATCGTTTTCGGCACGGCGGCGGCCTTGGTCTTCCACCGTGAGTTTCCGTTCCGGGGCGTGCTGCGGACCATCTTCGTGATGCCGATGATGGCGACGCCGGTCGCAGTCGCGCTGGTCTGGACGATGATGTTCCATCCGCAGCTCGGCGTGCTGAACTACCTTCTGTCGCTGGTCGGCATCGGCCCCTCCGCCTGGGTCTATTCGCCGGACACGGTGATCCCGACGCTGATCCTGGTCGAGGTCTGGCACTGGACGCCGCTGGTCATGCTGATCGTGCTGGGCGGCCTCGCCGGCCTGCCGCGCGAGCCCTATGAATCCGCCCTGATCGACGGCGCCAATGACTGGCACATGTTCCGGCACATCACCCTGCCGCTGGTCTGGCCCTTCATCATGGTGGCGATCGTCATCCGCACGATCGATGCGCTGAAGGCCTTCGACACGATCTTCGTGATCACGCAGGGCGGGCCGGGGACGGCCTCGGAAACGCTGAACATCTTCCTCTATCTGCAGGCCTTCCAGTTCTACAAGATCGGCTACGCCTCCGCGGTCGTGGTGATCTTCTTCGTCATCATCATCATGCTCTCGCTGCTCCTGCTCTATGCGCGGCAGAAGTCGAAGTGGAACGCGTGATGACCCGCCTCCTCAAGAAACTCGGCTTCTTCGCCTCGGTCTTCGTGCTGGTCTCGCCGGCGGTGCTGGTCTTCCTCTGGATGATCTCGCTGTCCTTCAAGAACGAGCTCGACAACACCGCCTTCCCGCCGGTCTTCATCCCGAACCCGCCGACGCTGAAGAACTATGTCGATGTCTTCGCGCAGAACAATTTCGCGCTCTATCTCTGGAATTCGGTGCTGGTCACCGGTGGCGCTGTGCTGACCGGCCTCGCGGTCGGCGTGCCGGCCGGCTACGGCATCGCTCGCGGCAAGGCGACGAAGTTCGCGATCCTGATCCTGGTCGCGCGGATGACGCCGGCCCTGTCCTACCTGATCCCGCTCTTCCTGCTGTTCCAGATGACCGGGCTGGTCGGCACGATCACGGCACTGGTGATCACCCATCTCGTCATCACCATCCCGATCATCGTCTGGATCATGATCGGCTACTTCGAAAACGTTCCCATCGAACTCGAGGACGCCGCGCGGATCGACGGCGCGACGACCTGGCAGGCCTTCCGCCATGTCGCCTTGCCGCTGGCGCGCCCCGGCATCGTGGTCGGCGGCATCCTCGCCTTCATCTTCTCCTGGAACAACTTCATCTTCTCGGTGGTGCTCGGCGGCAAGAACAGCCGCACGCTGCCCTCGGCCGTCTACAACTCGCTGACCTTCGAGCAGATCTCCTGGGGGCCCCTCGCTGCCGCCGCGCTTCTCGTGACGCTGCCGGTGCTGCTGGTCACCGTGCTGGCGCAGCGTGAGATCGTCGCCGGGCTCTCGGCCGGAGGGCTCAAGGATGGCTGAGATCGCCTTGTCCAGTGTCTGTCATCTGACTAACATGTCAGTATCCCCCTCGCTCAACGCCTCACTGTCCTGAAAGACTGTTCCCATGCCCCTCGATCGCAATCGCTTCGGCCTTTCCTGCGCCATCACCACCCCGATGCGGGAGGGCGGCGGCGTCGACCTGCCGCGGCTCGTCAAGCATGCGCGCCATGTGCTGGCGCAGGGCTGCGACAGCGTCACCCTCTACGGCACGACCGGCGAAGGCGCGGCGCTCGGGCTGCCGGCGCGGGGCGCGATGATGGGCGCGCTGATCGGCGCCGGGATCGATCCGGCCAGCCAGATCTATGCCGGCGTCGCCGCCTCCTCGCTGCATGAGGCGGTGGAACAGGGACGGCTTGCGCTCGATGCCGGCGCCAAGGGGCTGCTGGTCGCGCCGCCCTTCTATTTCAAGGGCGTCAGCGACGAGGGGCTCTATCGCTGGTTCTCGCAGTTCTTCGAGAAGCTCGGCGGCTCGGTCCGCAATGTCGTGCTCTACCACATCCCGTCGGTCACGGCCGTCGATATCAGCGTCGGCCTGGTCCAGCGGCTGAAGACGGCGTTTCCCGGGATCGTCGTCGGGGTGAAGGATTCGTCCGGCAGCTACGCCAACACCGAGGCGCTGCTGAAGGCGCATGGCGAGCTCGCCATCCTGGTCGGCGACGAGCGCCAGCTCGCCAAGGCGGTGCGCAACGGCGCGCAGGGCACGATCTGCGGTGTCGCCAATCTGGTGCCGCATCTGCTGCGGCCGATGGTCTATGAGGGCACCGACAGCCCGGTCGTGAACGCACTGGTCGACGAGATTTGCTCGCATCCGGTGCTGCCGGCGGTGAAGGCGCTGGTCGGGCATTTGCATGGCGACGCGGGCTTTGGGGCGATGCGCGCGCCGCTGGAGGCGCTGGACGAGGGCACGCGCCAGCGGCTCTTCGCGGCCTTCGACCGGATCACGCAGGCCAAGGCCGCCTGAGCAGGTCGCCTGAAAGGAGACGACGTCTTGAACCAGCCCGAGCAGGATCCGCGCGAAGGCGAGCCGCTGAAGCTGAGGGAGCGCGCCTATGCCTCTTTCACCTAGCGGCTGCTGGCGCGCGAGATCAAGCCCGGGCAGTTCGTGACCCAGCGCGAGCTCGTTGCATTGACGGGCCTGCCGCTCGGCGCGATCCGGGAGCTGATCCCGCGGCTCGAGGCCGAGGGGTTGATCAAGACCGTGCCGCAGCGCGGCATGCAGGTCGCCCATGTCGATCTCAACCTGATCCGCAACGCCTTCCAGTTCCGGCTCTTCCTGGAGAAGGAGGCGACGGCGCTCTATGCCGCGAATGCGAGCGATGCAGAGATCGCAGAGCAGCGCGCCCGGCACGAGGCGATCATCGCCCGGGCCGAGGCCGGCGGCGATCCGACGCTGATCGAGGAGGCCGAGGATGTCGACCGGCTGATGCATGAGGCGATCATCGACCATCTCGACAACGACATCGTCTCGAAGGCTTTCCGCGTCACCTGGCTGAAGATCAGGCTGATCCGGCAATACGAGACGCGCATCCACAACAGCATCATCGTGCCGGTGATGCAGGACCATCTGAAGATCATTTCGGCGATCGAGGCACGCGACCCGGTGCGGGCCGCCGAAGCGATGAGCATGCATATCGGCAACGCCCGCACGCGGGCGATGAACTACTGACGAGGCCTGAAACCCAACATCACCCGCAGACATTCAACGAGCCGGGCAAACCGGCCGTACCCTGGAGGGAAACGACCATGACCAAGCTGACCAAACGCGAATTTCTGGCCGCGTCCGCCGCCGCGGGCTCGGCCGTGTTCATGCCGACGATCCTGCGCGCGCAGGCGACCGTCTTGCGCTGGGGCGAGATGCTGCCGGCGACCCATCCGCAGGTGCAGATGGTCGAGCGCATCGCCAAGCAGGTGAAGGAGAAGACCTCGGGCCGCGTCGACATCCAGGCCTTCCCGGCCGGGCAGCTCGGCTCCGGCAAGGATATGATGGAATCGGTCGCATCCGGCGCGCTGACCATGACGACCGATGGCGCGGCCGCGCTCGGCGCCTTCCTGCCGCAGCTCTCGGTGGTCGAGGCACCCTATCTCTGGCGCGACGCCGCCCATATGTCGAAGGTCGCCAAGGCGCCCGTCTTCGCGCAGATGAACGCGGAGCTGGAGAAGAAGCGCGGCATGCGCATGGCCGCCGTCACCTATTACGGCAAGCGCCATCTCACCACCGGCTCGAAGGCCGTGAAGAGCGCCGCCGACGTCGCCGGCCTCAAGCTGCGCGTGCCGCCGGTCGACACCTTCCGCGCCATGGTCGAGGCCTGGGGCGCCAAGGCGACGCCGGTCAACTTCAACGAGCTCTATCTGGCGCTGAGCCAGGGCGCGGTCGACGGCCAGGAGAATCCGCTGCCGACGATCCACAGCGCCAAGCTGCAGGAGGTGCAGAAGCACCTGATCCTGACCGGCCACATCATCACGCCGCGCCTCGTCATCGTGAACACTGATTTCTGGAAGGGGCTGAAGGACGCCGATCGCAGCCTGCTGGAGGCCGCCATTGCCGACGGCGTTGCCTGGCAGGACGCCGAGCTCGCCAGCCAGGAAGGCAGCCTCGTCGCGACGCTGAAGGGCGCCGGCATGACCGTGACAGAGCCCGATCTCGAGAGCTTCTCCAAGCCCGTGCTCGCCAGCCTGCCGAAGCAGTTCGAGAGCAAATGGGGCAAGGGTACCTGGGACGCGCTCGCGGCGCTTTGAGCGCCGCACGCTTCGTCAAACGGGCGCGGGGAACCCTCTCCCATAGGGAGACGGCAGGGTGAGGGGAGGGCCATTGGACGCCGTGGCCGTGAACTCACCGTCGCTTCCCGACAACTGGTGCTCGACTGGTCGATCGGCCGACACCTCACCCCTACCCCTCTCCTGACAGGAGAGGGATTCCCCGCGCCTCTCGGACGGACGCCGATGAAATCCCTTCTCCACCTTTCCGATCGCATCGTGCGCTGGTCGGCCGTGGCGCTGCTGCTGGCGCTGCTGGCGGCGGTGCTGCTCGGCGTGCTCTCGCGTCAGCTCAACGCGCCACTGGCCTGGACCGACGAACTCGCGCAGTACCTGCTGGTCTGGGCCGGCTTCGTCGGCTGGATCCTTGCGGCGCGGCGGCGCTCGCATATCCGCATCACCGTCTTCGCCGACATGCTGCCGGAGAGCGCCGGGAGAGTCCTCGAGATCGTCACGCAGCTTGCGATCATCGCCTTCGCGGCTGTGCTGATCCGCTATTCCTTCGGCCTGATCGAGCGCAACTGGGACGTCGAGTCGATTGCGCTGCCGATTTCAACCGCGGCGCTCTACATCGTCATGCCGCTGGCCGGCCTCGCGCTGATCCTGCAGGCGGTGGCCGAGATCGCCGATGTGCTCGCGGGCCGCAAGTTCTCCGCGCCGGAACCCGGGAGCCAGCCGCTATGACCGCGATCATGCTGCAGATCCTGCCGTTCTGGTTCGCGGCACTCCTGATCGGCGTGCCGCTCTTCGTCTCGATGGGGCTGGCTGCGGTCGCTTTCGCCTTCCTGGGTGGGTTCCCGCTCGGCATCGTGCCGCAGAAGATCGCGCAATCCGCCAATTCCTTCCCCCTGCTGGCGGCGCCGCTCTTCATCCTGATGGGCAACATCATGAACTCGGCGGGGATCACCGACCGGATCTTCGCCTTCGCCACGGCTTGCGTGGGCTGGCTGCGCGGGGGCCTGTGCCACGCCAACATCCTGGCCAGCGTGATCTTCGCCGGCATGTCCGGCTCGGCGGTGGCGGACGCCGGCGGCGTCGGCACGCTCGAGATCAAGGCGATGCAGGACGAGGGCTACGATGCCGAGACGGCGGCCGCGATCACCGCGGCGTCGGCGACGATCGGCCCGATCATCCCGCCCTCGCTGCCGATGGTGATCTATGGCGTCTCCGCCGACGTCTCGATCGGCGGCCTGTTCCTGGCCGGCGTCATCCCTGGCCTGCTCATGGCAGGCGCCTTGATGGCCATGGTCGTCCATGTCGCGAAGAAGCGCGACCTGCCGCGTCATCCGTTCCCCGGCGCGGCGCAGCTCTGGGTCGCCTACAAGGAAGCGCATTGGGCGCTGATGACGCCGGTCATCCTGTTCGGCGGGATGATGGCCGGCATCTTCACACCGACGGAGGCGGCGGCCGTCGCCACGGCCTATGCGCTGGTGCTCGGGCTCTTCGTCTATCGCAGCTTCTCGCTGGATGATCTGCCGGCACTCGTCGTCCAGACGGTCGAGACGACCGGCGTCGTGCTGGCGCTGGTGATGACCGCGGCGGCACTGGGCTGGTGCCTGTCGATCTCGCGCATCCCGCAGGTGGTCGGCCCGATGCTGGTCGATCTCGCCGGCAGCCCGCTGATGTTCCTGCTGATCGTCAACCTGCTGCTGCTCTTCGTCGGATGCTTCATGGAGGCGCTCGCCGCCATGCTGATCCTGATCCCGATCCTGACGCCGGCGGCCAGCCAGTTCGGCATCGACCCGATCCAGTTCGGGCTGATCTTCGTGCTCAACCTGATGATCGGGACGATCACGCCGCCCGTCGGGGTGGTGCTGTTCATCACCTCGAAGATCGCCAATATAAGCTTCGAGGCGATGTCGCGGGCGATCGTGCCGTGGCTCCTGCCGCTGCTGGCGGTGCTGGTCGCGATCACGCTCTGGCCGCCGCTGACGACCTGGCTGCCGAACCTGGTGATGGGGCGCTGAGCGCGGCGGCGCTCAGCTGTTCCCGTTCTCGCCGCCCTTGTGCAGGTATTTGTCGACCTCGACGACGATCTTGCGGTCGCACTCGCCGATCGCGGCCTCGTCCTTGCCGTCATAGGGGATGGCGAGGAGGACGTGGCGGATCGCGCTCAGCCGCGCCCGCAGCTTGTCGTTGCCACGAATGACATGCCAAGGCGCCCATTCCGTGCTGCTGCGGGCCAGCATCTCGTCGAAGGCATCCGAATAGGCGCCGAAGCGCGGGATCGCCTCGAAGTCGATCGGCGACAGCTTCCAGCGCTTGAGCGGGTCATGCCAGCGGGCATGCAGCCGCAGCATCTGCATTTCCGGGCCGATGGTGATGAAGAACTTGATCAGCCGGATACCGTCGCGCACCAGCATGCCCTCGAAGGCCGGTGCCTCATGCAGCAGGGTTTGCGTCTGCTGCGGCGTGCAGAAGCCCATCACGCGCTCGACGCCGGCGCGGTTGTACCAGGAGCGGTCGAAGAAGACGATCTCGCCCGCTGTCGGCATCTGCGCGGCGTAACGCTGGAAATACCACTGCCCGGCCTCGGTGTCGGAGGGCTTGGCCAGGGCGACGACGCGGGCCTGGCGCGGGTTGAGATGCTGGGTGAAGCGGCCGATCGTGCCGCCCTTTCCGGCGCCGTCGCGGCCCTCGAAGACGATGACGATGCGCTCTCCGGTCTTTTTCGCCCAGCTGGCGAGCTTCTGCAGCTCGATCTGCAGTGCCTGCAATTCCCTGTTGTAGCGCTTGCGCTTCATGCGCTTGCCATAAGGGTAGTCGCCGCTGCGGAAGGCGGCGTCGACGATCGCGTCGGGCAGTTCTTCGGCCTCGATATCGAAACCTTTCGGGGCTGCCGCCTTTGGCGGCTTCCCCGTCCTGGCCAGCGGAGGCACCTGTGTGTCCGTTTCGGAGACGAGCCGGATCGCTCCCTTCGCACGGCTCTCGGAAGCCTTCTTCGACATCGCATCGGTCCTCATGGGTGGGCGCCAGCCTAGACCGCGGTTCGGCCGAAGGGAATTGACGCGCGCCGGGCTTGCGATCAGGAAGGGCGGCCCGCGCTTCCGGCCGACCGGTCGGTGTGGCGCAGCGCGCCGAGGTTTCCTGCATGCCTGCTGCCGTCGATCCCGCTGCCCCCGCGACGCATGCCATGGTCGAGGCAATGGGCTCGGCTGTCGTCCTGCTCGACGTTCACGGCGTCGCCCAGGTCCTGAGCCCGGCGATGCGGGGGCTGATGCCGGCGCTGGAGGTCGGGCAACAGCTGACGCTGGTGATGCGCGATCCCGATCTGATCGAGGCGATCGACGGCGTCGGCCGCCAGGGCGGCCGGCAGGTCATCGAACTCGTCGAGCGTGTCCCGGTCGAGCGCACTTTCCGGATCCACATCGCGGCGCTGGAGACGACAGGCTGGCGTCGGCCGGTTCTGCTGACCTTCGAGGATCTGAGCGAGCAGCGCGTCACCGAACGGATGCGCGTCGATTTCGTCGCCAATGCCAGCCATGAGCTGCGCACGCCCCTGGCCTCGCTGCTCGGCTTCGTCGAGACGCTGCAGGGGCCGGCGCGCAACGATGCTGGCGCGCGCGACCGCTTCCTCGCGATCATGCGTGAGCAGGGGCTGCGCATGGCGCGCCTCGTCGACGACCTGCTCTCGCTGTCGCGGATCGAGCTGCGCGCCCATCTGGCGCCGGAAAACCCGGTCGATCTCGTCGGCATCTCGCGCGAGATCGTCGATTCGCTGACCTTGATGGCCCGCGAGCGCGAGGTGACACTGACGCTGCGCGTGCCGGCCGAACCGGTGCAAGTCGCGGGCGATCGGGACGAGCTGCTGCGGCTCATGGAGAATCTCGTCGAGAACGCGATCAAATACGGCAAGCGCGGCGGCGAGGTCGTGATCGATGTCGAGGACGGTCCGCTCGAGGCGAATGTCGGGGTGAAGGATGACGGGCCAGGGATCGCACCGGAGCACCTGCCGCGGCTGACAGAGCGCTTCTACCGCGTCGACACCAATGCCAGCCGGGAGGCGGGCGGCACGGGGCTCGGCCTGGCGATCGTCAAGCATATCGTCCTGCGCCATCGCGGGCGCCTGACGATCGAGAGCGCACTCGGGCAGGGGGCGACCTTCCGCGCCGTGCTGCCGCGCTATGGGGCGCCGCCGAGAAAGGCTTAACAAATGCTTTGTGACAGAATGCGTGACGGATTGTCATGAAGCTGTCATGCAGAGGGTGTTCTGAACGGGCCGCTAAACGTGCGATCCAGAGAGGACATCTCATGCGCAAACTTCTCATTCTCGCGGCCGCTTCGATCGGTCTGTCTGGCGTGGCTCAGGCCGCCGACATCACCGGCGCGGGCGCGACCTTCCCCTTCCCGATCTACGCCAAATGGGCTGAGGCCTATAAGAAGGAGACCAATGTCGGTCTCAACTATCAGTCGATCGGCTCGGGTGGCGGCATCCGCCAGATCAAGGCCAAGACGGTCGCCTTCGGCGCCACCGACGCCCCGCTCAAGGGCGAAGACCTGACCAAGGACGGCCTGATCCAGTTCCCGACCGTCATGGGCGGCGTCGTCCCGGCCGTGAACATCGCCGGCGTCGAGCCCGGTAAGCTCAAGCTCTCGGGCGAGATCATCGCCGAGATCTATCTGGGCACCATCAAGAAGTGGAACGACCCGAAGATCACCGCGATCAACGCCGGCCTGACCCTGCCCGACGCCAACATCAACCCGGTCTACCGTTCGGACGGATCGGGCACGACCTTCGTGTTCACCGACTACCTCTCCAAGGTCTCGGCGGACTGGAAGTCGAAGATCGGCACCAACACCGCCGTGCAGTGGCCGGTCGGTATCGGCGGCAAGGGCAATGAGGGTGTCTCGGCTTCGGTGAAGCAGGTCGCCAACTCGATCGGCTATGTCGAATACGCCTATGCCAAGCAGAACAAGCTCGCCCATGCGCTGGTGAAGAACGCCGAAGGCAACTTCCCGGCTCCGGACGACAAGTCCTTCCAGGCCGCCGCCGCCAACGCCAACTGGAACGAGGCTCCCGGCTTCGGCATCTCGCTGAACAACCAGAAGGGCGCCCAGGCCTGGCCGATCACCTCGGCCACCTTCCTGCTGGTCCATGCCAAGCCGGAGAAGCCGGAAGAGGTTCAGGCTGCCCTGAAGTTCGTCGACTGGGCCTACAAGAGCGGTGACCAGCTCGCCCTCGACCTCGACTACGTGCCGCTGCCGGCCAACGTCAAGGATCAGGTTCGCAACGCCTGGAAGGGCGTCACCGACCCGGCGGGCAAGCCGATCTTCTGATCGGGACCGAAACGGGCGAGGCGGGTTTCCGCCTCGCCCATCCAACCCGCCTAACAGGCCTTCATCCTGAGGTGCGCCACCGGCGCCCTTCAGGATGAGGGCCGAGGCCGCCCCCGGGCCGACCGAACGGTCCGCGGGCGTCATCGGCAACGAAACCGGAGCTTCCACGGATGACCGCCGTGACCGAGATGACCAGCATGCCTTCCGCGCCCGCGACGCGCAGGACCCCGAAGGCGACCTTCGACGTCGTGTTCCGCAACGCCAGTTTCCTGGCAGCGCTGCTCGTTCTGGTGCTGCTCGCCGGCATCATGCTCTCGATGGTGATCGGAGGCTGGCCGGCTTTCCGCGAATTCGGCCTGGGCTTCGTCACCTCCAGCGTCTGGGACACTCAGAACGACCAGTATGGCGCCTGGCCGGCGATCGTCGGCACGATCTCGACGGCGCTGATCGCACTCGTGATCGGTGTGCCGCTTTCGCTCGGCATCGCCGTCTACCTGACGCAGCTCGCGCCGCCGTGGTTCAAGCGGCCGGTTTCGACCGCGATCGAGCTGCTCGCCGCGGTGCCCTCGATCATCTACGGCATGTGGGGGCTGTTCGTGTTCGTGCCGCTCTTCGCGGCCTATGTCCAGATCCCGCTCTCGAACGTGGTCGAGGGCATGCCGATCGTCGGCACGGTGCTCTATTCGCGTTCGCCCTCGGGCCTTGGGATCTTCACGGCCGGCATCATCCTGGCCTTCATGATCATCCCCTTCATCGCCTCGATCACGCGCGATATGCTGGAGCAGATCCCCTCGGTGCTGCGCGAGAGCGCCTATGGCATCGGCGCGACGACCTGGGAGGTCGTGCGCCATGTGCTGGTGCCGCAGGCCGGCGTTTCGATCATCGGCGCGATCATGCTGGGGCTCGGCCGCGCGCTCGGCGAGACCATGGCGGTGACCTTCGTCGTCGGCAATGCAAACCGGCTATCGGCCTCGATCCTCGATCCCGGCTCGACCATCGCCTCGCGCATCGCCAATGAGTTCAACGAGGCCATGGGCCTGCAGCTCAACGCGCTGATCGCGCTCGGCTGCATCCTGTTCTTCGTCACCTTCGTCGTCCTCGTCATCGCGCGCCTGCTGGTCTCGCGTGTGAAGCGCTACTGAGCGAAAGCCCGACCCATGACCATGACGAGCGCAACGCCCGGTTCTTCGATGCCCAAGTCTCTGCCCCACGCCGAATGGGGGCGGGTCCGCTCCGGTCGCCGGACAGCCGACCGCGCCATGAAGGTGATCGCGACCGGCTTCACCTTCCTCGCCATCTTCGTGCTGTTCTGGATCCTCGGCATGCTGATCGTGAAGGGGCTGGGCGGGCTCTCGCTCGCCACCTTCACGCAGGTCACGCCCGGTCCCGGGACCGAGGGCGGCGGTCTTGCCAACGCCATCGTCGGATCGATCGTGCTGACCTTCCTCGGCATTCTGATCGCAACGCCGATCGGTGTGCTCGCCGGCACCTGGCTTGCCGAGTATGGCCGCAAGTCGCCTCTCGCCAACCTGATCCGCTTCATCAACGACATCCTGCTCTCGGCGCCGTCGATCCTGATCGGTCTGTTCGTCTATGTGATCCTGGTCGAGCCGTTCCGCGGCTATTCCGGCTGGGCCGGCGGTGTGGCGCTCGGCATCATCGCGATCCCGGTGATCGTGCGGACGACCGAGGACATGCTGAACCTCGTGCCCGGCCCGCTGCGCGAGGCGGGCGCCGCACTGGGCGCACCGCCCTCCGTGGTGATCACCTCGGTGACCTGGCGTGCCGCCAAGGCCGGCATGGTCACGGGCATCCTGCTGGCGCTCGCCCGCATCGCCGGTGAGACCGCGCCGCTGATCTTCACGGCGCTGAACAACAACTTCTGGTTTTCGCCGACGCTGGTCGGCGGCGTCTCCAACCTGCCGGTGACGATCTACCAGTTCGCCTCGGCTCCTTACGAGAACTGGCAGCAGCTCGCCTGGGCCGGCTCGCTGGTGATCACCATGTCGATCCTGCTGCTCTCGATCATTGCCCGCCGCATCGTGCGCGGCTCGAAGTGATCGCCCTCACGTGAACGGCCAAACTGAACCCTCGTCGCGTTCGATCTGAAGGAAAATGTCGATGCTTTCGACGCTGGAACTGAGCCCGCAGACGCTCGATGCCGACGCCCCCGTCCGGATCGCGGTGAAGAACCTCGATTTCTACTATGGCGAGCACAAGGCGCTGAAGAACATCAATCTCGACTTCCGCGATCGGCACGTCACCGCGCTGATCGGCCCGTCGGGCTGCGGCAAGTCCACGCTGCTGCGCATCTTCAACCGGATCTACTCGCTCTATCCGGAGCAGCGCGCCACCGGTGAGATCCTGCTCGACGGGCGTAACGTCATCTCGAGCGACATCGACGTGAACGAGCTGCGCTCGCGCGTCGGCATGGTCTTCCAGAAGCCGACGCCGTTCCCGATGTCGATCTATGACAACGTCGCCTTCGGCATCCGCCTCTACGAGAAGCCGCCGAAATCCGAGCTCGACGACCGCGTCGAGGCGGCGCTGCGCCGTTCGGCCCTGTGGGACGAGGTCAAGGACAAGCTGAAGAGCTCCGGCATGGGGCTTTCCGGCGGCCAGCAGCAGCGCCTGTGCATCGCGCGCACCATCGCGCAGCGTCCGGAGGTGATCCTGTTCGACGAGCCGACCTCGGCGCTCGACCCGATCTCGACGGGCAAGATCGAAGACCTGCTGGAGCAGCTCAAGACCGACTTCACCATCGTCATCGTCACCCACAACATGCAGCAGGCGGCACGCATCTCGCAGTACACCGCCTTCATGTATCTGGGCGAGGTCATCGAGTTCGCGCCGACCAACACGATCTTCATGAACCCGAACAAGAAGCAGACGCAGGACTACGTCACCGGCCGCTTCGGCTGAACCGCACGCGCTGCACAGGGACTAACGCCGATGACCGACCATATCGTCCGCTCCTACGACGCCGAACTCGAGGCGCTGCGCCGCAGCCTCGCCGAGATGGGCGGCATGTCCGAGCGCATGCTCGGGGACTCCACCGTGGCGCTGGTGCGCCGCGACACCACGCTCGCCCAGAAGGTGATCAGCGCCGACCAGCGCCTCGACAACCTGCAGCGCGATGTCGAGGAGCGCGCGGTGCTGACCATCGCGCGCCGCCAGCCACTCGCCCAGGACCTGCGCGAGCTGATCTCGGCGATCCGCCTCGCCTCCGATATCGAGCGTGTCGGCGATCTCGCCAAGAACATCGCCAAGCGCGCCGTCGCGATCTCCGGCCAGTTCCAGCCGCCGCACCGGGCCGTGGTCGGGCTCGAGCATATGAGCCGGCTCGTCCAGGCCCAGCTCAAGGACGTGCTCGACGCCTATGCCGCGAGCAACGAGCAGAAGGCCATGGAGGTCTGGCATCGCGATGGCGAGATCGACGCGCTCTACACCTCGCTGTTCCGCGAACTCCTGACCTACATGATGGAGGATCCGCGCAACATCACCTTCTGCACGCATCTCCTGTTCTGCGCCAAGAACATCGAGCGCATCGGCGACCACACCACCAACATCGCCGAGACGATCCATTATCTCGTCACCGGCGAGTCGCTCGACCTGAACCGTCCGAAGCTCGACACCACCGACATCAGCGTCGAAGCGGTGACGGGGAACTGAAGAATACCCGCCGCCTCGTCGTCATGGCCGGGCTTGTCTGGCCATGACGGTGTGCGTCGGCTGAATGTCATCAACGGAAACGCGCCATGCCCGCACGCATCCTGATCGTCGAGGACGAAGAGCCGCTGACGCTGCTGCTGCGCTACAACCTCGAGGCCGAGGGCTTCGAGGTCGACAGCGTCGCGCGCGGTGACGATGCCGAGCTTCACCTGCGCGACTCGACTCCGGACCTCGTCCTGCTCGACTGGATGCTGCCCGGGCTCTCCGGCATCGAACTCTGCCGGCGCCTGCGGGCGCGGCGCGACACCGAGCGCGTGCCGATCATCATGCTGACCGCGCGCGGCGAGGAAACCGAGCGGGTGCGCGGGCTCGCCACCGGCGCCGATGACTATGTCGTCAAGCCGTTCTCCCTGCCCGAGCTGATCGCGCGCATCCAGGCGCTGCTGCGCCGGGCGAAGCCCGGCCATGTCGCGGGCCTGCTCACCGCGGGCGACCTCGAACTCGACCGGACGACGCGCCGTGTGCGCCGTTCCGGCGAGGAGCTGCACCTCGGCCCGACCGAATTCCGCCTGCTGGAATTCCTGATGCAGGCGCCGGGCCGCGTCTATTCGCGCGCGCAGCTGCTCGACGCGGTCTGGGGTCGCGACGTCTATATCGACGAGCGCACTGTCGACGTGCATGTCGGGCGCCTGCGCAAGGCGATCACTCCCGGCGATGCCAAGGACCCGCTGCGCACGGTGCGCGGCGCCGGCTATGCCTTCGACGAGACCTTCGCGCGGGCTTGACCGCGCTCCTGTCATTCCGGGCCGCGGCGAAGACGCGAGCCCGGAACACACGATCGGGCGGGCGACGCCGAAAGCAGCGCGACGCCCTGCACCGTTACCGTGGCCCGGCGATGATCACCGCCGCCCCTGCCAGGCAGATCGTCCCGCCGATCAGGTCCCAGCGATCCGGCCGGAAGCCCTCCGCCGCCCAGAGCCAGGCCAGCGAGGCGGCGACATAGACGCCGCCATAGGCGGCATAGGCCCGGCCCGCCGCATCGCTTTCGACGAGCGTCAGCAGCCAGGCGAAGAGCGCGAGCGAGACCATCCCGGGGATCAGCCACCAGATCGGCTTGCCGAGCCGGAGCCAGCCCCAGAAGGCGAAGCAGCCGGCGATTTCGAAGAAGGCGGCGCCGATATAGGCGGCGATGGTCGGCATGGGCGGGCTGGACTCCGGCTGCGAGGGTTACGATTGCGGCCGTGACAGTCTATGCCGTCATTGCGGGCGAAGCGAAGCAATCCGGGAATGGCCGCGCCCGAGCGGTGGATTGCTTCGCTCCGCGCGCAATGACGGGTAAGCGCCAGAGCCGTTATGGCATGGTGCCGGAGAAAGAAGCATGCCCTCGCGCGATATCGCCATCATAGGCGCGGGCCCGGCCGGGCTGATCGCGGCCGAGCGGCTGGCGCAGGCCGGGCATCGCGTCACGATCCATGAGCGGATGCCGTCGCCGGCGCGCAAATTCCTGCTGGCCGGGCGTGGCGGGCTGAACCTGACCCATTCGGAGCCGCTGGATGCCTTTCTCGGCCGCTACGGCGCCGCTCGGGACTGGCTCGAACCCGCGATCCGCGCCTTCCCGCCGCAGGAGCTACGGGACTGGGCCGATGGGCTCGGCGCCGAGACCTTCGTCGGTTCCAGCGGGCGTGTCTTCCCGAAGGCGATGAAGGCCTCGCCGCTGCTGCGCGCCTGGGTCGGGCGGCTTGGCGGCATGGGCGTCAGGCTCGAGACCGGCCGGCTCTGGACCGGCTGGGCGCCGGATGGTGCGCTGACCTTCACGGGGCGCGACGGCGGCATCTTGACCACCACGCCCGATGCGACCTTGCTGGCGCTCGGCGGCGCGAGCTGGTCGCGGCTGGGCTCGGATGGCGGCTGGGTGCCGCTGCTGGCGGGCAGGGGCATTGGCCTCGCGCCGTTGCGGCCGGCCAATGCCGGCTTCGCCGTGAGCTGGTCGCCACAGCTGCGCGAGCGTTTCGCCGGCGCGCCCTTGAAGCGGATCGTGATCCGCTTCGAAGGGCAGGAGGTTGCCGGTGAGGCGATGCTCGATCTGGCCGGCATCGAAGGCGGCGCGGTCTACGCGCTCTCCGGGCCGCTGCGCGAAGCGATCGAGCGCGTGGGCTACGCCGACATCACGATCGACCTGCGGCCGGACCTCGACCCGGCCCGGCTGGCGGAGAAGCTCGGCAAGCGCCGCAAGGGCGAGACGCTCAGCAACCATCTGCGCAAGGCGGGCGGTCTTTCGCCCGCGGCGGTCGCGGTGCTCCGCGACAGCGCCGGTGCGACGCTGGACGAGGCGCCGCAGGCGCTGGCGGCGGCGATCAAGTCGGCGCCCTTGCGGCTTCTCGGCCAGATGCCGATCGCCCGCGCCATCTCGACGGCTGGCGGCATCCTCGCCTCCGAGATCGGCGCGGATTTCATGCTGAAGCGTCTCCCCGGTGTCTTCGTCGCGGGCGAGATGCTGGACTGGGAAGCCCCGACCGGCGGCTATCTTCTGCAGGGCTGTTTCGCGACGGGCGTTGCCGCTGCGGCAGGAATCCACTCCTGGCTGGATCGCAACGGCTGAAACCTGCCGGCAAGTCCGGGCGTTCGATCCTCCCCGTTCGTAAAGTCCGAGCTAACCATCGACGCGGAAAAGGCTGGCGATTGCAAGGGTTTGGTGCGAGCACCGCTGCGGGCAATGCGCGCTTGGCGCGATTGGGGGATTGATGGAACCGTCTTCGAGCGTAGCGTCCCTGGACGCGCTTTTTTCATCCGTCGGTGTGGTGCCGCGGCGCCGTTTCCTGACCGCCGGGGCAGGGATCGTTTCCGCTGCGATCGTGGGAGCCGGAACGACGGCTGCCGAGGCGCAGAGCAAGGCGCCCACACCGGTGACCGACCGCGACCGGCAGCATATGAGCCAGGCGATCCAGCTGATGCGACAGGCCGGCGTGATCGACAAGACTGGTGGCCCGTTCGGTGCGGTCGTCGTCCGTGACGGCGAGGTGCTCGCCGCCTCCGGCAACAGTGTCCTGCGCGACAACGACCCCTCGGCCCATGCCGAGGTCAATGCGATCCGGATGGCCTGCAAGAAGATCGGGCAGCCCAACCTGCGCGGCGCCACGCTGTTCACCAGCTGCGAGCCCTGCCCGATGTGCTACGCGACGGCCTATTGGGCCCGGGTCAGCCGGATCTACTATGCCGCTGCCTGGACGGATTATGCCGATCTGTTCGACGACTCGAACATCAACCAGGACACCAAGCGGCCCTATCCCGAGCGGACGGTGCCGGTCGAGCAGCTGATGCAGAGCGACGCGCAGCAGGTCTGGCTCGAATACCGCAAGATGCCGGAAAAGACCCGCTACTGACCCGGGAGGGTGCGGGGCGGACTGAACCAATTCCGCCCTGCCTCGTTGCCTCCGCAGAGTGAGCGGAGGCAACGCATGACCGAACCACTCAAGCCCGGCACGGCCGTCACCTGGGCCTGGGGCGCGCACCGTGCAAAAGGCCGCGTCGAACAGGTTTTCACGTCCCCCGTCAGCCGCACGATCAAAGGCACGCGCGTGCGCCGCAATGCCTCGCCGCAGAAGCCGGCCTATCTGGTGACACTGGCGCGCGGCGGTTACGCGCTGAAGTCGCATAGCGAGCTCGACCGGCTGCAGTGACGCTTCCGAGCTGAGCTCGTCCGGCGACGCGCCGAGGTCGAGACCTGCCTCGCGGGCCAGCGATCTTCCTCCTGTCAACTCCTGTCACCAATCAGCCCGGCAATGCGTCCGGCCCTCTCGCGCGGAGGCGGCATCCGCCCCATATTGCGGCGATGGCCAAAACCTCCGACACAACCGACGCCGCGAAGGCGAAGCCCGCCAAGAAGCCGTCCTCCGCGCGTACGCCGAACTCCAAGGCGACCAAGCCGGAGCTGAAGCCGCTGGAGGGCTATCTCGCCGATCTGCTCAACCCGGCGATCAATCGCGGCAATGCCGTGCCCGGCGGCGCCTCGGGCTTCAGCGACCAGCCGCAGGCTGGCTACGAGGCCGAGGCACGGCCCGGTGACGGCAAGCCGAAGAAGAAGCTCTCGAAGAAGGCCGATTCCGCCTTCATCGGCGCCGAGGGCGCGGCGGCGGCGACCGCGACCTCGCTGCAGCATCTGCTGGAGACAGGCAGCCCCTTCATCACGCCCGGCAAGCCCTGGACGCCGCATCGGCCCGAGCGGCCGGACAAGTCGGAAGGCGGCATCCGGTTCAAGATGCAGTCCGAGTTCCAGCCCTCGGGCGACCAGCCGACCGCGATTGCCGATCTCGTCGACGGCATTTCGCGGCAGGAGCGGGACCAGGTGCTGCTCGGCGTCACCGGCTCGGGCAAGACCTTCACCATGGCGCAGGTGATCGAGCGCACGCAGCGCCCGGCGCTGATCCTGGCGCCGAACAAGACGCTGGCGGCGCAGCTCTATGGCGAGTTCAAGAGCTTTTTCCCCGACAACGCGGTCGAGTACTTCGTCTCCTATTACGACTACTACCAGCCGGAGGCCTACGTCCCGCGCTCGGACACCTATATCGAGAAGGAATCCTCGATCAACGAGCAGATCGACCGGATGCGCCATTCGGCGACGCGCTCGCTCTTGGAGCGGGACGACGTCATCATCGTGGCCTCGGTTTCCTGCATCTACGGTATCGGCTCGGTCGAGACCTATACGGCGATGACCTTCGGCATCAAGCTGGGCGAGCGCGTCGAGCAGCGCCAGCTCATCGCCGATCTGGTGGCGCTGCAATACAAGCGCACCCAGCACGACTTCACCCGCGGCACATTCCGCGTCCGTGGCGACAATATCGAGCTGTTCCCCGCCCACTATGAGGACCGCGCCTGGCGCATCGGGCTGTTCGGCGACGAGGTCGAGACCATCCACGAATTCGACCCGCTGACCGGGCAGAAGACGGCCGAGCTGGAGTTCGTCAAGGTCTACGGCAATTCGCACTACACCACGCCGCGCCCGACGCTGACCCAGGCGGTGAAGTCGATCAAGCAGGAGCTGCGCGAGCGGCTCGAGGAGCTCAACCGGATGGGGCGCTATCTCGAGGCGCAGCGGCTCGACCAGCGCTGCACCTTCGACATCGAGATGATCGAGGCCACCGGCTCCTGCAACGGCATCGAGAACTATTCGCGCTATCTCACCGGCCGCCGCCCGGGCGAGCCGCCGCCGACGCTGTTCGAATACCTGCCCGACAACGCCCTCGTCTTCACCGACGAGAGCCATGTCACGGTGCCGCAGATCGGCGGCATGTATCGCGGCGACTTCCGCCGCAAGGCGACGCTGGCCGAATACGGCTTCCGCCTGCCCTCCTGCATGGACAACCGGCCGCTGCGCTTCGAGGAATGGGACGCGATGCGGCCCCAGTCCGTGCATGTCTCGGCCACCCCCGGCGGCTGGGAGATGGAGCAGACCGGCGGAGTCTTCACCGAGCAGGTCATCCGCCCGACCGGGCTGATCGACCCGCCGGTCGAGGTCCGTCCGGCCAAGCACCAGGTCGCGGACCTCCTGGATGAGGTCAAGGAGGTCACCGAGAAGGGCTATCGCACCCTCGTCACCGTGCTGACCAAGCGCATGGCCGAGGATCTCACCGAGTACCTGCACGAGAACGGAGTGCGCGTGCGCTACATGCACTCGGACATCGACACGATCGAGCGCATCGAGATACTCAGAGACCTGCGCCTCGGCGCCTTCGACGTGCTGGTCGGCATCAACCTGCTGCGCGAGGGCCTCGACATCCCGGAATGTGGCTTCGTCGCCATTCTCGACGCCGACAAGGAGGGGTTTCTGCGCTCGGAGACCTCGCTGATCCAGACCATCGGCCGCGCCGCCCGAAACGTCGACGGCAAGGTCATCCTCTATGCCGACCATGTCACCGGCTCGATGGAGCGGGCGCTGGCCGAGACCACACGCCGGCGCGAGAAGCAGATGGCCTACAACACCGAGCACGGCATCACGCCGCAGACGGTGAAGAAGAACATCGGTGACATCCTCGGCTCGGTCTATGAGCGCGACCACGTCACGGTCGATACCGGGCTAGCCACGCCGGCCTCGGGCCACAATTTCAAGGCGGCGCTGGCCGATCTCGAAAAGCGCATGCGCGAGGCCGCCGCCGATCTCGAATTCGAGACAGCCGCGAAGCTGCGCGACGAGATCAAGCGCCTGCAGGCGACGGAACTGGCGATCAGCGACGACCCGCTCGCCCGCCAGGGCGATGTCGAGGCCTCGGCCGGGAAATACAAGGGCGAGCGGTCCTACGGCGCGAGCGCCAACCTGCCGCCCACCCGCGCCCGCAAGCCGACCGACGAGGACATGGGCCCGCATAACTGGGGCGGCGGCGAGGGCAAGCCGGTCGCGCGCGTGGCGCGGCCGAAGAAGCCGACGCTCGACGAGATGGGGCCGCGGCCGGAGTCGCGACCGAAGGGGGCGGGGGAGCGGCGGGGGCGGAGGTAGGTCGCGCGCACGGCGCGCGAACCGGGCTCTCGACGTGGAGAGGGACTGCCGCCGATCGTCAAGCCGCAGCGGAGCCGTCGAGCCTGCGGCGTGAGAGGCCGGCCCTCATCTGGCGCTTCGCAGACAAAAAGGCGTTGCGGTTCGGCAGCCTGCTCGGTCTGAGCCTCAGGCGCCGTCGAAAGCCGCGTGATAGCGCACCGTGCCGGCCGGCACCTCCCCGCCGAAGGCGAGGCGCATGAAGTAGTCCGGCGGCACGTCCTCCAGCACGAGCGCCGGATCGGCCGCGAAGCCGAAGCGGCCGTAATAGGCGGGGGCGCCGAGCAGGACGCAGCCGCCGGCGCCGCGCTCGCGCAGGCGCCGCAGCCCCTCGCGGATCAGGCCCGAGCCGATGCCGCCGCGCTGCCGGCCCGGCCGCACCGAGACCGGCCCGAGCCCGAACCAGCCGCGCTCTGCCCCGTCGATCGTCACCGGCGAGAAGGCGACATGGCCGACGATCTCTCCATCTTCGACGGCAACGAGCGAGAGCGTCAGCGCGCCGACCGCGCGCAAGCCATCGACGATGCCGGCTTCGGTGCCGCTGCTGTGCGGCGCCGTCGCGAAGGCCTCCGTGGTCAGGGTGCGGATGGCGTCGACGTCGCCCGGCTCTTCTGCTCGGATCTGCATGCGGTCTCCTTCGGCGGCGCTTATGCCATGCGTCAGTTGCGCGCCTCAATCATCGCGGCCCGCCCGAACCATCGCGGCCTCCGGGCGTTGTATAGGCGGGGCGATCATTGAAGGAGTGTGCCATGAGCAAGCACCCGCCGATCCCGCCCGCCAATCGCAGCCCGATGGGGCCGGGCGAGCCGGACCATGCCAGGCAGGCTGCGAACCCCGCCCAACACAGCGAGCGCCATAACGCCGATCCGGCGAACAAGGGCCAGCAGGCCAATACCCGGATCAACACGACCCATCAGGGCCATCAGCAGGATCGCTGAACGGAGGGTTGCATGTCGACATCGACCAAGGCACCCCAGACCATCCGCCACGGCGGGCCGGGCTCCTCGCATGAGAACGCGAAGGCGCCGCTCGCACTGAAGGCGTTCGCGGCGGAGGAGGATGGCCGCAAGCGTTCGCGCATCTCGGGCGGCGGCGGCGAGCGCGACAGCCACCACCGCCACGATCCGGAGATGAAGGGCGGCAGCAGCCGCAAGGTGTAGGGCTTGCGGCGTTTTCCTCGGCGGCACGGCGCGATCCCGGTCAAGGTGTCGCGGTCGCGGGGAGGTGCGTCGCGGATCCGGCAAAAACTTATCCCCGCGCTATCGCGCCGTGCCTAATCTCGCCTCGCTCCACCCGACCAAGGGGGCTGTCGCGAGGCGTCGTGCGGCCGGGTGGAGTGCGGTGTTCAGGCAGGCGGCCGTCGCGGGCCATCCCTGCCTGGAGGGGCTTCGTCGCCCGGGTCGTCAGCAACCCGGTCCGTGAGGGACGTAACGGCGGCGAGTGACACCAAAGACAACCGCGCGCGGGGCGGGGTGGCGGCTGTTGGCGCTGCTTCGACTAAGACATTCGACATCGACATCGGCACGCAGCCGTCGACTGCGACGCCCGCTCTCCCCGCGCATCCCCTTGGATACGAATTCGCCCGAAACCCCGCGGCCATGAGGCCGGACGGGGCTTTCGGTGCGTGAAGCGGGTCAATTCGAACGCGGGGAGCCCCTCCCCACAAGGGGGAGGGGTTTGCCCGTAGCGGGGTTGCCGTGCGGGCGGGGCTGCCGTAACCGGGAGGTCCCCGCATCGCAGCATCGCTGGCCCGCCGCTCATGGTCTTCCTGCCCGCATGACAGCCTCGATCACCGAACGCTATGCCGCACTGGTCGAGTCCGGTGCCATCGAGCGCGATCCGGCGCAGGTCGTCGTGGTCAAGCGGCTGGAGGCCCTGGCGAAGGCGCTCGCGGCGCACCGGCTGGCGCGCAAGAGCAGCGCGCTCGGCTGGCTCTTCGGCAAGAAGGCCGATCCGAAGGATCTGCCCAAGGGGCTCTACATCTGGGGCTCGGTCGGCCGCGGCAAGACCATGCTGATGGACCTGTTCTACGATTCCGTCGCGGTGAAGCGGCGCCGGCGGGTGCATTTCCACGAATTCCTGGCCGATGTGCATGGCCGGGTCCATGCCTATCGCCAGCGCCTCAAGACCGGCGAGGTCAAGGATCCCGATCCGATCGGCCCGATCGCGGCGGAGATCGCCGAGCAGACCCGGCTGCTCTGCTTCGACGAGTTCACCGTCACCGACATCGCCGATGCGATGATCCTCGGGCGGCTGTTCACGGCGCTCTTCGCGTCCGGCGTCGTCGTGGTGGCGACCTCGAATGTCGAGCCGTCGCGGCTCTATGAGGGCGGGCTGAACCGCTCGCTGTTCCTGCCCTTCATCAAGCTGCTGAGCGAGAAGGTCGAGGTGCTGAAGCTGGAGTCGCGCACCGATTTCCGGCTGGAGAAGCTCGGCGGCGCGCCGGTCTATCATGTCCCGGCCGATGCGGCGGCGCAGGCCGCGCTCGACCAGGCCTTCCGCAAGCTCTCGGGCGCGTCGCAGGCGCAAAGGCTCGTACTCGACGTCAACGGCCATGAGCTCGTCGTGCCGCAGGCCGCCGGCGGCGTGGCGCGGGCGCGCTTTTCCGATCTCTGCAGCAAGGCCTATGGCGCCTCGGATTTCATCGCGCTGGCGCAGCGCTTCCACACGCTGGTGCTGGACGAGATCCCGGTGCTGGCCGACGACCAGCGCAACGAGACCAAGCGCTTCATCATCCTGATCGACGCGCTCTACGAGCATCATGTGAAGCTGGTCGCATCGGCCGAGGCCGAGCCGCACGAGCTCTACCGGGCCAAGTCCGGCCGCGAGGCGTTCGAGTTCGACCGGACCGTCTCGCGGCTGATCGAGATGCGCTCCGAGGATTATCTCGGCCTGCCGCATGGCCGGGCCGACTCGGCGGCCAGCGGCGACAGCGGCGGGCTGGTGGAGACCTGACCGCCATGACGATGCGCGAGCCGAGCGAGACGCGTATCCTGACGGTGGCCAGCGAGCATCTGCGCCAGTTCGGCCTGAAGCGCTTCACGGTGGTCGCGGTCGCCGACGAAGCCGGCATGACCCATGCCAATGTCTATCGCTACTTCCCCTCGCGCGCCGCGCTGGTCGATGCCGTCGTCGACGCCTGGTTGAAGGCGACCGAGCGGCGCCTCGCCGACATCGCGGACGGGCCCGACCCCGCCGACGACAAGCTTGAGCGCCTGATCCTGGCGCTCGCCAAGGCCAATCGCGACCTCCTGACCGAGGAGCCGCACCTCTTCACGGCGCTGTCCCAGGCGGTGGCCAGGCGCCATGCGATCAGCCGGCGCAATCGGGCTCGGGTGCGCGCGCTGTTCGAGCGGGTGATCGACGAGGGCATCGCCTCGGGCGCCTTCGAGCCGCGCGACCGCGACCGGGCAATCGCCTTCGTCATCGACACGACGCATCGCTTCATCCATCCGGCCGCGCTGGAGCTGGATTCCGACGTGCCGCAGGCCTCGATCGACGTCCGCCTGGCGACGCTGATCCGCGTGATTTTGCGGGTGCTGGCCGGCGGCATCGTCTGAAAATTCCTGTGACGAATTACAAAATCTGTAAATTGTAATTGCGGCTTTCTCGTGCAATTCTTGGTGATGGGCTCGGCAAGGGCCGGCCAAGCCGTTGAAAACGCTCGCGGCGCATCAGGCTCGCCGAATTCGAGCAGGCTTGCGCGGGCGTCCCCGAAGGCGCAGGGCAAGGGTTGCGGCAAAAGGGCCTCTTGGGCCAAAGAAGCCCACGGTTTCGCCGGTTCTCCGGCATTTCGCAGCGTCAGGACAAAGGACTAGGCAATGGCCCGCAAGAAGATCGCGCTCATCGGGGCCGGCCAGATCGGTGGCACGCTCGCCCACCTCGCCGGCTTGAAGGAACTCGGCGACGTCGTGCTGTTCGACATCGCCGACGGCATCCCGCAGGGCAAGGGCCTCGACATCGCCGAGTCCGCCCCGGTCGACGGCTTCGATGCCGGCTACAAGGGCACCTCGTCCTATGAGGACATCAAGGGCGCCGATGTCGTGATCGTCACCGCCGGCGTGCCGCGCAAGCCCGGCATGAGCCGCGACGACCTGATCGGCATCAACCTCAAGGTGATGAAGGCGGTCGGCGAGGGCATCAAGACCTATGCCCCCAAGGCCTTCGTGATCTGCATCACCAACCCGCTCGACGCGATGGTCTGGGCCCTGCAGAAGTTCTCGGGCGTGAAGCCCAACATGATCTGCGGCATGGCTGGCGTGCTCGACTCGGCCCGCTTCCGCCACTTCCTGGCCGATGAGTTCAAGGTCTCGGTCAAGGACGTCTCGGCCTTCGTGCTCGGCGGCCATGGCGACGACATGGTGCCGCTGGTCCGCTACTCGGGCGTCGCCGGCATTCCGCTGCCGGATCTCGTCAAGATGAAGTGGACGACGCAGGAGCGTCTAGACGCCATCGTCGAGCGCACCCGCAAGGGCGGCGGCGAGATCGTCAACCTGCTCAAGACCGGCTCGGCCTTCTACGCCCCGGCGGCTTCGGCGATCGCGATGGCCGAGAGCTATCTCAAGGACCAGAAGCGCGTCCTGCCGGCTGCGGCCGCGCTGAAGGGCCAGTACGGCGTCAAGGACATGTTCGTCGGCGTGCCCGTCGTGATCGGCGCCAAGGGCGTCGAGCGGGTCGTCAAGATCCGCCTGAACGGCGCCGAGAAGGAGATGCTGGCGAAGTCGGTCGCCTCGGTGCAGGGCCTGATCGACGCCTGCAAGGCCATCGATTCGTCACTGGCGTGACCTAGAACGGGCGGAGTGACGGCGCGCGACCAGCGCGCCCGCCATCCCGCCCATTCGCCACCCGAAATACGCTTCCAGGGAAACCGAGCACATGAACATCCACGAATACCAGGGCAAGGCCGTCCTCAAGGAGTTCGGCGCGCCCGTCTCCGCCGGCTTCCCGGCCCTGACGGTGGCGGAGGCGGTCGAGGCCGCCAAGAAGCTGCCCGGACCGCTCTACGTCGTGAAGTCGCAGATCCATGCGGGCGGCCGCGGCAAGGGCAAGTTCAAGGAGCTCGGACCCGACGCCAAGGGCGGCGTGCGCCTGGCCAAGTCGGTCGAGGAGGTCGAGGCCCACGCCAAGGAGATGCTGGGAAATACTCTCGTCACCGTGCAGACCGGCGAGGCCGGCAAGCAGGTCAACCGCCTCTACATCGAGGACGGCTCGGACATCGAGAAGGAGTTCTACCTCTCGGCGCTCGTCGACCGCGCGACCTCGCGCATCGCCTTCGTGATCTCGACGGAAGGCGGCATGGACATCGAGGCGGTCGCCCATGACACGCCCGAGAAGATCGAGACCATCACCGTCGATCCCGCGACCGGCATCATGCCGCATCACGGCCGCGCCATGGCGCGCATCCTCGGCCTCTCCGGCGACCTCGCCAAGCAGGCCGGCACCGTTCTCGGCCAGATCTACGCGGCGTTCGTGGCCAAGGACATGGACATGCTCGAGATCAACCCGCTGATCGTGACCAAGCAGGGTCAGATCAAGTGCCTGGACGCCAAGATCTCCTTCGACTCGAACTCGCTCTATCGTCACCCCGACATCGTCGCGCTGCGCGACACGACGGAAGAGGACGAGAAGGAGATCGAGGCCTCGAAGTATGACCTCGCCTATATCGCGCTCGACGGCACGATCGGCTGCATGGTCAACGGCGCCGGCCTCGCCATGGCCACGCTCGACATCATCCAGCTCTACGGAGAAAGCCCCGCGAACTTCCTCGACGTCGGCGGCGGCGCCAGCGAAGAGAAGGTGACGGCGGCGTTCAAGATCATCACCGCCGACCCGAAGGTGAAGGGCATCCTGGTCAACATCTTCGGCGGCATCATGAAGTGCGACGTCATCGCGCGCGGCGTCATCGCCGCGGTCAAGGCGGTCGGCCTTCAGGTTCCGCTGGTCGTTCGCCTCGAAGGCACCAACGTCCAGGAAGGCAAGGACATCATCTCGTCCTCCGGCCTCAACGTCATTCCCGCCGATGACCTCGACGACGCCGCGCAGAAGATCGTCGCCGCGATCAAGAAGGCCTGAGGAGCAACCATGTCCATCCTGATCGACAAGAACACCAAGGTCATCTGCCAGGGCTTCACCGGCAAGAACGGGACCTTCCACTCCGAGCAGGCGATCGCCTATGGCACGCAGATGGTCGGCGGCACCTCGCCGGGCAAGGGCGGCTCGCTCCATCTCGGCCTGCCGGTCTTCGACAGCGTGCTCGAGGCCAAGCAGAAGACCGGCGCAACCGCGTCCGTTGTTTACGTGCCGCCTCCGGGCGCCGCGGACGCGATCTGCGAGGCGATCGACGCCGAGATCCCGCTGGTGATCTGCATCACCGAGGGCATCCCGGTGCTCGACATGGTCAAGGTCAAGCGCTCGCTGGTCGGCTCCAAGACCCGCCTGATCGGGCCGAACTGCCCGGGCGTCGTCACCGCCGGCGAGAGCAAGATCGGCATCATGCCCGCCAACATCTTCAAGCCCGGCTCGGTCGGTATTGTCTCGCGCTCCGGCACGCTTACCTATGAAGCGGTGTTCCAGACCACCCGCGAAGGCCTCGGCCAGACCACCGCCGTCGGCATCGGCGGCGACCCGGTCAAGGGCACCGAGTTCATCGACATGCTCGAGATGTTCCTGGCCGACGACAAGACGGAGTCGATCGTGATGATCGGCGAAATCGGCGGTTCGGCCGAGGAAGACGCGGCGCAGTTCATCAAGGACGAGGCGAAGCGTGGCCGCAAGAAGCCGATGGTCGGCTTCATCGCCGGCCGCACGGCGCCTCCCGGCCGCCGCATGGGCCATGCGGGCGCGATCATCTCCGGCGGCAAGGGCGGTGCCGAGGACAAGATCGCGGCCATGGAAGCGGCCGGTATCCGGGTCTCGCCCTCGCCGGCGCGCCTTGGAAAGACCTTGGTCGAGGTGTTGAAGGGCTGAGGCAAGGCAGGGGCGTCACGGTCGGTTCAGCCCGGTCTTTTCGCCCCTCGCCAGACGTCAGTATCGGAATGAGATGCTCGGGCCTGGCCCGGGCATGATGCGGCAGCAGGCAGGCAGGAAAAGGCAGAAACGACCATGGCTCGCCAGGACATCAACGAGGCTCTCGCGCAGACGGGTTTCCTCTATGGCGGCAACGCGGCCTATATCGAGGACCTCTACGCCCGCTACCAGGCCGACCCGAAGTCGGTCGACGAGCAGTGGCAGGGTTTCTTCGCCGGGCTGAAGGATGATGGCCAGTCCATCGTCCAGAACGCCAAGGGCGCCTCCTGGACCAAGCCTAACTGGCCGATCCATGCCAATGGCGAACTTGTCTCGGCGCTCGACGGCAACTGGGCCGTGGTCGAGAAGGTCGTTTCCGACAAGCTCAAGGGCAAGGCGCAGGCCGCCGGCACGACGCTGTCGGCCTCCGACGTGCAGCAGGCGACGCGCGACTCCGTGCGCGCGATCATGCTGATCCGCGCCTACCGGATGCGCGGCCATCTCCATGCCAAGCTCGATCCGCTCGGCATCGAGAGCCGGACCGACCATGAGGAGCTGTCGCCGGCCGCCTTCGGCTTCGGCGAGGCCGATCTCGACCGCAAGATCTTCATCGACAACGTGCTCGGCATGGAGTTCGCCACCATCCGCGAGATGGTTGCGGTGCTGCAGCGGACCTATTGCAGCACGGTCGGCATCGAGTTCATGCATATCTCCGACCCGGAGCAGAAGGCCTGGCTGCAGGGCCGGATCGAGGGGCCGGACAAGGAGATCGCCTTCACCAAGGAAGGCAAGAAGGCGATCCTGAACAAGCTCGTCGAGGCCGAAGGCTTCGAGAAGTTCATCGATCTGAAGTATACCGGCACCAAGCGTTTCGGCCTCGACGGCGGTGAGGCGCTGATCCCGGCGCTGGAGCAGATCATCAAGCGCGGCGGCGCGCTCGGCGTGCGCGACATCGTCTTCGGCATGGCCCATCGCGGCCGCCTCAACGTCCTGACGCAGGTGCTGGGCAAGCCGCACCGCGCGCTCTTCCACGAGTTCAAGGGCGGCTCCTTCGCGCCCGACGACGTCGAGGGCTCGGGCGACGTGAAGTACCATCTCGGTGCCTCGGCGGACCGCGAGTTCGACGGCAACAACGTCCACGTTTCGCTGACCGCCAACCCGTCGCATCTCGAGATCGTCGATCCCGTCGTGCTCGGCAAGGTGCGCGCCAAGCAGGACCAGTTCGGCGACATCGTCGAGCGCTCCAAGGTGTTGCCGCTGCTGATCCATGGCGACGCGGCCTTCGCCGGCCAGGGCGTTGTGGCCGAGTGCCTCGGCCTGTCCGGGCTGAAGGGCCACCGCACCGGCGGTTCGGTCCACTTCATCATCAACAACCAGATCGGCTTCACCACCTATCCGCGCTATTCGCGCTCCTCGCCCTATCCGTCCGACGTGGCGAAGATGGTCGAGGCCCCGGTGTTCCATGTGAACGGCGACGATCCGGAGGCGGTCGTCTTCGCCGCCAAGATCGCGATCGAGTTCCGGCAGAAGTTCCACAAGCCGGTCGTGGTCGACATGTTCTGCTATCGCCGCTTCGGCCATAACGAGGGCGACGAGCCGGGCTTCACCCAGCCGCTGATGTATCGCAAGATCCGCGCGCACAAGTCGACGCTGGAACTCTACGCCGCCAAGCTGGAAGCCGAAGGCGTGCTGGCCGCCGGCGAGCTCGACGAGGCGCGCGCCGCGTGGAAGGCCAAGCTCGAGGTCGAGTTCGATGCCGGCCAGGCGTTCAAGCCGAACAAGGCCGACTGGCTCGACGGCCGCTGGGCCGGCATGAAGGCGATCCGCGCCGACGAGGACGATCCGCGCCGTGGCGCGACCGGCGTTCCCGCCGCCGTGCTGAAGGAGATCACCGAGAAGATCACCGCCGTCCCGCCGGGCTTTAACGTCCACAAGACGATCCAGCGCTTCCTCGACAACCGTCGCAAGGCGGTCGAGACCGGGCAGGGCATCGACTGGGCGACCGCTGAGGCGCTGGCCTTCGGTTCGCTCCTGCTCGACGGCAACCCGGTCCGCCTGTCGGGCCAGGATTGCGAGCGCGGCACCTTCTCGCAGCGCCATTCGGTGCTGATCGACCAGGAGACGGAAGCCCGTCACACCTCGCTCAACCACATCCGCGACGACCAGTCCCGCTACGAGGTCATCAACTCGATGCTCTCGGAGGAGGCGGTGCTCGGCTTCGAATACGGCTACACCCTGTCGGAGCCGAATGCGCTGACGATGTGGGAGGCGCAGTTCGGCGACTTCGCCAATGGCGCGCAGGTCGTGTTCGACCAGTTCATCTCGTCGGGCGAACGCAAGTGGCTGCGCATGTCGGGCCTCGTCTGCCTGCTGCCGCATGGCTATGAGGGTCAGGGTCCGGAGCACTCCTCCGCCCGCCTCGAGCGCTTCCTGCAGATGTGCGCCGAGGACAACATGCAGGTCGCGAACTGCTCGACCCCGGCGAGCTACTTCCACATCCTGCGCCGGCAGCTGAAGCGGGACTTCCGCAAGCCGCTGATCCTGATGACGCCGAAGTCGCTGCTGCGCCACAAGCGCTGCGTCTCGGCGCTCGACGAGCTGGCCGAGGGTTCGACCTTCCACCGCGTGCTGCACGACGATGCCGAGCGCGGCAACTCGACCACCAAGCTGGTCAAGGACGCGAAGATCCGCCGCGTCGTGCTGTGCTCGGGCAAGGTCTATTTCGACCTGCTGGAAGAGCGCGAGAAGCGCGGCATCGACGACGTCTACCTGATGCGCGTCGAGCAGCTCTATCCGTTCCCGCTGAAGTCGCTGGCGCAGGAGCTGTCGCGCTTCAAGGGCGCCGACGTCGTCTGGTGCCAGGAGGAGCCGAAGAACATGGGCTCCTGGACCTTCGTCGAGCCCTATCTCGAATGGGTTCTGGGCCATGCCGGCTCGAAGTCGAAGCGTCCGCGCTATGTCGGGCGCCCGGCCTCGGCCGCGACCGCGACCGGCCTGATGTCGAAGCACGTCGCCCAGCTCAACGCCTTCCTGGACGAAGCCTTCGCGGGCTGAGCTCCAGATATCCGAACGCCAGACCAAAGACACGAAACAGAGGCCTGACATGGCGACCGAAATCCGCGTACCCACCCTCGGCGAATCCGTCTCCGAGGCGACCATCGGCAAGTGGTTCAAGAAGCCGGGCGACGCCGTGAAGGCCGATGAGCCCCTGGTCGAGCTCGAGACCGACAAGGTGACGCTCGAGGTCAACGCGCCGGCCGCCGGCGTGCTCGGCGAGATCGTCGCCAAGGAAGGCGACACCGTCGGCGTCAGCGCGCTGCTCGGCACGATCGCGGCCGGCGACGGCAAGGCCGCCGCTGCCGCCCCCAAGGCCGACACCGCCGTGGCCCAGGCCGCGGGCAAGGCCGGCGAGGCGACCGTCGCCGCCGCCGAGAAGAAGACCGGCGAAGTCGCCGGCGACACCCAGATCAAGCCGGCGACCAAGGCGGCCGATTCCGGCCCGGCGGTCTCGCGCCTCGCCGCCGAGAGCGGCGTCGACCCGTCGAGCGTCAGCGCCTCGGGCAAGGATGGCCGCGTCACCAAGGGCGACATGCTGGCCGCGATCGCGACCGGCCCGGCGATCGCCGCTGCCGCTCCGGCTGCGCCGGTTCAGGTCCGGGCGCCGTCGGCTCCCGATGACGCCTCGCGTGAAGAGCGCGTCAAGATGACGAAGCTGCGCCAGACGATCGCGCGCCGGCTCAAGGAAGCGCAGGCGACTGCGGCCATGCTGACCACCTTCAACGAGGTGGACATGACCAACGTCATGGCGCTGCGCAACCAGTACAAGGACGTGTTCGAGAAGAAGCACGGCGTGAAGCTCGGCTTCATGGGCTTCTTCGTGAAGGCCTGCGTGCAGGCGCTGAAGGAGATCCCCTCCGTCAACGCCGAGATCGACGGCACCGACATCGTCTACAAGAACTACTACCATGTCGCGGTCGCCGTCGGCACCGACAAGGGTCTCGTCGTGCCGGTCGTGCGCGATGCCGACCAGCTTTCCATCGCCGGTGTCGAGAAGAAGATCGGCGAGCTCGGCAAGAAGGCCCGCGAGGGCAGCCTCAAGATCGAGGACATGCAGGGCGGCACCTTCACCATCTCGAATGGTGGCGTCTACGGCTCGCTGATGTCGACGCCGATCCTGAACGCGCCGCAGTCGGCGATCCTGGGCATGCACAAGATCCAGGAGCGTCCGATGGTGGTCGGCGGCCAGATCGTGATCCGCCCGATGATGTATCTCGCGGTCAGCTACGACCACCGCATCATCGACGGCAAGGAGGCCGTGACCTTCCTCGTCCGCATCAAGGAGGCGCTGGAGGATCCGGCGCGCCTCGTCCTGGACCTCTGAGGAGCACCCGCCATGCGGGATGGCGCATCGATGGCGATCCTGATCGTCGCGAGCGTCATCCTGTTGCTGCTCTATCTCGCCGTGCAGGTGAGGTCCGTCACCCGCGAACGGGGCTCCGCCTGGAACACCGGGCCGCGCGACGAGGGCAGCCAGCCAACCGGGGTTTTCGCGGGACGGGCCGACCGGGCCTTCCGCAATTACCTGGAGACATTTCCCGCCTTCGGGCTGCTCGCGCTGCTGCTGATGGTCTTGCAGCGCGCGGATGGAATCGGTGTCGCCGGTGCGCAGCTCTGGCTGGCGGCACGCGTGGCCTACCTGCCTCTGTACCTGGCCGGCGTGCCCTATCTACGCACCCTGGTCTGGATCGCATCCATCGTCGGTCTCCTGCTGATGGCGATACGCGCGGTCACCTGAACTGGAAGGAGACGTTCATGTCCTCCGTTACGGATATGCCGGCGTCCGGCAGCGTGGTCCCGACCCTTTCCCGATCCCTCGTCTGAACCCATCGAGAGAACCAAGATGTCCTACGATCTCGTCGTCATCGGAACCGGCCCCGGCGGCTATGTCGCCGCCATCCGCGCCGCGCAGCTCGGCCTCAAGGTCGCCGTCGTCGAGAAGCGCAAGACGCATGGCGGCACCTGCCTGAATGTCGGCTGCATCCCCTCAAAGGCGCTGCTGCACGCTTCCGAGATGTTCGAGGAGGCCGGCCACACCTTCGAGAAGCTCGGCATCGTCGTCGGCAAGCCCAAGCTCGACCTGAAGGCGATGTTCGCCCACAAGCAGGAGACCGTCGATGCCAACGTCAACGGCGTCGCCTTTCTGCTGAAGAAGAACAAGATCGAGCCCTTCCACGGCACCGCCTCGATCCCGGCCGCAGGCAAGGTCGTCGTGACCGCCGAGGACGGCAAGACGCAGGAACTCGAGACCAAGAACATCGTCATCGCGACCGGCTCCGAGGCGATGGGCCTGCCCGGCGTCGAGATCGACGAGAAGACGGTGGTGACCTCGACCGGCGCGCTCGAGCTGAGCTCCGTGCCGAAGGAGCTCCTGGTCGTCGGCGCCGGCGTGATCGGGCTCGAGATCGGCTCGGTCTGGAGCCGCCTCGGCGCCAAGGTCACCGTCGTCGAATATCTCGACCGGATCCTGCCCGGCATGGACGACGAGATCGCCAAGCAGTTCCAGCGCATCCTGACCAAGCAGGGCTTCGAGTTCAATCTCGGCTCCAAGGTGACCAAGGTCGAGACCGGCAAGAAGGGCGCGACCGTCACGGTCGAGCCGGCCGCCGGCGGGGAGGCCAAGACGCTTTCGGCCGATATCGTGCTGGTGGCGATCGGCCGCCGTCCGAACACGGACGGGCTCGGGCTTGATGCGGTCGGCGTCGCCACCGAGCGCGGCCGCGTCGTGATCGACGACCATTTCAAGACCAATGTCGCCGGCATCTACGCCATCGGCGACGTGGTGCGCGGGCCAATGCTGGCGCACAAGGCCGAGGACGAGGGCGTCGCGGTCGCCGAGATCATCGCGGGCAAGCACGGCCATGTGAATTACGACGCCATCCCCGGCATCGTCTACACCGCGCCTGAAGTCGCCGCGCTCGGCAAGACCGAGGAAGAGCTGAAGGCCGCGGGCATCGCCTACAAGGTCGGCAAGTTCCCGTTCACGGCGAATGGCCGCGCCCGCGCGATCCGCCATACCGACGGCTTCGTGAAGGTGCTGGCCGATGCCACGACGGACCGGGTGCTCGGCTGCCACATCATCGGACCCCATGCCGGCGACCTGATCGCCGAGGTGACCGTGCTGATGGAATTCGGCGGCTCGTCGGAGGATCTCGCGCGGACCTGCCACGCTCATCCGACGCTGGCCGAGGCGGTCAAGGAAGCGGCGATGGCGGTCGAGAAGCGCCAGATTCATATGTGATCGGCTGGCGGCACTTGCCCATTGCGCAAGCGCCGCCGGTGGCCATCATCGCAAGCTGTTCCAGAAGAGCCGCCCTGTGCGGCTCTTCTTCGTTTCGGGGCTCAGTCTCGCCGCGCCTTGAACGCCGTCAGCGTGTTGCGCAGCAGGCAGGCGATCGTCATCGGGCCGACGCCGCCAGGGACCGGGGTGATGGCGCCTGCGACCTTCACCGCTTCAGCGAAATCGACGTCGCCGACGAGCTTGCCGTCGGGCATGCGGTTGATGCCGACATCGATGACGGTGGCGCCGGGTTTGATCGAGTCCGCCTTGACGAAATGCGGACGCCCTACGGCCGCGACGACAATGTCGGCACGGCGCACGACGCCGGCCAAGTCCTTCGTGCGCGAATGGGCGATCGTCACCGTGCAGTCCGCCTGCAGCAAGAGCTGCGCGGCGGGGCGGCCGACCAGTTCGGAGCGGCCGATCACCACGGCCTCCAGCCCCGAGAGCGAGGGCAGGACATGCTTCAGCAGCAGCATCGAGCCGAGCGGCGTGCAGGGCACCAGACCGCCAGCCTTACCGCCGGCCAGCCGACCGGCATTGACCGGGTGCAAACCGTCGACGTCCTTGGCCGGGTCGATGGCGTCGACAATGGCCTCGGTGTCGAGATGCTTCGGTAGCGGCAGCTGCACGAGGATGCCATCGACGGTGTCGTCGGCGTTGAGTTCGGCGAGCTTGGAGAGGAGATCGGCCTGGCTCGTGTCCGCCGGCAGGCGGTGCGCGACCGAGTTCATGCCCGCTTCGGCGGCGAGCTTTTCCTTGGAGGCGACATAGACACGGCTTGCCGGATCATCGCCGACGAGGACGACATGCAGGCCGGGCACGAGGCCGCGCTGCGCCTTGATGGCGGCGATCTCGGCCGCGATCTCGGCGCGCAAGGCGGCGGCGATGGCTTTTCCATCGATCAGGGTTGCCTGCGGCATGAGCTACGTCTCCATCGGCGGGAAGCCGCCCTCATGCGCGATCGGCGCGCGCACGACAAGCCCGGAAGCGACGCCCGCTGTCTCAACTGCGCCGCCGGCTTGCCCGCGCCCATGGCGGCCGGTATCGATCGTGCATGGCCAAAGCCGATGGAGACGCCGATGGAGACACCGACCCCGTGACGACCGGCTTCGCTGCGCTTCCTGCCTCCGACGGTTACCGTCTGACACGCGCCCGCGCCCCGCTCTGCCTGCTCGATGCCGGCGGGCTCGCCGCCGACCGGGACGGCCTCGCCCTCGTCGACATTGCGGTGGAGGCCGGCCGCATAGCCTCGATCCTGCCGGCGGGAACCGATGGGCTGCATGACGATGGCCACGCCGTCGATCTGGATGGCGGCATCGTTCTGCCGCGCCTGGTCGACTGCCATGTCCATCTCGACAAGGGTCATATCTGGCCGCGCCGGCGCAACCCGGACGGCAGCTTCATGGGGGCGCTGAACAGCGTCATGGCCGACCGCGAGGCGAACTGGTCCGCGCCGGACGTGCGGGCGCGGATGGATTTTGGGCTGCGCTGCGCCTTCGCCCACGGCACGGCCGCAGTTCGCACGCATATCGATTCACTCGGCAAGCAGATCGGCATTTCATGGCCTGTCCTTGCAGAGCTCAGGGCGGAATGGGCGGGGCGCATCGCGATCCAGGCCTCGCCGCTGTTCGGCATCCAGTTCGCGCTCGACGAAGCCCATATGCGCGATGTCGTCGCGGCGGTGAAGGTGCATGGCGACGGGCTGTTCGGCTGCGTCAGCTACATGATCCCGGAATTGGACGATGCCCTCGACATCGTCTTCCGCACGGCGATCGAGAACGGCTTCGATCTCGATTTCCATGTCGACGAAACCAACGACCCCGCGGCGCGCTCGCTCGAGAACATCGCCGATGCCGCGATCCGGCATCGCTTCTCGGGCCGCATCCTGGCCGGGCATTGCTGCTCGCTGGCGCTGCAGGAACCCGAGGTCGAGGCGCGGATCATCGCCAAGGTCAAGGCGGCCGGCATCGCCGTCGTCTCGCTGCCGATGTGCAACATGTATCTGCAGGACCGCGCTCCGGGGCGGACGCCGCGTTGGCGAGGCGTCATGGCGCTGCATGAGCTGAAGGCGGCCGGCGTGCCGGTGATGATCGCATCGGACAACACGCGCGACCCGTTCTACGCCTATGGCGATCTCGACCTGATCGAGGTGCTGCGCGAGGGCACCCGCATCCTCCAGCTCGACCATGCCGGAAACGACTGGGCCAATGCCGTGGCGCGGACGCCGGCGTCGGTCATGGGCGAGGAGGGCCGGGGCGTGCTGTCGCCGGGCGGGCCGGCCGATCTGATCCTGACGCGTGCCCGTGACTGGACGGAGTTCTTCGCCCGCCCGCAGGCCGACCGGACCGTGCTGGTCGATGGCAGGGCGATCGATACGACGCTGCCGGATCATCGCGAACTGGATCACCTGATGAGCAAGAGCGCATGACCAGCCGCTACGACATCGCCGCCCTCAAGCAGCGCCTAGGCGCGATCAAGACAGAGGACAACCCGGCGCTGGTGAAGCAGAAGAGCCGCGACTTCTTCTGGTACTCGCCCGTGCTCAAGCGCCAGCTCGAGCAGGTGACCGCCGACATCGTGGTCTCGCCTTCGAGCGAGGCGCAGGTGCTGGAGGTGCTCTCCGCCTGCCATGCGCTCGATATCCCGGTCACGCCACGCGGCACGGGCACCGGCAATTACGGCCAGGCGATGCCGCTGTCGGGCGGGGTGCTGCTCGACCTGTCGGGCTTCAACAAGGTGCTCGACATCCAGCACGGCCGCTATGTCGCCGAGCCCGGCGCGGTGATGGCGCGGATCGACGAGGAGACGCGCAAGCACTCGCAGCAGGAGCTGCGCCTGCATCCTTCGACCTACCAGACGGCGTCGATCGGCGGCTTCATCGCGGGTGGTTCGGGCGGCGTCGGCTCGATCAAATGGGGCGGACTGCGTGACTGGGGCAACATCATCCGGCTCAAGGTCGCGACGATGGAGGCAAGCCCGCGCATTCTCGAACTGAGCGGGGAGGATCTGCACAAGGTCGCCCATGCCTATGGCACGAACGGCATCATCACTGAGGTCGAGATGCCGCTGGCCCCGGCCTATGACTGGGTCGATGCGATCATCGGCTTTCCTTCGCTTCGGGCCGCGACCGAGTTCGCCAATCAGCTCGGCGAGCAGGACGGGCTGGCGCTGAAGAACCTCTGCGTCGTCGCAGCCCCGGCGCCGCACGACTACTTCCTGCGTCACCGCAAGTTCCTGCCGCGCGACAGCCATCTGGTGATCGTGATGGTCGCCGATTTCGCGGTCGAGTCGCTGCTTGCCTATGCGCGCCGGTTCAAGGGTTCGGAGCTGCTGCTGCGCTCGGACAAGCTTTCCGTAGAGGAGGCCAAGGGCCTGCCGCCGGCTTACGAACTCGGCTGGAACCACACGACGCTGCGCGCGCTGCGGGTCGATCCGTCGATCACCTATCTGCAGGTGCTCTATCCGTTCCCCGACCAGGTCGAGCTGATCGACAGGATCCATGCGCGCTTCGGCGACGAGGTGCTTTGCCATCTCGAATTCGTCCGCTTCGACGGCAAGGTCACCTGCTTCGGCCTGCCGCTGGTGCGCTTCACCACCGAGGAGCGGCTGGAGGAAATCATGGCGATCCATGAGGAGATGGGCGCGCCGATCTTCAATCCGCATCGCTACACGCTGGAGGAGGGCGGCATGAAGCAGACCGACGAAGCCCAGCTCGCCTTCAAGCGCGAGGCCGATCCGCAGGGCCTGCTGAACCCCGGCAAGATGATCGCCTGGGAGGATCCCTCCTACGACTACAAGGCTGGCGGCACCTTCCTGTTCCGCAGCCTGTCCGAAGCCGGGGTCGGCTAAGGATGCGCGTACTGGTGCTCTACGCCCACCCGAATCCTGAAAGCTTTGGTGCGGCCCTGCATGCGACGGTGGTCGAGAATTTGCGCGCAGCCGGCCACGAGGTCGATGATTGCGACCTCTATGCCGAGGGCTTCGATGCCGTGTTGAGCCGGGCCGAGCGCGTCGGCTACCACGATCTCGCCACCAACACGCAACCGGTTGCCGGCTATGTCGAGCGGGTGCGGCAGGCGCAAGCGCTGGTGCTGTGCTTCCCGGTCTGGAATTTCGGCTATCCGGCGATCCTCAAGGGCTTCTTCGACCGTGTCTTCCTGCCGGGCGTGTCGTTCAAGATGGTCGACGGCAAGGTCAGCCCCAATCTCTGGAACATCAGCAAGCTCGCGGCCGTGACCACCTATGGCGGTTCGCGCTGGCGTGCCTTGCTGATGGGCGACCCGCCGCGCAAGGTAGTCTGCCGGGCGCTGCGAGCGGTCTGCCACCCCACCGCACGGCCGCGCTATCTGGCGAAGTACGACATGAACCGCGCGACGCCGGAGGCTCGTGCCGATTTCCTGCGGTCGATCGCGGAAAAGATGCGCGCTCTGTGACAGCTGGCCTATGATCGTCATCACACTGTCATCTTAGCGGGCGAACAGGCAGCCGGCGAAGCGACTTCCTGATCCGCATAAGGATCGAGCCAAGGAAGTGGCCAGGGGATCGAGCACGATGACCAAGGCACTCGAAAAGAGCGTCGGCCGGGCCTTGCTCGTCACGGCGCGACTGCATCGGGCCCGGATGGGCGAGAGGCTGAACGCGCTCGGTCTGTTTCCGGGACAGGAGCAGGCGCTGAAAGCCCTGCAGCCGGCGCCGATGACCATGGGTGAGCTGGCGACGCTTCTGCGCGTCAAGCCGCCGACCGTGTCCAAGACCATCGGCCGGCTGTCTCTGCAGGGGCTGGTGACGCGCGAGGGCGGCGGCCGGGACGGGCGGCTGGTTCAGGTCGCCTTGACGGAGGCCGGCCACAAGACCGCCACGGCGCTCGATGCGGTCTGGACGCAGGTCGAGGACGAGCTGCTCGACAAGCTCGACGGCAAGGAGCGCAAGCAGCTCCGCAGGTTGCTGCGCAAGGCGGCCAAGGGCCTCTCCAAGGCTGGTGTCGAGGTCGATGATCCCGATGCCGATGGCGACGAGGCCGATAGCGACGCCTGATGCTGGGCGTAGCGTCGCACGACTGCCCTGCGACGCTTGCGCCGACCCTGAAAAGCGCATGGAACGCATGCATCCAGCCGCTGGCCAGAGGCAATAAATCGGTTAAATCTTGATCCGTCATTCTGCCGGCGCATGACGGAATTCACCTTGCCCCCTGCCTCGTCCCATCTTCCGGAAACCGGCCGGACGCGCCTGATGGCGATCGGACTGATCTGCGCCGCGGTGCTGTGCTTCGCCCTGCTCGACACCAGCGCGAAATGGCTGTCGGGCCATATGGACCCGGTCCAGGTGGTGTTCGCGCGCTATGCCGGCAGCATGGCTCTGGTGCTGATGCTGCTGAATCCGTGGAGCCGCCCCGGCATCCTCCGTACCAAGCGGCCCTGGCTGCAGGGAATTCGCTCGCTGCTTCTGCTGGGCTCGACGGCACTCAATTTCGTCGCGCTCAAATATCTCCAGCTCGCCGAGACCGTCTCGATCATGTTCGCGGGGCCGTTGCTGGTGGCGCTCGTTGCCGGACCGATGCTGGGCGAATGGCCCGGGCCACGCCGGCTCGCGGCGATCGGCGTCGGCTTCCTCGGGGTGCTCGTGATCACGCGGCCGGGCATCGGCGGCATGCATCCGGCGGCCCTGCTCTGCGTCTTCGGCTGCATTTGCTACAGCTTCTACGCGTTGGCGACCCGGCAGCTCGCGGCCTATGACCCGCCGGAGACGACGATGGTGTATTCCGGCGTCGCCGGGACGCTGGCGGTGCTGCCGCTGATCCCGTTCTTCTGGTCGACGCCGCAGACGCCCTTCGTCTGGCTGGTGATGCTCGGCACAGGCGTCTTCGGCGGCTTCGGGCACTGGCTCCTGATCCTGGCGCACCGACTGGCGCCGGCGACGGTGCTGGCACCGTTCATCTATTCCCAGATCGTCTGGATGATCGCGCTTGGTTGGTTCGTCTTCGGGCAGTTCCCCGATGGCTGGACCTTCGTCGGCGCGACCATCGTCATCGCGTCGGGGCTCTACCTGCTCTACCGCGAGCGGGTGCGGAAGTTGCCGGAGGCGGCCGCGCGGCTGGATTAGGTGCGCACGATTACGGGGCGACTGGTACGCAGACGTCCAGGTCCGACCGCAGCACCGTTACCACTTCCTGGCAATCCGGCTGGCCAAACTCGCGCTCCGCAACTGCCACGCCGCCGTCATGCAGCCGCTGGAGCGCTCCGGCCCAGGGCGAGGCGGCGACGTAGACGGGGCCGGAGCGAGCCAGGTTGGCGACCTGAGCGCGAGCCTCGAGCGTGCTGTAGGCCGCATAGCCAGACGCAATGACCGCCATGAACCCGGCATTGGCGACGAGCACGACCAGCAGGGCGATGCGAGCCACCCGGCCGATCGGCCCCAGTTCGGCACGATGCAGGAAAGCGGCAATCGTCAAAGGTATCAGCCACAGATGCGGCACGTATCGAGCCCACCATGCTGCTGGATTGACCATGACCAGCCCGACCAGCACGACCAATGATATGCCGAGTGTCATCGAGGCGGCTCCGGCTCGCATCGAGACAACCAGCAGGATCGCTGCGAGGAGCAAGGCCGCCGAAAAGAGCGGGCCGAATCCGCCCGTCCGCGGGTCCGGGATCGTCGCCCCCCTGATCTCCGACTCCCGGACGACGAACGGAGGTTTCAATCGGCCGGGATCGCATTTGCGGCAGGAGTTGGCGGTCTCGGACGCAAGCGAGAGCGCGAGCTGGGCCGCCGCCGGATATCCGTCGAGGGGGCTAGGCGTTGAATCGCTGATGCCGAGGATGTCGATCTGTCGGTCGCCCATGACGGGGTGGAAGATGTGATCGCCATCGAGCATGTTGGTCACGTAGGGGTTGTAGCCAGGCCCCACGACCGCAAGCAGACAGGCGAGCACAGGCAGGGCGCCGGCGAGCCGAGTGCGGCGCCGCAGCAGCGAGACGGCAAAGACCACCGAGCCGAGCAGCAATGCATAGACGAGGCCTGTGAACTTGACGTTGACGAGGCAGATCGCCGCCGCACAGATCATCAGCAGGGCGAGCGGCGATTGCCGCCTGGTCCAGATGAGGGCACCGGCGGCCATGATCGTCAGCAACGAGCCGAGCAGGCCATCGACGTAGTACTCCGCCATCTGGACGGATGCGACCGGATTGGCCGCCGCCAGTGCACCGAACAGGAAGCAGGCCCACTTCGGAGCGTGAACGACGGCCGAAGCTGCGCTGAAGACCGCGGCGCCGGCCGCAATGGCGAGGACAAGGTTCGTCGCCTTGCCGGCCTGGTAGCTCCCGACCATGGCCTCGATGCCGGTCGCCCAGATCCACGATGCTTTCGGGTAATGGTTCAGCCAGGTCATCGGCGGAACGTTCGGCGTCAACTGGTCGCGAAACGGGTTCCAGCCGTCACGCAGATGGCGAATAGCGAGAGCGTGATAGGTCTGGCCGTCATAGGAGAGGGAATCGAGCGCAGCCGCGTAGATGAGTGCGACGCCCCATGTCGCGAGCAGCAGCGCGCTCCCGATGATCGCTGTCGCTCGTATCGCAGCCTGGGAACGACCGGCCAAGATGCAGCCGGCGACGGCGATCAGGAAGGCCAAGACGGCGTCGCTCGGGTGAAGGTCAGCGTCAACCGCCAGCCGGAGCGATACGATGGCCAGCCAGAGCGCCAGGTGCACCGTGGCCAGCGCGGCCATGAAGGAGAGCGCTGCTTCCAAGCGAAGCTGCGGCTCGCCGGCCTGCTCGCCACGACATTCGCGCGAAGGCGACAGACGCTCATCTGGCTGCCTGGCAAGTCCTAGGTCCAACGGCCATTTCCCCCGTTCCGCGGTGCATCGTCAGGCGGGTCGTTTCGGCGGCTCTGGTAGGCACATCGAGCAGCATACCGGGGGCGAACAGGGGGCGTTTGCGCCCTCTCTATCGCTCCGCTGCACTATGCGGTCCAGCTACGGCGTCAATTTTGGTGTCGATCTATGAGGCCGGTGCGTGGCGAAACCGTCAAGTTGCCACGCGGGATAACGGCCTCCCCCTTTCGAGGTAATCCGAACGGGGCATGAGGCAGGAAATCGGGAAGGCAGCTTGCTGCGGGTGGCTCGCCAGCCCGGTACGGCTCAGGTCGGCAGGCTCGGCCGTCTTGGTATCGCACGCCTTGGTGGCCATGCCGTGGAGCCGGCCACGAGGTGGCCCGGCGGATCCGAGCTGGACGCGATCCGGCCAGTCCCTGATCGGCCGGGCAATGTTGGTCTTCACCGCAGCATTGCCCTTGGCAGGCCCGACTGCGACGGTATCGGCCAGCTCAGACGGTGACCTGCGTTCCGACCTCGACGACGCGGCCGGTCGGGATCTGGAAGAAGTTGGTCGCGTCGGTCGCGCTCTTGGTCAGCGAGATATAGAAATTGTCCTGCCAGACCGGCATGCCGGATTGCGGCGAGGGCTTGATCGAGCGGCGCGACAGGAAGAACGAGGTCGACATGATGTCGAACTTGAAGCCCTGCTTGCGCAGGATCGCTAGCCCCTTCGGCACGTTCGGGCTTTCCATGTAGCCATAGACCATGTCGACCCGCCAGAAGTCGTCGGTGATGCGCGAGAGGCGGACCCGCTCCTCTTCCGGGACGCGGGGCGTATCGGCCGAGCGCACGGTCAGGATGACGTTGCGCTCGTGCAGGACCTTGTTGTGCTTGAGGTTGTGCAGCAGCGAGGCCGGGGCGGTCTCCGGGTCGCTGGTCAGGAACACCGCCATGCCCTTGACCCGATGGGGCGGGCTCTTGGCGAGCATGCCTACGAGTTCGAGCAGCGGCACATCGGTCTTGCGGGTCTTGTCGAACAGGATCTTGGTACCGCGCACCCAGGTCCACATCAGGAGCACGAGAACCGCCGCCATCATCACGGGGACATAGCCCCCGCTCAGGAGCTTCAGCATGTTGGCGGCGAAGAAGGCGACGTCGATGATCAGGAAGGGCGCAATCACGGCAGCGGTTGCCGCCAGCCCCCAGCGCCAGCCCTTCCAGATCACGATGAAGGCCAGCAGGGAATCGACCACCATCGCGCCGAAGACTGAGATGCCATAGGCATGCGACAGGTTCGAGGAGGAGCGGAAGGTCCAGACCAGCAGCAGGACGACGATCAGCAGGATCGCGTTGATGCGCGGGATAAAGATCTGGCCGGAGGTTTGTTCCGAGGTGTGGCGGATCTCGAGGCGCGGCAGCAGGCCGAGCTGCACCGCCTGCCGGGTCAGCGAGAAAGCTCCGGTGATGACGGCCTGGCTGGCGATGATCGTCGCGACCGTCGCCATGATGACGAGCGGGAGGATGAAACCCTGCGGCGCGAGCTTGTAGAACGGATTGTCGATGGCGGTGGGGTCGGAGAGGATGAGCGCACCCTGGCCGAGATAGTTGAGCCAGAGCGCCGGGAAGACGAGGTAGAGCCAGGCGCCGCGGATCGGGCCGCGACCGAAATGGCCCATATCGGCATAGAGCGCTTCGGCGCCAGTCACCGCGAGACAGACCGAGCCGAGCACGGCGAGCGACACGCCCGGATGATCGAAGAAGAAGCGCAGGCCCCAATAGGGGTTGATCGAGGCGAAGACGCCGATGTCGTCGGCGATATGGTAGATGCCCAGGCCCCCGAGCGTCAGGAACCAGATCATCATGATCGGGCCGAAGAAGTTGGCGACCTTGGCCGTGCCGCGGCGCTGGACCAGAAAGAGCGCGATCAGGATGCCGGATGCGATCGTGACGACGTAATCATCGAGCGCCGGCGTCACCAGCTTCACACCCTCGACGGCCGAAAGCACCGAGATAGCCGGGGTGATGACGGCGTCGCCGTAGAAGAGTGCCGCGCCGGCCATGCCGAGGAATAGCACAACACCGCCGCGGGTCCGCCCCAGCGCGCGCTGGGCAAGGGCGACGAGGGTCAGCGTGCCGCCTTCGCCGTTGTTGTCGGCGCTGAGCAGCAGCACGACATATTTGAGGGTGACCACGACGACGAGCGACCACAGGATCAGCGAGAGCACGCCGATGATGATGCCGCGCGGGATCGGTGTGTTCAGAGCGATATCGACCGCGCCGCCATGGCCGCCCGAAGCCATTCCTGTCGCCGCGAGCACGGTTTCGCGCAAAGCGTAGAGAGGGCTGGTGCCGATATCGCCATAGACGACGCCGAGCGCGCCGAGCGCGAGCGCCGCATAGCCGCCGTGATTGTGGCTCGAGCCACTGGCATGGCTTGCGCCATGGCTGTCGTCCAGGCCGAAACGGGAATCCTCCATCCGCTTGGTCGGGGGATTCGTCTGGTCATGCCCCATAGGGGATCTCCGCGCGCGCTGCGATGCAGCGAAAGGCCGGGGCCTCTAACACAATGCCGTCAGCACGCAAAGGCACCGACTCGCAGCGGATGCTTTGGAGACGAAGTCACTCCGCCGCATTGGCCTGCCCGCCGTAGCGCCGCGCCACGTAGTCATCGACCATCACCTTGAAGTCGTCGGCAATGGCCGGCCCGCGCAGGGTCCTGACCTTCTTGCCGTCGACGAAGACCGGTGCCGTCGGCTCCTCGCCGGTGCCCGGCAGGGAAATCCCGATATCGGCATGCTTGGACTCGCCGGGGCCGTTCACGATGCAGCCCATCACCGCGACATTGAGGTTCTCGACGCCAGGGTAGCGCGTCTTCCAGTCGGGCATGGAGTCGGCGATCCATGTCTGGATGTCCCGCGCCAGCTCCTGGAAGACGGTCGAGGTTGTGCGGCCACAGCCGGGGCAGGCCGCGACCTGCGGAACGAAGGCCCGGAAGCCCATGGTCTGGAGCAATTCCTGCGCTGCCTTGACCTCGAGCGTACGGTCGCCGCCGGGCTCGGGTGTCAGAGAGAAACGGATCGTGTCGCCGATCCCCTCCTGCAGGAGGATGCCGAGCGCGGCCGAAGAGGCGACGATGCCCTTGGAGCCCATCCCGGCCTCAGTCAGGCCGAGATGGATGGCGTAGTCGGAGCGCTGCGCCAGCATGCGGTAGACGGTGATCAGGTCCTGCACGCCGGAGACCTTGGCGGAGAGGATGATCTTTTCCTTGCCGAGGCCGATCTCCTCGGCGCGCACCGCCGAAAGCAGGGCCGACTGCACCATCGCCTCGCGCATGATGGCGCGGGCATCGAGCGGTCGGGGCTGGCGGGCGTTCTCGTCCATCAGCGCGGTCAGCAGCTCCTGGTCGAGCGAACCCCAATTGGCGCCGATGCGCACGGGCTTGCCGTGCCGGATCGCGATCTCGACGATCTGGCCGAACTGGCGGTCCTTCTTGTCCTTGAAGCCGACATTGCCGGGGTTGATCCGGTATTTCGCCAGGGCCTCGGCGCAGGCCGGATGATCGGCGAGCAGCTTGTGGCCGATATAGTGGAAGTCGCCGATCAGCGGCACGTCGATGCCGACACGGTCGAGCCGCTCGCGGATCTTGGGCACGGCGGCGGCAGCCTCGTCGCGATCGACGGTGATGCGGACCAGCTCGGAGCCCTGCCGGGCGAGGGCCGCAACCTGGGCGACCGTGCCGGCGATGTCGGCAGTGTCGGTATTGGTCATCGACTGGACGACGATCGGCGCGCCGCCGCCAACCGCGACATTGCCGACCATCACCGGGACGGTGAGGTGACGCGCCAGCGGGCCGGAATGCTCGGCCGTCAGGCAAGGGAAAGCCCGCTCGTTCATCGGATGCGCGCCGCCTTCTTCAACCCGCTCATGCCCTGTTCTCCCGGCAATGCTCGCAACGGCCGACGATCTCGACGACCTGATGCGACGGCGAGAACTGTCTCGTCTCGGCGATGGCTGCGACAGCCTTCTTCATCGCGGGCGAGGAATCCTCGTCGACGCCGCCGCAAGCCTCGCAGATCAGGAAGGCGACGACCTCGTCGGCGCCATGGCCGTGCAGGCAGGCGATATAAGCGTTGCGCGAGGAAAGCCGGTGGACGAAGCCCTGCTCGACCAGGAAATCGAGCGCGCGGTAGATCGAGATCGGCGCCAGCCGGCGCCCGCCGGCGGGCGAGATCCGGTCGGCCAGGTCATAGGCGCCGACGGGGCGGTGATCGGCGTGCAGCGCCTCGAGCGCCTTGGCGCGGATCGGCGTCAGGCGCAGGCCGCGCTCGCGGCAAATGCGTTCGGCCCGAGCCAGGGCCTCGGCGGCATGGGCGCGGTGGTCATGCGCGTGACGACAGACGGCATGGTCATGGTCGTCATGCACGTGGAGATGTGGCTGCATTCTGGTCATGTTGCGTTGCAATGGCACATCGGGCAACGTGCCGCCTCGGCTCGGTCCTGTCTCGGCGGCGCCCGTTCGGACCCGAACCTAAGCATTTTCTCACCGATTGTCAGGAGCCTTGAAGCCGATGTTCCTCAAAGACCGCGCGGCCGTCATCACGGGATCGACCTCCGGCATCGGGCTCGCCTATGCGCGGGCGCTGGCCAAGGAAGGCGCCCATCTCGTCATCAACGGCATCATGCCGGCGGCGGACGCCGAAAAGCTGCGCTCCGACCTCGCCAGCGAGTTCGGCGTGAAGGTGCTGTTCTCGCCCGCCGACATGACCAAGCCCGAGGAGATCGCGGGCTTCATCGCGCAGGCCGAGGCGGAATTCGGGGCGGTCGACATCCTCGTCAACAATGCCGGCATCCAGCATGTCGCGCCGGTCGACGAGTTCCCGCTGGCGAAATGGGACCAGATCATCGCGATCAACCTGTCCTCGGCCTTCCATACGACGCGCGCCGCGCTGCCGAAGATGAAGGAGAAAGGCTGGGGCCGCATCATCAACACGGCCTCGGCGCATGCCTTCGTCGCCTCGCCCTTCAAGTCGGCCTATGTCGCGGCCAAGCATGGCATCGCGGGCTTCACCAAGACGGTGGCGCTGGAGGTCGCGACCAAGGGCATCACCGTGAACGCGATCGCGCCGGGCTATGTCTGGACGCCGCTGGTCGAGAAGCAGATTCCCGACACGATGAAAGCGCGCGGCCTGACCAAGGAGCAGGTCATCAACGACGTCCTGCTGGAGGCCCAGCCGACCAAGGAGTTCGTCACGGTCGATCAGGTGGCGGCGCTGGCCGTGTTCCTCTGCACCGACGCGGCGAAGTCCATCACCGGCGCGACGCTGCCGATGGATGGCGGCTGGACCGCGGCGTGACCGGGCGCAAGAAGGCGCCCGGTCATCGCGTCGGCCTTGCCGGGCCGAAGGCGGAGAAATCGGTCTCGCTGGCGCTCCAGGGCGGCGGCGCGCACGGCGCCTTCACCTGGGGCGTGCTCGACGCGATCCTCGAGGACGGCCGGCTGGCGATCGAGGCTCTGTCGGGCACGAGCGCCGGCGCGATGAACGCCGTGGTGCTCAGCGAGGGCTGGCTCGAAGGCGGCGCCGAGGGAGCCCGCGCCAAGCTCGAGACGTTCTGGCGGGCGATCAGCGTCGACGGCAAGTATGGCGGCTCCGAGCGCTCGCTGATCGACACCATGCTGGGTGCCTGGGGCGGCACCAACGGCGTGCCGCCCGGCATGATCTGGTTCGAGATGTTCTCGAAGGTGGCGAGCCCCTACGACATCAACCCGCTCAACATCAATCCGCTGCGCGGCGTGATCGCCGACCTGATCGATTTCGACAAGGTCCGGGCCTGCACCGGCGTGAAGCTCTTCATCGCCGCGACCAATGTCCGCTCGGGCAAGATCAAGGTGTTCAACGGCCCGGAGCTGACGGCCGACCACCTGATGGCCTCGGCCTGCCTGCCGATGCTGTTCCAGGCGGTCGAGATCGCGGGCGAGGCCTATTGGGACGGCGGATATATGGGCAATCCGGCGCTGTTCCCGCTGTTCTACGAGGCCGTCGGCGACGACATCCTGCTCGTCCAGATCAACCCGCTGCTGCGCAGGGAGCTGCCGACGAAGGCACGCGACATCCAGGACAGGCTGAACGAGATCACCTTCAACGCCTCGCTGCTGCGCGAGCTGCGCGCGATCGATTTCGTCAACCGACTGATCGATGGCGGCAAGCTGCCCAAGGACGAATACAAGCGCGTCCTGATGCACCGGATCGACGGCGGCCCGCCCCTGGCGGAGATGACCTCGTCGTCGCGGCTGAACGCGGACTGGGATTTCCTCCTGCGATTGCGCGACATCGGCCGGGCGGCGGCGCGGCGCTGGCTGAAGCGCAACTACGAGGCGATAGGCAAGGTCGGAACGCTCGACCTGAAGGCGGCGTTCTCGTAGACATCTGCGCCGGCCGGAAATCCGAGAGGGGGGCGCAGCCCTCGCCGTGCGATTCGATGCACCACTGAACGGAAAGACCGTCGTCCCATGTCCGAGATCATCGTCACTGCAGGCCCCTTCACCTTCGGGGCCAAACTGGAACGCGAAGCCGCGCCGAAGACCTGCGAGGCGTTCCTTCGCCACATGCCCTTCACCAGCAAGATCGTGCATGTGCGCTGGAGTGGTGAGGGCGTCTGGGTGCCGCTCGGCGATCTCGATTTCGGCGTCGGCTACGAGAACAATACGGCCTATCCGGCCCCGGGCCACATCATCCTGTATCCGGGCGGCGTCAGCGAGACCGAGATCCTGCTCGCCTATGGCGGCGTGCAGTTCGCCAGCAAGGCGGGCGTGCTCTCGGGCAACCACTTCCTCACCCTGACCTCAGGTCTTGAGAACCTCTATGCGCTCGGGCGCAAGACGCTCTGGGAAGGCGCGCAGGACATCAAGTTCGAACTGGCCTGAGACGGTTTTCGCGGAACCACGCCGTCATCCCGGCCGCAGCGAAGCGGAGATCCGGAATCCATCCTAGAGCATCGCTGCCCTTCGATGGATCCCGGGGCAAGCCCGGGATGACGGTGTGGATCCGAGGAGAGTAGCCGGCCTTAGGCGGCCGGCTGAGGCTCCGTCGCCGGCGGTGGCTCCGGGGCTACGCAGAGCGCCAGCATGGCGCGGGCGATCTCGGCCTCGCCCATGATCGTCAGCGTCGCGCCGCACTTCGTCAGATGTGCCACCTCTGCGTCGGAATGGGCGCGGGCGACGATCGGCAGCGCCGGGTTGTCGCGGCGTGCCTGCTCGCAGACCTGGCCGGCCTCGAAGCTCTGCGGGATGGCTACGAAGAGCCGCCGCGCCCTGCTCAAGCCCGCCGCGGCCAGCACGGCGGGATCGGCCGCGTTGCCGAGCAGGAGTTCGGCGCCATCGCGCTTGGCGGCCTCGACCGGGCCGCCCTGCTCCTCGATGACCAGCACCTTCTCGCCGCGCGCCAGGAGGCCAGCGCCGAGCAGGGCTCCGACCCGGCCATAGCCGACGACGACCATGTGATCCTCGAGCTCCGTCGGTACGATGTCGAGATCGGGCCTGGCTTCCGGTACGGTCTCCGCCGCAGTGCTCGTGTCGGCCGCCGTGCTCGGCTTGGCCTTGGCGGGGATGGGCTCGGCGGCGAAGCGGTCGACCAGGGCAAACAGGACCGGGTTGAGCAGGATCGAGAGGATCGCGCCGGCGAGGATCAGGTCGCGGCCCTGCGGCGGCAGGATCGCGAGCGAGACGCCGAGGCCCGCCAGGATGAAGGAGAACTCACCGATCTGGGCGAGCGAGGCCGAGATCGTCAGGGCCACGCCGTTAGACCTGCCGAAGGCCCGCACGATCAGCCAGGCGGCGACCGACTTGCCGATGAGGATAATCGCCAGCGTCGCCAGCAGCGGGCCGGGCGCGCGCAACAGGATGCCGGGGTCGAACAGCATGCCGACGGAGACGAAGAACAGCACGGCGAAGGCATCTCGCAGCGGCAGCGATTCCTCGGCGGCGCGTTGGCTGAGCGGCGATTCGCTCAGGATCATGCCGGCGAAGAACGCTCCAAGCGCGAAGGAGACGCCGAACAGCGTCGCCGCGATGAAGGCGACGCCCAGCGCGACGGCGAGCACGGCCAGCCGGAAGAGCTCGCGCGAGCCGGTATGCGCGACCCAGTGCAGCACCCAGGGAATGACGCGCCGGCCGACGACGAGCATGAAGGCCATGAAGGCGACGACCTTCATCAAGGTGAAGCCGAGCACACCCCAGAGGCCGAGATCGAACTGTCCCGAAAGCGGCGTCGGTACGCCGGGGCGTGAGCCGTTGAGTGCGTCCGCGACCGCCGGGATCATGACCAGGGCGAGGACCATGGCGAGGTCCTCGACGATCAGCCAGCCGACCGCGATCTTGCCCTTCTCGCTCTGGACGAGCCGGCGCTCCTGCAGTGCGCGCAGCAGGACCACGGTGCTTGCGACCGAGAGCGCCAGGCCGAAGACGAGGCCCGACACCCATGTCCAGCCCATCAGCAGGCCCAGCCCCATGCCGAGCAGCGTCGCGACGCCGATCTGGACGATGGCGCCGGGAACCGCGATGGCCTTCACCGACAGAAGGTCCTTGAGGGAGAAATGCAGGCCGACGCCGAACATCAGCAGGATGACGCCGATTTCGGCCAGCTCGTTGGCGAGATTCTGGTCGGCGACGAAGCCGGGCGTAAACGGTCCGACGGCGACGCCGGCGACGAGATAGCCAACCAGCGGAGAGATACGGAAGCGTTGGGCGAGTGCCCCGAAGACGAATGCAAGGCCGAGGCCCGCGACGAGGATGGCGATCAGCGGGCCGTGATGCATGGGTCTCCCAGATGGATGCGCGACGAAAGGCTAATGGAAAGGCGTAACGGACCATGCCGGCTGCGCCCGGTGATTTCAACCGCTTAGCTGTCGCAGCGGGCATTTTCGCGTATGTGGCCGGCGCGTGCTGCCAGCCCCGCTCAAGCACCCGCCGGAGTGCCTGGGCGGCCTGGTCGGCGCAGTGTCAGGCCTTGGGCTTCTCCAGCAGGATCTGACCCTGCTTCTCGACGCCGATCTTGAGCTTCTCGGCGAAGACGGCGAGCACCCAGGGCAGCATCACCTCGATGCGCACCAATGCCTGCTCGACATCGAGCCGGCCGCGCACGGTGTAGCCGAGGGCAGCGACGCCGAAATGCAGGCTGTCGCCCTCCCAGCGTTCCTCGACGAGCTGCATCTTCACCATGCCGAGCCGGTCGCGAATGCGGTCGATACCGTCGCGCAGGCGCGCCAGGGCACCCTCGCGGCCGAGATCATGGGAGACGGTGATGCTGACGGGCTTGGCCATGGGGCTCCCTTGGCACGGACATGTCGAGACCCTCAGAATGGTGTCGGCGGTCGGCGATTTCCAGAAGGGGCGGGGCGGCTCGAGCGCCCCGACAAACAAAACCGGCCGGCGCGAGGGGACGCGGCCGGCCGGAGAATTGGAGGAGAGGGGAGATCTGCGTCACACGTCGCGTTCGTGCAGGCGCCGCTGGCCCCGTTCGGTGATGCGCCAGCGCTCCCCGGTGGCCTCGACGAGGCCGCGCCCCTTCAGGACATGGAGCATCGAGACGTCGAAGACGAAATGGTTGGTCTGTTCCTCGATGCTCTCGAGTGCGATCCATTCGGGATCCGACATCACACAGGGATGCTGGATCAGGAGGTGCTGAGCTTCCATGAGCGTCTCCTTGTCATGCGAGTGGAGCGGCGATGACCTCGCATTCAATCTTGGCCTTGTGATGACCGCAGGCGGTGCTGCGATGGCCGCAAGGGGCTGCATCTCCTGGTGCGACAGCTTTCTGGAGTGAGGCTGGAACTCTCGCGCCGCTGTGCTGTTCTCTTCCAAGGAGCCCGCATGCCACGCCGGCCGATGCCTGCCGGAAACGGGTCCAACGAATCCGACCGCGTCCGCACAATGGAGACACCGCGATGGCGACCATGAACACCTTTCCGCCCGACATTCCCAAGAATTCCGACCTGCCGAAGGACCGCGACGAACTCCGCGACGATATCGAGAGCACCGTCGGAACCGTGCGAGCCAAGGCCTCCAACCTGGCCGAGAAGGCGACCGAGACCGTCCGCGACGGCTATTTCCGCGCCAGGGACGCGATCACCGAGACCGATCCCGCGGAACTCGCCCGCGAGAGCGGTGAAGCGGTGCGGGACGCTGTTGTTCGCCATCCGCTGGCGGCGTTCGGGCTCGGCGCGCTCAGTGTCGGCCTGATCGCCTGGGCCAGCCTGCGCGGTTCCTCATCCTCGCGCTTCGAGCGCTACGAGCCGGATTACGGCCGCTGGAGCCGCATGCTGCAGAGCTATGGTAGCGATGCTGCCGAGGCCGGGCAGAGCATGCTCAAGAGTGGCGAGAAGTGGCTGCGCAGCAATGGCGACGTCGCACGCGAGCAGGCGCGCGACTATGCCGGCCAGGCGCGTGACTACGCCGATTACGGCGGACGCATGATCGCCAAGCGCGCCGAGCGCGAGCCGATCGCGGCTCTGCTCGGCGTCGGCATCGCGGTCTATGTGATCGGCTCGCTGCTGACCTCGGCGAAAGCGAGCGAACCGGCGCCGGCCCGCAAGCGCGCCACCAAGCGCTGACGCGAGCCGCCGGCCGGCGCAGTTGGCCCTAAAGAAAAACCCTGCCGCATCTCTGCGGCAGGGTGTTCTACAAGATGGCGAGAGCCGCAGCGTCAGGCTGCGGCCACGCGGGTCTCACCACCAATAGCCACCGTAATAGGGTCGGCCATAATAGCCCCGGCTCGCCGAAGCCGCGATTGCGCCGCCGACGACGCCCGCCGCCACGCCGGCAGCAACGGCGCTGCTGGCCTCGTTCGAAGCGCGACGGTTTTCGACATAGTTCGCCGAGCGGCACTGCTGATAGGCACGTGTGCCGGGGCGGAAGCCCTGAGCCTCACAGGTGACTTCAGCATCGGCCAGCGACTCCTGCGCAGTCTGGCAACCGGCAAGCATAGCCGCCATCGCCCCGACGATCAGAATTGCACGCATTCTTGGTCCCTTTTTGCAGCCTCCCAACGGCCGCCGGGGAATAGAATGCAGGAGCCGGGACAGGTCAAGCTAAACAGTGCAGTTTAAGTTAAATCGGTGTGAGAAGCGGTTGAAACACTACGTCAATCGCATTTTCCAGCCGTTTTGTCAGGCTTTGCGCGCCGGCTTCTCCGCGGGCTTGCCGGAGCGTGTGAGGCTGGCGATCTCGAGCGGCGGCATGCCGGACTTCTCGGCGATGGCCCGGTCCTGCTCCATGATCGCGTCACGCGCCGGTTCGTCGCCGTCGAGCCCGCCGAGGATCGCGCTCGGCACCCGCCGGTTCGAGCGGCGCGAGCCGTCGGCATAGACGACGTCGAACATGACGAATTCGGCATCGAGCGGCTTTGACTTCTTGCGGGCCATGACAGGCTCCTCTTCGACTGAGGTGTCCGGCGCCGCCTGGCGTGGTCGCGAAGGCGCGTCGCGAAGATCGCGCGCGGCGCAGGCGAAAAGCGGGTCCGGAGGATGATGCGGCGAGGCCTAGACCATGGCGGGGCGTCGCGCAATCCGACCCTGTGCCGCGCCGGGCTGGGCAGAGCCTTGAAATTGCGGCAAAGCGGCAGATCATGGCCCCTATCGATTTGCTACCGCCCGAGGACAAGCCCCCGATGTCGCATTCTCTGCTGCTGCGGCCCATGCTGATGGTGCCGGCCCTGATGCTCGGCGCCTGTGCGATCCCGACGTCGCGCTCGAACATGGTCGTGCTGACGGACAACAAGGCCGTGGTCGAGTCCTGCAAATCGCTGGGCGAGATCGACGGCGCCTCGGAGCTGCACTCGGTCCTGGTGCTCGACAAGGCGCGCGACGCGACCTTGTCCCGGCTGAAAATCCGGGCGGCGGATCTGGGCGGGACACATGTCCTCACCGATGTCGCAGACATCAAGTGGAAGGGGCCGTCGACGGCCGGAACCGTCTACAAGTGCGGGGCGTGAGAGGCGCCAGCCTCTGTTATCGCCTGACCAGTTCGACCCTGCGGTTGAGCGCCCGGCCGGCCTCGTCGGTATTGGAGGCGACGGGCCGGCCCAGGCCCTGGCCGAACGGGTTCAACCGGGCGCGATCGATCCGGTAGCGCAGCGACAGTTCGGCGACGACCGAGAAGGCGCGCATGTCCGAGAGCTTGAGGTTGTCGCTGGCGCCGTCCTGGTTGTCCGTATGTCCGACGACGTCGAGCCTGAGGTCGGGATTCTGCGTCATCAGATCGGCGATAGCGGCGAGCTGCGATTGTGATTCCGGCTTGATGTCGGCCGTATCGGTCTCGAACAGGATGCCGTAGACATTGGTGCGGCCTCTCGCGTCGAGGTCCTTGCAGAGCTGGTTGGCATCGGTGACCCTGAAGATCTGGGTCTCCGTCCTGCGGGCGTCGATGGCCTGGCCGGCCCCGACAGCGGCGTTGGCCCGCGGTTGGTCCTGGGCGGCAACGGCGTCCGGCGCCAGCCCGGACAGTGCCAGTGCGAGCAGGAGGAGGGCGGTCTTCATCGGGCTTTCCGAGTCCCTGGAACAAGGGCCGCCGACGATGGCGAGGGCGCCGCGCCCTCGCGTCATCCATTCGAAGGACCGCTCGCGCTCGGAGCAGTTCCGTGTTTCCACGAGCCTCGGAACCGCTCCGAGGTCTTGTCCTGCCGCGTCTTCTTGACGTGGACCGGCGTCCGCTTCGCTCGAGAATGCTTCAGAGCCTGGTCAGCCACTCATGCTCGGTGGCGTTGTGGAACTTCCAGGTCCGCTTCGGGCCGGCCATGACGTTGAGGTAGTAGAGATCGTAGCCGTGGCAGGTTGCGCAGGGGTGGTAGCCTTTCGGCACCAGCACGACGTCGCCATCCTCGATCGCCATCGCCTCGTCGAGACTGCGATCGTCGGTGTAGACGCGCTGGAAGCCGAAACCCTGCGGCGGGTTGAGGCGGTGGTAGTAGGTCTCCTCGAGATGGGATTCCTTGGGCAGGTCGTCCTGATCGTGCTTGTGCGGCGGATAGCTCGAGGTGTTGCCGGCGGGGGTGATCACCTCGACGACGAGGAGCGAATCCGCCGGCTCGTTCTCGGGCAGGATGTTGGTGACGTGACGGGTGTTGGAGCCCTTGCCGCGCACCTCCTGGCCGAGATCGTCGGGGCCGATGACGCGGACCGGCAGGCCGCCGTTCAGGCCGGGCGCCGTGCAGACGGCCAATTCCAGATCCGTGGTGGCCACGACCGCCCAGTCGGAGCCCTGCGGGACATAGACCGACCAGGGCTTGCCCTCGAAGGGGGACATGCGCTGGCCGAGTTCGCCCAGAGCCGTCCCGCCGGCCGTGACCTCGCCCTTGCCGGTGACGAAGACGAGACAGGCCTCGCGATCGCCGGTCTTCGCCGAAACCGTCTCGCCGGGCTTCAGGCGATGCAGGTCGAAGCCGACATAGGTCCAGCCGGCGCTGTCAGGCGTGACATGGCTGACATGGCCGTGGGTGCCCTTGGGCTTGATCAGGAGGTGGGACATCGCGCTTCTCCATTCAGGCCAGGCCGGCTTCCCTGATGAAGCGCGTCAGGTTGGCGTGGCCGAGTTTCGCGTAGGTGGCGGGCTCCGCCTTCTTCGGGTCCTGCTCGGCTTCGACCACGATCCAGCCGGAGTAGCCCTGCAGTTCCCGGAGCACGCGGACATAGTCGATCAGGCCGTCGCCCGGCACGGTGTAGACGCCGGCCAGCACGGATTCGAGGAAGGACCAGTCCTCCTTGTTCGACTGCCACATCACCGCCTCGCGGATGTCCTTGCAGTGGACATGATGGATGCGGGGCTTCCAGTGGCGGGCGATGCGGGCCGGGTCGCCGCCGCCCCAGGTGGCGTGGCCGGTGTCGAGCAGGAGGCCGACCGGCTCGCCGGTCACCGCCATGAAGCGGTCGATCTCGGACTCGGTCTGGACCACCGTGCCCATATGGTGGTGGTAGACGAGCTGGAGGCCGTACTCGGCCTTCACGGCTTCCGCGAAGTTGGTATAGCGCGCGCCGAAATCGGCCCAGCGATCCTTCGGCAGGACGGGGCGGGCCGAGAGTGGCTTGCCGATATCGGAATGGATCGCGTTCGAGGTTTCGGCCGCGATCAGCACGGAGCAGCCCATGTCGCGCAGCAGCGTCGCATGAGCCTTCACGGCCGCCATCTCGGCGGCGACGTCGCGGACGAGCAACTCGGTCGAATACCATCCGGAAACGAGGGCGTGGCCGTGCGCGTCGAGGATCGGCTTCAGCTTCGCCGCCTCGCGCGGGAACTTGTTACCGAGCTCCATGCCGGAGAAGCCGGCCGCGCGCGCTTCCGTCAGGCAGGTTTCGAGCGGGATGTCGCCGCCGATTTCCAGCATGTCGTCATTCGACCAGCCGATGGGGTTCGCGCCGATGCGGATCATGTGTCGGGTCTTTCTTGCGTATGGAAACGGCTTCAGTTGCCGACGGTCTGACGCTTGCGTCGTTCGTCGTAATTCGCCCGTGCCGTGCGAACCTGCTCACGCTGGCTCACTTCGGGCACCGCGACATCCCACCAGGCTCCGCCGGCACCGGTCGAGATCAACGGGTCAGTGTCGATCACGACGATGGTCGTGCGGGTGTTGGCCTTGGCCTGCGCCAGCGCGGTTTCCAGCTCGGCGATCGAGGCGGCCTTCGTGGCGATCGCGCCCATGCTGGCGGCGTGGGCGACGAAGTCGATCTCCGGCAGGGTCTCGTGCCGTGCATCCTTGAGCAGGTTGTTGAAGGATGCGCTGCCGGTCGCGTTCTGGAGGCGGTTGATGCAGCCGAAGCCGCGATTGTCGAGCAGGACGATCGTAAGCTTCAACCCCAGCATCACCGAGGTCGCGATCTCGGAATTCAGCATCAGATAGGAGCCGTCGCCGACCATGACGACGACCTCCTTGTCCGGGCGGGCCATCTTGGCGCCGAGACCGCCGGCGATCTCGTAGCCCATGCAGGAGAAGCCGTATTCGCCGTGATAGGATCCGGGCGGGCCGGCCTGCCAGAGCTTGTGCAGCTCACCGGGAAGGCCGCCGGCGGCATGCAGCAGGACGACGTCCGAGCCGAGCGCGCGCTGGACGGCGCCGATGACCTGCGCGTCCGAGGGCAATGCGGCATTGGTCGCGGCGGTGGCTTCGTCCGCCTGCCTGCGCCAATCCGCCTTTCCGTCCCTGGCGTTTGCGACCCAGCTCTCGGGCGCCTGCCAGTTTCCGAGTGCGGCGAAGAGTTCCGTCAGCCCCTCGCGGGCATCGGAGACGAGCGGCAGGGCGCGGTGCTTGCCGGCATCGAAGGCCTGGACGTTGAGGCCGATGATGCCCTTTTCCGAAGCGCCGAACAGGGCCCAGGAGCCGGTGGTAAAATCCTGCAGCCGCGTGCCGACGGCGAGAATCAGGTCGGCCTCGGCGGCAAGGCGGTTGGCGGCGGAGGTGCCGGTGACGCCGATCGCGGCCATGTTGAGGGGAGCGTCGTCCGGCAGGGCCGATTTGCCGCCTTGCGTCTCGCAGACGGGAATGCCGGTCGCGGTCGAGAACCGGGCCAGGTCGTCGGAGGCGCCGGAATAGAGGACACCGCCACCGGCGATGATCAACGGCTTCTTCGCAGCCTTCAGTGCGGCGGCGGCAGCCTGAAGTTCGGTGCGGTCCGGGCGTGGGCGTCGCGGTGTCCAGAGGTGCTCGGCGAAGAAGCTCTCGGGGTAATCGTAGGCCTCGGCCTGGACATCCTGGCAGAGCGCGAGCGTCACCGGGCCACATTCGGCCGGATCGGTCAGCACCTGCATGGCGCGCGCGAGCGCGGGGATGATCTGCTCGGGGCGGGTGATGCGGTCGAAATAGCGCGAGACGGGGCGGAAGCAGTCATTGGCCGAGACGGTTCCGTCGCCGAAATCCTCGACCTGCTGCAGAACGGGATCGGGGACGCGGCCGGCAAAGACGTCTCCGGGCAGCAGCAGCACGGGCAGGCGGTTGACATGGGCGAGCGCGGCGGCGGTGACGAGGTTGGTCGCGCCGGGGCCGATCGAGGTGGTCGCGGCCATGAAACGCCGGCGCATGTTCGTCTTGGCGTAGGCGATGGCCGCATGGGCCATGGCTTGCTCGTTATGCGCCCGGAAGGTCGGCAGGCGCTCGCGCTCGTGCCAGAGCGCCTCGCCCAGCCCCGCGACATTGCCATGGCCGAAGATCGCCCAGACGCCACCGAAGATCGGCAGGCGCTGCCCATCGATCTCGGTCATCTGCGCTGCGAGATAGCGCGTCAGCGCCTGCGCCATGGTCAGGCGGATGGTGGCGGTCATGATGGTCTCCGGGCAGCGGAAAGCTATGCCGCCTTGCGGCCGCGCGTGGCAAGCCACAGGTCGGTCAGGGCACCGAAGCGCCGTGCCATGTCGGCCATTGCCGCCTCGTCGTCCAGCTTGCCGGAAAGCCAGCCTTCCGCAGCGGTCATGAAGATGGTCCGGCCGACCGCGAAGCCCCTGACGATCGGGGCGGCGGCCGTGGCCGCGAAGCCGGCTTCGAGCTCCTCCGCCGGGGCGTCGAGACCGAGCAGCAGCACGCCGCGGCACCAGGGATCATGCTTCGCGATGGTCGTTTCGATCGCTGCCCAGGCCGCCGGCGAGGCTTGCGGTTCGAGCTTCCACCAGTCCGGCTTGATGCCGAGCGCATAGAGGTCCTGAAGCGCGCGGGCGATGGTGTCATCGCCGAGCGGGCCGTTCCGGCCGGCGATGATTTCGATCAGCAGCTCGCGGCCGACCTTGCGGGCCGCCTCGAACAGGCCGCGCAGCTTCTCCTGCTGGGCCAGCTTCAGGCCCGGTTCGTCATCGGGGTGGTAGAAGCAGAGCGCCTTGATGCAGTGGTCGACCGGCCATTCCGGCAGGAGCGAGCCGATGTCCTGGCTGGTCTCGAAGCGCAAGGGGCGCGAGCCCGGCAATTCGACCGGACGGCCGAGCCAGGAGAAGGGATGGCGGGCGAACTCGAACATCGCCTCGCGGCCATGCTTCTCGTCGAGGAGCATGCCGTAACCCGGCCGGCCGGCGGCGACGCGGGCTGCCGCCTTGACGGCGAGCACCTTGAAGTCGCGGATGCGGGCGGAATCGGCGCCGACCTTCCGGGCCACGTCCTCGAGCTGGACGCGATGGTCGCAGGCAAGCGCCATCAGCGAGGGAATCTCGCGCCGGCGCGTCGTCGCCCAGTGGATGTGGTTGATCGCCTCGTCCTTGCGCAAAGCCCGATGCGGGCTGCCGTGCTTCAGAAAATATTGCAGTTCCTCGAAGGTCGGGCTCTCGGGCGAGCAGAGCAGGCGCGAGACCGCGAAGGCGCCGCAGGCATTGGCCCAGGTCGCGGCGGTCTGGAGGCTCTCGCCGCCGAGCCAGCCGCGCAGGAAGCCGGACATGAAGGCGTCGCCGGCGCCGAGCACGTTGTAGACCTCGATCGGGAAGCCTTTGCCGACGATACCGGCCTCGAGATCGTCGGAGATCTCGCCCTCATAGACGATGCAGCCCATCGGGCCGCGCTTGAGGACGATCGTGGCGGAGGAGAGGGCGCGGATCGTCTTCAGTGCCGGCAGCAACTCGCTCTCGCCGGAGGCGATCAGGACCTCCTCCTCGGTGCCGATGATCAGATCGCAGCCCGGCAGGACGGTCTTCATCCGCTCGGAGACGGCCGCCGAGGCGATGTAGCGATTGTCGCCCTCGGCATGGCCGGCGAGCCCCCAGAGATTGGGCCGGTAGTCGATGTCGAGCACGACCTTGCCGCCTTGCGCGCGCATCAGGCGCATCGCCTTGCGCTGCGCGGCCTCGGTGTTGGGGCGGGCGAAATGCGTGCCGGTTACGACGACCGCGCGGGCGGTGGCGAGGAAGCTCTCGTCGACGTCGTCCTCCTCCAGCGCCATGTCGGCGCAGTTCTCGCGGTAGAACAGCAAGGGGAAGGACTTGTCGCTTTCGACGGAGAGGATGGCGAGCGCTGTGAGCCGCGTCGGGTCCGTCTTCAGCCCGTCGAGGTTGACGCCCTCGCGGCCGAGCTGCTCGCGCAGGAAGCGACCGAACTGCTCGTTACCGACGCGCGTCAGCAGGGCCGAGCGCAGGCCGAGCCGCGCCGTGCCGATGGCGATGTTGGCCGGGCAGCCGCCGACCGACTTGGCGAAGCTGGTGACGTCCTCGAGCCGCGAGCCGATCTGCTGGCCGTAGAGATCGACCGATGCACGGCCGATGGTGATGACGTCGAGCGCGTGGCCCGGCCCGCCCTGCGATCCCGCCATGTGTCTCTCCCGGCTTTCCATATCCATCGCCCGCCGGTTGCCCGATGGCTCCGGCGATGCCTCGTCTATGAAATGATAATTCTATGTGTCAGTCAATTCGGAACGTATGTTCCTGACAGCTTTATCGCGAGCGGGGCGGAGCTCGCTTCCGAATCGTCGTTCCTGAAAACCTTGTTCCGCGCTTCGGGCTAAGTCCCTAGCCCTTGCGGCGGTCCTTGCCGGGTTTGCGTTCGCGCCGCGCTTCGCCGATGCCGACGGCCAGCGCCATCGACAGGGCCATCGTCGCCGAGAGCGTGCGGAAGCCGCCGAAATCGGCCTCTGCGACCTCGAACCAGATCGTGGCGAACTGAACCAGAGGCGAGAATGCGCTGTCGGTGATGGCGATGACGGGTACGCCGCGCTCGGAAAGCAGGCGCGCCTCATCGATCGTTTCGGTGGCATAAGGCGAGAAGCTGACGGCCAGCGCAATGTCGCGCTTGCTGGCGAAGGAGAGAATCTCGGGGCTCAGGCCCGCCGCCGATTCGACGAGCTGATAACGTACGCCGAGCTTGCCGAGCGCATAGGCCATGTAGCTCGCGACGGGATAGGAGCGACGCCGGGCAAGGATGTAGATCGTCTCGGCCCCGGCGAGCGTGGCGATAGCGCGATCCAGCGCCGCTTCGTCCAGGGATCGGGCCATCAGGTCGAGCGAGGTGCCGGAGGCGGTGAGGAAGCCTTCGAGGATGCGGTGGTTGGCGCCGTTGCCGCCGACATCGGCGCGCAACGCGTTGAGACGCTCCTCATAGCTTGAATTGCGTTCGCGCAGGCGCTCGCGAAAGACGGTCTGCAGGCTGGTGAAGCCATCGAAGCCGAAATGCTGGGCAAAGCGCACCAGCGTAGAGGGTTGGACGCCGGCCGCGACTGCGATGCTGGCCGCGGTGCCGAAGGCGATCTCGTCGGGATTGTCGAGCGAATAGGCGGCGACCTGGGCGATGCGTTTCGGCAGCGACTGGCGGCGGCCGAGGATCAACGTCCTCAGTCCGTCGAAATCACGCGGGAGCTCCGGGGCCGTCCCGTCATCCATCAATCACGCCTTTGCATCGTTGGAACGATTCTCATCGTTCTGGCAGCGTCGATGAAATGGATCAAGTGTTCCATGATTGGAACATTGTTCGCGATCGCCGCGGCGCTGGACGCTCTGGCGAAGATACCCCGCTTCGGAATTCATCGGAGGTCAGCGTGTGCTGTGATGGGTTTCGGGTCTGCGCTGCTTGCCCGAAATGGCGTCGAGGTGACGGAGTCGGCGAAAGCTCGCCTCACCCCATCGTCCCGACCGAGCAGGTCTGGCCGCCATCGACGGGCAGGCAGACGCCGGTGATGAACTTGGCCTCGTCGGAGGCGAGGAAGACGGCGGCGTTGGCGATGTCCCAGGCGGTGCCCATCTTGCCCATAGGCACGAGCGCGTCGCGGGCGGCGACCATCTCCTCGGCCGAAGCGTATTGTCCGGAGATCTGCTTGTAGATCATCGGCGTGTCGATCAGGCCGGGCATGATGCAGTTCGCCCGGATGCCCTGTTTCGCATATTGCAGAGCGAGCGCGACCGTCGCCTGGTTCACGGCCGCCTTCGTGGCGTAATAGGCGAAGTAGGGGTAGCCGACCCAGCGGATCGCGGCGATCGAGGAGATGTTGACGATCGCACCGCCGCCTCCGCCAAGCATATGTGGGATGACGGCCTTCGAGCAGCGGTAGACCGGGCCGAGATTGAGATCGAGCGCCGCCTTGAACTGCTCCTCGGAGAGCTCGACCGGCCCGCCCATATGGGTCACGCCGACATTGTTGTGGAGGATGTTGATGCGGCCGAAGCGCGTCATCGTTGCTGCGACGGCGGCGTCGATCGAGGCCTGCCGGGTGACGTCGGCGGCAAGCGCGATGGCGATGCCGCCCTCGCCATTGATCAACGCGGCGGTCTCGTCGGCAGCTTCCTGGCTGATGTCGATGCAGGCGATGCGCGCGCCTTCGCGGGCGAACGCGACGGCGGCCGCCTTGCCATTGCCCCAGCCCGGACCGGAGGAGCCGGCGCCGAAGACGATGGCGATCTTGCCCTTGAGCCGATCGGCCATGGTGTGTTCCTCAACTCAATCAAACGCCGTCACTCCGGGCGCAGCGAAGCGGATGCCCGGAATGACGGCGGATATGTCAGGTGACGATGATCAGCTCAGCGAACCGCCGACGGCCTTCTCCAGGATGGCCCAGGCTTCGTCGCCGTACTTCTTCTTCCACTCGGCGTAGAAGCCGGCCTTGCGCAGGGCGTCGCGGAACGGGTCGGCCTTGGCCTCGTTGATGACCATGCCCTTGGAAGCGAGATCATCGCGCAGCCCGGCATTGAGCTTGGCGACGTCGGCGCGCTCCAGTTCGGCGGCGGCGTTGAGGTTCTTGGCGACGATGGCGCGCAGATCCTCGGGCAGGCGCTCCCAGGCGCGCTTGTTGCCGAGGAACCAGAAGCCGTCCCACATGTGGTTGGTCAGCGAGAGATACTTCTGCACCTCGAACAGCTTGGCGGTCGAGATGATCGCGAGCGGGTTCTCCTGTCCGTCGACGACCTTCGTCTGCAGCGCGGTGTAGACCTCGGCGAAGTTGATCGAGGCCGGGGCCGACTGGAAGGCCGTGAACATCGAGGTCCAGAGCGGCGAGACCGGGACGCGGATCTTGAAGCCCTTGAGGTCGTCGGGGGAGTTGATCGGCCCCTTGGACGAGGTCATCTGGCGGAAGCCGTTGTCCCAGATCTTGTCCATGACAACGAGATTGGCCTTGGCGATCTGGCCGCGCACATAGGCGCCGAGCTCGCCATCCATTGCCTTCCAGACGGCGTCGTAGTTCGGGAAGGCGAAGCCGATGCCGGAGACCGAGGCGTTCGGCACCAGCGTCGAGAGGATCAGCGGCGAAAGCGTGAAGAACTCAACGCCGCCGGAACGGACCTGGCTCAGCATGTCGGTGTCGGAGCCGAGCTGGTTGTTCGGGAAGATCTGGATCGCGACGCGGCCCTTGGTCTCCTCCTTGATCTTCTCGACGGCCTCGTTGGCGCGCACGTTCATCGGATGCGCGATCGGCAGGTTGTTGGCGTATTTGTAGCTGAACTCGGGCGTCTGTGCGAAGGCGCCGCCGACATGGAAAGTGCCGATGGCCGAGGCGGCAGCGGTGCCCTGCAGCAGGGTGCGGCGTGAAATGGTCATGGTCGTTTCTCCCGGAAATGCATTGTCGTTCGTGAATCTGCCCGGTCGTTCCCGGGAAGTTGGTCGCGGCATGGCGCAGGCGTCGCGTTTCTCCGTCACAGCACCCAGGTAGAGAGCCCGGGGACGAGGGCGATGACGATCAGGCCGACGATCAGCGCGATGAGATACGGCCAGATCGCGCCCATTGCCTCGTCCGGCGAGACGTTGCCGATCTTGCAGGCGATGTAGAAGCCGATGCCGATTGGCGGCGCCATCAGGCCGATATTCATCGCGGTGACGACGACCATGGAATAGTGCACGTCGTTGATGCCGAGATTCTTGGCGATCGGGAACATCAGCGGCGCCATCAGCACGATCGCCGGCAGGCCTTCGAGCACGCAGCCGAGGATCATGAAGACGACGATGGTGACTGCCATGAAGGTGAGCCAGCCGCCGGGCAGGTTCGCCATGAAGGTGGCGAGGTCGCGGGCGAAACCGGTCTGGGTCAGCGCCCAGGCCATGGCGAGCGCCGTGCCGAGAATGACCAGGATCGCGCCTGAGAGCGCCGCGGTCTCGACCAGCATCTGGTAGAATTTGCGCAGGCTGATGCCGCCATAGAGCACGATGCCGATGACAAGCGCGTAGAGCACCGCAATCGTCGAGACCTCGGTCGCGGTGGCGACGCCGCCGCCGACCGCGGCGCGGATGATGAAGGGCAGGACGAGGGCCGGCGCGGCGACGAGCGCCACCTTGCCGATCACCGCGAGCGGAGCGCGGCGAACGCCCTTCATGTCCTCGGCGGCCGCCTTCCAGCGGGCGAGGCCGGCAAGCGCGACCAGCAGCACGCCGGCGATGACGAAGCCCGCATTGAACAGCCCGGCGATCGAGACGCCGGCGACCGAGCCGAGCACGATCAGGACGATCGAGGGCGGCACCGTGTCGGCCATGGCGGCGCCGGTCGAGAGCAGCGCGATCAGGTCCTTGGGCTTGTAGCCGCGACGCTTCATCTCCGGGAACAGTGCCGGTGCCACGGTCGCCATGTCCGAGACCTTGGAGCCCGAGATCCCCGAGACGAGATAGAGCGAGCCGAGCAGGACGTAGGACATGCCGGCGCGGACATGGCCGAGCAGCGATGCGAGGAAATCGACGATCGCCTTGCCCATGCCGGTCGCGTCGAGGATGCAGCCCAGCAGCACGAAGATCGGCACCGAAAGCAGGATGAGGCTCGACATGCCCTCGTCCATGCGCCCCACCATGACGATCAGCGGGACATTGGTCGAGAAGGCGAGGAAGGCGAGGGTGCCGAGGCCGAAGCAGAATGCGATCGGCACGCCCGCAATGAGGCAGGCGGCGACGACGCAGACCAGGAAGATCAGGATGTTGTAGTAGCCCAGTCCCTTCAGCGTCGGCCCGAGCAGCCAGAAGGCGAGGCCGAACCCGCCAATGACCAGTGCGGAGGCCGCGATGTCGGCCGGCCGTGCAGTCTTCAGGGCGTAGCGGATCGTTAGCAGCAGCATCAGCACGATGCCGACGGCAATAGCCGAAACCCGCCAGCTGACGGGGATGTTGAGCGCGGCCGAGGTGACGTAGCTTTCCTCGATCGCGTAATCGATGGCCGGGTAGGCCATGGCGGCCAGGAAGGCGGCGACGGCGAGCAGCGCCAGCGTCTCGACGAATTCGCGCAGGCGCTGGGGCATCATGCCCACGAAGAGCGTCAGCCGCAGATGCTCGTTACGGTCGATAGCGATGGCCGCGCCGAGCATGGCGAGCCAGATGAAGGAGATCGAGGCGACCTCGTCGACCCAGACGAAAGGCAGCGCGAAGACATAGCGCGAGACCACGCCCAGCAGCAGCACACCGATGATGAAGGCGACCAGCGCGGCAGCGACCGCCTCGACCGGGCGCATGATGGGGGAGCCGGGGCGCGCGTCCTCGTTCTCGCTCAGGTTCTCGGGGATATGCAGCGTATCGACGACATCGACCATGCGGCAGCCTCAGATGCCGGTCGCCGGGCGTACTACGCCCGCTGCACAGGTTGGCTCGGGGGCCATCGTTCCATTCCTCCCTTCGCGCCGATCTTGTGATGTCGTCGGCGTCGATTGCGGTCCACACTGTGAATGGTCAGGCAGTGGGATGGCCGGCAGATTACACGAGGTAAGCGGCATTGCAATCCGCAAAGCGCCCATCTACGGTTGGGAGATAAGAATAAGGTCCACATCATGGACCGCTTGGAGGAGCGCTTGCCGCAGAGTTCCGTGCCGGAAACAGCAATGTCCGGTTCGCAGAGCGTTGACCGCGCTCTGCGGCTGTTGGCGCTGATCGGCCGGGAGCCGGCCGGCGGGCTTCCACTCACGGAGATCGTGGCGGGCAGCGGGCTCAACAAGCCGACAGCGCGGCGGCTCCTGCTCGCGCTGATGCGGGCAGGGCTCGTGGAGCAGGAGCCGCAGTCGCGTCATTACTGCCTCGGCGAGGAGGCATTCGTCCTCGGCGTGCTGGCGGCGCGCCGGCACGGGCTTCTCGAGCTCGCGATGGAAAGCCTGCGGCGCCTCTCGGCTGTGACGATGGATACGAGCTTCCTCTCGATCCGGCGGGAGAACTACGCGGTCTGCCTGCATCGCGAGGAGGGCACCTATCCGGTGCGGACGCATGCGCTGCAGACCGGGCAGCAGCATCCGCTCGGCGTCGGCGCGGGCTCTCTCGCCATGCTTGCGGTGCTGCCTGACGATGATGTGGACCGAATCATCGAGACGAATACGCCCACCTTGCTGGCGCAGTATCCGGGCTTTGCGCCGGAGCTGATCCGTGGCGATCTCGCCCTGGCGCGAGAGCGCGGCTTCGCAGTGAATCCCGGCCGGCTGGTCGCGAGCTCCTGGGGCGTCGGGGCCGCCTTCCGCTATCCCGACGGGCGCGTGGCCGGGGCGCTCAGCCTTGCCGCAATCGACAGCCGCATGCAGCCGGCACGGCAGGAGGAACTCGCCGGCCACCTCGCGCAGGAGGTCGCCCGGATGGAGCGGCTGCTGGCCGAGATGTTCGTGTCCGGACGCAAGACGGCGAGCCGGGCGGTCGGGCGGCCCGCGGCCGCGACGGCCGAGGCGAGGCGAGCCTAGTGCGCGGCTGGCAGCAGAAGGCGCTGGTCGTCCCGGGCGACCGTAGGGAGACCCGGGACCCGCTCCGGGACGGTTCAGCGATGGATCCCGGATCGTCGCTGCGCTGCGTCCGGGATGACGGCGCGGATTTTCAAGCAGCCGAAGCGAGCGATCGGCCAATCGGCGGCAATCGATATGGGAGTGCCTGACATGGCAGCATCGAAGTCCCCCACTGCTCCCGCTGGCGGCGTCATCCCGATGACGCGGCGGGTGATGAATCTCGGCCATATCGCCGCGCAGAATGCGCGCCGGCTTAGCGCCCACCCCGCCTTCATCTGGGGCGATCTGACGCTGAGCTGGGCCGAGCTCGACGCGCAGGTGTCGGCGCTGGCTGCTGGCCTGCGGGCGCGCGGCATCGGCAAGGGCGACCGCATCCTGGTCCATTCCAAGAACTGCGACGCCATGTTCGTCTCGATGTTCGCGACCTTCCGGCTCGGCGCGGTCTGGGTGCCGACGAATTTCCGTCTGCTGCCGGACGAGGTCGCCTATCTCTCGACTTCTTCGGGCGCAAAGGCCTTCCTCTGCCATGGCGATTTCCCCGAGCACGCGGCGGCCGTTTCCGCGGCCTCGCCCGCGCCGGAGTTCACCTGGCGGATCGGGCCGGGCAGCTTCGGCGAGGCCGATGTCAGCGAGGTGATCGCGCGCCATCTCGGCGAGCGCGTCGTCGACGTTGCCGTCGAGCATGACGACCCGTGCTGGTTCTTCTTCACTTCGGGCACGACCGGGCGTTCCAAGGCCGCAGTGCTGACCCATGGCCAGATGGGATTCGTGATCACCAACCATCTCTGCGACCTCGTGCCAGGCACGACCGAGGCCGACGCCTCGCTGGTCGTGGCGCCGCTGTCGCATGGCGCAGGCGTGCACCAACTCATGCTGGCGGCGCATGGTGCGACGACGATCCTGCTGCCGACCGAGCGCTTCGACATCGACGAGGCCTATCGGCTGATCGCGCGCCACCGCGTCACCAGCCTCTTCACCGTGCCGACGATCCTGAAGATGCTGGTCGAGCATCCGGCGGTCGACACGCATGACCATTCCTCACTGCGCTACGTCATCTATGCGGGCGCGCCGATGTATCGCGAGGACCAGAAGCGGGCGCTCGCCAAGCTCGGCAAGGTGCTGGTGCAGTATTTCGGACTGGGCGAGGTGACCGGCAACATCACCGTGCTGCCGCCCGCCCTGCACGAGGCCGAGGACGGGCCGCAGGCACGGGTGGGAAGCTGCGGCTTCGCCCGCACCGGCATGCAGGTGCAGATCCAGGACGACGAGGGCAGGGAGGTCGAGCCCGGCGTTCAGGGCGAGATCTGCGTGATCGGCCCGGCGGTCTTCGCCGGCTACTACGACAACCCCGAGGCCAATGCGAAGTCGTTCCGCAATGGCTGGTTCCGCACCGGCGACCTCGGCCATATGGACGAGCAGGGCTATGTCTTCATCACCGGCCGGGCCTCGGACATGTATATCTCCGGCGGCTCGAACATCTATCCGCGCGAGATCGAGGAGAAGATCCTGACCCATCCGGCGATCGCGGAGGTCGCGGTGCTCGGCCTGCCCGATCCGGTCTGGGGCGAGATCGGTGTCGCGGTCTGCGTCTGCCGCGGCGGCGAGCGCGCGAGCGAGGCCGAGATCGCCGGCTTCCTCTCCGAGAAGATCGCCCGCTACAAGATGCCGAAGCGCTTCTTCTTCTGGGATGCCCTGCCGAAATCCGGCTATGGCAAGGTGCCCAAGCGTCTCGTCCGCGATGAGCTGGAGGCACGCGGCGAGCTTGAGTGGCTCAAGGGGAAGGCGTCGTGAGGCGGATCGAACAGCCCGGCACCGGCACGGCCGAGCGCATCCAGTCGGCCGAGTGCCATGGCCTGCGCTTCCCCATGACGCTGGAGGCGGGGCTGCCGCTGCTGGAGGCCGTCAGGCGCAGCTTCGCGGCCGCCGGTTTCACCTCAGGCGTGGCGAAGCTCGACGGGCTCGCTCTCTCACCCTTCGCCTATGTCATGCCGGCGCTGTCGAGCACGCCGGAGCATGCGGCCTTCTACAGCGAGACCTTCCGCCCTGCCGGCACCGCCCGTATCGAGACCGGCGCGATCACCTTCGGCCAGCGCGACGGGGCGCCGTTCTTCCATGCCCATGCGCTCTGGCTGGAAGGCGACGGCAAGCGTAGCGGCGGGCATATCCTGCCGGACGAGACGATGGTCGCCGAGACGATCACGCTGCCTGCCGTCGGGCTCGACGGCGCGGCCTTTGTCGCCGAACCAGACAGCGAGACCAATTTCAAGCTGTTCGGACCGAAGCCGGCGGAGCTCCTCGGGGCGACGCGCGAGGGCCGCTTCTTTGCGCTCAGGGTCAAGCCGAATGTCGATTTCTGCGGGGCGCTGGAGCGTTTCTGTGCCGAGCGCGGGATCGCACGCGCGACAATTCATGGCGGGGTCGGGTCGACGATCGAGGCGCGGTTCGTGGATGGCGACGGGGTGGAGAGTTTCGCCACGGAGGTCGCGATCACAGCGGGACGGATCGCCGATGAGGGGGCGGGACCGCAGGCGCAGATCGATGTCGCGCTGGTCGACTTCACCGGGTCGATGGCGAGCGGACGGCTCGTGCGCGGCGACAATCCCGTGCTGATGACCTTCGAGCTGGTGCTGGAGGTGGGTTAAGTCAGGCGCTGCGCTGCCTCTCGATTTCCATCTCCCGGAGATTCTTGCGCTGGATCTTGCCCGTCGCCGTCATCGGCAATTCCGTCACGAACTCGATGGCGCGCGGATACTGGTAGGCTGCCAGCCGGTCGCGCACGAAGGCCTGGATTTCGGCAGCCAGCGCATCCGAGGCTTCGACGCCGGGCTTGGGCAGGATGAAGGCCTTGACGATCTCGGTGCGCACCGGGTCGGGGACGCCGATGACGGCGACCATCAGCACGGCCGGATGGCGAATGATGCAGTCCTCGATGTCGCCGGGGCCGATGCGATAGGAGCCGGACGAGATGATGTCGTCGTCGCGGCCCTGGAACCAGAAATAGCCGTCCTCGTCGCAGGTGCCGGTATCGCCGGTGAGCAGCCACTCGCCGGCGAATTTCGCGGCGGTGGCTTCGGGCTGGCGCCAGTATTCCAGCATCATCACGGGATCGGGTCGGGCGACGGCGATCAGCCCTGCTTCGCCCGCCGGCAGTGGTTCTCCTTCAGGCGAAACCACTGCGACGCGATGGCCCGGCACGGCGCGGCCCATCGAGCCCGGCCTGATCGGGAACAGGCTCTCGCAATTGGCGACGAGCAGGTTGGCCTCGGTCTGGCCGTAGAACTCGTTGACGGCGAAGCCGAAGGTCTCGCGGCTCCAGTCGAGCATATCGGCGCCGAGCGTCTCGCCGCCGCTGCCGATCGAGCGCATCGCATAACCGAAGCGGCGTGGGTCGCGAACCTGTCGCATCAGCTTCAGCGCGGTCGGCGGCAGGAAGGCATTGCGGACCCCGTGCCGTGCCATCAGGTCGAAGGCCGCTTCCGGATCGAACTTGCGGGCGCGCGAAGCCAGGACCGGCACTCCGCAACAGAGGCTCGGCAACAGCACATCGAGCAGGCCGCCGATCCAGGCCCAGTCGGCCGGGGTCCAGAACAGGTCGCCTGATTGCGGAAAGAAGGATTGCGGCACCTGGACGCCGGGCAGATGGCCGAGCAGGACGCGATGGGCATGGAGCGCGCCCTTCGGTTTCCCGGTCGTCCCTGAGGTGTAGATGATCAGCGCAGGATCGTCGGCGCGGGTGTCGACGGGCGTGAACGCGTCTGAGGCTTTCGCCATTTCGGCCGCCAGATCGAGATGGCCACCTGCGCCGTCGATGACGAAGATGCGCCGCAGGTCGGGCAGGGCGCCACGGATCGCCTCGATCTTGGCGAGGTTCTCGGCATCAGTGATCAGGGCCGCGGCGCCGCTGTGCTGCAGCCGGTGCTCCAGAGCCTCGGGACCGAACTGGATGAAGAGCGGCAGCGCGATGGCGCCCATCTTGTAGACGGCGAGATGCGCCATCGCCGTTTCCGGCCGCTGCGGCAGCAGGATACCGACGCGCTCGCCTTGTCCGATGCCATGGCCGCGCAGCATGTTGGCGATGCGGTTGCTCGCCTGCTTCAGCTCGTCGAAGCTCAGGGTCGCGACGCCGGTCGCCTCGTCCTCGTAGATCAGCGCCGGCCGGCCGCTGCCATCGGCATGGCGGTCGCAGGCGGCGACGCCGATGTTGAAATGCGCAGGGATGTTCCAGGCGAAGCGGTCGACGGTTTCGCGATAGGTCGCACGGCGTTCGAGCACCGGGACGTTCCTCCTCATCGTGTTGCGTTTTCGGCGATGTTGCCCGGCGCCCCTGTCGGCTGACAAGCCCGGCGGAGGCCGCCTATGGTCGCATCAGGCCGGCACACGAATGACCGGCGTGAGGAAATGCTTGCATGACGACGCCGATCTGGATCGAGGCCGCGATCAACGGTCCCTGGGGCAAGGAGCGCCAGCCCGGCATTCCGATCACGATACCCGACATCGTCGCGGACGGCATTGCTGCCGTCGAGGCGGGCGCCGCGATCGTGCATCTGCATGTCTACGATGTGGAGACCGGGCGGCAGCGCGACGATTGGGAGCTTTATGCGCAGGCGATCGAGGGTATCCGCGCCAAGGTCGATGCCATCGTCTATCCGACGATTCCGATCCTCGGCTCCGGCTATGCCGGCGACATGATCGGTTCCGGCCGCTACACCCATCTGGAGGAACTGGCGAAGCGCGGCCTCGCGGAATGGGGCGTTCTCGACCCCGGATCCTGCAACTGGACAACCTTCGCCGGCATCCCCTCGGGCGAGCCGGGCTTCATCTATCAGAATCCGGGCGAGCATATCCGAGAGGGGATGGAGGCGGCGCAGCACTACCGGGTCCATCCGAGCTATGCGATTTACGAGCCCGGCTTCACCAGGCTCGGCGCCGCGCTGGCCAAGGCCTATCCCGGCATGCCCTGCCCGATCTACCGGCTGATGTTCACGGATGCCTTCGCCTGGGGCTTCCCGCCGCGTGACTGGGCACTCGATGCGCATCTGAAACTGCTGGCGGAAGATGCTCCCGATGCTCCGGTGATGATCGCGGGGCTGGGCGTCGACCTGACCGGGCTGATCCCGGTGGCGGTCGCACGCGGCGTGCATGTCCGCGGCGGGCTCGAGGACGCACCCTTCGGAGCGACGCAGACGAATGCCGCGCTGATCGGCCGGACGGTGCGGCTGGTCGAGGCGGCGGGCGGGCGCCCTGCGAGCGCGGCCGAGGTTCGCGGGGATCTGGCGCAGCGCGAGACGAAGCGCCGGACGTAGCGTCAACCCGATCATTCGTGCCAGACTGGTTTGCCGGCGCCTCGGGGCATGCCTCAACCGGCATGCAATGGTCAGGTTTCAACCATGAGCCCCATCGGTGTCGGCGCGATCGCCTTTGTCTGTGTGTTCGGCGGAGCCCTCGTGGGCATGTATCTGCGCTCGCGCCTGCCGGATCATCATCTCGCGCAGGAATCGCGCGATGCGATCAAGCTGGCGACGGCGATCATCGGCACGCTTTCTGCCCTCGCGCTCGGCCTCCTGATCGCCTCGGCCAAGCGGACCTTCGACGATGCCAGCGCCGATCGGCGGACATCAGCGGCGCGCATCGTGCTGCTTGACCGAGTATTGGCGCAGTACGGCCAGGAGACGGCCGAGCTGCGTGCAAAGCTCAAGGCGATCGTCCAGGTACGACTGAAAGCCGAGCAGGACGACGCCGGCGGCGACCATCCGTTCAGTGAAGGCCTCGAGATCGAGGCGGCTCAGGAGCGGCTGAGAAATCTAATGCCGCAATCGGAGTCTCAACGTGCCTTGCAGCAGCGTGCGCTTCAGCTCAGCGGGGACCTTGCCGAAGCGCGTTGGGTTCGCGCGGAGAGCGAGGTGGGGGGCTTCCCGACGCCCTTCCTGGCCGTCCTCATCATGTGGTTCACACTGCTCTTCGCTTCATTCGGCCTGCTGGCGCCGGGCAATGGCACGGTCGTGGCGACGCTGTTCATCTGCGCCCTCTCGGTGAGTGCGGCGATGGTCCTGATCATCGACATGGACCATCCGCATCTCGGCTTCATCCGCGTTTCGGACGTGCCCTTCCGCTGGGCCATCGAACGGATCGGCCAGCCCTGACCTCGCCCTGCGGGTTTCAGGCAACAGCCGCCTTCGGGGCGTTGGCCTCGTTGCTGCCCTCGAATGCGGCCATCGCGGCCTGGACGCCGCCGCAGCGATGGGGGACGCCGGCTGCCGCGAGCCCCATCTCGACGCCCGACAGTGCGCCGAGCAAGGCAAGCTGGTTGCACTCGCCGAGATGGCCGATGCGGAAGACCTTGCCGGCGACCTTTCCGAGGCCGGAGCCCAGCGAGATGTTGTACTTCTCCAGCGTGATCTTGCGGTAGCGGTCGGCGTCATGGCTCGGCGGCATCAGTACCGCCGTCAGGACCGGCGAATGCTCGGCCGGGTTCTGGCAGAGCACTTCCAGTCCCCAGGCCTGGACCGCAGCGCGGCAGGCGGCGGCGAGGCGCTTGTGCCGGGCGAAGACGTTGTCGAGCCCTTCCTCCTGCAGCATCGCGAGCGCTTCCTTGAGGCCATAGAGCAGGTTCGTCGCGGGCGTGTAGGGGAAGAAGCCGCCGGCGTTGATCTTCACCATCTCCTGCCAGTCCCAGTAGGAGCGCGGCAGGCTGTTGGCCTTGGATGCAGCCATTGCCTTCTCGGAGATGGCGTTGAAGCTCAGGCCAGGCGGCAGCATCAGTCCCTTCTGCGAGCCGGAGACGGTGACGTCGACCTGCCATTCGTCATGGCGGTAGTCGACCGAGGCGAGCGAGGAGATGGTATCGACCATGAAGAGGGCCGGGTGGCCGGCGGCGTCGATCGCCTTGCGGATCTCGGCGATGCGGCTGGTCGAGCCGGTCGAGGTCTCGTTGTGGACGACCATCACGGCCTTGATCCGGCGGGCCTTGTCCTCGGATAGCTTCGCCTCGATCGCGGCAGGGTCGGCGCCACGGCGCCAGTCACCGGGAATGAATTCGACCTGGATGCCGAAACGGGTGGCGATCTGCTTCCACAGCGTCGCGAAATGGCCGGTCTCGGCCATCAGTACGGTGTCGCCGGGCGATAGCGTGTTGACGATGGCGGCTTCCCAGGCGCCCGTGCCCGAGGCTGGGTAGATGACCACGGGCTGCGTCGTCTTGAAGACCGCCTTGCAGCCTTCCAGCACATGCTTGCCGAGTGCCGCGAATTCGGCACTGCGGTGGTCGATGATCGGCATCGCGATGGCGCGCAGAATGCGATCGGGAATCGGGCTGGGACCCGGGATGTGCAGGAAATGCCGTCCCTGTTGCGCGCTCATGCTGTCCTCCTTGGCCCTTCTTCAGCTTCGGGCTTTTCGCTGCCATCGGCACCGCGTCACCTAGTTGCGCAAAATTGCATTCATTTTTTGCTTTGGCAATCTCATGATCGCGCTCATAATGGGCCGGATCACACTCGACAGCGCTACCTGCTGAACTAGCGATGATTCATGGCGGAAACCGTTCTGGACAGGTTGGCTGACGATGGCGCGGGCGCGGTCTTGACGGCGCCCGGCGAGTTGCCGCGCGCGTCCGCCACGCTTCACGGTGAGTTGCTGGCGGCGCTGCGCGACTACATCGTCGAGGGTAATCTCGAAGACGGCGCGCGCGTTCCCGAGCGCCTGCTCTGCGAGCGCTTCGGGATTTCGCGCACGCCATTGCGCGAGGCACTCAAGGTGCTGGCGTCCGAGGGGCTGATCGATCTCCTGCCCAATCGTGGCGCGCGGGTGCGTGTCCTGAGCGCCGACGATCTGCGCGAATTATTCGACGTGATGGGCGGTCTCGAGGCGCTGGCGGGCCGGTTGGCCTGCGAGCGGATCAGCGACGAGGAGATCGCCGAGATCGAGCGGGTTCATCACGAGATGTACCGCTTCTATCTGCGTCGCGACATGCACGGCTATTTTCAGTGCAACCAGGAGATCCACCGCATGATCGTCGAGGCGGCCGGCAATGCCGCATTGAAGGCGACCTATGCGGGCTTCGCCGGGCGGATCCGGCGGGTGCGCTATTCGGCGAATCTCGCGACCGATCGAGATCGCTGGGGCGAGGCGATGCGCGAACACGAGGCGATTCTCGATGCGCTGCGCCGTCGTTCCGGCAGCGAGTTGAGCGATATCCTGTTCCAGCACCTGCGCAACAAGCGCAAGGCGGCGCAGGCTGAGGACGTCGGCTGATCGGTCGTCATTTCGGTCGCGCTTATTTTCAGATTGAATGCAGTATACTTTGCGTTAGGCTCTCCCGACGGCGCCGTCAGAGCGCGACTTGGGAGATGACGATATGGCCAAGCCACGACCGGGCGCCGGCGATGCTGCAGGCCGGTGATGAACCAGCCGGCACTGGCCAGATCCCATGCCCGCAATCTCGGCCTCGAACGCCGTCTGGCGCATGCGTTGTCGGGCGAGGTTCGCTTCGACGCCTTCACGCGCGGGCGCTACGCGACGGACGCCTCGATCTACCAGATCATCCCGCAGGGTGTGGCCTTCCCGAAATCGGAGGCCGACATTGCCGCTGCCCTGACGATCGCGGCCGAGCACGGCGTGCCGGTAGTCGCGCGGGGCGGTGGCACCTCGCAGAACGGCCAGCCGATCGGCGATGCGCTGATCCTCGACATGAGCCGGCACTTCAACGCGATCCGATCCTATGACCCGGCGGCGCGCACGGTCTCGGTCGCGCCCGGCCTCGTGCTGGAGGCGCTGAACGCGCATCTCAGGAAGGACGGGCTGTTCTTTCCGGTCGAGCCATCGACAGCAAGCCGCTGCACGCTTGGCGGCATGGCCGGCAACAACTCGTCCGGTGCGCGCTCGCTGCGTTACGGCAAGATGGTCGACAACGTCATCGCCCTGAAGGCGATGTTCCATGACGGCGAGGCCTTCGCGCTGGGTGAAGGCGCGATCGGCGACAATGCCTCGGCCCGCGCACGGGATCTGATGACGCGGATGCTGGCGCTGGCGGAGGGGCAGCGCGCCGAGATCGAGGCGATCTTCCCGAAGGTGCAGCGGCGTGTCGGCGGCTACAATCTCGACGAGCTTCTGCCCGCGCAGCCCAATCTCTCGCATCTGCTGGTCGGCTCGGAAGGCACGCTCGCGATCACCACCGAGGCGACGCTGAAACTTTCGCCCCTGCCGCAGCATCGCGTGATGGGCGTCTGCCATTTCCCGAGCTTTCGCGCCGCGATGGAGACGACGCAGCATATCGTGGCGCTGGGGCCGGTTGCGGTCGAGTTGGTCGACAACAACGTGCTGGTGCTCGGTGCCGATATTCCGCTCTTCGTGCGCACCCTCGCCGATATCACCAAAGGCCAGCCGAACTGCCTGCTGCTGGTCGAATTCGCCGGTGACGACCTCGCCGCGCTGAAGCGCGATCTCAAGCGGCTCGACCAGTGCATGGCCGATCATGGCTTTGCCGACGCCGTCGTCGAGGTGGTCGAGCCTGCCCGGCAGAAGCCGGTTTGGGAGGTGCGCGAGGCCTGCCTCAACATCATGATGTCGATGAAGGGTGACGGGAAGCCGGTCTCCTTCATCGAGGATTGTGCCGTCCCGCTGGAACATCTCGCCGATTATACCGACGCGGTCACCGCGCTGTTCGAGCGGCATGGCACGCGCGGCACCTGGTATGCTCATGCCTCAGTCGGTTGCCTGCATGTCCGGCCGATCCTCAACATGAAGGAGGAGGCCGGGGTCAGGGCGATGCGCGGCATCGCCGAGGAGGCCTGCGACCTGGTGCGGCGCTTCAAGGGCTCGTTCTCGGGCGAGCATGGCGACGGCATCTCGCGCTCGGAATTCGTCGAGCCGATGTTTGGCAGCAAGCTGACGCGCGCCTTCGAGGAGGTGAAGGACGGGTTCGATCCCGACAATCGGCTGAACCCCGGCAAGATCGTGCGGCCGCCCCGGATGGATGATCGCAGCCTGATGCGCTTCGCTCCGGGCTACGAGACGCGGGTCCCGAGGCAGACGGCGCTCGACTGGTCGGATTGGGGCGGGTTCGGCGGCGCGGTCGAGATGTGCAACAACAACGGCACCTGCCGGAAGATGTCGGGCGGGACGATGTGCCCGTCCTGGCGCGCGACGCAGGACGAGACGCATGTCACGCGCGGCCGGGCGAACAGCTTGCGGCTCGCGATCTCCGGCCAGCTCGGCCCCGACGCGTTCACCTCGCCCGAGATGAAAGAGGCGCTCGATCTCTGCGTCTCCTGCAAGGGCTGCAAGCGCGACTGCCCGACAGGCGTCGACATGGCCCGGATGAAGATCGAGTTCCTGAGCCATTATCATGCACGGCATGGGCTGCCGCTTAAGGAGCGGCTGATCGCGTACCTGCCGCGCTATGCGCCCTGGGCGGCGAGGCTGGCGCCGCTGATGAACCTGCGCGACCGGATCCCGCTTCTGGCCAAGTTGAGCGAGCGCTGGCTTGGCTTCTCGGCGCGGCGCTCGCTGCCGGTCTGGCGCCGACCGTGGCGGCAGCTGGGCAGGCCCGCCGGTGTTGCCGATGTGAAGGGCGACGGGCGCGACATCGTGCTCTTCGGCGACAGCTTCAACCGCTATTTCGAGCGCGAGAATCTCGAAGCGGCCGAGCGGGTGCTGGCGGCAGGCGGCTATCGGTTGCACCGCGTCGAGCCCCAGGATGGTGGCCGGCCGCTCTGCTGCGGGCGCACCTTCCTCTCGGCCGGGCTGGTGGACGAGGCGCGCAAGGAGGCGCGGCGTACGCTTGACGCTCTGTCGCCCTATGTCGCCAAGGGCGCGCGCATCGTCGGGCTGGAGCCGTCCTGCCTGCTGACCTTCCGCGACGAGTTCGCGGCGATCCTGCCCAGGGCCGAAGTCGCGCCCGTGGCCGACGCCGCGTTCCTGTTCGAGGAGCTGCTCGCGACCGATCTGAAGACGGGTGCGACGACGCTTCCGTTCAAGGAGCAGGGCGCGCGCGTCGCCCATCTCCACGGTCATTGCCATCAGAAGGCCTTCGCTGCGATGGGGGCGGTCGAGGCGACCCTGCGCGCCATTCCCGGCCTCGAGGTGCGCCCGATCGAATCGAGCTGCTGCGGCATGTCGGGCGCCTTCGGCTATGGCGCCCAGACGATCGAGGTATCGATGGCGATGGCCGAGCTCTCGCTGCTGCCGGCGGTGCGCAAGGCCGAAGCTGACGATCTGCTTGTCGCCGACGGCACGAGTTGCCGCCACCAGATCCATGACGGAGCCCAACGCGAGGCGCTGCATGTCGCACGCGTGCTCGACATGGCGCTGGGCGATCGGGCGGGGGATGAACGCGTCGGCTCGTGACGCTGACAGGGATGGGAACAACGAGGCCGGGTGAGGCGATCAGTTTGCGAAACCGGCCCGAGCAGGGAGGATGTGAACCATGGCGCTGCCGCTCGAAGGCATCAGGGTGCTCGATATTTCGCAGGTCATGGCCGGGCCGTTCTGCTGCATGCTGCTGGCCGATATGGGCGCCGACGTGATCAAGATCGAGCCGCCCGGCACGGGCGATTCGACCCGGCAGTCGATGGGCTTCCGGCTCAAGGGCGCGGACAGCCCGGGCTTCCTGGCGCTGAATCGCAACAAGCGCAGCATCGCGCTCGACCTCAAGCAGGACGCCGATCGCGAGGTGCTCTACGCGCTGGTTCGGACGGCCGATGTCCTGATCGAGAATGCACGCCCCGGCGTCGCTGCCCGGCTCGGCATGGACTACCCGACGCTGCGCTCGCTCAATCCGCGGCTGATCTATGCCAGCATCTCGGGCTTCGGCCAGACCGGGCCGTGGTCGCAGCGGCCGGGCTTCGACCTGATCGCGCAGGCGGTCTCGGGCGTGCTGAGTTCGAACGGTCTGCCCGGCCAGGAGCCGGCCAAGAATTCCATTCCCGTTGCCGATCTCGGCGCCGGGCTCTTTACCGCCTATGCGGTGCTGAGCGCCGTGATCGGCCGTCAGAACTCCGGCGAGGGGCAGTTCATCGATGCCTCGCTGTTCGAGGCGGCGCTGGCGCTCTCGGTCTGGGAGACGACGGAGCTCTGGGGCACGGGCAAGACACCTGAGCCGATCGGTTCGGCCAACCGCATGTCGGCGCCCTATCAGGCCGTCGAGGCCGCCGATGGCTGGTTCGTCATCGGCGCAGCCAATCAGGGGCTGTGGCTGAAGCTCATCAAGGTGCTCGGCCGCGAGGAGCTGCAACTGGACGAGCGCTTCTCGACCAATGCCGCGCGTCTCGCCAACCGGCTCGCCCTGATCGACGCGATGGCGCCGACCTTCGCGAGCCGCACGAGGCAGGACTGGATCGACGGGCTGCTGGCGGCCGGCGTGCCGGCGGCACCGATCCTCGACTATGCGGAGGCCGTGGTCAGCGAGCAGGCCGTGGCGCGCGAGATGGTGCAGATGGTGCCCCATCCGGCCGAGGGGGCGTTCAAGGCGCTCGGCTTCCCGGTCAAGCTCAGCGCCACGCCGCAGCAGATGCGTCGGCCGCCGCCCTTGCTGGACGAACATGGCGACGAACTTCGCCGCGAGCTGGTTGAACTGGGGCTGCTGGCCCCGGAGGCGGGAGCCGGAGCATGAGCGAAACCACGAACCGTTCGCGCATCGGCTTCATCGGCATCGGCATCATGGGCGAGGCGATGGTGCGCCGGCTGCTCGATCTCGGCTTTCCCGTCACGGTCTGGAATCTCGAGCCGGAACGGCTGGCAACGGTCGTGCCGCATGGCGCGGTCGCTGCCGCGACGCCGGCCGCCGTCGCCGCAGCGAGCGACATCGTCATGCTCTGCGTGCTGCACATGGCGGCGGTCGAGCGCTGCGTTCTCGCCGAGGACGGGGTCGCGGTCGCGGGAGCCGGCCCGACGCTGGTGATCGATTTCTCGACGGCCGATCCGGAGGGAACACGGGCTGTCGCTGCCAAGCTGAAGGCGCTGACCGGCGCCGGCTGGGTCGATGCTCCGGTCTCGGGCGGGCCGCAGCTCGCCCGCAATGGCGGCATGACGGTGATGGCCGGCGGCTCGCCGGACGATTTCGAGAAGGCAAAGCCGATCCTCGCGCAGATGGCCGGCAACCTGACCCTGATGGGGCCAGTCGGCGCGGGGCAGACGACCAAGATCATCAACCAGGCGATCGTCGGCACGGGCTATGTCGTGATGGCGGAGGCGCTGATGCTGGCCGAGGCGGCCGGGATCGATGCGGCACGGCTGCCGCAATGCCTCGCCGGAGGACATGCCGACAGCAGCCTGCTGCAGCGGCTCTATCCGCAGATGCAGGCCCGCGCCTTCGAGCCGCCATCGAGCTATGCGCGGCAATTGCTGAAGGATTTGAAGGCGGTCTCGGCCTTCGCGCAGGGGCTCGGGCTCGACCTGAAGGTGATCGAGCAGGGCGTAAAGCGCTACGGCGACTATGTCGCGCTCGGCCATGAAATGTCGGATTCGGCCGCCGTCGTCAGGCTCTACGAGCACGATGCCGCGAAGCGAGGCGAGGTGCGGTCATGAGCGAGCTTCCGCAACGCCCAAAGGCGGTGATCGACGCGCATCACCATGTCTGGGACCTCGCCAACGATCTGCCCTGGCTGAAGCATGAGCGCGTGCCTTTCCGCTATGGCGACTACTCCCCGATCTGCCGCGACTACATGCCGGCCGACTACCGCGCCGACACGGCCGGCTGGCCGGTGGTGGCCTCCGTCTATGTCGAGGCGGAGTGGGCGCGCGAGAAGGCGGCCGAGGAAAGTCGCTGGGTTGCTGCCGTGTCGAAGGCGGAAGGGTTGCCTTCGGTCGTCGTCGCCTGGTGCGACTTTGCGGCGCCCGAGGCCGCGGCCCTGCTCGCCTCGCATGCGTCGGTGCCGATCGTGCGCGGCGTCCGGCACAAGCCCGCCGCGACGCCGAAGCCGGTGGAGGCGAGGAGGGGCGCCCCGGGCTCGATGGACGATCCGGCATGGCGCGATGGCTATGCGCTGCTGGAACGCCACGGCCTGTCCTACGACCTGCAGACGCCGTGGTGGCATCTCGAAGCCGCTGCCGATCTTGCCAGGGATTTCCCGGCGACACCGCTGATCATCAATCATACCGGCCTGCCGGCGGACCGCAGCTCCGAGGCGCTCTCCGCCTGGCGGCGGGCTCTGGGTAAAGCCGCGGCCCAGCCGAACGTCGCGATCAAGATCTCGGGCATCGGCCTGCCCGGCCAATCCTGGACGGTCGCGAACAACGGGCCCGTCATCCGCGACGCCATCGCCATCTTCGGGACCGACCGGGCGATGTTCGCCAGCAATTTCCCGGTCGACAGTCTCGTCGGCGCTTTCGACACGATCTTCTCGGGGTTCCTCGAGGCAACGGCGATGTTTCCTGAAACCGATCGGGGCAAGCTCTTCCACGACAACGCGAAGCGCATCTACAGGATCTGAGGGCAGGCGGCGGCTTGGTCTGCGCTGCGAGGCGCCCTACATGTGGGGCGACCCGTTTCGAAAGCGCCGAGCCCATGTCCGACCGCGATACCGAAGCCAATCGCTTTTCCGCCCGCGCGGCGCGCTATGCCCGCGTCGGAGCGAATGTCGGCGGGGTCGCGGCGCGGATTGCCGGCACGCGGCTGCTTGGCCTCGACGGGCGCAACGCGTCCAATGCCGAGGCGCTGGCCAAGGCGCTGGGCGGGCTGAAGGGCCCGATCATGAAGGTCGCGCAGCTCGTCGCCACCATCCCCGACGTCGTGCCGCCGGAATACGCCGCCGAACTGCAGAAGTTGCAGTCGCAGGCACCGCCGATGGGGGCCGCCTTCGTCAAGCGCCGGATGATGGCGGAACTCGGGGCGAGCTGGCGCGAGCGCTTCGGCGAATTCGACCTCAAGCCGGCGGCGGCGGCCTCGCTCGGCCAGGTGCACCGCGCCACGACGCGGGACGGCGCGGCGCTCGCCTGCAAGCTGCAATATCCCGACATGGAATCGGCTGTCGAGGCCGACATCGCCCAGCTCGAAATCCTGTTTGCGCTGCACCGGCGCATGGACCCGATCATCGACACCACGGAGATCGCCAAGGAGATCGGCGCCCGCGTCCGCGAAGAGCTCGACTACCAGCGCGAGGGCAAGCACATCGCCCTCTACCGGGACATGCTGGCGGATACGCCGGAGGTGCGTGTGCCGGCACTGGAGGCTTCGCTCTCGACGCGGCGGCTCCTGACCATGCACTGGCTCGAGGGCGACGGCATCCTGACCCACAAGCAGGACGACCAGCAGGCGCGCGACCGGATCTCGACGGCGATGTTCAGGGCGTGGTGGCGACCCTTCAGCCATCACGGCGTCATCCACGGCGATCCGCATCTCGGCAACTACACGGTCTTCTCGGAGGGCGGGGCGGCACAGGGCATCAACCTGCTCGACTATGGCTGCATCCGGATCTTCCCGCCGTCCTTCGTCGGCGGTGTGGTCGATCTCTATCGCGGCCTGCTGGAGGGCGACGAGGCGCGCGTCGTCCACGCCTATGAGACCTGGGGCTTCAAGGGGCTGACGAAGGACCTCGTCGACACGCTGAACATCTGGGCCCGCTTCATTTACGGGCCGCTGCTGGAAGACCGGACGCGCCGTATCGCCGAAGGGGTGAGCCCGGCCGAATACGGACGCCGCGAGGCTTTCCGGGTGCACCAGGCTCTCAAGCAGAAGGGACCGGTGACGGTGCCGCGCGAGTTCGTCTTCATGGACCGCGCCGCGATCGGGCTGGGTGGCGTCTTCCTGCATCTCGACGCGGAGCTGAATTTCCACCGCCTGTTCGAGGCGGAGATCGAGGGGTTCAAGGTCGAGAGGATCGCTGCCGATCAGGCCTCTGCAATGGCCCGGGCGGGGCTGGTGGCGAGCAGCTGAGGCATTTCCGACGAGTTTGGGCCGGCGCAGCCGATTCGGCGCTTGCTTCGGCGGCATTTGCCGGTCTAGATCGCGCGCTTCCTCCACAGCGTTCCGGAAGCGCTCCCTGCCATGGCCACCACGTCTTCGCCCGTCGCCATCATCATGGGCAGCCAATCCGACTGGGCGACGATGCGCCACGCCGCCGAGACGCTCGATACGCTCGGCATCGGCCATGACGACCGCATCGTCTCCGCCCATCGCACGCCGCAGCGCATGGTCGAGTTCGCCACCGGTGCCAAGGCCGAAGGCTTCAAGGTGGTGATCGCCGGCGCTGGTGGTGCTGCCCATCTGCCGGGCATGACGGCCTCGCTGACGCCGCTGCCCGTCTTCGGCGTCCCGGTCGAATCGAAGGCGCTGTCGGGGCAGGACAGCCTGCTCTCGATCGTGCAGATGCCGGCCGGCATTCCCGTCGGCACGCTCGCCATCGGCCGCGCCGGTGCGGTCAATGCGGCCCTGCTCGCCGCTGCCGTTCTGGCACTTTCCGACGAAGCCCTGGCGGCACGCCTCGACGCCTATCGCGCCCGCCAGAGCGCAGCCATCGCCGAGCGCCCCGTAAAGGACGAAGCGTGAGCGCGCCGGCTTTCGTGGGGCTCGCGCCCGGCGCCGTTCTCGGCATCCTCGGTGGCGGCCAGCTCGCCCGGATGATCGCGCTCGCCGCGGCCGATCTCGGCATCAAGAGCCATATCTTCGCCCCTGAGCCGGAGAACCCGGCCTTCGATGTCGCCGCAGCCCATACGGTCGCCGCCTATGAGGACGAGGCGGCGCTGGCGCGCTTTGCCGACGGCGTCGATGCCGTGACCTACGAGTTCGAGAATGTCCCGGCCGCGACGGCGGCCTTCCTGGCGGCCCGCAAGCCGCTGCATCCCGGCGCACGCGCGCTGGCGGTGACGCAGGACAGGCTCAGCGAGAAGAAGTTCGTCGCCAATCTCGACCTTGCGGTGGCGCCGTTCCGCGCCGTCGATTCGCTGGCCGATCTCGAATCGGCCGTCGTCGCGCTTGGCCGGCCGAGCGTGCTGAAGACGCGCCGCTTCGGCTATGACGGCAAGGGGCAGGTCAAGATCCAGCCGGATACCGATCTCGCCGAGGCCTATGAGGCGATCGGGCGCTCGCCGGCCGTGCTGGAGGGCTTCGTCACCTTCGAGCGCGAGGTCTCGGTGGTCGCGGCGCGCGGGGTCGACGGCAGCTTCGCCGCCTTCGATCTCTGCGAGAACGAGCATCGCGACCATATCCTGGCCTTCACTCGCATCCCCGCCCAGGTCTCTGCCGGGACGGAGGCGACAGCGATCGAGGCGGCACGACAGATCGGAGCGGCACTCGGCTATATCGGCGTCTTCGCGGTCGAGATGTTCATCGTCGGTGAAGGGGCGGACGAGCGCGTCGTGATCAACGAAATCGCGCCGCGCGTGCACAATTCGGGGCATTGGACCAGCGAAGGCGCCCAGACCTCGCAGTTCCACCAGCATGTCCGCGCCGTCTGCGGCTTTCCGCTCGGTTCGGCCGAGCGGCGTGGCCGCGTCGAGATGGAAAACCTGATCGGCGATGCGGCGTTGCGCTGGCGCGAGCTGCTGGCCGAGCCCGGCGCGCATCTGCATCTCTACGGCAAGCGCGCGGCGCGCGCGGGCCGCAAGATGGGCCATGTCACGCGGGTTTGGCCGGAGACGCGCTGAGGTTGGCGGAAACCTGAGGCGGGGCTTTATTTTCAGTTCCTTTTCGGGCTCCGCGGCGTGGACAGCCAGAATGAATTCTGTTATCGGCACGATCCTCCGGGCGTTCTGCATGGCAGGGCGGCTCGCCAAACCTTTTTGACCAACACGCTAAAGACGGACAATCACGTGCAGGTTCTCGTTCGCGACAACAACGTCGATCAGGCTCTCCGCGCTCTCAAGAAGAAGCTGCAGCGCGAGGGCGTCTTCCGCGAGATGAAGCTCCGCGGCCATTACGAGAAGCCCTCCGAGAAGAAGGCCCGTGAAAAGGCCGAGGCCGTGCGCCGCGCCCGCAAGCTGCAGCGCAAGAAGCTGCAGCGCGAAGGCCTGCTGCCGGCGCCGGTGAAGCCGAAGCGTCCCTGATTTTTGTCGCTGCGGCAGCACTCGCGCTGCCTCGTGACGATGCAAGGCCCGACTGCGCCTGGAGCCTGCTCCGGGCGCAGTTGCATTTCCGGCGGCGTTAACCAAACCTTTGGCACAAAGCGGGCGTTCTCTTCACCGGGGCGCTGTCGGTTGGGGGAGCGCGATGACGTGGTGTCGGTCCGGCAGGGGCCGCGCCGCAGATGAAGCACGGAACCAGACCGATGGGACAAAGCATGATGCGTGGCAGGAACTGGCTTGCGGCGGCGGGCATGGCGCTGGCGCTGGCGGGCTGCGACACCGTTTCGACCATGACGGGAGCGCCCGTCGCCGAACTCGACACGGCCTCGGCGGCCGATGCCAACGTCAATATCGGCTCGCTCTCGGAAGTGGTCAGCCGTAATCCCAACGATCCCGGCCCGTACAATACGCGTGGCGCGGCCTATGCCCGGATCGGCCGGTTTTCGGACGCGATCGCCGATTTCACCAAGGCGGTGCAACTCGACCCCAATCTCGGCTCGGCCTACACGAATCGCGGCCTCGCCCTGCGCCAGAGCGGCCGCGCCGATGCGGCGCTGGCGGATTTCAACCGCGCCACGACCGTTTCGCCCAATTACGCCCCGGCCTATATCGCGCGCGCCAACCTGCTGCGCGCCCAGGGCAACAGCCAGCAGGCGCTGACGGATCTCAACACCGCGATTCGCCTCAATCCGGAATCGGCCGAGGCCTTCCATGCCCGCGGTCTGGTCTACCAGAAGGAAGGCCAGCATCAGCACGCGATCTCGGATTTCGATTCGGTGATCGATCGCAATCCCTACAACGCACCGCCCTATATCGCCCGTGGCCAGAGCCTGAACGCGGTCGGCAAGTATGACGCTGCGATGGAGGATTTCACCGCCGCGCTCAATGTCGACAACCGCAATGCCGATGCCTGGGCCGGCCGCGGCTTCGCCCAGGAGAAGCTCGGCCAGCGCTCGGAAGCCTCCCAGAGCTATCAGCGCGCGCTCGGCCTCGACGGCAACAACGCCACGGCCCGCGCCGGGCAGGGCCGGCTGGGCGGCGGTGGCGGGCTCTTCCGCAGCTGAGTTTCGGAGCCGTCATGCTCGGGCTCGACCCGGGCAGCTCTTCCCGTAGACTCTCGGGTCTGCGCTGCGCTCTGCCCGAGAGTGACGGCTGAGTCACTCTCCGATTGTTCGGCTGTCGGCGCCCGCCAGCGTGCCGCGCGAGAGCTCGGCGAGGAAGCGCCTGATCTCCGGCAGCGCGCCATGGGCCGGCAAGTCCTCATGACGGCCCTGGGGGAAGCGCAGGAAGCGCTTGGGCGCGTTGGCAAGCCCGTAGAGCGCCTCGCCCTGGGCAAAGGGTATGACGCCGTCACGCATGCCATGCAGCACGAGCAGCGGCGCGCGCACGCGTCCGATCACGGCCTGCGACTGGAACTGATCCAGCATCAACAGGCGGACCGGAACGTAAGGGTAGATGCCCTGCGCTACCGCGGCGGTCGAGAGATAGGGCGCCTCCAGAATCACGGCCGCCAGCGGCGCCTCGGCTGCGAGCTTCAGGACGACGCCGGTCCCGAGCGATTCGCCGTAGCCGACGAGCTGGGCTGCGCCGAAACGTTCCGCGGCTGCGCCATAGGCGGCGCGGGCGTCCAGATGCAGCCCTTCCTCGGTCGGGCTGCCGGTCGAGCCGCCATAGCCGCGATAGCTGACGGCGAACAGGCCGGTGCCGTCGTCGGTGAGGGCCTTGAAGCGCTCGAGGCGGCCGGGGCCGCCGAGATTGCCGGCATTGCCGTGGAAGTAGAGCAGCACCGGCTTGCCGGTGCGCGGCGGCACGACCCAGGCGAGCAGCCGTTCACCGTCGGCGGTGGTCAGCGTGATCTCTTCCGCACCTGGCAGGCCGGCTTGCGCGATGTCGGCGCGGGCGGGATTGCGCGGGAAGATCAGCTCGCGCTGCCGCAGATAGAGCAGGGCGAGCACGGCGATATAGGTGCAGGCCGCAGCGGTGAGACCGAATTTCAGCACTCGCAGGAGCATGGTCGCGGGCCGCCTGAAACGAAAAGGGCCGGCGATGAAGCCGGCCCTTTGCAGCGATGTGATGACAGGATGCTCGCGCTCAGTGCGCCATCGCCTTGACGATCTCGTCGGTGACCTTCTTGGCGTCGCCGAACAGCATCATCGTGTTGGGGCGGAAGAACAGCTCGTTCTCGACGCCGGCATAGCCGGCGGCCATGCCGCGCTTGATGAAGAGCACGGTCTTGGCCTTCTCGACGTCGAGGATCGGCATGCCGTAGATCGGCGAGGACTTGTCGGTCTTGGCGGCCGGGTTGGTCACGTCGTTGGCGCCGATCACGAAGGCGACGTCGGCCTGGCCGAATTCCGAGTTGATGTCCTCGAGCTCGAAGACCTCGTCATAGGGCACGTTGGCCTCGGCGAGCAGCACGTTCATATGGCCGGGCATGCGGCCTGCGACCGGATGGATGGCGTATTTGACCTCGACGCCTTCCTTCTTCAGCAGGTCGGCCATCTCGCGCAGCGTATGTTGCGCCTGTGCGACCGCCATGCCGTAGCCCGGCACGATGATGACCTTGCCGGCGTTCTTCATGATGTAGGCGGCATCGTCCGACGAGCCCTGCTTCACGGGACGCGCTTCGACCGCGCCCCCGGCGGCCGCCGCGGCATCGTCGCCGCCGAAACCTCCGAGGATGACCGAGATGAAGCTCCGGTTCATCGCCTTGCACATGATGTAGGACAGGATCGCGCCCGACGAGCCGACCAGCGCGCCGGTGATGATCAGCGCCATGTTGCCCAGCGTGAAGCCGATACCGGCCGCGGCCCAGCCCGAATAGGAGTTGAGCATCGAGACGACGACGGGCATGTCGGCGCCGCCGATCGGGATGATCAGCAGCACGCCCAGCGCAAACGAGACCAGCACGATCAGCCAGAAGACGACATGGCTTTCCGTCTTCAGGAAGATCAGCAGCAGCACGACGAGCGCGATGCCGAGGCCGATATTGATGCCGTGGCGCTGCGGCAGCATGATCGGCTTGCCGCTCATGCGTCCGTCGAGCTTGAGGAAGGCGATGATCGAGCCGGTGAAGGTGATCGCGCCGATGGCGACGCCGAGGCCCATCTCGAACAGGCTCGCGCCCTTGATCTGGCCGACATTGCCGATGCCGAAGGCGCTCGGGGCATAGAGCGCGGCTGCCGCGACCAGCACCGCGGCCATGCCGACCAGCGAGTGGAAGAAGGCGACGAGCTGCGGCATCTGCGTCATCTGGACGCGCTTGGCCATATAGGCGCCGATGCCGCCGCCGATGGCGATGCCGGCGGCGACCAGGATCCAGCCCGAGAAGCCGGACGGCGGGAAGAAGACGATGGTCGTGGCGATGGCGATGCCCATGCCGACCATGCCGTAGAGATTGCCCTGGCGGGAGGTCGTCGGATGCGACAAGCCCCGCAAGGCCATGATGAAGAGGACGCCGGAGACGACGTAGAGAAGGGCGGACAGATTCGCGGCCATCGGCGCTCAGCCCTTCTTCTTGTACATGGCGAGCATCCGCTCGGTGACCAGGAAGCCGCCGAAGATGTTCACCGAGGCGAGGATCAGGGCGAGGAAGCCGAAGATCTTGGCCCAGACCGGGCCATCGCCGAGGGCGGGCAGCGCTTCGACGCCGACCGCCAAGAGCGCGCCGACGACGATGACCGATGAGATCGCGTTGGTGACCGACATCAGCGGCGTATGCAGGGCCGGCGTCACCGACCAGACGACGTAGTAGCCGACGAAGACGGCGAGCACGAAGATCGCGAGGCGGAACACGGTCGGGTCGACGCCGACCGCGGCGCCGGCGGCATGGGCTGCCTGCTCGGCATAGCGTTCGGCGAGCTCGGCCGCCTGCTTGGCCAGCGCGGCGGCGCTGCGCGCCTGCTCGAGGGCCTGTTCGGGTGTCGGATTAGCCATTGTTGACGCTCCCCTCGGCGACAGGCTCAGGCTTGGATGCGGGCTTGGCCGCGAAATTCGGATGGATCACGGCGCCGTCCTTCGTCAGGGCGGTCGCCTTGACGAGTTCGTCCTCCCAGTTCACCGCGAGCTTCTTCTCCGTCTTGTCGATCAGCGTCTCGACGAAGGCGAAGAGGTTCTTGGCGTAGAGCGAGGACGAGGTCGCAGGGAGGCGGCCGGGCACGTTGAGATGGCCGACGATCTTCACCCCGTTCGCAGTGGTGACGACCTCGCCCGGCTTGGCGAGTTCGCAGTTGCCGCCGCGCTCGACCGCGAGGTCGACGATGACGGAGCCTGCCTTCATGCTTTCGACCATCGCCGCCGAGATCAACTTCGGCGCCGGGCGGCCGGGGATCAGCGCGGTGGTGATGACGATGTCCTGCTTGGCGATGTGGCTCGCCGTGAGCTCGGCCTGCTTGGCCTGATACTCCTTGGACATTTCCTTGGCGTAGCCGCCCGCCGTCTGCGCCTGCTTGAACTCGTCGTCCTCGACGGCGAGGAACTTGGCGCCGAGCGATTCGACCTGTTCCTTGGTGGCCGGGCGGACGTCCGTCGCGGTCACGATCGCGCCGAGGCGGCGTGCGGTGGCGATGGCCTGGAGGCCGGCGACGCCGACGCCCATGATGAAGATCTTCGCGGCTGGCACGGTGCCAGCCGCCGTCATCATCATCGGCAGGGCCCGGCCATATTCGGCGGCGCCGTCGATCACGGCGCGGTAGCCGGCGAGGTTGGCCTGGGAGGAGAGCACGTCCATCACCTGGGCGCGGGTGATGCGCGGCATGAACTCCATGGCGAAGGCGGCAACATTGGCCTTGGCGAGCGCCTCGAGGGCCGCCTCGTTGCCATAGGGGTCCATCGTCGCGACGACGAGCGCGCCTGCGGGCAGCGCGGCGATCTCGGCCTCGGCCGGACGGCGCACCTTCAGCACGATGGCCGCGCCCTTGAGCGCGTCCTTGGCGTTCTTGGCGATGCTCGCGCCCGCAGCCTCATAGTCCGCGTCATTGATGCCCGAGGCGAGGCCCGCGCCTTTCTCGACGACGACCTCGGCCCCGAGGCCGATGAATTTGCGGACGGTCTCCGGGGTCGCAGCGACGCGGGTTTCCGCCCCCTGCGTTTCGGCTGGCACGGCAATGCGCATGGCGGCGAACCTCTCGGGCGCTCTGGGGCAGGTTCAGTGGGAGGTGGGCAGGAGCAGCAGCGCCAGCAGCATGAGGACCAGAGGCACTGCCGTGGCCTTCCAGCCGATCGACTTCGAGGCAATGCCGACGCCGGTGGTGACGAGCGTCAGCAGCGTGCCGATGATCGCGGTGCCCCAGGCATGCTTGGTACCGCCGACGGCGAGCGCGGCCACGATGGCGAGGCAGGCGACGGTGCCGACTTCGGCGAAGTGCACGAAGCCCTGATAGGTGCGCTCGTGCTCGCGATAGTCCATCTGCGGAATGTCGTCGGCGTGGTGTCCGTGGCTGGCCATGGTCTGATCCCAATAAAACGGTCGTCCCATGCCTGTAGCGCACCTGCGGGAGGTCGGCAACGGAGTGCCGGGCACGCCCTTTCGCAGGTAGGCGTCGAGGATATGGCGCGTGCTGCTCTACAGCGGCCTTGCCGCCATGTAAATCGATTTAAATAGACGAAATCTCTCTTTAATCCGCCAAAAAGAGGATTTCCTACGCGATGATGTCGGGCGTCAGCGCGTCCTCGATCTGCGAGATGCGGTCCTTCAGATAGAGCTTGCGCTTCTTCAGCCGCTGCACCTGGATCTGGTTGATCGCGCCGACGCGTTCGAGCGCGTCGATGGCGCTGTCGAGATCGCGATGCTCCTCGCGCAGGCGCGCCAGTTCCGTGGTGAAGGTCTCGATCTCGTCCGGGCTGAGCTCGAATCCCATGAAGCCATCTCATCATCGCCGTTATTGGCCGCGACTATGCTGAGACGCCGTCCGCGCCGCAAGTGTGGTGACGCACGGCGTGGGGCCGTCACGTCATATTCGTGACGCCCGGGAAAGGAGCCGGTCACGATCACAGAATCTCATGTTGCGGTGCGAGATTGGCCCGCAGACGTGAAGCCGGCTCTATGTCAGAGTGCCTCTGTCAACCGCTCATCAGGAGGATCCAGATGTCGCTGCAGACCCATCTCGTCGAACTCGAACGCAAGCATCGTCAGCTTGAGGAAGCCATCGCGCAGGCCGTGGCCAGCCCCTCCTCCGACGGTCTCTCCGTGGTCGAGATGAAGCGGAAGAAGCTGCTGCTGAAGGAGGAGATCGAGCGCGTGCGGCAGACCATGCCGGACCGAACGCTGCATTGACATGCAGCGCCGGGCAGATGCGGCCCGGTACTCAGAACCATCAGAGAGGTTTCAGTCGGCCCCGAAAGGGGCCGCTTTTTTTTGACCAGAACGCCGCTGCTACCGGGCGAAATCCGACCCTGGGGCAGCTTCGGCTCCGCTTCGCCACAATTGTGGCGGCAGAATGGAACCTCCAGGCGGCTGCGGCTGTTCTGCAGCGGAATGAGCTCAGCAAGGGAGGGATGCCGTGGGCTTCATCTGGACCATCATCATCGGCTTCGTGGCGGGCGTCATCGCCAAGTTCATTCTGCCTGGTTCGAATGAGCCGGCCGGTTTTGTGCTGACGACGATCCTCGGAATCGTGGGCGCGATCGTCGCGACCTATCTCGGCCAGGCGCTGGGCTGGTACGCGCCGGGCGAGGGCGCGGGGCTGATTGGCGCCGTCGTCGGCGCAATCGTCGTGCTTCTGGTCTGGGGGATGGTGTCCGGCCGCCGAAGCTCCGTCTGATCCGATTTCCCCACCTGTCAGGAGTGACATCGATGGCTGACGATTCGAGCAGTGGATTCCCTTCGCTGACGGCCCTGCTCGGGCTGCTGGCGGTCGCGGGCTACCAGAACCGCGACAAGATCGGTGAATGGCTGAGCGGCGCCGCGCAGCAGGCGCAGCAACCGGGTGGCGCCGGCGGCGCTCGTGCACCTGCCGGAATGGGCCAGGCCGGGCAGGGTGTCGGTGGCATCCTGGGCGGCCTCGGCGAACTGGTGGACAAGTTCACGCAATCCGGCCAGGGCCAGAAGGCGGATTCCTGGGTTCGCCAGGGCCCGAACGAGGACGTGGCGCCGAGCGATCTGGAGCGGGCCCTGGGGCCTGATCTGATCGCCGCGATCACGCGGCAGACCGGGCTGTCACGCGACGACCTGCTGGACCGGCTTTCCGCCGTGGTTCCGAAGGCGGTCGACAGTTCGACGCCCGACGGAATGCTCAGGCGCGGTTGATCCCAAGGCCATCGGATGGCGCCGCGCTCACAGCGCGCGCGCCATCTCGCGCAGCCGGAACTTCTGGATCTTGCCGGTCGACGTCTTCGGAACTTCCGTGAAGACGACCGTCTTGGGACATTTGAACGAGGCCAGCAGTCCCTTGCACCACGAGATGATCTCGGCCTCGGTCGCGCTGGCTCCGGGCTTGAGCTCGACGAAGGCGCAAGGCGTCTCGCCCCATTTCTCATCTGGGCGCGCCACCACGGCGGCCGCCTGCACGGCCGGGTGCTTGTAGAGGGCATCCTCGACCTCGATCGAGGAGATGTTCTCGCCGCCGGAGATGATGATGTCCTTGGAGCGGTCCTTGAGCTGGATATAGCCGTCCGGATAGCGCACCCCGAGGTCGCCGGTGTGGAACCAGCCGCCGGCGAAGGCGGCCTGCGTCGATTTCGGATTCTTGAGGTAGCCCTTCATCACGACGTTGCCGCGCATCATCACTTCGCCCAGGGTCGCGCCGTCGCGCGGGACCGGCTGCATCGTCTCGGGATCGAGCACGTCGAGCCCCTCGAGTGCGGGATAGCGCACGCCCTGGCGGGCCTTCAGCGCCGCCTGTTCGGGGGCGGGCAGGGCGTCCCACTCGCTGTTCCAGTCGTTGACGACGGCCGGGCCGTAGACCTCGGTCAGCCCGTAGAGATGGGTGACCTCGAAGCCGGCCTGCTTCATGCCGGCGAGCACCGCCTCGGGCGGCGGGGCCGCCGCGGTGAAGAACGATACGGTCTGCGGAAAGTCGCGCCGCTCCTCCGCGGGAGCATTCAGCAGCGCCGACATCACGATCGGCGCGCCGCAGAGATGCGTGACGCCATGGTCTGCAAGGGCATCATACATCGCCTTGGCGCGGACCTGGCGCAGGCAGACATGGGTGCCGGCAACGACCGAGATGGTCCAGGGGAAGCACCAGCCATTGCAGTGGAACATCGGCAGCGTCCAGAGATAGACGGGGTGCCGGCCCAGATTGCCGGTGATGATGTTCGAGGTGGCGAGCAGGTTGGCGCCGCGGTGATGGTAGACCACGCCCTTGGGATCGCCGGTCGTGCCGGAGGTGTAGTTCAGCGTGATCGCGTCCCATTCATCGGCTGGCATCTGCCAGTCGAAATCCGGGTCGCCGCCAGCGATGAACGCCTCGTATTCGATGGTGCCCAGCCGCTCGCCCGGCCCGTCATAGACCGGGTCGTCATAGTCGATGACCAGCGGCTTGACCTTGCAGAGCGCCAGCGCCTCCTTGATGGTCTTCGAGAATTCGCGGTCGGTGATCAGGACCTTCGCCTCGCCATGGTCGAGCGAGAAGGCGATGATTGCGGCGTCGAGGCGGGTGTTGAGCGTGTTGAGCACGGCGCCTGCCATGGGCACCCCGTAATGGCATTCGAGCATGGCCGGCGTGTTCGGCAGCATGGCGGCGACGGTGTCGTTCTTGCCGATGCCGTGACGGGCGAGCGCGGAGGCGAGCCGGCGCGAGCGCGCGTAGAACTCGGCATAGGAGCGCCGCAGCGGGCCGTGGATGATCGCCGTGCGGTTGGGGAAGACGGACGCGGCGCGCTCCAGAAAGGGCAGCGGCGTCAACGGCTGGTGGTTCGCCGGGTTGCGATCGAGGTCGGTGTCATAAACGGAGTTGGTCATCGAGGCGTCCTTCCCAACGGCTCGATCTAGCCCGCTCGAGCGGCGCTTGTAACTAGTCATTCTGGCGAAGAGGCCGCTCGTGCCGAGCCCGTCGCCGTTCAGCGCGGCACCGCCAGGCTGCGCCAACCATAGGCGAGTTCGACGAGAGCCGTCGTGCCCCTTCGATCCTCCTTCTCGCCGATGACTTCGCCGCCCAGGGCCTCGTAGAAGCGGCGGGCGGGCGCGTTGTCGCGAAGGACCCAGAGGCTGGCCGACCGGAAGCCCGCTTCCGAGAGCGCGCTGAATGACTCCGTCATCAGCCGTGTGCCGAGCCGCTCCCGCTTGCAACGGGCCAGCAGGTAGATCGCGCTGATTTCGGCCGGGAAGCCCGCGGCTGCCAGTTCAGGGTCGCGCTGGGCACCGCAAGAAGCGAAGCCGACGATCTCGCCGCCCTGTTCCGCGACAAGCACCGTTGTCAGACGGGCGGCCGGCAGGTCGGACAGCATCGTATTCCAGCTGCGCTCGCGCATCTCGACCGAGAGCGCGGCGAGCATGGGCGCCGGCAGCAGCCCGCCATAGCTTTCCCGCCACGCCGCGACATGGACCTGAGCGATCGCCCCGGCATCTCGGGCCTGGGCGGTGCGGATGATGGTCCCGGGGGCTGCCGCGGTCATGGCAGCAGGGCCCTGATACCCTCGAAGATGAGCTTCGCGCCGACCGCCAGCAACAGCCAGTAGATGATGCCGTAGAAGCGTTCGGCCGGCACACGCCGGACCAGCCAGACCCCGGCGAAGGTCGCCGCGACCGCGACCGGGAGCAGAGCCGCCGAGGCCGTGAGGTTCTGGGCACTGAACTGGCCGAGTGCGATGTAGGGAATGACCTTCACCACATTGATCGCGGCGAAGAAGATCGCGCCGGTGCCGACGAAGACGGCGGGCGGCAGCTTCTGCGGCATGACGTAGATTTGGAAGGGGGGCCCGCCGGCATGAGCGATCATGCTGGTGAAGCCGCAGACGAAGCCCCAGAAGCCGCCGGCCGGCCAGCTCGTCTGCTTCGCCGCCGGCGGGGTGCCCTTGCCCGCGAGCATCCGGCGCAATGCGAAGCCGACCGAGATCAGCCCGACGGCGAGCCCGACCGCGGCATCCGATACCTTGGCTGCCAGCAGATAGCCCGCGAGCACCCCGAGCAGCGCACCCGGCGCCAGGGTCGCGAGAACGCGCCTGTCGAATTCGCGCCGGTAGGACCAGACGGTCACGACATCCTGCGCCATCAGCAGCGGCAGCATGATCGCCGCGGCGGCCACCGGCGAGACGACGAGCGCCATCAGCGGCAGCGAGAGCAGGCCGAGCCCCGAGAAGCCGCCTTTCGACAGGCCCATCAGGATGACGGCCGGAACCATGGCGGCGAAGAAGGCGAGATCGAAGGACATGAGCGAAGCCGCGCCGCGAGGTCTCTGGGCAGGATGGGATGGGCGAAAGTCGTAACCGCGAAAGCTTGCCTCACGGCGGGAGGAGTGCGCAGGATTTGCGCCAAACCGCTCCGCCAACGCCGGCTCGCCGCGGGGCTTTAGGATGAAACCCGGCGCAGAGGAACGCTCCCCATGAATGGCTCCCATGCCGTACCCGCCCGGCCCGCCGAAGGCTATCGCGAGACCTATGCGCGCTGGCGGGCCGATCCCGAGGCCTACTGGCTGGAGATCGCCAAGGGCATCGACTGGATCAAGCCGCCGCAACGGGCTTTCGATGCCAGCCAGGGGGCTTATGGGCGCTGGTTTCCGGACGCGACCTGCAACACCTGCTTCAATGCCCTCGACCGCCATGTCCAGGCCGGCCGCGGTGACCAGATCGCGCTGATCCACGACAGCCCGGTCACCCGGACCAAGACCACATTCACCTATGCCCAGATGCTCGACGAAGTGGCGACGCTGGCCGCCGTGCTGCAGGATCTCGGCGTCGCCAAGGGCGACCGCGTCATCGTCTACATGCCGATGGTGCCGGAGGCGGCCATTGCAATGCTCGCCTGTGCACGCATCGGCGCGGTGCATTCGGTCGTGTTCGGCGGGTTTGCCGCGAAGGAGCTGGCGACGCGCATCGACGATGCCGAGCCGAAGGTGATCCTGACGGCCACTTGCGGCATCGAGCCGACGCGCGTGGTCGAGTACAAGCCGCTGCTCGACAGCGCGATCGAGATGTCCAGGCACAAGCCTGCGACCTGCGTCGTGCTGAATCGCCCGCAGGCGGAAGCCTCGATGCATGCGACGCGCGACAAGAACTGGCGCATGCTGGTCGCCGCCGCGAAGGCGGCCGGCCGCAAGGCGGAGTGCGTCGAAGTCGCGGCCACCGATCCGCTCTATGTCCTCTACACCTCCGGCACGACGGGCCGGCCCAAGGGCGTGGTGCGTGACAATGGCGGGCACATGGTCGTGCTCAAGGCGACGATGGACCAGCTCTACGATGTCGGACCGGGCGAGGTGATGTTCACCGCCTCCGATGTCGGCTGGGTCGTGGGGCACGGCTACATCGTCTATGCGCCGCTGATCCAGGGCGCGACCAGCGTACTCTACGAGGGCAAGCCGGTCGGCACGCCCGACCCCGGAGCCTTCTGGCGCGTCGTCGCCGAGCATGGCGTCAAGGTGCTTTTCACGGCACCGACCGCCTTCCGCGCCATCCGCAAGGAGGATCCGGAGGGCAAATATCTCGCCGGCCACGACCTGTCGCGCTTCAGGGCGCTGTTCCTTGCCGGCGAGCGGGCCGATCCCGAGACGCTGAAATGGGCCGAGGATCTGCTGAAGGTGCCGGTGATCGACCATTGGTGGCAGACCGAGAGCGGTTCGCCCATCGTCGGCGACCCGCTCGGGCTCGGCCTTCTCCCGATCAAGCATGGTTCGCCGACCGTGCCGCTGCCGGGCTGGGACGTGCAATGCCTCGACGAGGGCGGGCAGCCCGTGAAGCCGGGCACGATGGGTGCGATCGTGCTCAAGCTGCCGCTGCCGCCCGGCGCGCTGCCGACGCTGTGGAAGGACGATGAGCGCTTCCGCGAGGCCTATCTCACGACCTATCCGGGCTACTACAACACCTCGGATGCCGGCTTCATCGACGAGGACGGCTATGTCTTCATCATGGGCCGCACCGACGACATCATCAATGTCGCGGGCCACAGGCTTTCGACAGGGGGGATGGAGGAAGTTCTGGCCTCGCACCCGGCCGTCGCCGAATGCGCCGTCGTCGGGATCAGGGACGCGGTCAAGGGCGAGCAGCCCTGCGGCTTCGTCGTGCTGAAGGCCGGCGTTTCTCAGAGCCCGGATGTCATCGAGCGCGAACTGGTCGCGCTGGTGCGCGAGAAGATCGGCCCGGTCGCCGCCTTCAGGCTGGCGCTGACGGTCGGGCGGCTGCCGAAGACGCGATCCGGCAAGATCCTGCGCGCGACGATGAAGAAGATCGCCGATGGCGAGAGCTACGCCATGCCCGCGACGATCGAGGACCCCGCCGTGCTGGACGAGATCGGGGTGGCGCTGAAGGGCAGGGGGATCGGGTAGAGGCGGCCGCCCTTCTCGGGCAGCGCGTGGCGCTGACCCGGGAAAAGCTTGCCGGAGATGCTCGGGTCGGGCCCGAGCACGACGCCATGAGAAGGCGCCAGGAGCCTCAGCTCACTCGTCGTCCTCGTCGACCGGACGCTTCATCTGCTTGAGCTTGGCGAAGACGGAATCGACGTCGATCGCCGCCTCTTCCTCGCGCTTCGGCTTGCTCATGTCGGCGAAGGGCTGGCTCTCGCTGCGCACCGGCTCGGGGGCCGTGGTCTCCTCGGCGGAAAGCAGGGTCGAGCCGGCCTCGGCCAGCGCGGCCGGACGGTCCTTGGCGGCGCGGCCGACCTCGAAGTCGAGATCGATCTGCGAGCACAGGCCGAGGCTGACCGGGTCGATCGGCGTCAGCGTCTGGGCGTTCCAGTGGGTGCGGTCGCGGATCTGGGCGATGGTCGACTTGGTCGTGCCGATCAGGCGGATGATCTGCGCGTCCTTGAGCTCGGGATGGTTGCGCAGCAGCCAGAGGATGGCGTTCGGGCGGTCCTGACGCTTGGACACCGGAGTGTAGCGCGGGCCCTTTGCGCGCTTGACCTCGGGCACCTTCACCTTGCGCTCGGCGAGCTTGAGGTGATGGGCCGGATTCTTGGCGGCGCGCTCCAACTCCTCACGGGTGAGCTGGCCGGAGGTGATGGGATCGAGACCCTTGATGCCGGCGGCGACTTCGCCATCGGCGATGCCGCGCACTTCCAGCGGGTGGAGTTTGCAGAAGTCGGCGATCTGCTCGAAGGTCAGGGACGTGTTCTCGACCAGCCAGACCGCGGTGGCCTTCGGCATCAGCGGGGGATTCGACACGGGCTGTCTCCTGAATTTCGAAAGCCGGCGATCGGGCCGGATCGGCCTCGCGGACAAGGGTTCTGGACAAGTGTTCTCATGCGCCGACCGGCCTCCCCGGCCGGCCATCCAAATCATCGTCGATGAACAGGATGGCGCGCCTTATAGGCGAGGCAAGAGCGACTGTCCAAGAAAAAGCACGTCATTGCCCGGTGGATTCCGGCAGTGGCGTCGCCCGGTCATCGGTCCTAGTGTGCGCGCCGTCTTGAGTGGAGGGAGGCCCCGATGTCGCTGTTTTCCGACGATGACCGTCCGAAGCCCAAAATGGTCCATGAGATCGGTCAGGACCTGTCGATGCTTTCGCTGGCCGAGATCGACCTGCGGGTCGAGGCGCTGAAGGCCGAGATCGAGCGTCTCGCCGAGGCGAGAATCAAGAAGGCTGCCTCGCGAAGCGCGGCAGACGCATTCTTTCGCAAGACCGATTGAAAAAGCGGCAATTTCCGGCCGCGTTAACGCGCGCTTAACGATTCCAAAGTATGAATCGAGAGGTCCAGATTGTCTGGATGTGAGTGGCTCCTGCCCGCTCTGTTTGACGCCTCCCTGTTGACCTTCGAGCCGCCCCCGGGCGGCTCTTTTTTATGGTGTGTATCCCCGTTAAGGTTAACCACACCTTACCGGCGCGGCGCCGGCCCATCGGCGCTATCTTTGCGACATCGGCGGCATGAACCGCGACGTGTGCCATGCGGACACGGCGTTGTGCCGATGGGAGACACCGCAATGAACGATCTCATGTTGCTCGAGCCGGCTGCCGACGAGGGCGCGATCTCCTTCGCGCGGGGCTTCGTGAAGTCGGATGCCTTCATGGCGCTGTTCCGGGAGGGGATGGGGCTCGTCGAAGAGACGGCGGCCTATCTCGACGGGGACGGCCGGGCGCAGTCGGCGGCGCTGCCGCGCGAGGTCGCCCTGTCCTATGCGACCGAGAGCATGCGCCTGACCACGCGACTGATGCAGATCGCCTCCTGGCTTCTGGTGCAGCGCGCGGTCGCCGAGGGCGAGATGACCGCCGAGCAGGCCCGCGCCGAGAATGACAAGGTGCGGATTCCCGAGCAGATCGTGTCAGCGGTCGAGACCGAATTCGAGCGACTGCCGCAGGGCCTGCGCGACCTGATCGAGCACTCCTTCCGACTGCAGGGCCGCATCCGCCATCTTGAAGGCCAGATGGCAGGCAAGGCGCCGGCTGCGCCAAAGGCCAATCCAGTCCAGGACCAGCTCGCCAGCCTCCAGGCACGCCTCGGCCTGGCGTTCTGAGCGGTCGCCGTTTCCAAGCTCGTTCGCACGGCCTCAAAATGAAGCCGTCATCCCGGGACTTCGCCGCTTTGCGGCTTGTCCAGGACGACGACGTCGCTTCGGACGGGCAAAGCCTTCTAACGTGCCGCAACGCAAAAGGCCCGGTCGAAAGACCGGGCCTTTTTTGATTCAGATCAGCGCGGGCGAGGCCGCCCGCGGCCAGATCACTTCTTGCCGAGCGAGCCGATCGCGGCGAAACGCGAATTGAAGCGCGAGACGCGGCCGCCACGGTCCAGCATGTGCTGGGTGCCGCCGGTCCAGGCCGGGTGCGTCGTCGGATCGATGTCGAGGTTGAGGGTGTCGCCCTCCTTGCCGAGCGTCGAACGCGTGAAGTATTCCGTGCCATTGGTCATGACGACCTTGATGGTGTGGTAGTCGGGGTGGATGCCGGTCTTGGCCATGGCTGAATCCTCAAACGTCTATAAACGGGCGTGGTCGACAAGCAGGCGAGCCTGCCCGGCCCGTCGAAAAATTCGTATGAGCCTGTCGTGAAGTCGCGTGCACATATCGCAGCCGGGCCGACAGCGCAAGCAGAACAGGACGAAGACGCGTGCCCGAAGCTGAAAAAGACGAGAAGAAACCGCGGCCAGACTTTCGTTCGCTCGCATCCTTCTGGCCCTACGCGCTGAAGCACAAGGGGCGCATCGGGTTGGCGCTGCTGGCTCTGGTCGTCGCCTCGGTCGCGACGCTTGCACTGCCTGTCGCGGTGCGCCGGGTCATCGATGTCGGGTTTTCCGGCGGCGAGCAGCGGCTGGCCAACAGCTACTTCATCCTGCTGACAGGTGTCGTCGCGGTGCTGGCGCTGGCGAGTTCTGCCCGCTTCTATCTCGTCATGACCGTCGGAGAGCGCATCGTCTCCGACCTCCGTTCGGACGTCTTCGCGCATCTGACGCGGCTGGAGCCGGCCTTCTTCGATTCGAGCCGCGCCGGTGACCTGATCTCGCGGCTGACGGCCGATACGACCCAGATCAAGTCGACCTTCGGCTCGACGGCCTCGATCGCGCTGCGCAATGCGATCATGACCATCGGTGCGCTGGCGCTGATGATCGCGACGAGCCCGCAGCTTTCCGCGATCGTGATCGGGGCGATCCCGCTGATCGTGCTGCCGCTGGTCTTTTCGGGGCGTTCGGTGCGCCGTCGCGCCAGGGCGGCGCAGGATCGGCTGGCCGATGCCTCCGCTTTCGCCGCGGAGGCGGTCGGCGCAATCCGGACCATGCAATCCTTCGGTGCCTCCAAGGAGACGGCGGCGCGCTTCACAGCGGTGTCCGACGAGGCCTATGGCGCCTCGCGGGCGGCCACGGCCTCGCGGGCGGTCCTGTCGGGCGTCGCGATCTTCCTGGTCAGCGCCAGTGTCGTCTGGGTGCTTTGGACCGGCGCGACCGAGGTGTTCGAGGGGCGGATGACCGGCGGGCGGCTGTCGCAATTCGTGCTCTATGCGGTGCTGGCGGCGAGCTCGCTCGGCCAGCTCTCCGAGGTCTATGGCGAGATCTCGGCGGCTGCCGGGGCGGCCGGCCGGCTCGGCGAGATTCTCGCCACGAAACCCGCGATCGCGGCACCGCCGCATCCCTCGCCGATGCCCGAGCCGTCGCGCGGCGAGCTTTCCTTCGAGAACGTCTCGTTCAACTATCCCGGCCGCAGTGTGGAGGCCTTGTCTGAGCTCAGCTTCACGGTGAGGCCGGGCGAGCGCGTCGCGCTGGTCGGCCCGTCGGGCGCCGGGAAAAGCACGGTGCTGCAGCTGGCGCTGCGCTTCTACGACCCGAGCCGGGGCCGCGTCATCGTCGACGGCGTCGCCGGACCCCAGGCCGATCCGGAGGCATGGCGGCAGCGTTTCGCGCTCGTGCCGCAGGAGCCGACCGTCTTCGGTGTCTCGGTTCGCGACAACATCGCCTATGGCCGGCCCGACGCATCGCCGGAACAGGTCGAGGAGGCGGCGCGTCTGGCCGCGGCGGACGGCTTCATCCGCAGCCTGCCTGATGGCTACGACACGATTGTCGGCGAGCGCGGCGTCACACTGTCGGGCGGACAGCGCCAGCGGCTGGCGATCGCCCGCGCGGTGCTGAAGGACGCGCCGATCCTGCTGCTCGACGAGGCGACGAGCGCGCTCGATTCCGAAAGCGAGCGCGCCGTGCAGGATGCGCTCGATGCGCTGATGCAGGGGCGCACCACGCTGGTCGTGGCGCATCGGCTGGCGACGATCCTCTCGGCCGACCGCATCCTGGTGATGGAGGACGGCCGTGTGGTCGAGGAGGGGACACATGCCGAACTGACGGCGCGCGGCGGGCTTTATGCCCGGCTAGCTGCGCTGCAGTTTGGGCTCGAGGCGGCTTGAGGCGCGGCGCTCAGGAGGTCAGGTTGATCGTGTACTTACCCGCGTTCGGGACCGTGCCCTTGAAGCCGACGCTGCGCTCGCCTGTCGCGCAGGTTCCGCCGACGATCTCGCGGGTGATCGCCCGGCTGGGCACGCAGAAGGTCTTGTCGACGCCGGATGCGGCAGGCCAGTGCAAGGTCCGGCCTTCCTTTTCCGCATAGTAGTAGAACAGCGCGGTGTTCCAGCGGCCGACGCTCTTGCAACTGCCGGCGGGAATCGTCTGCCAGGCGGTCAGCGTCCATTTCCGGGTCGCCTGTGGGACATGGGCCAGCGCGGTGAAGATCTTCGAGCCGGTCTTGTTGCAGAAGAAGACTTCGGTCTGCTGTTGCTGGGCGACGACCGGCGTGCCAGCCGACATCACGGCGGCGAACGCCGCCAGGCCTGCTATCCTCATTCTGCTTCCCCCCGGAAACCGGTTTTCCGTATCGCAACCATCTGTCTTCCGTAGGGGCATGCTTGTCAAACGACGCCCGGACGGCTGTCAGAGGCCATGCGTGCGGGGATAGGCGCTCGGCTCTGGCGCCTTCCAGCCGGCCAGCAGCTCCGGCTCCGTCCTGAAGATCTCGACCTTGAGCGGGTAGCAGGCCGCGACGTCGCTGGAATGGGTCGTGCTGCAATCGCCGCCGGGGCAGGCGGAGAGCGCGCCCAGCAGATCGATCTCGGCGAAGAACTCGATGAAGTCGCCCGGCCGCACCGGGCTCGCCTTCATGAAATACTGGTGCGTGTCGCGGGTGAAGCCCGTGCACATGAAGACGTTGAGCACGTCATGGACATGCATCTCGGCCTCGCGCACCGGCAGGCCCTTCGCCTTGGCGAGCGCGCGCGTCAGGTTGGAATGGCAGCAATGGTGGTAATCGTCGCCGGAGAGCAGGCGGTTGGTGTAGGGGTCGCAGCGCGTGCCGATGACGTCGTGGATGCCGCCGCCATCCGCGTCCCAGCCATACCAGGCCAGCGTATCGTGAGTGATCGTCGCCATGGGGCGCAAGTTGGGCAGGCTGCTCCAGAGCCGGTCTCCGGTCGAGACATGGGTGGCGTGGAGCTGGCGCGTCTTGCCGCTGAAGAAGCGCTCCGAAAGATCATGGGCGTTCCAGAGGTTGAGATCGCCGACCTGCGGGCCCTCGATGCCGACGATCCGGAAGAAGTGCCCCTTGGGTACGCGGAAGGACGCGGCGTCGCGCGGGGCGACGATGACCTCGTCCGTCTTCGTCAGCCGATCGCGGGCGCGGCCGAGCATCGCCATGTCCGGCACCGGCAGGGCGTCGACCGGATAGCAGACCACGGCGGGTCTAGCGCGGCGCTCGGCCGCGTCGGCGGGTTCGATGGGCGGCATCGGTGCGCTCCCTTTCCTGACCTGGTCGCTCAGCGCGGCGGCAGCGCCGCGTAATAGGCGGCGAGGGCCGCGATCTCCTGCAGCGACATGGCGCGGGCCATGTAGCGCATCTCCTTGTGAGCGCGCCTGCCTGAGCGGAAGGCGAGCATCTGATTGTAGAGGTAGCGCTCGTTCTGGCCGGCGAGATGCGGCACCTCGGTGTCGCGCGCGATGCCGTCCTCGCCATGGCAGCGGGCGCAATCCTCGATGGTCGAGGTCCGCGGCTCGGCCAGGGCCGGAGCTGCGACGAGCCACACGGCAAGAGCGAGCGCGGCCCGACGCGCCGGCCGCTGGCCGCACCTGCGATAGTTCGACATGCGGTCGGTCACCGTTCGGTGATCTTGAACTCGATGCGGCGGTTGCGACGCCAGGCGTCGTCGTTGTTGGCGACGTCCAGCGGCTGGTATTCGCCGAAGCCGGTGGCGGCGATGCGGTCGCTCGGCAGCCCCTTGCTGATCAGGTACTCGACAACGGCGATGGCGCGGGCCGAGGACAGGTGCCAGTTCGAGGGGAATTGCGGCGAGCGGATCGGCCGGTTGTCGGTATGGCCGTCGACGCGCAGGATCCAGGGAATGTCCGGCGGCATCTCGCGACCGAGATCGATGAGGATCGCGGCCAGCTTGTCGAGTTCGCCACGGCCTTCCGGCTTCAGCACGGACTGGCCGGCATCGAAGAAGACCTCTGACTGGAAGACGAAGCGGTCGCCGACGACGCGGATGTCGGGCCTCGTGCCGAGAACCTGGCGCAGGCGGCCGAAGAAGTCCGAGCGGTAGCGCGCCAGTTCCTGCACACGCTGGGCCAGCGCCACGTTAAGCCGCGAGCCGAGTTCGGAGATGCGGGCCTGCGAGTCCTTGTCCTTGGCCTCGGAGGCGCTGAGCGCTTCCTCCAGTGCGGCGAGCTGGCGGCGCATCGCGATGATCTGCTGGTTGACGAGGTCGACCGTCGACTGCGCGCGGGCGGAGAGCTGCTTTTCGGCCTCGAGCGCCTTCTGCGCCTCGCCGAGCTGGGCGGCCGAGTTCCCCGGCTGGGCGTTCAGCATGTCCTGGATGCGGCCGCGCTCGGCTTGTTCCCGCGTCAGCGAGGATTGCAGCAGGGTCAGGTTTTCCTGGGCCTGGCGGCTGGTGGACCGCTCGAGCGCCAGCAGGTCGGTGAGCTCCGAGATCTGCTTGTTCAGCCGTTCGAGGGCGGTGTCCTTGCCGGTCAGCTCCTGTGACAGGAAGAACTGGCCGAGCACGAAGACCGAGAGCAGGAAGACGATGCCGATCAGCATCGTCGACAAGGCGTCGACGAAGCCCGGCCAGAAGTTGAGCTCTTCGCGACGGTGCGAGCGGGAGAGGGCCATCGCGGTCAGGCTCCTGCAGGTTGCACGGCGGCAGGCATGGGGAGCACCATCAAGGCTCCATCACATTGTCGGCGGTGAGGCGCTCGAGCAACCGCTTCAGATCCTTCTCGCGTGCCGCCTGCGCCTCGACCCAGTCGCGGATCAGCTGTTGCTCGGAACGCATGTGCTGGACGAGGCCCTGGATGCCTTCGGCGAGATTGGCCAGGGCCTGCGTCGCGGCCCGGTTGTTGGCGCCGCTCTCGGCCATGGCGGCTCCGAGCCGATCGAGCCTGTCCGAAAGCGGGCCGCCGGACAGGGGCTGGAGACCGACCATAGGGGTGGCGGCGATGGTTCGGGTGCCGAGCCAGCTCTCGACCTCGTTGCGGAAGCGGCGCTGCGCCTGGGCGACCTGCAATTCGAGGAAGCCGAGGATCAGCGAGCCGGCGATGCCGAAGAGCGAGGACGAGAAGGACAGGCCCATGCCGGCGAGCGGGGCGGCAAGGCCGGCCTTCAGCTCGTCGAACAGCACGCCGGCCTCGGCACCGGTGCGCAGCGACTTGATGACGTTGCCGACCGAGGAGACGGTGTCGAGCAGGCCCCAGAAGGTGCCGAGCAGGCCGAGGAAGACCAGAAGCCCGGCGAGATAGCGCAGCACCTCGCGCCCGTCATCGAGCCTGACGGCGATCGATTCGAGCACGCCGGCGGCTTGGGACGGCTCGAGGCTGCGGTCGTCGAGCGCCGTCAGGACCGGGCCGAGCGGCGCGATGACCTGCCCGCGCTGGACCTGGGCCAGGGCGGGGGCGGCAGCCAGCCGCGTCGCGGCGCGCGCCTCGCTGTGGAGGCGCCAGAGTTCGCGCAGCGCGATCAGCACACCGACCAGCAACGCGCCGAGAATCAGGCCGTTCAGGCCCGGATTGGTCATGAAGGCCGAGATCAACCCGGCCTGGAGAATGAAGCAGAGGAAGCCGATCAGGGCGAGGAACAGGATCGCACGGATGGCGTAGCGCAGGGGTCGCGAGAAGCGGGTTTCGTCCCGCACAGGCGCGGCCGTTTCCGCCTCGGCCGCCAAATCCTCGTTCGCCATGCTTCGTCTTCCGTTCGTCGCTACAAGTCGAAGAGCGAAAGCATGATGTTGCCCGAAAACCGGTTCCCACTTTTCGGCATCATGCTTTTCCGCGGCGGGAACTGTCGCCTCCCGTGCCGCGATGATCAAGCGCGAAAGATCAAAGACATATGACGAGCTGTCGACGGCCGCAGGCCGCCGGCCCGGATCAGGCCGCCTTGAGGGCAGCCCGCAGCGCCTGCTCGCCGATCTCGTTGCCGCAGATGACGTCGCGCGCCATGGTCGGCTGCTTGCCGTCGAGCGTGCCGAAGGTGCCGCCGGCCTCGCGGATCATCACGGCGCCGGCCGCGAAATCCCAGGTGTTGAGGCCGCGCTCCCAATAGCCATCCATGCGCCCGGCCGCGACATAGGCGATGTCGAGCGCCGCCGAACCCATGCGCCTGACGTTCGAGAAGTGGGGCATGACTGCGCCGAGCTCACGCAGGAAGAGCGCATGTCCGCCCTTGCCGATATGGGGCACGCCCATGCCGATCAGCATCTCGGCCGGCTCGCGACGGCCCGAGACCCGCATGCGGCGGTTGTTGACATAGGCGCCCTTGCCCTTTTCGGCGATGAAGAGCTCGTCCTTGGCGGCGTCGTAGACCACGCCGGCGATGAACTGGTTGTCGCGCTCGAGCGCCACCGAGATGTTCCAGTGCGGGATGCCACGCAGGAAGTTGTGCGTGCCGTCGAGCGGGTCGATGTGCCAGCGGTTGCTTTCGTCGGTGCCCTGGACGACGCCGCTTTCCTCCATCACGAAGCCGTAGCCAGGGCGGGCCTTTTCCAGCGCGCCGCGAATGATCTCCTCGGCCTTGTGGTCGGCCTTGGAGACGAAGTCGCCCGGCCCCTTGGCGAGAACCTGCAGGTTCTCGACTTCGCCGAAATCGCGCTTCAGCGAACGGGACGCCTTCATCACGGCGTCGGTCATCACGGTCATCAGGGGGGAGCGGATCATCTCAACCTCGTTCGCGCCATCCGGCGCCATCCTGCGGCGCTCAAGCCCGGGCGCCCGTCAGTTCATCACAATTCAGCCGGTCACTTGCTCGCCTGTCAGGGCGACGTCAAGGCCGCGCCTTCGATCCGGCTGGCCGCAAGGCGCGCGGCACGGCCCTGCTGTTCGGGCGTGAGGCGGTCGAAGAGCTGTTCGAGCGCCGGGTCGTCGAGGCCGCGTGCCCGCGCCGCGAGATACCACGCGGCCGCCTGGATCGAGTCCGGCGGAATGCCGCGGCCGATCTGGTAGAGCCGCGCGATGCGGTTCTGCGCGATCGGGTTGCCCTTGTCGGCGGCGCGCAGAAAGAGCTTCGCGGCGGCGGTCTCGTTGGCTGCGACGCCGGTGCCATTGAACAGCATGATGGCGTATTCGATCTCGGCGGGGACATGGCCGACAGCGGCCGCCCTGGCCATCCATTCGGCCGCCGCGACGTCGCTCTTGGGCAGGCCGCGCCCCTGCTTCGCCAGCGTGCCGAGCGCGTGCATGGCGTCCGGGATGCCGGCATTCGCCGCGATCTGCAGGCTCTTCACGGCGGCCTCGTCGTCAGTGGCCTGTCCGGTCGCCAGCAAAGCGAGGGCGAGGTTGTAGTTGGCGGCGGCATGGCCTGCGGCTGCCGCCTTGCGCAGCAGGGTGCCGGCGCGGGCCGTGTCACCACGGCCACCTGCCTCGCCGAAGAGGGCGATCGCCAGCGCATAGGTCGCATTGATGTCGCCGCGCGCGGCAGCGCGCTCGTACCATTCCGTCGCGACCTTCTGGTCGGGGGGGACGCCGAGACCCTGCCGGTAGAGCTCGCCGACCAGCGTCATCGCGGCAGCGTCGCTGCTATCGGCCTCGATCCGCTTCAGCGCCTCGCTGAGCGCACGGCGGTAATGGCCGGTCTGATAGGCGGCGTAGGCGGCATCGCGCTCGGCTGCCGTGGCGGGAAGCGTCAGGGGCAGGCCGGCGAGCAACAGCAGGGCGGCAAGGCCGCGGTGCATGCGCCTCATCTCGCGGCTTTCCGCGCGATACGGGCGGCGATGGCCTCGTTTGCCTCGGCGACGAGGGCGCGGATGTCGCGGCCTTCCTCGAAGGCCCAGGCTCCCAGTGCGACGAACTCCGCGCCGGTCTCGACCAGCGCCGGCACCGATTCCGGGTCGGGCGCATAGGCGACGCAAGGGGTCTCGAAGATCTCGGCCCACCAGCCGGCGCGTTCGATGACGGCCGGCAGCGGCGGCACGCTGCCGTCGGGCCGTGGCTCGCCGAACATGACGTAGTCGACGCCGGCCTCGCCGATATCCATGGCGTCGTGCCGGGCGCGCAGGCCGCCGGCGCCGATGATGCGGTCGCCCTTGAGGCTGGAGCGCGCCTCGGCGACGGCCTCGACGCCGCCGGTCAGGTGCATGCCGTCGGCGCCGCCGCGCGCCACAACCAATGCGGAGGCCTCGACGACCAGCGCGACATTGGCGGCCTGGACAGGACCTGCGAGGCGCTTGACGCGTTCGATGCGGCTGCGGTCGTCGCCTTCGGCAAGGCGCAGCAGCACGGCTGCGAGATCGCCGCCGGCCTGAGCCTGCATCAGCTTGAAGGCCATCGCGTCGGCATCCGCGACGAGCGGGGTGACGAGCATCAGGCGGGTGGTTGGGTTCTGGCTGGTCATGATCTTGCGCGCAAACGGCCCGCGACTGCGTCCAATGTCAAGACGCTGAGGCCGGCGACGAGGCTCCAGAAGGCCGATCCCACCCCGAACAGCGTCAGGCTGGAGGCGGCGACGGCAAAGGCGATGACGGCGGCGACGCGCTCCTTCTCGGAAGCCATGGCCTGGCCGAGCGCCCCCGTCAGCGAGCCCACCAGACCCAGCCCCGCGACCGCGACGATCAGCGCCTTCGGCATCGCGAAGATCAAGGCCAGCAGGAGACCCGCGCAGGCGGCGATGGCGAGGTAGGCGAGCCCGTAGAGCACGCCGGCCTTCCAGCGCTGGCCCGGGTCGGGATGCGTGTCGGGGCCGGTGCAGATCGAGGCGCTGATCGCGGCCATGTTGACCATATGGGCGCCGAAGGGCGCGGTCACGAAGGAGGCGAGCCCGGTCACGAAAAGGCTCGCGGTCGTCGGCGGCTTGTAGCCGGCCGCACGCAGGACGGCGAAGCCCGGCAGGTTCTGCGCCGCCATGGTGACGAGATAGAGCGGGACGCCGACGCCAAGCATGGCTGCCATATCAAGGCGTGGTGTGACGAATTCGAGGCCGCTGAACGCGAGCGGGCCCGTCGGCCAGTTCGCCAAGCCGAGGCCGAAGCTGAGTGCGATGCCGGCGAAGAGCGCCGCGATCACGCCGAGAAACGGATTGATCAGCCGCGCCAGCAGAAAGACAGCCAGAAGTGGCAGCACGAGCCCGGGCGAGACTCGCATCTCGTCGAAGACCGCGACGACGAAGCGAAAGATCACGCCGGCCAACATCGCGGCAGCGATCGGCATCGGGATCTTCTCGATCAGCGCACCCAGCGGACGGAAGGCGGCGGTCAGCATCATCAGCGCCGCCGCGACCAGGAAGGCGCCGACGGCGGCTGCCATGTCGAGCCCGCTGGTCGCGGCGATCAGCGCGGCGCCGGGCGTCGACCAGGCGCAGATCATCGGCATCCGGTAGCGCCATGACAGCCAGATGCCGGCCCCGGCCTGCGCGATGGCGAGACCCGCGATCCAGGAGATCGCCTGCCCAGGCGTCGCGCCGACGGCCTGCGTCGCGGCAAGCACGACCGCTACGGAGGCGGAGAAGCCGACAAAGGCCGCGACGAGGGCCGAAAAGACGATCGACATGCGGAACCTGCGGCGTAAACGGCCGGATGCGGCGAGGCGGGTGCATCCTTCAACCAGAAAGTGCCTCGGGCCGGAAGGGCCTGTGCGTGCGGCGGGCATGTCCGAGGCGCCTTGCGGCAGACATTGTCACCGCAGCGTCACCGCTGCCGCCTATCGCTCGATTTCCTCCAATGACAATCTGAAGCTTCGTCAGGACCGGGCCCATGAGCGACGAAACCAAGAGCGACGAGACGCAGTACGAATCGACCTTTGGCGCCAGCATGCTCGAGCATGAGGATGCCGCGCCGCAGAACCCGACCGACAATCCGACGATGGGCGAGCTGATCTCGCAGCGCTTCTCGCGCCGGGGGCTGCTCAAGGGCGCGCTCGCGGTCTCGGCGATCTCGGCGACGGTCGGCACGCTCGCGCTGGAGACGGCCGAGCAGGCTCAGGCGCAGGGCATTAAGACGGCCTTCGCCTTCAAGGAGGTCGAGGCCGGCGTCGATGCCGACCACCATGTCGCAGAGGGCTACGACGCGGACGTGCTGCTGCGCTGGGGCGATCCGATCACCGCCGGTGCGCCCGCCTTCGATCCGGCCGGGCAGACACCGGAAGCCCAGGCCCAGCAGTTCGGCTACAACAACGACTTCGTCGGCTACCTGCCGATGCCGGGCGCGGCCGACCCGTCGGCGCATGGCCTGCTCTTCGTCAATCACGAATACACCAACCCGCATCTGATGTTCCCGGGCGTCGTCGAGATCAAGGACGGCAAGCCGGTGATGAAGAATGCGACGCCGGAGCGCTTCCGCATCGAGGCGATGGCGCATGGCGCGACGATCGCGGAGATCCGCCGCACCGACGGCAAATGGGCGCTGGTCAAGGACTCCAAGTACAATCGCCGCATCACCGTGGCGACCGAGATGCAGCTCTCGGGGCCGGTCGCCGGCAATGACCGCGTCAAGACGGGGGCGGATGGCAGCGGTCGCAAGGTCTTCGGCACGCTGAACAACTGCTCGGGCGCGATGACGCCCTGGGGCACCTTCGTCACCGGGGAGGAGAACTTCCACGGCTATTTCTCCGGCAAGCTGCCGGAGGGCCATCGCGAGGAGGCGAACTACAAGCGCCTCGCCGTTCCGTCCTCGCCCTATGCCTGGGGCCGCTTCGAGGAGCGCTTCGATCTGGCGAAGGAGCCGAACGAGGCCAACCGCTTCGGCTGGGTGGTCGAGGTCGATCCCTTCGATCCGAATTCGGTGCCGAAGAAGCGCACCGCGCTCGGCCGCTGCAAGCATGAGGGCGCCGACAACATCGTCGCGAAGGACGGCCGCGTCGTGGTCTATCTCGGCGACGACGAGCGCTTCGACTATGTCTACAAATTCGTCACGGCCGGGCGCTTCGACCCGAACAACCGTACCGCCAATCTCGACCTGCTCGATTCCGGCACGCTCTACGTCGCGAAATTCGCGGCGGACGGCGCCGTCGAATGGCTGCCGCTGGTCTTCGGCCAAGGCCCGCTGACGGCGGGCAACGGCTTCCAGAGCCAGGCCGACGTGCTGATCGAGACGCGGCGTGCCGGCGACCTGCTCGGGGCCACCAAGATGGACCGGCCCGAGGACATCACGCCGAACCCGGTCACGGGCAAGGTCTATGTGATGCTGACCAACAATACGAGCCGAAAGGACGGTGAGGTCGACGCGGCCAATCCCCGCGCCAAGAACGCCTTCGGCCACATCATCGAGATCATCGAGGATGGCGGCGACCACACCGCGACCAAGGGCCGCTGGGAGATCCTGCTGAAATGCGGCGATCCGTCCGTCGCGGAAGTCGGCGCGAGCTTCTCGACCGACACGACGAAGAGCGGCTGGTTCGGCATGCCGGACAATGCAGTGGTCGATTCCGCCGGGCGTCTCTGGGTCTCGACGGACGGCAACGGTCCGGATGTGACAGGCCGCACCGACGGGCTCTGGGCGGTCGATACCGAGGGCGGGGCGCGGCGGACCTCCAAGCTGTTCTACCGGGTCCCGCATGGCGCGGAACTCTGCGGCCCCTGCTTCACGCCGGACGACACCACGGCCTTCGTCGCCGTGCAGCATCCGGGCGACGACGGCCCGGACTGGCCTGCCTTCGGCCGCCGCTCCTATTACGAGGACCTGTCGACGCGCTGGCCGGACTTCAAGCCGGACATGCCGGTGCGGCCCTCGGTGGTGGCGATCACCCGCAAGGGCGGAGGCAAGATCGGCGTTTGAGCGGGCGAGGCCGGCTCAGCCCATCAGGAACGCGAGCCGAGCGTCGGCGCGGCCCGGCGCGATTTCGAGGATGTCGGCGCTGACGACATCCTCGACCACGAACGGGTCCTTCCCGAGGCGGGCTTCGAGTTCGGCACGCGTCACGCCATGGGCGAGCACGACGCCGCCAAGACCGGGCTTCAGGCTGCCGGTCATGAGGAAGACGCCGTCATCGAAGCCGTCCCTGATCCAGTCATTGTGGGCCGGCATCAGGGCAGGGGCCTGGGCCTTGTTGGCGGAAAAGCGCAGCGTGACGACGAACATGGGAGCCTCGTGCTTCAGGTTTCCGGCGGGAGCGGTGCGGCGGGGCTCAGCGACTCCAGCCAGAGACTCATCGCCTCGACTTCGCGCCGGATGAAGGCTTCGTCGCGGAAAGCGGCAGCGAGCGTGGCGACGCCCTGGCTGCGCATGAGCAGATGCATGGCGAGGGCGTCGGCATCGGCCGCCCGGCCGAGAAGGCTGAACTGACCCGCCAGCCACTCCCGGAACAGCGTGAAGAGCTCGCTGGCGCGGCTGCTGGCGATATGGTCGAGCTTGGCGAGTTCGGCGCACAGAGTGCCGACGGGGCAGCCATAGAGCATGATCTCGGCCCGGTTGCCTATCAGCATGGCGATGAAGCTGCGGATGCGTTCGACAGGAATGTCGGCTGCGGCCAGCCAGCCGGCGAGAAGCAGGCGGATGCGCTCCAGCCGGAGCGTGATGACGGCGTCGAGGATCTCGTCCTTGGCCTTGAAATGATAGTAGAAATTGCCGCGCGAAAGGCCGGTGGCCGCCGCGATGTCGGCGAAGGCGGTCGCCTCGAAGCCGCGCTCGTAGAACAGCCTGTCGGCGGCTTCGACAATGTGTTGGCGCGTGGCAGCTGCGGCCATTGCTGGGTCCCTTCGGCCGATTGGCTTGCCGGTTCGATCCAGGCTTAGGTCGATCGTCCTAATCGCGTTAGTAGGACGATTGACCTAAAGACGTCAAGCGCCCACCGCCCGACAACGCAGAACGCCGCCGGGTGAGCCGGCGGCGTTCTGGTCGATCGGCGAATGGCTGTCGAAAGCTGCTGTCGCAGCCAGGCCGGTCAGGCCGCCTTCTGCGAGCCGAAGGTCGGGTCGAGCTCGCCCTTGGCGTAGCGCTTGGCCATCTCGGCAGTGGTCGCGACGCGCTTGATCTTCGAGGCCTGGCCGGCGGTGTTGAACTCCTGCAGGCGCAGCGTGCAGAGCTTGGTCATCGCCTCCATGGCGGGCTTCAGATACTTGCGCGGGTCGAACTCGCCGGGATGCTCGGAGAGAATCTTGCGGATCTGGCCGGTCATCGCCATGCGGTTATCGGTGTCGATGTTGATCTTGCGGACGCCGTGCTTGATGCCGCGCTGGATCTCCTCGACCGGCACGCCCCAGGTCTGGGGCATCTTGCCGCCGTACTGGTTGATGATGTCCTGAAGGTCCTGCGGGACCGAGGAGGAGCCGTGCATGACGAGGTGCATGTTCGGCAGCTTCTTGTGGATCTCCTCAATGACATGCATCGCCAGGATCGCGCCGTCAGGCTTGCGGGTGAACTTGTAGGCGCCATGCGAGGTGCCCATGGCGATGGCGAGCGCATCGACCTTGGTCTCGGCGACGAACTTCACCGCTTCCTCGGGGTTGGTCAGGAGCTGGTCGTGGGAGAGCTTGCCCTCGAAGCCGTGGCCGTCCTCCTTCTCGCCCTCGCCGGATTCCAGCGAGCCGAGCACACCGAGCTCACCCTCGACCGAGATGCCGCCGAGATGGGCCATCTCGGTCACCGTGCGGGTGACGCCGACATTGTAGTCCCAGTCGCCGGGGGTCTTGCCGTCGGCCTTGAGCGAGCCGTCCATCATCACCGAGGTGAAGCCAGCCTGGATCGCGGTCATGCAGGTCGCCGGCTCGTTGCCGTGGTCGAGATGCACGCAGACCGGGATATACGGGTAGATCTCGGTGACCGCGTCCATCATGTGCTTGAGCATGATATCGTTGGCGTAGGAGCGGGCGCCGCGCGAGGCCTGGATGATGACGGGCGCGTCGGTGGCATCCGCCGCCGCCATGATGGCCAGAGCCTGCTCCATGTTGTTGATGTTGAAGGCGGGGACGCCGTAGTCGTTTTCGGCGGCGTGATCGAGCAACTGGCGGAGCGTAATACGGGCCACGATGGAACTCCCCTTGAAGGCAAATGGATGTGGGGAGGGTTTAGCGGCGAACTGCGACGAAGGTAAAGCGAAAGCGGGAAAAGCGCTTAAGATCAGCGCACGCGCGCCTCGAGTACGCGGACACGCTCCTCCACAGCGGCCAGTTCCTCCGCGAACTGGCCTGCGGTGGCCTTCGCCATCACGAGCAGGCCAGCCGTATCGCGGCGCTGCTTGCGGACGAGGCCTTCCAGCCCAACGAAACGGTTCTCCACCTTCTCGAAGCGTGCGCTCGTTTCCACGCGAAAAGCCGAGAGGTCGGCCTGAATACTCTTCAGGATCTCGAACATCGCCGTCTGCACGTTCTCACTCACGGTGACCTCCCGTCTGGCGATGAGAACATAGCATAAACACGCGCTGCCGCAAGGGCAGCGCGCCGTTGTCGATCATGCCTTCCTGAGCGCCTCGACGCCCGGCAGGGCCTTGCCTTCCATCCATTCGAGGAAGGCGCCGCCGGCGGTCGAGACATAGGTCAGGTCGTCGGCCACGCCGGCATGGTTCATCGCCGCGACGGTGTCGCCGCCGCCGGCGACTGCGACCAGCGTGCCGTCCTTCACTCGCTTGGCGGCCGCCTTGGCGACGGTGACGGTTGCCGTGTCGAAGGGCGGCAGCTCGAAGGCGCCGAAGGGGCCGTTCCAGACCAGCGTCCTGACGGTGTCGAGCTTGAGCACGACCTCGGCAACGCTGAGCGGGCCGGCGTCGAGGATCATCTCGTCGGCCGCGACCTCGCCGATCTGGACGACGCGATGGCCGGGATGGGCCTTGAACTCGCGGGCGACCATGGCATCGACCGGCAGCAAGATCTCACAGCCGGCGGCCTTGGCCTTCTCCTCGATTTCGCGGGCGGTGGCGGCAAGGTCATGCTCGCAGAGCGACTTGCCGACATCGACGCCGCGCGCTGCGAGGAAGGTGTTGGCCATGCCGCCGCCGATGACGAGCACGTCGACCTTCTTCACGAGGTTGCCGAGGAGATCGAGCTTGGTCGAGACCTTGGCGCCGCCGACGATCGCCATGACCGGGCGGGCCGGGTTGTCGAGGCCGGCGGAAAGCGCTTCCAGCTCGGCCTGCATGGTCCGTCCGGCATAGGCCGGCAGGACATGGGCGAGGCCCTCTGTCGAGGCGTGCGCCCGGTGGGCAGCGGAGAAGGCGTCGTTGACGAACAGGTCGCCATTGGCCGCGAGCGCCTTGACGAACTCCGGGTCATTCTTCTCGTCGCCAGCGTGGAAGCGGGTGTTCTCGAGCAGCAGGACCTCGCCGTTCTTCGCGGCCGAGACCGCCTTGGCGACGTCCTCGCCGACACAGTCGGCCACGAAAGTGACGGGCGTCCCGAGTGCATGGGCCAATGCCGGCACGACCTGCTTCAGGCTGTTCTTGTCGTCGCGGCCCTTCGGCCGACCGAAATGCGCGAGGAGGATGACCTTGGCGCCCTTGGCCGAGATTTCGCGGATCGTCGGCAGGATGCGGTCGATGCGGGTCGCGTCGGTGACCTTGCCGTCCTCCATCGGGACGTTGAGGTCGACGCGAACGAGGGCACGCTTGCCGGCGAGGTCGGCGTCGTCGAGCGTCTTGAAGGCGGTCACGGCAGCGCTCACGGCAAGAGCTTGGGCATGAGGCCCGGCACGCCGAAGCGCAGGACGAGAATGGTCAGGATGACGGTGAGGACGGCGGTGACGATCGCCGTGGTGAACAGGGTGGCGGCACGCGGCGTCGCGTCGACGCGGTCACGCAGGCCCGCGATCTCGCCGCGGATCGCCGCGAAATCCATCGTACCGGCCGCGGCGTCGACCTTGTGGGCGCTGCGCTCCAGCGAAGCTTCGGCGCGGGTCAGGACGGCCTCGTAGCGGGCGAACTTCTCCTCGATGCGCGCTGCCTTCTCCTCGATGCGGGAGAGCTGATCGAGCTGGCGTGGCTCCTTGGCCGGTGGGGCCTCGGTCGCGGGCGCGGCGCTCCCGACGACATAGGGCGCGCCATAGGCCGGTGCGGGCGTGGCGGTCGTCGGCAGGGAAGCGTCGCCTTGCGACGCGACGGTCGGCTCGATCTTGGCCATGGTCGTTCCGTTCGTTTCGGGAAAGGAGCGAGGCCGCGCCAGGCTGGCGCGACCTCGAAAGAGCGTCAGCTCAGAGCAGCTTGCCCATGGCGACGGCGGTGTCGCTCATGCGGTTCGAGAAGCCCCACTCGTTGTCGTACCAGGACAGCACGCGCACGAACTTGTCGTCCATGACCTTGGTCTGGTCGAGGGCGAAGGTCGAGGAATGCTGGTCGTGGTTGAAGTCGATCGAGACGTTCGGCTGGTCGGTGACGCCGAGGATGCCCTTCAGCGCACCGCGCTTCGACGCCTTGATGATGGCGTCGTTGATCTTCTCGACGGTGGTCTTGCGCTTCGAGATGAACTTGAAGTCGACGACCGAGACGTTCGGGGTCGGGACGCGGATCGAGGTGCCGTCGAGACGGCCCTTCAGCTCGGGGATGACGAGGCCGATGGCCTTGGCGGCGCCGGTCGACGTCGGGATCATCGACATCGCGGCGGCGCGGCCGCGGTAGAGATCCTTGTGCATCGTGTCCAGCGTCGGCTGGTCGCCGGTGTAGGCGTGGATCGTGGTCATGAAGCCCTTGTCGATGCCGACGGCGTCATGGAGCACGCGAACGACCGGCGCGAGGCAGTTCGTGGTGCAGGAGGCGTTGGAGACCACGAGGTGGTCCTTGGTCAGCTCGCCCTGGTTGACGCCGAAGACGACGGTCAGATCGGCGCCGTCGCAAGGGGCGGAGACCAGGACGCGCTTGGCGCCGGCGGCGAGATGGGCCGAGGCCTTCTCCTTGGTGGTGAAGATGCCGGTGCATTCCAGCGCGATGTCAACGCCGAGCGCCTTGTGCGGCAGATCCTTCGGATCACGCACGGCAGTGACCTTGATCGGGCCGCGGCCGACATCGATCGTGTCGCCGGAGACCGTCACCGTGCCGGGGAAGCGGCCATGCACGGAGTCGAAGCGGAAGAGATGGGCGTTGGTCTCGACCGGGCCGAGATCGTTGATCGCCACGACCTCGATGTCCTTGCGCTTCGACTCGATGATCGCCCGCAGAACGTTGCGCCCGATGCGGCCGAAGCCATTGATCGCCACCTTGATCGTCATCTCAATCCTCTCCTTCGGGCCTAGACAGGGCGCCAGCACGCCATTCATGCGGGCAATTCGGCCAAAGCGTGGCCGGACGCAAGTGTTTCGGTGAGAAAATCGGGATGATGCCCGATTCTCTCACGCATCCTGGGTGTGTCAGGCGTTGTGACGCTTGATCGCAGCCTCGGCCACGGCCTCCGGCGTGATGCCGAAATGCTTGTAGACCTCCTTGTAGGGAGCGCTCGCCCCGAAGGAGGACATGCCGACGAAGATGCCGTCATGGCCGATCACGGCATCCCAGCCGAAGCGGACACCAGCCTCGATCGCGATCTTGACCGGGGCCGTGCCGATGATGGCGGCCTGGGTCGCCTCGTCCTGCTGCAGCAGCAGTTCGAGCGAGGGAACCGAGACGACTCGCGCCTTGATGCCCTTTTCGGCGAGCAGCTTGCGGGCGGCCACCGCGATCTCGACCTCGGAACCCGAGGCGAAGAGCGAGACCTGCGCCTTGCCGCCTTCGGCCGCCAGCAACTCGTAGCCGCCCTTGGCCGAGCGGTTGGTCGCTGTCGCGTCGGTGCGCAGCTGCGGCAGGTTCTGGCGGGAGAGGGCGAGCACGGTCGGGCCGCTCGTGTTCTCCAGCGCGAACTGCCAGGCCTCGGCGGTCTCGATCGTGTCGGCCGGGCGGAAGACATGCATGTTCGGCATGGCGCGCAGCGAGGCGATCTGCTCGATCGGCTGGTGCGTCGGGCCGTCCTCGCCGAGGCCGATCGAGTCATGGGTCATGACGTAGACGACCGGCAGGCCCATCAGGGCAGCGAGGCGCATCGAGGGGCGGGCATAGTCGGCGAAGACGAGGAAGGTGCCGCCGCCGGTGCGGAAGCCGCCATGCAGGGTGATGCCGTTCATCGCGGCTGCCATGCCGTGCTCGCGGATCCCGTAGCGGACATAGCGGCCCTTTGGGGTCTTCGGGGTGAAGTCCAGGGCGGCCTTGGTACGGGTGTTGTTGGACGGGGTCAGGTCGGCCGAGCCCATCACCAGCTCCGGCATCACCGAGGTGATGGCCTCGAGCGCCAGCTCCGACGCCTTGCGGGTTGCGACCGCCTGCGGCGCGGCGACCAGCGCCTTCTTGTGGGCGAGGATGGCCTTAGCCAGCTTCACCGGCACGCCATGGGTGAGGCGACGCTCGAACTCGGCGCGCTTGCGCTCCGAAAGGGCGCCGAAATGGCTCTTCCAGTTGGCGTGGGCGTTCGTGCCGGCCGCACCATGGCCGCGCCAGGCCTTGAGGATGTCGGCCGCGACCTCGAAGGCGCCACCGGTGATGCCGAGCGCCTTCTTGGCGGCGGCGAGTTCCTCGGCGCCGAGCGGCTCGCCATGGGCCTTGGAGGTGCCGGCCTTCTTCGGCGCGCCGAAGCCGATCACCGTCTTGCAGGCGATCATGGTCGGCTTGCTCGACTTCTGGGCGCGGCGGATCGCAGCCTCGATGGCGTCGGGATCATGGCCATCGACGCGCTCGGCCCGCCAGCCGCAGGCCTTGAAGCGGGCGACCTGGTCGACATTGTCGGTGATCGAGAGCGGGCCGTCGATCGAGATGCCGTTGTCGTCCCAGAGCACGATCAGCTTGTTGAGCTTCAGGTGGCCGGCGAGCGCGATCGCCTCCTGGCTGATGCCCTCCATCAGGTCGCCGTCGGAGGCGAGCACATAGGTGTGGTGGTCGACGACCTTCTTGCCGAACTCGGCAGCGAGCATGCGCTCGGCCATCGCCATCCCGACGGCGGTGGCGAGACCCTGGCCGAGCGGGCCGGTGGTGGTCTCGACGCCCGAGGTCATGAAGTTCTCGGGATGGCCCGGCGTCTTCGATTCGAGCTGGCGGAATTTCTTGAGGTCGGCGAGCTCCATGCCGGGCGTGCCGGTGAGATAGAGCAGGGCGTAGAGCAGCATCGAACCGTGGCCGGCCGAGAGCACGAAGCGATCGCGGTCCGGCCAGCGCGGATCGGCCGCATCATACTTCATCACGCGCGTGAAGAGCACGGTCGCGACGTCGGCTGCGCCCATCGGCAGGCCCGGATGGCCGGATTTCGCCTGCTCGACCCCATCCATCGCGAGCGAGCGGATGGCGTTGGCGAGCTTGTCGTGCTGGACACGGTCGATCGTGGTCATGAGTCTCTCAGGCTCCGTCTGGCGGGAGGACGAGGCCGCGGCCAAATCCTGCGCGGGCGGCAGGCCGGGACGGTCCGAAATTCCGATAATGCTCGTATCGCTACGAATGGTGGCTCGATTAGGCTGTGGGGTCGCTGCGAGTCAATTCGCCCAGACGCAGTCCCGACGAGCAAAGCGATGCCGCGTTTTCGCCTTGCTGCAACCGCGAAGTCAGCAAGAGGGGCCAAGCCTTTGGGATCGGGAGGCATCTTCGCGGTCCCGATTCCCGTTTTTGCGCAATTTGGTCTAGGATTCCGAATCGTGTGAGCCGGCTTCGATCTGAAGGGAGAGCGAACGTGGCGAGCCTGATGCTGGAGAATGCCCTGATGCGCCTCGACGGCGCCCTGGCGCAACTCGAGGCCGCGGCGCGGCGGCGTGTCGAAGCTGAACGCGGCCGGGCCAATCTGGAGACGGAACTGGCGCTGATGCAGGACGACCGGGCGAGGCTCGCAGCGGAGCTCGACGGCGCGACGGCGAGGCTTGGCGATGTCGAGACCGCCGCTGCCGATGTCGACCAGCGCCTGCAGCGTGCGATGAACGTCATCGGCGCCGTGATCGCGCGTGCCGAGGCCGAACCGGTGGAAACGCCCGGCCCGGAACAGGACGAAACTGAAACAGACTATCCGGAACTGGCCGAGGCCGGTTCCGGTGGCCGGGAGCATTGAGCGGGGAACGTCATGCCGCAAGTCAATGTCACGATCGCGGGCAAGGCCTACCGCATGGCCTGCGGCGAGGGCGAGGAGCCGCATCTGGAAGGCCTCGCCCGCATCTATGACGGCAAGATCCAGGAAATGCGCCAGGCTTTCGGCGAGATCGGTGACATGAGGCTTCACGTCATGGCCGCGCTGATGGTGGCCGACGAGGTCTCCGAATTGCAGCGGCGGGTCGTGAGGCTCGAAACCGACCTTGCCCTGATCCAGGGCGATGCCGGGGCGGCCGACCGACGCCTCGGCGAGGTCGAGGACCGTGCGGCGGAGGCACTGATCGTCGCCGCGGAGCGGATCGAGGGCGTGGCGCGCAGCCTGATTCCGGGCCCCGTGGGCTGAAGCCTGTCATTGAGATCGACGCGAGATATCCAGTTGATGACCACCAGATTGCGGGTTGCTGTTCTCCTGGGCGGGCAATCCGCCGAGCACGACGTCTCCATCCTCTCCGCCGGCAATGTCGTGCGGGCGATCGACAAGGCGAAATACGAGGTCGTGCCGATCCTGATTAGCCGGAGCGGGGAATGGAGCCTGCTCGAGCTGCAGAACGGCGTCCTGCCCGACCCGATCCCGGAGGGCGGCGCCGAGATCTGCCTGCTGCCGGGCGGCCGGGGCCGGCTGCTCTGCGTGCCGAAGGGGCGCGCGCCCGAGGAACTGCCGGCCGTCGATGTCCTGTTCCCGGTCCTGCACGGGCTGAACGGCGAGGACGGCTCGATCCAGGGGCTGGCGCAGATCGCCGGCGTGCCGCTGGCGGGCTGCGGTATCCTGGGGTCGGCCACGGCGATCGACAAGGAAATCGCCAAGCGCCTGTTGCGGGAGGCCGGGCTTCTGGTCGCGCGCTCGGTCACGGTCCGACGCGGCGAGGCCCCATCCTTCGACGAGGTCAGCGCGGCGCTCGGACTGCCGCTCTTCGTCAAGCCCGCGCGGCAGGGCTCGTCCGTCGGCGTCAGCAAGGCGACGACCGCAGAGGAGTTCGGCGCTGCGCTGGCCGAGGCCTTCAGGTTCGATCAGAAGGTGCTGGTCGAGGAGTTCATCCAGGGGCGCGAGATCGAATGCAGCGTCCTCGAGCAGGTCGATGGCGAGACGGTCGTCTCCGTTCCCGGCGAGATCGCGCCTGCCGCGAGCCACGGCTTCTACACCTATGAGGCCAAATATCTCGATGCCGACGGCGCGGCGATCAACATCCCCGCCGACCTGCCGGTCGAGGTCGCAGAGCGGATCAGGGGACTGGCGCTTCAGGCGTTCCGGGCGCTCGGCTGCGACGGCATGGCGCGCGTCGATTTCTTCGTGCGGCCGGACATGAGCGCCGTGGTCAACGAGATCAACACGATCCCGGGCTTCACCGATATCAGCATGTATCCGAAGGCCTTGGCGGCAAGCGGGATCGCCTATCCAGACCTGATCGACCGGGTGATCCGGCATGGGCTGGCGCGGGCCAAGGCAGCGGAGAACGTGGGCAAGGCGTAAGCCAGCTTCAACTCGCCTCTGGCGCTTTGCCGGCGCATTCCCTACATTGGTTCGGCTGGGCTGCCTGGTGCGTGCGAGTCATGTATTCCCGGGCCCATACGACTCCCTAGGGAGCTGTCCCTGACCAGGTCCCTGGACCCGGACACACGGCGCCCACCTACTTTAGTAGGTGTCCCGGGATCGAAATCTCCACGGCCGAGGTGGCTCAGCACTGTTCCCATGACGGACACGCCTTTCCCTCCCGAAGCAGCCCGCCGCAAGGCCGCCTTGCGCGAGGCAGCGCTGGCGCGGCGTGACGCGCTCGAAATCGACGACCGGCTCGAATGGGATCCGGTGATCGCCGGGCGGGTTCTGGCGCTGCCGGTCTTCGGCGAGGGGGCCGGTCCGGTCTCGGCCTATTGGCCGATGCAGTCGGAGGCCGATCCGCGCCCCATCCTCGAGGGGCTGCATGAAAGCGGCTTGTCGCTTTGCCTTCCCGCGATCGTCGCGAAGCGGATGCTGTTCCGGCGCTGGGCGCCCTATGAACCGATCGTGCCCGGCGGTTTCGGCACGCTCGTGCCGCATCCCGCGGAGCCGGAGGTCGTGCCTGCGATCCTGCTGGTCCCGCTCGCCGCCTTCGACCGGCGCGGATACCGCATCGGGTACGGCAAGGGTTACTACGATGCGAAGCTCAGCGAACTCGGCCCTGTCGTCAGCATCGGCATCGCCTATGCCGCGCAGGAGATCGACGCGGTGCCCGACGAGCCGCATGATCGGCGCCTCGACTGGATCGTGACCGAACGCGAGACGATCGCCTGCGGTTGACTGGCGCCAGTTGATTCCAGGCGATATTCGGGCGACGGAAGGTCTTTGCCTCTTCCGGACCGTCTTCCCATGCGTTTTCTCTTCCTCGGTGATGTCGTCGGCCGCCCCGGGCGGACCGTGGTGCAGGAGCGCCTGCCAGGTCTGCGCGATGCCTGGGCCCTCGATTGCGTCGTCATCAATGGCGAGAACGCAGCGGGTGGCTTCGGCATCACGGAGGCGATCTGCGACGAGTTGCTGGCGGCTGGTGCCGATGCCGTCACCCTCGGCAACCATTCCTGGGACCAGCGCGAGGCGCTGGTTTTCATCGAACGCCAGGATCGGCTCGTGCGGCCGGCCAATTATCCGAAGGGTACGCCAGGGCGCGGAGCCGCGGTGATCGAGGCGCGGAACGGCGCACGCGTGCTGGTGGTCAACGTGATGGGCCGCGTCTTCATGGATGCGCTGGACGACCCCTTCCAGGCGCTCGAACGCGAACTGACGGCTTGCCCGCTCGGCGAGGTCGCAGACGCCGTGATCGTCGATTTCCATGCCGAGGCGACCAGCGAGAAGCAGGCGGTGGGCTATTTCCTCGACGGCCGCGCCAGCCTCGTCGTCGGCACGCATACGCATGTCCCGACCTCCGACACGCGCATCCTGCCGGGCGGCACGGCCTACCAGTCCGACGCCGGCATGTGCGGGGACTATGACTCGGTGCTGGGCATGCAGAAGGAGGAGCCCGTCAGGCGCTTCCTGCAGAAGACGCCGGGCGTGCGTTTCGAGGCGGCAACAGGCGAGGGCACGCTGACAGGTGTCGCGGTCGAGATCGATGACGGCACGGGGCTGGCGAAGGCGGTCTGGCCCGTGCGGCTCGGGCCGCATCTGAGCGAGGCCGTGCCGCCCTGGGCATTGGACTGAGTGCAGCCTCAGGCAGCGCGGCTGCGCTGCATCAGGCCGTCGAACGCGGCCGAAAGGGCGACGGCTTCCCGCGCGAGCGTTCCCGCCACATCGAGCACCTCGCCAACGCTGGTGCCGGCGGAGATCGCCAGGTCACTGACGCCGCAGACGGTCTGCGCCACCTCCTGCGTCCCGACGGCAGCGAGATCGACGCTGCGGGCGATCTCGGCCGTCGCCGAGCGCTGCTCCTCCAGCGCACCGGCGACGGTGGAGGTGGTGTCGTGCATCAGCCGGACGAAACCGACGATGCTCTCGATTGCCTCCACGGCCTCGCGGGTCGCGGCCTGCATCGCGGGCACCTGGGCGGCGATCTCGTCGGTCGCCTGGGCCGTGCGGGCCGAGAGCTGCTTGACCTCCGTCGCGACCACCGCGAAGCCCCGCCCCGCCTCGCCGGCGCGGGCGGCCTCGATCGTGGCGTTGAGCGCGAGGAGGTTCGTCTGGGCCGCGATCGTCCGGATCATCTCGACGATCGAGCCGATGGTCTGGGCGGATTGAGCCAGGCTCTTGACGATGATGTCGGTCTTGACCGCCGCCAAATTGGCATCCTGCGCCATGGTGGCGGCGCGCGTCACCTCGTAGGCGACATGGTCGAGCGAGGCCGAGAGCTGCCCGGTCGCGCTGGCGACGTTGTGGACATTGGCGGAGGCCACGTCCGAGGCGCGCGCTGCCGCGATCGCCTGGCTGCCGGTGTCCTGGATGACATGGTTCATCGTGCCGGCCAGCGTCTCGACCCTGCCGGCGCCGGCATTCACGGCCGTCACCACCTGGCGGACGGTGACCTCGAAGGCGGCGATCTCGGCGCGCGTCCGTTCCCTGCTCTGGCGCTGCACCTCGGCATAGGTCTCCAGCAGCAGCTCGAGATCGAGCGCGGCGGCCTTGTTCAGTGCGGAGCGGAGCGCGATGCGGCGGCGGATTTCCTTGCTACGCCAGGCGCCGAGGCGTGAAAGCGAGTCGCGGTCGAGCCCGAGCTCGACGCCGACACGGTTGGTCACGATGGCGTGGCAGATCGCCACCGCGTAGGCCGGTACCTCATGCTGGTGGAAGGCGGTGGCAAGGCGATGCGCCGACTCCACGAAGCCGTCCTGCAGTTCGCCGGATGCGAGCCTGATCCAATGGGCCAGGCGTGCGTCGTGGACCGCTGGGATGCGCAGGGCCCGTGCCGTTTCCGGCCAGGGGGCGAACTGGTCGTGGAGGTCGACCAGCAAGGCGGGCAGGCAGGTTCGGGCAAACTCGGCCTGGCCACGAAGCGCGGCAATGTCGTCCGGCCCGATCTGAAAGGCATGGAAACGCGGACCCTGATCAGCGATCGCAACGTTGGAGGAAGGATTCATACGAGCCTGCGCCTTCGACGCCCTCGATGGGCGCTACCGTCATGCGATGACATTGAAAGCGTTTGGCAAACGATGACTTAACGAAATCCAGAATGCTGATGCGATGGAGCGTCGCGAACCGATGGCGCGTCGCGGCTTGCTAGCCGGCGAGGGCGGCGCTTATAAGCCGGGCTTCGCATGCCCGGTCGATCGACGACGTTCGGGCGGCTTGCATCGACATGACAGCAGAGGCTCGGGTTCCATGGCCGGTCATTCCCAGTTCAAGAACATCATGCACCGCAAGGGCAAGCAGGACGCGGTGCGTGCCAAGCTGTTCTCGAAGCTCGGGCGCGAAATCACCGTCGCCGCCAAGATGGGCATGCCCGACCCGGCGATGAATCCGCGCCTGCGCATGGCCGTGCTCGCCGCGCGCGCCGAGAACATGCCCAAGGACAACATCCAGCGCGCCATCAACAAGGCGGCGGGCGGCGAAGGCGACAATTACGATGAGGTCCGCTACGAGGGTTACGGCCCGGGCGGCGCGGCCGTCATCGTCGAGGCGCTGACCGACAACCGCAACCGTACCGCTTCCGCCGTGCGCTCCTACTTCACCAAGGCGGGCGGGGCGCTGGGCGAGAGCAATTCGGTCTCCTTCATGTTCAACCGCGTCGGCGAGATCAGCTATCCGCCGGAGGCCGGCGATGCCGACAAGATCATGGAAGCTGCCATCGAGGCCGGCGCCGATGACGTCATCACCGACGAGAACGGCCACACCATCCTGTGCGCCTTCGACGCGCTGAACGAGGTCTCCAAGGCGCTCGAAGCCGCGCTCGGCGCGCCGGCCTCGGCCAAGCCGGTCTGGCGGCCGACGACCTCCGCCCCGCTCGACGAGGAGAAGGCGGCCTCGATGATGCGGCTGATGGAAGCGCTCGACAACGACGACGACGTCCAGAACGTCTTTGCCAATTTCGAGATCGCCGACGACATCATGGCGAAGCTCGGCTGAGGCTTGCCTCACCGTCATGGTCGGGCCTGTCCCGACCATGACGTCTCTGCTGGCCGCGCGCCGTGTTCAAGACGTGGATGCTCGCCACGAGGGCGAGCATGACGTGCCGGGCTCTACCGCCCTACCACCGCATCCCACAGCGGCAGGCTGACCAGCGCGCTGGCGAAGATCACCAGATAGGCGATGCGGCGGAAGGTGATCTCGTTCGCGAGGCGGAAGCCATGCGTTCCCGCCCACATGCCGGCCCCATAGACCGCCATCAGCGGCAGGGCCATCGTCAGCGCAGTCATCGTCAGGATGCCGTTGCGCCAGAGGATCGCGCCGCTGACCAGCGTCGAGATGCCGAAGAAGGTCTGCAGATTGGCACGCGTCATGTGCCGGTCGTTGCGCTGGGCGCCGAGCCAGAAGACGGCGAGCGGCATGCCGCCGATCGAGGCCATGCCGTTGAACAGGCCCGACAGCACGCCGACGCCGAGCGAGAGCGGAATGCCCGGCCGGCCGTGATAGCGCCAGCCCGAGGCCATCAGGCCGACCGCGGCCAGGATCAAGACAGCCAGAATCCAGCGCATCGTCTCGCGGTCGAGCCAGATCAGCAGCCAGATGCCGGCGGGCAGGGCGAGCGTTGCGGTCAGCAGCAGTGGCGCGACCTCGCGCCATTCGGCCTGCCTGGCGTTGCGGGCGGCGATCGGCAGGGCGAATGGCAGGTCGATGCACCAGATCAGCCCGAGTGCCGCCACCGGCCCCAGCACCATCGAGGCCAGCGGCATGAACACCATGGCGAAGCCGAAGCCGGTGAAGCCGCGCACCAGGCCGCCGAGCAGCGTCGCACCGATCAGGACGGCGAGGCCGGACAAAGAGACGCCGGGGAACAGGTGGCTGAGGAGATCTGTCATACTGTCCGGCGGTGCGAGAGCGGATCGACGTTCTCCGCACCAACAGGCTAGCGGGCGCCTGGACAACCCCTGTCAGTGTGATGCGACCGATGCACGGCGTTCATCGACGGGCGGCAGATGGAAGGGGATCGTTAGGATGATGCATGGAACAAAGCGTGTCCAAGGTCTAGGTTGCTCCCGACATGAACCCACCGATTCGCATACTTGGCATCGATCCCGGCCTCCGGAAGACGGGCTGGGGCGTCGTCGTCTCGGAGGGCAGCAAGCTCGGCTTCGTCGCTTGCGGCTGCGTCGAGAGCGAGGCCGGGCTCTCGCTGGCTGAGCGGCTGCGGCAGTTGCATGAGGGGTTGACGCGGATCGTCGGCGCCTTCGGTCCGGACGAGGTCGCGGTCGAGGAGACCTTCGTCAACCGCGATCCGCAATCGGCGCTCAAGCTCGGCCAGGCGCGCGGCGTCGCGCTGGTCGTGCCGGCGCTGGCCGGCCTGAGCGTCGCCGAATATGCCGCCAACCTCGTCAAGAAGACGGTGGTCGGCGTCGGCCATGCCGACAAGAAACAGGTCCAGATGATGATCCGCGTACTGCTGCCCAAGGCCGAGACGACATCGGCCGATGCGGCGGATGCGCTCGCGGTCGCGATCTGCCACGCACAGCATCGCGGCATGCGCTCGCTGGTCGCGCAGATGCGGGCGTCTTGAGGGGGATGGGGTGATGATCGGCAAGCTCAAGGGCGTCGTCGATTCCTATGGCGAGGATCACGTCATCCTCGACGTGCAGGGCGTCGGCTATGTCGTGCAGTGCTCAGGCCGCACGCTGCAGCGTCTGCCGAAGCCCGGCGAGGCAGCGGTGCTGGCGATCGAGACGCATGTGCGCGAGGACGCGATCCGGCTCTACGGCTTCATGTCCGACAATGAGCGCGACTGGTTCCGGTTGATGCAGATGGTGCAGGGTGTGGGCGCCAAGGTCGCGCTCGCGATCCTCTCGACGCTCGATGCGGGCGCGCTGGCGACAGCGCTCGCGACCAACGACAAGGCGGCGATCGCACGCGCGCCTGGCGTGGGGCCGAAGCTGGCACAACGCATCTGCGCAGAGTTGAAGGACAAGGCGCCGGCCTTCGGCCATGTCGATCCTTCGGTGGCGACGCTGGCCGGGGCTCTTGAAGACAGGAAGCTGCCGCAGGCGGTGGCGGACGCGGTCTCGGCGCTGGTCAATCTCGGCTATCCGCAGGCGCAGGCGGTGGCGGCGGTCGCCGCTGCGTCGAAGGCGGCCGGGGAGGGCGCGGGCACGGCGCAGTTGATCAAGCTCGGCCTGAAGGAACTGGCGAAGTGAGCGCCGGCCGCCTGAGTGTCAGGCCGGTCGAGGACAAGAGCGCCTTTCTCGCTCTGATGCTGGCGAGCTGGGGCTCGCACAGCATGATGATCGATCTCACCGTCTATGACTGCGCGACGCTCGATCTGCTTGGCGTGGCCGGAGAGGATGGGGCCTTCATGGCCTATGCCAGCTGGACGATGCGCGGCGATGTCGCGCTGCTCTGCGCCCTGCATTCGGTCGCGCCGGGGCAGGGTGCGGCGATCCAGCTGCTCGAAGGCGTGAAGGCGGCGGCAAGGGCCCGTGGCGCGCATCGATTGAAGGCGATGCTGACCAACGACAACATGCCGGGGCTGACCTTCTACCAGAAAAGCGGATTTCGATTCTCGCGGCTGCATGTCGAGGCGATCGACAACTTCCGCTCGGTGGTTCCGAGCATCGTGCGAACCGGATACATGGACATCCCGATCCATGACGCGATCGAGCTGGAGATCGCATTGTGAGTGAAGCCCGCCGTCCCGGCCTCCTTTCCGCCGACAAGCGCGACGACGACAGCGAATCCTCGCTGCGGCCGCTGTCGCTCGTCGATTTCACCGGGCAGGCGGCGGCGCGGGCGAATCTCCAGGTCTTCATCGAGGCGGCCAAGGCGCGCGGCGATGCGCTCGACCATGTGCTGTTCGTTGGCCCGCCGGGTCTCGGCAAGACCACGCTGGCGCAGATCGTGGCGCGCGAGCTCGGAGTCAGCTTCCGCTCGACCTCCGGGCCGGTGATCGCCAAGGCCGGCGATCTCGCGGCGCAACTCACCAATCTCGAAGAGCGTGACGTGCTCTTCATCGACGAGATCCACCGCCTCAACCCGGCCGTCGAGGAAATCCTCTATCCCGCGATGGAGGATTACCAGCTCGACCTGATCATCGGCGAGGGGCCTGCGGCGCGCTCGGTCAAGATCGACCTGCCGAAATTCACCCTCGTCGGTGCGACTACCCGCGCCGGGCTGCTGACGACGCCGCTGCGTGACCGCTTCGGCATCCCGATCCGTTTGCAGTTCTACACGGTCGAGGAGTTGCAGGGCATCGTTGCGCGCGGCGCGCGGGTGCTTGGCGTGCCGATGTCGGATGACGGCGCGAACGAGGTCGCGAAACGCTCGCGCGGGACGCCGCGCATCGCCGGGCGGCTGCTGCGGCGCGTGCGCGACTTCGCCATCGTCGACGGTGATGCCATCGTGACGCGCGCGGTCGCCGACAAGGCGCTGAAGCTGCTCGATGTCGATCCGATCGGCCTCGACCAGATGGACCGGCGCTATCTCACGACCGTCGCGATCAATTTCGGCGGCGGGCCGGTCGGGATCGAGACGATCGCCGCCTCCTTGTCGGAGCCGCGCGACGCGATCGAGGAGATCATCGAGCCCTTCCTGCTGCAGCAGGGCTTCATCCAGCGCACCCCGCGCGGGCGCATCCTGACGCCGCACGCCTTCCGTCATCTCGGGATGCCGGAGCCCAGTCGCGAGACTGCGCAATTCGGGCTGTTCGGGGATGGAGAGGAGTAGGCGGGCGGTTCGCCGTGCCGCCATCCCGCATTCGGATGACGCGCCTTGGGGCGGCAGCGGTTTCCCTCGTGGGAGGGATGAGGGCATGGATCGAGGTGTGGCGATGAAGGGATCGATCGCGATGATCGGGGCAACGGTGGGCGCTCTCCTGCTCGGCGCGCCGTCGGTGCAGGCGGCCGAGCCCGGTCCGGAGGCTCCGATCCGCGCGGCCTATGCCATCACCGCCAAGCAACTCGCGTCCGCCGGCTCCAAGCCGGTGTCGGCGCCCTGGCAGCCGCCGCATCGCGACAGGCTGATGAGCAAGGCGTTGGCGGCGCTTTTCGCGCGCGACGACCTTTATCAGCAGGAAGCCGGCGAGATGGGCAATCTCGGCGCCGATCCCTTCCTCAGCGGGCAGGATGGCGAGATCAAGAGCCTGCGCGTGACGGTCACGGAGGCGCCCGCCAACGGACGAGCGCTGGTGACCGCCGCGTTCCGCAGCTTCAGGCAGCCGGTCAGCGTGCGCTTCCGGATGGTCGAGGAAGGCGGCGCCTGGCGCATCGACGACATCATCAACCGGATCGACGGCAAGGACTATCCGGTGCGCGAGGCGCTGTCGCAGCCTTATGAATGCGGCTCCTTCATGAACAAGCCCTGCAAGCGCTGAGCTTGCAGGGCCTTTCCCGGGGGCGGCTAACTCACCTCGCGAATTTCGACCGGTGCATCGCCGAGCGCTGGCCGGCATGGTCGAGCGCGCCCGATTTCGCTGTCTTGCGGGTCGGGAGCGATTTCATGCCCTTGTCGGCGGTGCGGCTCTTCGGCCGTTCCGCGGCGCTCTGACGCTGCTTCAGGGCGAGTGCCTTGCGCGCGATGCTGCGCTGGCTCGGCGCGCGCAGCTTCTCGGCACGGCGGGTCTGCTCGGCGCCGACACGCTTCAGCGCCACCGTCAGGGCATCGGCCTTGGCCTTGGTCCCCGTGTTGTCGGAGGCCGGGCGCGTGCCCTGCGGCGGCACCTTGCCGCGGAACTCGCGGCGCTGCTGCCGGGCGACGGTGCGGGCCTTGTCGCGTCGGTCGCGCAGCGTGCGGGCGAGGTCGCGCAGTTGCTCATCCTTTTCGTCGGCGAGCTTGCCCCTGCGGGTCCGGGCGACGAGATCGAATTCCGTCTTGTCGAGCAGGCGCTCCAAAGCCTTTGCCGATAGCGACATATGCGTCTCCTGTGTTGCCCCGCCCCGCTTCATCTCCGCCGGGTGCCGCTTGTCTTGCGCATTTGCCTGCTGCGGCTGTCGCGATTATTCCGGCGCGATGAGCAAGGTCCACCAGATCCCCGTCCGCGTCTACTACGAGGACACCGACTTCTCCGGCGTCGTCTATCACGCCTCCTATCTGCGCTTCATGGAGCGCGGGCGCACCGAACTGATCCGCGCGCTCGGCGTCGAGCAGCGCGAATTGTTCGACGGCGACACCGCCCTCGGCTTCGCCGTCCGGAGCATGCAGATCGAGTTCCTGCGCCCGGCCGTGATGGACGACATGCTGACGATCGAGACGCGCTCGGTGGCGGCGCGGGGGGCGACGATGGATGTCGAACAGCGCGTCCTGCGTGGTGAGGAGGTGCTGGTCACGGCGAATGTGAAGGTCGCATGCGTCGGCGGCGGGCGGGCGCGGCGCATCCCTGACGGCCTGCGCTTGCGGCTGGGCATGCCGGACTGAGCGGCGAAGCGGTCGACGGCCGCAGGACGCCATGTTAGCGCTCTTCACATGAGCTGGAAACGCGACAAGCCCGAGCAGCCGCCGCGCGGCTATCACCATGGCAACCTCAAGGAGGAGCTGGTGCGTGCTGCGATGGGGCTGATCGGCGAGAAGGGGCCGAACGGCTTCACCTTTGCTGAGGCCGCGCGGCTCGCGGGCGTGAGCCCGGCTGCCCCTTACAGGCATTTCCGCGATCGCGACGAGTTGCTGGCCGATGTCGCGACGCGAGGCTTCGTCGTGTTCGAGGCGACGCTGGCGCGGGCCTGGGACCAAGGCCGGCCCGATCCCGAGACGGCCTTCCACCGGCTGGGACGGGCCTATCTCGCCTTCGCCCATGACGAGCCGGCCTATTACTCGGCGATGTTCGAGGCGGGGGTGTCGCTCGACGCCAGTCCTGAGCTGCGCGCTGCGGCCGACCGCGCCTTCCAGAACCTGCGCGGCGCATCGGAGGCGCTGATCGCGCTTTTGTCGCCAGGAAAACGCCCTCCGGCGCTGATGATGGCCTTGCATGTCTGGTCGATGTCGCATGGCGTGGCTGCGCTGTTCGGCCGGGCTGATGGCGGCCGCAGGCCATTGCCGATGTCGGCGGCCGAGCTGCTCGAGGCCGGCATGCTGATCTATCTGCAGGGCCTCGGCCTCGGCCCCGGCGAGCGCCCGACACCGCGCGACTGACGCAACGCCATGGCCGGAGCTTGACAAACGGACCTGTCGGGGCCATCTATGTAAATGTGATTTACATTCACGCTTTGTCACGGTGAGGGAACGATGCCGATTGTCGAGAAGCTCGATGAATATGGGAAGGGAGCCTGGATCGCCTTCGCGGTTCTCGGCTTCATCGTCTTCTGGCCGCTGGGTCTGGCGACCCTGGCCTTTCTTTTCTGGAGTGGACGCATGGGTTGTGGATTTGGCGCTGACCGCTACGAACACAGGATGAACCGCCTGCAGGGCAAGATGGAGCGTCTGCGCGAGCGGATGGCGGGCCGCGAAGGCGGTTTCGGTGGCTTCGGCGGGGGCGGCTGGCACCGCGCACCCTCGAGCGGCAACCGCGCCTTCGACGAGTACCGCCAGGAGACGTTGCGCCGGCTCGAGGACGAGCAGCGCGAGTTCCAGGATTTCCTGGGCCGCCTGCGCATGGCCCGCGACAAGGCCGAGTTCGACCAGTTCATGGCCGACCGCCGCGCTCAGCCGCAACAGCCCCCGGCCACGCCCGACGCGGCATAAGCAGCACACGGCGAAAGCCTGGCGAGAACGACACCCGCTCCGGGAAACCGGGGCGGGTGTTTCGCATTGCGGCCCCGTCATGCGGCATCGCGAAAGCGCCTGCGTATACCCGGCATTAACCTTGCTGGAGGCTTAACTCGAACGCGAGCATGCGTTTCGCAGGAAACCCCGTTTCGGCCCATCTTTCGCCGGATTCAAAGGCGATTGACGGATACGGCATTCCCCGGATCGCAGAATCGGGCGGCGTCGTGGGGTCACCCGCGACGCGTATGGCGAGGCGTTGTCCGGGAAACCGGCTCGAACCGCCAGGGCAAAAGGAAGACAGGATGAACCCCGCCGACGTCGCGCAGGCCGCGCCACAGATCGACATGTCGTTCTGGACCCTGTTCTGGCACGCTCACATCGTCGTGAAACTCGTGATGCTGGGTCTGCTGGCAGCTTCGGTCTGGTGCTGGTCGATCATCATCGACAAGACGCTGCTCTACCGGCGCACGCGTAAGGAGATGGATGCCTTCGAGGAGGTGTTCTGGTCCGGCCGCTCGCTGGAAGAACTCTACCGCGAGCTCGCCGCCAAGCCGGTTTCCGACATGTCGGCCGTCTTCGTCGCGGCGATGCGGGAATGGAAGCGCTCCTTCGAGAATGGCGGGCGTTCGGTCGCGAGTCTGTCGCAGCGCATCGACAAGGTGCTCGACGTCACGATCCAGCGCGAGACCGAACGGCTGGAGTCCAAGCTTCTGGTGCTGTCGACGATCGCGTCGGCGGCGCCCTTCATCGGCCTGTTCGGTACGGTCTGGGGCATCATGAACTCCTTCACCGCGATCGCGGTCTCCAAGAATTCGTCGCTTGCCGTGGTGGCGCCGGGCATTGCCGAGGCGCTGTTTGCGACCGCGATCGGGCTCTTCGCCGCGATTCCGGCGCTGATGGCCTACAACAAGCTCCAGGCCGAGGTTGCCAAGTCCTCGAGCCGCCTCGAGGCCTTCGCCGATGAATTCTCCGCGATCCTGTCGCGGCAGATCGACGAACGGCTGGCGGCCTGAGGGAGCGCTGAGATGGGCATGTCCGCAGCATCCGGCGCCAAGGCCGGGGGACGGCGCGGCCGGCGCGGCCGCAGGCACGGAGCCATCGCCGAGATCAACATGACGCCGTTCATCGACGTCATGCTGGTGTTGCTGATCATCTTCATGGTCGCGGCGCCGCTGATCGCGACCGGCGTGCCGCTCGACCTGCCGCAGACCGGCGCCAAGCCGATCAATGTCGACCAGAAACCGATCACCATCGCGATCGACGGCAAGGGCCAGATCTTCCTGCAGGACCAGCCGACGCTGGAACCCGATCTGGTGACGAAATTGCACGGCCTGGCGAAGCAGGGCTTCGACGAGCGGATCTATGTGCGCGGCGATCGCATGGTCGATTACGGCCGGGTCGCCTCGGTGATGTCGACGATCACCTCGGCGGGCTTCAAGCGTGTCGCGCTGGTCACCGAGCCGGCGACGAAGTGACGACGGATATGGCGAGGGTTTTTCGGTCGTGAAGCTATCGACCTCCGAACCAGGCATGGTGATGTCGGCGCTCGGCCACGCGACGTTCCTCGTCGTGGGGCTGCTTGCGTTCTCATCGGCTGCGCCGCTGCCGGAGAACGAGGAGGCGATTGCGGTCGAGATGGTCGATGCCAGCGCGCTGAACCAGGTCACGCGCGGCGAGCGCAAGGCCGAGAAGGTCCAGGAGCAGCCGACCCCGCGGGCCGAGCGCAAGTCTGAGATCGTCGAGCGCAAGGAGGAGGGCGAGGCCAAGCAGGACGCGCCCGCGCCGCCGACGCGTCCGGTCGAGCTCAAGACTGCCGACGACAACGCCGCCGCGCCGCTGCCGCCCTCGCGCGCTGCCAACCTGCCGAAGCCGGAGACGAAGCCGCCCGAGCCGGTGAAGCAGCCGCAGAAGGCCGGCCCGAGCGCAGCCGAGCTCGCCGAGCAGAAGCGCGAGGAACTGGCCAAGCTCGCGGAGGAGGCCGAGCTGGCTTCCAAGGCCAAGCAGGCCGAGGAGGCGGCGAAAGCCGCTGCCAAGGCGAAATCGGAAGCCGAAGCCAAGGCACGGGCCGAGGCCCAGGCGAAGGCCAAGGCGGAAGCGCTGGCCAAGGCGGAGGCAGAGCAGGAAGCCAAGGAGAAGGCGGAAGCCGCCGCCAAGGCGAAGGCCGAGGCCGAGGCGAAGGCCAAGATCGCCGCCGCCGCCAAGGCCAAGCAGGAGGCTGAGGCCAAGGCCAAGCGCGAGGCCGAGATCGCCAAGAACTTCAATCCGAACGACATCTCCAAGCTGCTGCAGTCGAAGGAGCAGGCCCAGTCCACGGGCGCGGCCGCGCCGCAGGTCAACCGCACGGCATCGCTCGGGACGGAGCGCGGCGCATCGCAGAAGCTCAGCCCTTCGCTGCGCGGCCAGTTGATCGGCATCATCCAGGACCAGCTGATGAAGTGCTGGAACGTGCCGATCGCGCTAGCCAATGCGCGAGGCGCCGTCGTGCCGCAGGTCCGGATGAAGCTGAACGCCGATGGCTCGCTCCTCGGCCAGCCCGGCGTCGTGAATTCCTCATCCGATCCGCTTTTCGCGGTCGCAGCCAGCTCGGCCCTGACCGCAACCCGCCGCTGCGCGCCTTTGCGCATTCCGGCTCAATTCGCCGCCTATTATGACGACTGGCGCGATGTCGTCGTCAATTTCGACGCAAGGGACGTGCTGTGACCCTGATCGACCGTAGTTCTCTTCCCCTCATTCCGGCTGCGCCGACGCGCCGCCGGATGCTTGCCCTGGCCGGCGCGTCGCTGCTCGTTCCCGCAGCCGTGTCTCTGGTGCCTGCGGCCGCCCGGGCCGAGCTCGTGATCGACCTGCGCGGTGGCTCCTTCCAGCCGCTGCCGATCGCCATCGCCGATTTCGGCGGCGAAGGCGGAATCCTGGTCTCGGGCGTTATCACCAACAACCTCAAGCGCTCGGGCTATTTCGCGCCGATCGACAAGGCGCGGCATCCCGACAAGAATCCGCCCTTCGACGCCGTACCCGAATTCGGCGCCTGGAAGGCTTCGGGCGTGCAGGCGCTGGTGACAGGCCGCGTCTCGCGCGACGGCTCGGGCCGGATCAAGGCCGAGTTCCGGCTCTGGGACGTGACCACCGGCACGCAGACCGATGGCCAGCAATATTTCACCGACCCGAACAACGCCCGCCGCGTCGGCCACATCATCTCCGATGCGATCTACACCAAGATCACCGGCGTCAGCGGCTTCTTCGATACGCGCGTCGTCTTCGTCGACGAATCCGGGCCGAAGGAGAACCGTCGCAAGCGGCTCGCCATCATGGACCAGGATGGCGCCAATGTGCGCTATCTGACGAATGGCGACGTCTCGGTGGTGACGCCGCGCTATTCGCCGGTGTCGCAGGAAGTGACCTACATGTCGCAGCGCACGGGCGAGCAGCCGCGCGTGCATGTGCTGAACATCGAGACCGGACAGCGCCAGATCGTCGGCAACTTCCCCGACATGACCTCGAGCCCGCGCTTCTCGCCCAATGGCGGACGCATCGCGCTCAGCCTCCAGCAGGGCGGCAATGCCAACCTCTATGCCATCGACATCGGCTCGCGCACGACGATGCGCCTGACCTCGACGGGGGCGATCGACACCTCGCCGTCCTATTCGCCGGACGGGACGCAGATCGTCTTCGAGAGCGATCGCGGCGGTTCGCAGCAGCTCTATGTGATGAGCGCCGGCGGCGGCGAGGGCAAGCGTCTGTCCTTTGGCTCGGGCTCCTACTCGCAGCCGACCTGGTCGCCGCGCGGAGACCTGATCGCCTTCACCAAGCGCGGCGCCGGCGGCTTCGCCATCGGCGTGATGCGGGCGGATGGTTCGGGGGAGCGCCTGCTGACCGAGGGCTTCCACAACGAGGCGCCGAACTGGGCGCCGAACGGCCAGTACATCATGTTCTTCCGCGACCCCGGCGGACAGTCCGGCGGCAAGCTCTACATGGTCGACATCACCGGCCGCGTCGAGGTGCCGGTGCCGACGCCGGCCTTTGCCTCGGACCCGACCTGGTCGCCGCTGCTGAGCGGCGCGCGCTGAAGCAGCCGCCGGTCTGAATTTGTCCAGAAGCCGTCCGGCCATCGCCGGGCGGCTTTTCTGATTGTGCGGCAGGGGCCACCCGCCGAAACGGCGGATTTGCACGCCTTTTCCGTGGCGCTGACGGGCTGTCCCGCATTGGTCCGGCCAATCTCCTGCCGAAATGACCCATTTCGAATCGGCGCGGGCGATGCGGCAGTCCCCGCCGTGCAAGCGGCAAGAGCGGGCGCCTCATTGATTGACAGATCAGGTCACAAAGATGCCGAAGTCATTAACCATATCGCATGTCGAGTGACGCGCAAATTCGACGATGCGGAGCAAGAGAATCGTTGACGTTAAGTAACATCAGAAATCCAGTCAGCTTAAAAATTAAATTCGACTTCAAACATCCGCGGATCGCGCGCTTGCGATCAAGGCATTGTCTCCGTTGACGCTGCCCGGCCCCGCGGTCGGCGATCGATTGATCGCTCCCCGGGTCGCTGAAAATCTAGCGACAATGCCTGCACTACGGAGCCTGGCATCGGCTGCGGATTGCCTGGTTTTCGTGGCCCATGCGGGGCTTTCCCGCGCGCCGACGCACGAAAACGCGCCTCTGGTGGAGCGCTAGCCCCCACCGAACTCACCCATCCCTCAAAATAAGACCCCGTCGAAAGAGCCACCGATGCTGCCGCCGGTCGACCGGCGCCGCGATTGCTCGGCCTGACCCTTGCCCCGGAGTAGACCCCATGAAGCGCAACGCCCAGGCGGCGCTGCTCGCGCTCACGGCCTTTGCCGTGCTGCCCGCGAAATCCACACCATCAACCTCGCACACCCTTGCGCATGCTCCCATCGGGATCGGCGGCGATGCATCGGCCAAGAAGCGGAAAGCCGTTCCTACCAGCGGCATCGATGGCGAGGACATCGCCGATCTCGGCAACACCGACGACCTGCCGGGGTTGATCACGGCCAGCTTCTCCCCCGATGCGATCCGCGGCGGGCTCCAGCCGCAGAGCGCACCCGGCCTCGAGCTCGATCTGCATGAAGAGGGACGCTCCGACCCCACCCTGCGCGACGATGCGCGGTCCCAGGACGCGGCGCTGCCTGCCGGCGATGGCGTGACCCCTGCGACCCCGCCCGTGCAAAACGCGGCCCCGGCCGAGACCGAACCCACTGCCGGCGTCGACGCTCGCGAGACGCTGCCTGAGATCAGGACCGAGCGCGAGAACGCCCCGAAGCCGCGGCTGACCTATATCGGGCTGATCAAGCCCGAGCACATCGTGCGCGAACAGCGCTGCCTGGCCGAAGCGGTCTATTTCGAGGCTCGCTCCGAGCCGGAAGACGGGCGCGCCGCGGTCGCCCAGGTTGTGCTCAACCGGGTCAAGAGCGGGGTCTATCCGGGGACGGTCTGCGGCGTCGTCTATCAGAACCGCCACCGCAGGCTCGCCTGCCAGTTCACATTCGCCTGCGAGGGAAAGGCGCTGCGCATCACCGAGACCAGGTCCTGGGAGGTGGCGGTGCGCATCGCGCGCGACGTCTACGAGGGCAGGATCTACCTGGCGGAGGTGGGTGTCGCCACGCATTACCATGCCGACTACGTCCAGCCGAGCTGGGCGAAGAAGCTGAAGAAGATGGACGTAATCGGCCGGCACATCTTCTACAGCTAAGGCCGAGTGACAAGATGGCCATGAACCAACGGTCAAATGGCAGGGGGACGCGTACGTCGTTCAACGGGAGACCGAAGTTCAACGAGAGACCGAAGCGGACTTGAAAGCCCTGCAACGCGTCGCCGAGGCGCGTGAACGCCGACAGCCCCATGGCTGTTCGACAACTGTGCACAACTTGGCCGGTTCGCTTGATCATTTGCTCGTCGGGTGGTGCAATCCTTGCTAGGACAACCAATGCGCCTGGGGGGGCAGCATGGAATCCAACACGAGCACGCTCCGTTGCGATGGCTGTGGTGACGCAACCGTCCGAATGCCGGAATGGCCCCACGACGACGCCGAGATCTTCTGCACGGGATGCGGAGAGCCCGTGGGAACCATCAAAGGTTTGCGGGAACTGCTCACGGCCGCAATTTCGGACGAACCGGCCGACTTCGCGGACAACGACAACTGACAAGCGCAAGCGGCAGCCTGAAGCTGCTGGCTAAACCCGGGCGAGCGAAAGCGCGATCAGCCGTGCTTGCTCGACTAGCCGAGGCAACTGCTCACTATCCGCGCTAATGTGCAGTATTGGGCATAGACGCCGCCAGATTGCGGGCGCCTGCTGTATTTCTGCCGACTACCCCCGCTTGGGCGGTTAGCCATCTCAGTTTCCGCACCGCGCGCGGACGATTGGCGAAAACCTTGAATCCCTCAATGAACGCGTACTCAGTCGCCATGTTATGGACGACCGGACTTCTACCGGCTCCTTGAGCTTGCGGCAGACCGCGCCGATATGACGGCCGATTACGATGTCTGGTACGAGAAGGCATCGGCTGTCGCCAGGGATTTCCCGGCACGTGGTCAGGCCCTTCAGATCATCGCGATACGGACCGATGACTTCCTCGCCTGGCTGGAAGAACAAGGCGGGACGAACGACGCCTCCAATCGTCTGCGATATGTTAAAATGCGCGCTGCTGCCGCAGCGCAGACAGTCGGCGAACTCGCCCAAGCCGTGAATACTGCAGTCGCTCTCATCGCGCTTCGAGCAGGCGTCATCGAAGATGAACGAAGACCACTCGACATGCAAAACTGAACGCTGTCTGTCATTTGACGTTGCGTGGCGACCGGGCGGGCAGAGACTGCGGAATGAGGAGGATGCCTCCCATGCGCAAAAACCCTGATCACCACATGCAATGCGTGGACTTTGCCATCACCAACCCCGATCAGTTCAGGGAGGCGGTGGCGCGGTTGCGCTCGCTGGAGAAGGCTGCCGAATTGTCCTCGTTGGGCCGCGAACGGGCCTCACTGGAGCATGCCGTGTCCCAATATTTGTGCTCCCGTGATCGCCAGCCCAACTGACAAGTGAGGCCATGAGCCTCGTCTCGGCTTGACGGAAGCAGCCCAGTCGGAGGGGCGCCGGACCCGCCGCAGTGCTGGATGATGGCGTTCCGGCTCAGCGCGCCGGTCCAGACGCCGGCACGACGTTGATGAACGACCTTCGACAGGGGCGCGAGCCAGGCAACTGCGTCCTCTTGATCATTTCTTCGTCGGATGGTGCAATCCTTGCTAGGACAACCAAATGCGCCTGGGGGGGCCGCATGGAATCCGACGCGAACGCGCTCCGCTGCGACGCCTGCAGCGACGCGTCAATCCAAATGCCTGGATGGACCCACGACGGCACCGAGCTCGTCTGCTCGGCATGCGGAGCCCGTCTGGGAACGATAAAAAGCTTGCGCGAGCGGCTCACGGCCGCTGTTTCGGACGAGCCCGACGCCTTCGCTGACAACGACAACTGATGAGCCCAAGCGGCAGCCCTGGGGGGGCGCTGACAATGTCATACAACTGGCGCGACGCGACTGTCGTGGTCGAACACAAGGGCTTCAAGATCACCAAGAACTATGTCGGCTTCGGCCTGCGAACGGCCGCGGGAGAAGATCTCCTCTTCCAGATGAAGTCAGCCGATCTCAAGCGAATGGCGCTGTCGCTGTTGCTCACGGCAGGCACGGCTGCGGCCGTCGAAGCGAGTCGTGAGAACTTTGCACGCGTGGAAGCGGATATCCTGGTCGACCAGGTCTCGGCCACCGTGAATGAGACCCTCGAATTCGGGATCCTTGCTCTTGGTGGTGGCGAGCTGGGTGCGGGATCGCTCAGCGTGCCGATCTCGGACGAGTCGATCAGGCTGCTCATCCGCATCCTGCCCAAGATTCTCCAGGCGATCGCGCCGCCCCACACGGCCTGAACGAGCAATCCCGAGACCGCCAGCTCCGGATCGGGCGGAAAGTCCCGTCCGGGATCGCCCGAGCTTCGGCAGGAGGTTCAAGCTGATCGGGTAGGCGCCGTGGCTTCTACGTGCCGGCCGTGCCGATGTCCGCTTCAGCCTGATCGTCGCGTGCCGCTCGCGTCGGTGCCCGTCCGCCGTCGACCCGCGTCGCATCCTCGGCCGTGAGCTGCCTGTTCTCATTGGCCGGCTGAGGCGTGTCCCGCTTCCGCTTCCTTTGCGACTTCGAGTCGGTGAGCATGCCGCGCAGTTTTTCCCGCCTGGCGTAGTACGACATAGAGCGATGTTTCTTCATCGTGCCTGTCCCGTTGCCCTTACGGTACGCTGACGCAGGCTTTGCGGATGCGCATCCTTCAATCGGAGGATATCGGGTGATTCCCCCCCCGTGAGCGCGATGGGAGCCACACGGCAGTATCGACGGGGGAGGGGCCTTGCAGATCGGGCGGCTCGCCGACGTGCCGCCCCAGGCTGAGGCGTCTGTTGCGGCCCGGCAACAGCAAGGCGGGCAAAATGCCTTTCATCATCATTGGTTAACCATATGCCGCAATGCCGCCACTTCGCCTTGTTCTGGCAAGGTCTCGTTTAGGTTGACGCTTCATTGATGCATTCAAGTGCTTTGCTGCCTTGATCCTTCAACCTCGTCCGTGAAACGCGCCTCGCATCGATCGAACGCCCCGGAGTCCATCATGTTCGCCACCCTCTTCCCCGCTGGCCGTGCCGTCCGTTTTGCCGCGGCAATCGCCGCCACGCTGGCGCTCGGCGCCTGCGCCAAAGACCAGAACGCCGATGGCGGCTTCGGCGCCGGCGGTGCCGCGACGCCCGGTAGCGCGCAGGACTTCGTCGTCAATGTCGGAGATCGCGTCTTCTTCGAAACCGATTCGACCGACCTGACCCCGACGGCAGTCGCGACTCTCGACAAGCAGTCGGCCTGGCTGCAGCGCTATCCGCGCTACACCTTCGTGGTCGAAGGCCATGCCGACGAACGCGGCACCCGCGAATACAATTTCTCGCTCTCGGCGCGCCGGGCCCAGACGGTGCGCGACTATCTGTCGTCGCGCGGCATCCAGGGCAACCGCATGCGCATCGTCTCCTACGGCAAGGAGCGCCCGGTCGCGGTCTGCAACGACATCTCCTGCTGGTCGCAGAACCGCCGCGTCGTGACGGTGCTCGACGGCGCCGGCGGCGTCTGACACGTCGCTGCGGAACGATCCAGGGCCGGCATCTTCCTTTTGGGAAGGTGCCGGCCCTTTCATATTTTGGCCGTGGTCATCACGTGTTATAGGCGCGTCTTCACGTTCAACCCCGGTCTTTCGAATGATGCTCCGACAGTTTTGCCTCGACCGCAGGGTCCGTTCCGGGCTCGCCGCTCTCGCGCTCGGGGCGGCGGTGTCCTGCCTGAGCCTGCCCGTGCGGGCGCAGGATGCCGCCGATCTGGTGGTGCGGACCTCGCGGATGGAGAACCAGATCCGCCAGCTCTCGGGGCAGATCGAACAGCTCCAGTTCGAGAACAGGCGCTTGAGCGAGCAGCTCCGCAAGTTCCAGGAAGACGTCGATTTCCGCCTGAACGAACGCGGCGGCGGCGGACGCTCGAGCGGGGCGGCCGCACCCGGCAATGCCGCGCCGCAGGGCGGTGCCGCGCCGCGGGCGCAGCCACAGCAGCCGCAGCGGCGGAGCGATGCCTTCGATCCGAACCAGCAGCAGGCGGCTGCCGGCGCTCCCCGCCCGCTCAATGGCAGCATCGGCGCGATCATCGAGGATGAGTTCGCCGAGGGCGGCGCAGGCCAGGGGCCGCTCGACCTGCAGGGTGTCGGGCGCAACGTGCCGCAGGGCGCGCTGCCCCAGACCGCTCCACGCGGACCGAGCGTGGCCGCCGCAAGCGGCCCGGCGACTGCCAAGGAAGCCTATGACCTCGCCTATGCCTCGATCCTGCGCAAGGAGTACGAACAAGCCGAGATGGGCTTCCGGCAATTCCTGCAAAGCTATCCGCGTGACCGCCTCGCCATCGACGCGACCTATTGGCTGGGCGAGAGCTATCTCCAGCGCAAGCGCTATCGCGAAGCCGCCGAGCAGTTCCTGAAGGTCAGCAGCGACGCGCCGAAATCGACCAAGGCGCCCGAGAGCCTGCTGCGCCTCGGGATCGCCCTGAACGGTCTCGGCGCCAAGGACCAGGCCTGCGCGACCTACGCCAAGGTCGGGGTCGATTACCCGTCGGCGCCGAATTCGGTGCGGCAGGGCATCGAGCGCGAGCGGCGGCGTTCGGGCTGCGCTTGAGCGCCGTCCCCCAGATCAGCCGCGATCATCCCCCCCTCGGCGGCCGCGAGGCCGCCGAACTGTTTTCCGGCCTCGCGGCCGAGCCGAGGCTGCTCGTTGCTGTCTCCGGCGGGCCGGATTCGGTGGCCTTGCTCGCTCTGCTCGCCGAATGGGCGCTGGAGCCGGGCCGCCCGGTGCTTCATGCGGCGACAGTCGACCACGGCTTGCGTGCCGCCTCGGGCGAGGAGGCGCAGGGCGTCGCCTGCCTGTGCGACCGGCTCGGTGTTCCCCACCGCATCCTGCGCTGGGAGGGGGCTAAGCCCGGCACCGGCCTGCAGGAGCGGGCGCGCGCGGCCCGCTATGCGCTTCTGGCCGCCGAAGCGGAGCGGCTCGGCGGCGCCACGCTGGTCACGGCACACACGCAGGACGACCAGGCCGAGACGCTGCTGATGCGGATGGCGCGCGGCTCCGGCCCGTCGGGGCTTGCGGCGATGCGGGCTCGGGTGCGCAAGGGGGCGATCACGCTGGTGCGCCCGCTGCTCGGCGTGCCGAAGGTGCGGCTCGTGGCGACCGTGCAGGCGGCGCGGGGCCTCGCCTTCGTCACGGACCCCAGCAATGCCGATGCGCGCTTCGAGCGGGCGCGCTGGCGGGCGTTGATGCCAGACCTCGCCGATGCAGGCTTGAGCGCGGAGCGCCTGGCGCTGCTGGCGCAGCGCATCGCGCGACTGGACGCTGCCGCGGCCCAGCGTGCCGAGGCCCTGCTGTTGGAACTGCGCTTGCCCGTGCTGGCCGGCGTCGCGCCGGTGCTGCGTTTGCCGTTCGCGGCGCTGTCGGCCGAGCCCGAGGAGATCGTGCTGCGCGTTGTCGGGCTGGCGCTGGAGAAGGTCGCTGCCGAGAGCGGCGGCACACCCCGGCTGGAACGGCTCGAGGCCTGCGTCGAGGCGCTGCTCGACGCCCTGAGGACGGGGCGTCGCGTTACCCGAACCCTGTCCGGCTGCGTGCTTTCGCTGGGGAGCGACGGAGTCCTCACTCTGAGGCAGGAAGGGCCGCGCAGACGCGGTGTTCACCCTGCGACGCCATAGGGTGGCGGTACTCCTCTGTTTCCCTTGGCAAGGGCCCCCGTCGCACCTAGATTAGTCGAGCAATCAAGTTTGAACTTGCAAACTCCTGGCCTCTTCCGGTTGGTCCGGCAGGCCTGATCGGACTGGTGATGAATCCGAATTTTCGAAATTTCGCCCTGTGGGTGGTGATTTTCCTGCTGGTTCTGGCGCTCGTCACGCTGTTCCAGAGCCCGAGCCAGCGCACCAGCACGAACGAGATCCCTTACAGCCAGCTGATCAACGAGTCTGAAGCGGGCCGGATCTCGAACGTCGTCGTCGCCGGGCAGGAAATTTCCGGCACCTTCTCGGACGGCCGCAGCTTCGTGACCTATGCGCCCTATGGCGATCCGGCACTGCTCAAGACGCTGGCCCAGAAGGGCGTGCAGGTCTCGGCCCGCGCTCCCGCCGAGGGCACGCCGTGGTTCATGGCATTGCTGGTCAATTCGCTGCCCTTCGTCATCTTCATCGGCCTGTGGATCTTCATGTCCCGCCAGATGCAGAACGGCGCCGGGCGCGCCATGGGCTTCGGCAAGTCCAAGGCCAAGCTCCTGACCGAGGCGCATGGCCGCGTCACCTTCGAGGATGTCGCGGGTATCGACGAGGCCAAGGAAGACCTGACCGAGATCGTCGAGTTCCTGCGCGATCCGCAGAAGTTCCAGCGGCTGGGCGGGCGAATCCCGCGCGGCGTGCTGCTCGTCGGCCCTCCCGGCACCGGCAAGACCCTGACGGCGCGTGCCGTCGCGGGCGAGGCCAATGTGCCGTTCTTCACGATCTCCGGTTCGGACTTCGTCGAGATGTTCGTTGGTGTCGGCGCCAGCCGCGTCCGCGACATGTTCGAGCAGGCCAAGAAGAACTCGCCCTGCATCATCTTCATCGACGAAATCGATGCGGTCGGCCGTCATCGCGGCGCCGGTCTCGGCGGCGGCAATGACGAGCGCGAGCAGACGCTGAACCAGCTCCTCGTCGAGATGGACGGCTTCGAGCCGAACGAGGGCGTCATCATCATCGCGGCCACCAACCGGCCCGACGTGCTCGACCCCGCGTTGCTGCGTCCGGGCCGCTTCGACCGCCAGATCGTGGTGCCGAATCCGGACGTCGCCGGTCGCGAGAAGATCCTCAAGGTCCATGTCCGCAAGGTGCCGATGGCGCCGGATGTCGACCTCAAGATCCTCGCCCGCGGCACGCCCGGCTTCTCAGGCGCCGACCTGATGAACCTCGTCAACGAGGCGGCTCTGCTGGCGGCTCGTCGCGGCAAGCGCATGGTCACCCATGCCGAGTTCGAGGACGCCAAGGACAAGGTCATGATGGGCGCCGAGCGCAAATCCATGGCGATGTCCGAGGAGGAGAAGAAGCTCACCGCCTATCACGAGGCCGGCCACGCCATCGTCGGGCTTTATGTCCCCGCCGGCATCCCGGTCCACAAGGCGACGATCATCCCGCGCGGTCGCGCGCTCGGCATGGTCAAGTTCCTGCCGGAGGGCGACCGCTACTCGATGAAGTACAAGGAGTTCACCTCGCAGCTCGCGGTCGCCATGGGCGGGCGCGTGGCGGAGGAGATGACCTTCGGCCGTGAGAACGTGACGTCGGGCGCCACCGGCGACATCCAGCAGGCGACCAAGATGGCCAAGGCCATGGTCACCCAGATGGGCTATTCCGACGAACTCGGCATGGTCGCCTATGGCGACAACCAGGAAGAGGTCTTCCTGGGCATGTCGATGGGGCGCAGTCAGAGCGTGTCCGAGGCGACGGCCCAGAAGATCGACGCCGAGGTCAAGAAGCTGGTCGACAACGGCTACCAGGACGCCAAGAAGATCCTCACCGAGCATCACGAGCAGTTCGTGGCGGTCGCCGAGGCGCTGCTCGAGTTCGAGACGCTGACGGGTGAGGAAATCCGCGACCTGATCGCCGGCAAGCGTCCCTCGCGCGATATCGACGATACGCCTTCCGCCCCGCGTGGCTCGGCCGTGCCGAGCGCCGGCAAGGGCCGCAAGCGCGGCGAGCCGGATGCCGGACTGGAGCCGCAGCCTCAGGCGTGAGGGCGGAGCATCAAACCCGATCGGGAAGGGCGCCTCGCAAGGGCGCCCTTTTTCGTTGAGGGGCTGGGGTGGGCTGAGCTTCTTCTGAACCGCGGCGTCATCCCGGGCTTGCCCCCGGATCCATCGGAGGGCTCCGGAGGTCTACGATGGATCCCGGAGCGGCGCTGCTTCGCGGCTTGTTCGGGATGACGGAGGGGTTCCGTGACGCCTCAGCGAGCGCGGACAGGCTCCTCGAGGCGCGCCTCGTCGTAGACCACGAAAGTGTCACGGCCGCTCTGCTTGGCGCTGTAGAGCGCCGTGTCGGCATGGCCTGCGGCCTCCACCATCGCCTGATCGGGGGCGACGAGGCAGGCGCCGATACTGACCGTGACCGGCAGCGCCACGCCCTCGACCACGATGACCGGCCTCTCGCGCATTGCCACGAGGATCTTGGCGGAGACCTTGTTCAGAGCGTCGAGGCTGGCGTCGCCGAGCAGCACGAAGAATTCGTCGCCGCCCCAGCGTGCGCAGAGGTCGTAATTGCGTAGCAGCGCGGTCATGCGCCCGACCACTTCGAGGATCACCCGGTCGCCGGCCTGATGGCCGTGGATGTCGTTAATCGGCTTGAAGTTGTCGATGTCGATCAGCAGCAAGCCGACCTGCCGCCCGGTGCGCCGCGCCCGGTTCTGCTCCGTCGCGAAAGCGTGCTCGAAGCCGCGGCGGTTGAAGATGCCGGTCAGCGGGTCGAGTTGGGCGAGGCGCTCCAGCTTCTGCGTGCGTTCGCTGACCATCTGCTCGAGCCGGTCCGTATTGTCGCCGACCGCCCTGGCCATTTCGCTGAAGGCGCGCGCGAGACGGCCGATCTCGTCATTGCCCTGATCGGTGACGACGCTGTCGAAGCGGCCCGCCTGGACGCGCTCCACCGCCGCCTCGACGCGCGCGAGCCGGTCGAGAACGCTGCGCTTGAACAGGATGGTCATCAGGACCGCCGCGGCGAGCAGGATGGCGCCGAGGAGCAGCGCGATCGGGGCAAACAGCCGTCGGTCGATGATTTCGTCGACGTCCATGATGGTGACGTTGAACCAGCCGAGCCGGTCGAGATAGCCTACGCCGACCAGAGCCTCGCGGCCATCGATCTCCATGAAGCGCGAACGGACCAGCGCGCCCCCGGCCGAGACCTGCTGCATCATGGTCGCAAGCGCGCCGCGGTCCTGCTCGGTATCGAGCTGCTGGAAGATCGTCTTCTTGGACTTGATGTCCTTGGTCAGGCTGTGAAAATCGACGAGCTTCGGATCGCGGTGGGCCTGCACGGCGCCGGTGCGATCGACGAACATGCTCTGCACGCCGGTCTGGGGGATATCGACGACCTCGCGGATGAACTGGCTGAGGTCGACGCCGGTGCCGATGATGCCGAGAACGCTCTCGCCGCGCCGGATGATGCAGTTGATCCAGACCTTGGTGACCTTGAGATTGTCATCGTGGTCGACATTGAGATGGCAGCCGGAGCCGAGCGCGGCGGTCTTGTAGTACCAGCCGTCACGCGGGTTATCGCGCGACAGCGTGTAGCGCTTGCGGTCGCGCTCGAAATTGTTGTCCTTGTCGTTGAAGTAGTAGTTCCCCGAGCCGCCGAGCACGACGAAATAGCTCTGGTCCTTGAAGGAGAGCCGGTAATGCTCGAGTTCGGCCAGGCCACGCTCGGCCTTGGCCGGATCGGCTTCGTCCTGCGCCCATTCGAGGATGGCGGGCGAACGGGCCACGGTCTCGGCAAGCGAGACCTCGCGCATCAGCGATTCGAGGCCGCGATAGCGATCGAACAGGATCTGCTTCTCGGCGAAGAGGGTGCCGAGCTTCACCACCGTGCTGTCCACCAGCCAGATGAAGGCGCCAGCCGCCGGCAACGCGATCGCGACCAGAATCGCCAGCGTCCAGGCGAGCACCCGAGCCCTGAGGCCGCGGGGCAGCCGGATGGCTCCGGCGGTGGTTTTCATCGATCTGACGCCTCCTTGCGCCCGCGGCTTCCGATCCAGGCGGGCCGCGAGCGGAAATCCTGTTGGTCAGGGTTTAAGAAACCGCCAACGGCCTCGGCTGGCGGCCGTCGCTCGCGTCAGGACAGCCCCTCGATCCGCCCCTGCGCGTCGATATGGATGCGCTCGGCCGCGGGTGCGCGCGGCAGGCCGGGCATCGTCATGATGTCCCCGCAGATCGCAACGACGAAGCCGGCGCCGGCCGAGAGCCGGACCTCACGCACCGGGACGATGTGACCCGTCGGGGCGCCGCGGAGGGTCGGATCGGCCGAGAAGGAGTATTGCGTCTTGGCGACGCAGACGGGCAGGCGGCCATAGCCGCCCGCTTCGAGCTCGGCGAAGCGGGCGCGCACTTTGGGATCGCCCGAGATGCCGGCCGCGCCATAGACCTCGCGGGCGATGGTCTCGAGCTTGTCCCAGAGCGGCAGGGTATCGGGATAGAGCGGCTCGAAATCGGCCTCGCCGCTTTCCGCCAGGGCGACGACGCGGCGTGCCAATTCCTCGGCGCCGGCGCCTCCTTCGGCCCAGTGCCGGCAGACGACCACCTCGACGCCGAGATGGTTGCGGCAATAGTTCGCTATCAGCTCATGCTCGGCCGGCGTGTCGCTGACGAAGTGGTTGATCGCAACGATCGGCGGCACGCCGAACTTGCGGATGTTGCCGACATGCCGCGTGAGATTGGCGAGGCCGGCCTGGAGCGCCACCAGATCCTCCTGGCCGAGGGCCTCCTTGGCCATGCCACCATGCATCTTCAGCGCCCGCACGGTCGCGACGACGACGGCCGCGGCGGGCTTGAGCCCGGTCTTGCGGCACTTGATGTCGAAGAACTTCTCGGCGCCGAGATCGGCTCCGAAACCGGCCTCGGTCACCGTGTAGTCCGAGAGCTTCAGGGCGGCGCGGGTGGCGATCACCGAATTGCAGCCATGGGCGATGTTGGCGAAGGGGCCGCCATGGACGAAGGCGGGCGTGCCTTCGAGCGTCTGCACCAGATTGGGCATGAGCGCATCCTTGAGCAGCACGCTCATCGCGCCGGTCGCCTTGAGCTCGGCCGCCGTGATCGGCCGCTTGTCGCGGGTGCGGCCGACGACGATCCGGCCCAGCCGCGCCTCGAGATCGGCCCGGTCGGTCGCGAGGCAGAAGATCGCCATCACTTCGGAGGCGACGGTGATGTCGAAGCCGTCCTCGCGCGGGAAGCCGTTGCCGTTGCCGCCGAGCGAGGAGACGGTGCAGCGCAGGGCCCGGTCGTTCATGTCCAGCACGCGCCGCCAGGCGATGCGCCGCGTGTCGAAGCCGAGCGCGTTGTCCCAGTAGACATGGTTGTCGATCATTGCAGCGAGCAGATTGTGCGCGCTGGTGATGGCGTGGAAGTCGCCAGTGAAATGCAGATTGATCTGCTCCATCGGCACGACCTGGGCATAGCCGCCGCCGGCGGCGCCACCCTTCACCCCGAAGCAGGGCCCGAGCGAGGGCTCGCGCAAGGCGATGACGCAGCGCTTGCCGATGCGCGAGAGGCCGTCGCCGAGGCCTACGGTCGTCGTGGTCTTGCCCTCTCCCGCAGGGGTCGGGCTGATCGCGGTGACGAGGATCAGCTTGCCTTCGGGCCTGTTCGCGAAGTCCGGGATCTCGTGCGTGTCGACCTTGGCGATGAACTTGCCATAGGGGTGGAGGGCGGCTTCCGGAATGCCGGCGCGCTCGGCGATGTCCGCGATCGGCCGAAGCTCTCCCGCGCGCGCGATCTCGATGTCAGTCGGCATTCCTGTCCCTCTGCTGCGCCTCGTCCGCCGTCTGCGTCAGCAGCGGAATCGTTTCGGCGACACTGCCGCGAAACCGGATATGCTGCCACTGCTTTCGCGGGAACCGGAGGTGCGTATCGAGCGTATGAGGGCGGGGGATATGTCATTTGACGTGTATCGTATCGGCTGAGCCTGCTAGCCCTGCCAAATGGTGGCACGCCGCACGGACCCGATATCGGGCGCGCAAGGATGCCGATCTGCCGGGGGGATACGGCCATGGCTGAGCGATCATGGCCCGCTGGTGGCGGCGGGGTGGGGACGATCCTGCGCTCCTGGACCGGTGCCGAGACCACGCTGGGGCCCGTTTCGAGCTGGCCGGAGCGGCTGAGGTCGGCCCTGCAGCTCGTACTGGCCTCACCGACGCCGATGGTGATGTTCTGGGGCGAATCCGGCCTGCTGCTCTATAACGACGCCTATGCGGTCATCGCCGGCGCGAAGCATCCCGGCATCCTTGGGATGAGCCTCTGGGAGGCCTGGCCGGAGGTGACGGATCTCCATGTCGAGGTGATGAGGACCGTCTTCGCGGGCGGGCGGCCGCTGTCCTATCGCGACCTGCCGCTGGTCCTGCATCGCAACGGCATGCCGGAGGATGTCTGGCTGAATGTCGATTACAGCCCGATCTTCGACGATTCAGGTACTGTGCTCGGCGTGCTCGCCGTGGTCATCGAGACGACGACGCTGGTGGGCGCTAGGCGCGAGCGCGACGCCGCCGAGCAGGCACTGCGCCGCCGCGAACAGGAACTCGCCCAGGTCCAGAAGATCGGCAAGGTCGGTGGCCTCGAGGTCGAGTTGCGCGACGGTTTCCGCAACAGGCGCTCGCCGGAATACCTGCTGATCCACGGGCTGCCGCCCGAGGCCGTGCATGAGAGCCATGAAGATTGGGTCAGGCGTATCCACCTGCAGGAACGGGCGATGGTCGAGAGCCATTTCCGCGAGGCGGTCGCGGGGACTGCGCGCGACTATCAGGCCGAGTACAGGATCATCCGACCGTCGGACGGGGCCGTGCGCTGGATATCGGCGATCGCCCAGATCGAGCGCGACGAGACGGGGAAGGCGGTGCGCCTGATCGGTGCGCATCTCGACGTCACCGAACGCAAGGAGGCGGAAGCACAGCAACGCCTGCTGATGCAGGAACTGGCCCATCGGGTGAAGAACACGCTCGCGATGATCCAAGCCATCGCCTCGCAGACGCTGCGTGGCGCGACCTCGCTGGAAAGCGCCAACGAGGCCTTCAGCGCCAGGCTGGCGGCGCTGTCGCGCGCGCATGACCTGCTCGTCGCGGGCCAGCGGGCCAATGCGCCGATGGCGGATATCGCCGGCAGCATCGTTGGTATTCAGGGCGACCCGGCACGGTTCAGGATTGATGGGCCGGATGTCGTGCTAGGGCCGAAGTCCGCGCTGGCATTGACCCTGACGCTGCACGAGCTGGCCACCAACGCCGTCAAATACGGCGCGCTCTCGAATCCGTCGGGGATCGTCGCCTTGTCCTGGCGCGTCGATGAGATCGACGGCGCGGCCCAGTTTCGCCTGCGCTGGCAGGAGAGCGGGGGGCCGCCAGTCGTCACACCGACGCGGCGCGGCTTCGGCTCGCGCCTGATCGAGCGGAGCTTTCCCGCCGCGCACGCTCGGGCGGAAAGCGCCTACCTCCCCGGCGGTCTCGTCTTCACGCTGGATGCTCCGCTCGACGCGCTCAAGGACGGAGGCGGCGAGAACGGCGAGCAGGGCTGAGGCACCTGCTCGGCCTCGTCACGAAGCCTGGCCGGCGAGATGGGCGTTCTGCGGGAACAGGAACTTGCGCGCCTCGTCGTCGAAATCCGTCTTGAAGGCGAAGGCGTCCTTGAGCGCGACAGCGCGCTGGGCGGCCGGGCGCGCCGAGATCTCGTCGAGATGGCGTTTGACATGCGGGAACATGTCGACCCATGCGTCCCCGACGGCGAAGCCCAGCCGCGTCGCCCAACCCCAGACCGACATGTCGATCAGCGTGTAGCTGTCGCCGAGCATGTAGCGGTGCTTGCCGAGCTGGGCATCGATGATGCCCCAGTGCCGCTCGGCCTCGCGGGCATAGCGGTTGATCGCATAGGGGATCTTCTCCGGCGCGAAACGGCTGAAATGCACGGCCTGGCCGCAATAGGGCCCGATGCCGGTCGCGACGAACATCAGCCAGGACAGCATCTCGCCGCGCGCCTTAGGCGTGTTCTCCGGCAGGAACTGGCCGGTCTTCTCGGCGAGGTAGAGCAGGATCGCGTTGCTGTCGAAGACCGTGACGTCGCCATCGGTCAGCGCCGGCGTCTTCGCGTTGGGGTTGATCGCCAGGAACTCCGCCTTGAACTGCTCGCCCTTGCGCGTATCGACCGGGACCATCTCGTAGGGCAGGCCGGCTTCTTCCAGGAATAGGGCGATCTTCGCCGGGTTGGGCGAGGGGTGGTAATAGAACTTGATCATCTCGGGCTCCTCGGGCGAAGGCGGGCTGCGAGACGGATCATCCCCGAGAGGGGCCATTCTCGCGGCCGGCATAGGAGACGAGATCGGTCAGGGCCGCAATGGTGACGTCGGCATCGAAGCCGAGTTGCTCGGGCCGCATCCGCAGCGCCTTGAACAGCTGCGCTGGGCCGAGCGGGCTGCCATCCTGGAGTTCCCGGTGCAGGACATCGGGAGGCAGTCGCGCGATCCGCGCCACCTCGAAGCCATGCGCCTTGGCACCCGCGATGTCGAAACCGTTCGAGGAGACGAAGAGGATGTCGTCCCGCCCCAATCCGAGACGCGTCTCGACATGCCGGTATCCGCGCGGATCGGGCTTGTAGACGCCGATCTCGTCGACGCTGATCACGGTTTCGATCAGGCTCTCGATCCCGGCCTGGGCGACGAGCCGCTCGAGCATGGCGGCGCTGCCATTGGAGAAGATCGCAAGCCTCAAATGCCCAAGCTGTTCGAGGGCCCGGCGCGCCTCCGGATAGAGCGCCAGGGCATCGTAGGCTGACGCGATTTCGGCGATGCGTTGCGGCGTGGCGAGGAGGCCGAGCGTCTCCAGCGTGTAGGCGAGCGATTCCCGGGTAACGGTCGAGAAGTCCTCGTAGGCGCCCATGAGGGCGCGCAACCAGCTGTATTCAAGCTGCTTCAGCCGCCAGATCTGGGTGATGACCTCACCGTGCCCAGGGAAGGCGATCTCGGTGACGGCGCCGACGGATTGCACGTCGAACAACGTCCCGTAGGCATCGAAAACCACTGCCTTGATCGCCATACGCGCTCTCCCGACGCAGCCCACGCACCTTCTTAGCACTCGCATTCGCGCTGGGCGGCGTGATACTCGCACAAGAGCTTCCACGAATGTTCACAGGTCGGCCATGCCTCTTCGCCCCGTCATGCTGATGATCCTCGATGGCTGGGGCTGGCGCGAGGAGAGCGAAAACAACGCGGTGCGCCTGGCGAAGACCCCGAATTTCGATCGGCTCTGGGCGAGCTCGCCGCGCGCCTTCCTGAAGACATCTGGCCTCGATGTCGGCCTGCCACCGGGCCAGATGGGTAATTCGGAGGTCGGCCATCTCAATCTCGGCGCCGGCCGAGTGGTGATGCAGGACCTGCCGCGCATCAACCAAGCGATCGAGGACGGCTCGATCGCCAAGGCTCTCTCGGCTTCGGGACTGATCGCGGCGCTCAAGGCCAGCGGCGGCGCCTGCCATCTGCTCGGCCTCGTCTCGCCCGGCGGCGTGCATGCGCATCAGGACCATGCGGTGGCGCTCGCGCACATCCTGGTGGAGCAGGGCGTCCCGGTGCGCGTCCACATCTTCACCGATGGGCGCGATACCGCGCCGCAATCGGCCGCCGGCTTTGTCCGCGATTTCATCGCCGCCCTGCCGCCGCAGGCCGAGATCGCGACGGTTTCGGGCCGCTACTTCGCGATGGATCGCGACAATCGCTGGGAGCGCGTCGAACAGGCCTGGCAGGCGATGGTGCTGGGCGCAGGGCATGTCTTCCCGGACGCGCCGGCGGCGATCGCGAGCGCCTATGCCGAGGGCATCAACGACGAGTTCATTCCGCCAGCGGTGATCGGCGGCTATGCCGGCATGCAGGACGGGGACGGGCTGCTCAGCTTCAACTTCCGCTCCGACCGCATTCGCGAAATCTTGGATGCGGTGCTGTTTGCCGATTTCACCGGCTTCATGCGGCCGCGTCGGCCGCTGCTGGCCAAGGCGGTCAGCATGACCTCCTACAGCGCCGAGCTCGACCAGATCATGCCGGCGCTGTTCGCGCCGCAGACGCTGGCCAATGGGCTCGGCGAGACGGTCGCCAAGGCCGGCCTCGCGCAGGTGCACATGGCCGAGACGGAGAAGTATCCGCACGTCACCTATTTCTTCAACGGCGGCGAGGAGACGCCCTATCCGCGCGAGGACCGGATCATGGTGCCGTCGCCGAAGGTCGCGACCTATGATCTCCAGCCCGAGATGTCGGCGCCGGAACTGACGGAACGGGCGGTCCAGGCGATCGGGTCCGGGCAATACGATCTCGTCGTGCTGAATTTCGCCAATCCCGACATGGTAGGGCATACGGGCGTGCTGAGCGCTGCGATCAAGGCCGTCGAGACCGTCGATGCCGGGCTCGGGCGCATCGCGGATGCGATCGCGCGGGCGGGCGGGGCGATGCTCATCACCGCGGATCATGGCAATTGCGAACTGATGGTCGATCCCGAGACCGGCGCACCTCACACCGCCCACACGACCTTTCCGGTACCGGTGATGGTCGTTGGCAGCCAAGCCGCGGGGCTGGCGGACGGGCGCCTCGCCGATGTCGCGCCGACACTGCTGGCGCTGCTGGGAGTGGCGCAGCCGGCGGAGATGACGGGCCAGTCGCTGCTGCGCTGAGACGCTCCCCCAAGTCTCAAACGAAAGCAGCTCAAACGAAAGCAGCGCGGACCGGGGTCCGCGCTGCCGATAATATAGCGGTCGTTGCGCTCAGTACTTGCGCACGGTCGGCGCGTAGGCGATCGGCTTCTCGACCGGGCCGCAGCAGCTCGGGTCGCTGAAGTTCCAGCGCATGCCGATCCGGATGTCGTGGCTGTCGATGTTCTTGAAGCGGACCGCCGAGCTCGGATTGGCGAGCAGGCCGTTGGCGCCGCGCAGGCCGACGGTCGGACCATCGCCCATGTTCAGGTAGCGATAACCGATGTCGAGCTTCAGGTTCGAGGTGACGTCATAGGACACGCCGGCCATCAGAGCCCAGGCGAAGTCGGTCTTGTCGGCCGAAGCGCCGTAGGCGTAGGAGACGTTGGCGAACGGCGCGCCGACCGCCTGGTTGATGCCGTTGTCGGAGAGCCCGTTCACGGTGTGGTTGGCGAAGCCGATGCCGACGCCGAGATAGGGGGTCAGGCAGTTCCAGGTGCCGAGATCGACATAGGCGTTGACCAGGCCGACGAAGGTCGCGATGTCGGCGCGGTAGATGTTGGTCTGGTTGGTCGCGACGCCGAAGTTGTAGGACAGCTGGTCCTGGCCGTTGAACGAGGCGCCGCGATACTCGCCGGTCAGATCGAAGCGCAGCCAGTTGTTGAACTGGTAGCCGATGCCGACGCCGGCGAAGGCGGCGAAGTTGCGGTCTCCCTTGATGGTGCCGAAGGAGGTGACGCCGGCCGTGTTGATCACCGGGGCGCCGTTCAGCGTCACATCCAGCTCGTCATAGCCCTGCGAACCGACACCGATGTCGCCGCGCAGGTAGAAGCCGCTGCTGATCGTGCCCTTGAGGACGGGCGGCTCCGCGGGGAGCGGCTGCGGGTAGGCGAGGTCAGCGGCAGCGGCGGCGGATGCCCCGAGCGCCAAGGCGCCTGCCAGCGCAAAAGTTTTCAGGCTGCCCATGGCAGTGTCCCTCGAGTTTTTGCGCAGCGCCAAGAACGCGACCCGCGCGAGTTACCGACAGGATGACAATGCCAGTGATTTCTTAAGCGAGAATTAAGCTTAGCAGTTAACCTCAACGAGGCGTGAAGATGTGCCGATGTCTTAACGATAGGTGAATGGTATTGGGCACTGCAGGCGGTGCGGCTCGCCGGAATTCTTGCGGAGCAACGCGGGTGAAGCGGGCAGGCGATTACTCGCCTGCCCGTCGACGTCGAGGAACCGGCTTTTGCGCCGAGCGGTGATCCGACGGAGGAGCCCGGCGCCAGTCGCGCAGGATCGAAGTCGCTCGTTCCCTGGCCTACTGCCTGGAGAGCGTCGTCGTCATGGCGTCGGGCCCGGTGTTGTCGGTGTACCGGAAGGAGACGGTACTGCCTGCGGCCTTTGTCATGACGACCTTGCCCTTGTTCGGGCCCGCCACGTCGAAAGAGACGCGATTGCCGGAAACGCGCCCCCCCGTGATCCCCTGAGGGCGGCCCTGGAAGTAATACGATGTTGCCTGGTTTCCGGAGATCGTGACGCTCAGCGCAGATCCTCTCGGCGTCGACCCTACCCACGTTCCCTCGAGGGCCTGGGCGGCCGCGGGGGCGGCACTGAAGGGCGTCAAAAGCAAAGCGGTGATCAGAAGGTTTCGCATGGTAGCCTCAGCCTGAATCAGAAGAAGTCGCCGACGCGACCGTAGCGTCAGCCACCTTCCCCTGAGCAAACTCTGCGCCAAGCGATGCGTCGCCCCAGATATTCTCGGGCGTGAGTCTTCCGGCCGATAGCCAACGGGCCGCTCGGGCTGCGTCGGAAGCCATGATCGCGCGCCTGTGCCGAGATGGCTTCCGGCATCCGTCGAGCTGCCCCGCGAACGACGGCGCGTGGGCCCCGGCGGCGAGAGCTAGACAGCCGCCGTCGTTACGGCGTCGACGATGTCGTCGACCGCACGCATGACGAGGTCGGCGTCGTCGCCCTCGGCCATGACGCGGATCACGGGCTCGGTCCCGGAGGGGCGGATGACGAGGCGCCCGCTCTCGCCGAGCAGCTGCCGGGCGGCCTCGATCGCGCTCACGACCGGCTTTTCGGACAGGGGCTGGCCCTGCTTGTAGCGGACGTTTTTCAGGATCTGAGGCAGCGGCTCGAAGGCGTGGCAGACCTCGGAGACCGGCCTGTCCTGCCGCTTCACGGCCGCCATCAGTTGCAGTGCCGCGACGAGGCCGTCGCCGGTCGTGCCGAAATCGGAGAGGATGATGTGGCCGGACTGCTCGCCGCCGAGATTAAAGCCGTGGTTGCGCATGTGCTCGAGCACATAACGGTCTCCGACGGCGGTCCGGGCGAGGCTGAGGCCCAGGCCGGCAAGATAGCGCTCAAGGCCGAGATTGGACATCACGGTCGCGACCAGGCCGGGCTGCGACAGGCGGCCATCCTCGAGCCAGTCGCGCGCGATCACGGCCATGAGTTGGTCGCCATCGACGACATGGCCGAGCTCGTCGACGATCAGCACGCGGTCGGCATCGCCATCAAGCGCAATGCCGATGTCGGCGCGCAATTCGCGCACCTTGGCGATCAGCGCATCGGGAGCGGTCGAGCCGACGTCCTTGTTGATGTTGAAGCCGTCCGGCTCGACGCCGATCGCAATGACCTCCGCTCCGAGTTCCCAAAGGGCCTCGGGCGCGACCTTGTAGCCGGCGCCGTTGGCGCAATCGATGACGATGCGCAGGCCTTCCAGGCTCATGTTGCGCGGCAGGGTGCGCTTGGCGAACTCGATATAGCGCGATTGGGCACTGTCGATGCGCTTGGCGCGGCCGAGGGCGGGGGAGGCGGAGAGGCGGGGGCCGAGGTCGGAATCGATCAGCTTGGCGATTTCGCTCTCGACCTCGTCGCTGAGCTTGTAGCCATCGGGGCCGAACAGCTTGATGCCGTTGTCCTCATAGGGGTTGTGCGAGGCGGAGATCATCACGCCGAGATCGGCCCGCATCGAGCGGGTCAGCATGGCGACGGCGGGCGTCGGCATCGGGCCGAGCAGCATCACATCCATGCCGACGGACGTGAAGCCCGCGACCATCGCGTACTCGATCATGTAGCCGGAGAGGCGCGTATCCTTGCCGATCACGACGCGGTGCCGATAATCGCCGCGGTGAAAGGCCAGGCCCGTCGCCTGGCCGACCTTGAGCGCGAGGTCCGGGGTGATCACGCCATTGGCGCGTCCGCGGATGCCGTCGGTTCCGAAGTATTTGCGTGTCATCTTTGCGTTTGCCCAGCTCGGGCGGCGAGCCCGTTCAGGCGCGTTCTATAGCGGGAATTGGTTTCCGCCTTCTCACATTTTGTGACGGATCCTATCCGGCCGCTCCGCGGCGGCCGGACGGAACCCGCAGAGTTGCACGGATGCGGCTCAGCCGAAGGCGAGCTGGACCTTCATCGAGCGCGACTTGTCGGCCGCAAGGTCGAAGGCCTCGACCGCCCGCTCGACGGGAATCGTCGCCGTCAGCAGGGGCGAGAGGTCGATGGTCTTGGAGCCGATCATCGCCACCGCCCAGTCGAACTCCTCGTGGAAGCGGAAGGAGCCGCGCAGGTCGAACTCCTTGGCGACGACGACGTTCATCGGCAGCGTGAAGTTCCCGCCGACGCCGATCTGGACGACGGTGCCGCCGGAGCGCAGGACATCGAAGGCGCCGGTCAGGGCATGCTGGTTGCCCGAGGCCTCGAACATCACGTCGAAGGCGCCCTTATCGGCGCCGTACTCGGTCTTGAGACGGTCCGGCTCCGCCATGACGTTGATGGCGCGGCTCGCGCCCATCTGGAGGGCCGTCGGCAAGGGGCCGTCGACCACGTCGGTTGCGACGATCTCTGCCGCGCCGGCTGCCTTGGCGGCGACGATGGCGAGGATGCCGATCGGCCCCGAGCCGGTGACCAGGACGCGCTTGCCGAGCAGCGGGCCGGCGCGCTTGGCGGCGTGGAGGCAGACCGCCAGCGGCTCGGCGAAGGCGGCTTCGGCGGCGGTGACATGGTCGGCCACCTTCACCGCCTGACGCTCCTCGATCACGAGCATCTCGCGGAAGCCGCCCTGGACATGGGGGAAGCGCATCGCGCTGCCATAGAACAGCATGTCGGTGCAGTGCTGCTGCAGGCCCATCTGGCAATAGCGGCAATGGCCGCAGGCGCGGCTCGGATTGACGGCGACGCGATCCCCGACCTTCACGCGGGTGACCTCGGAACCGACCTTCTCGACGCGGCCGGCGATCTCGTGGCCGAGGATCAGCGGCTCACGGACGCGGATCGTGCCGAAGCCGCCATGCAGGTAATAGTGCAGGTCGGAGCCGCAGATGCCGCCGGCCTCGATCTTGACGCGGACCTGCTGGGGACCGGGCTCGCCGATGGCGACCTCGTCGACGCGAAGGTCCTTCTCGGCATGGATGACGACAGCGCGCATGGCGGCTTCTCCCTTGATCGTCGGTGCGCCCCTCAGCATGGCTGCGAAGCGTTCCACCGTCGTGATCGGTGTTGTCTAATCGTTTGAAAGCTGCTTACCCAGTTTCAATGGGCCGGCGCAAACCTAAAGATGCCGGTCGTATCAATCGTCGCGAGGATCGGCCATGTCTCTGTCGCTGTTCAATCTCGAGGGCAAGATCGCCCTGGTCACCGGCTCGGGGCAGGGCATCGGCCTCGCATTGGCCGAGGGGCTCTCGGAGGCCGGCGCGCATGTCGTGCTGAATGGCCGCGACAAGGCCAAGCTGGAGCGTGCGGCGCAGGTGATTTCGGCGGCCGGCCGCAAGGTCTCGATCGCTCCCTTCGACGTGACGGACCATGCCGCCGTCGAAGCCGGGGTCGCGATGGTCGAGGCCGAGATCGGTCCGATCGACATCCTCATCAATAATGCCGGCATGCAGAAGCGTGCGCCGATCACCGAATTTCCGGTCGAGGGCTGGCATGAGGTGATGGCGACCAATCTGCATTCGGTGTTCTACGCCACTCAGGCGGTGACCAAGCGGATGGTACCGCGCAAGCGCGGCAAGATCATCAATATCGGCTCGGTGATGAGCGAGCTCGGCCGCGCCACGATCATCCCCTACACGGCTTCCAAGGGCGCGGTGAAGATGATGACGCGCGGTCTGGCGGCCGAACTCGGCAAGCACAACATCCAGGCCAACGCGATCGGCCCGGGCTATTTCACCACTGAGATCAACAAGGCGCTGATCGCCGACGAAGCCTTCACCGCCTGGGTCTGCAGCCGCACGCCGGCCGGGCGCTGGGGCGAGACCAAGGAGCTGATCGGTGCCGCGATCTTCCTGTCCTCGGCCGCGTCGGACTATGTCAACGGCCACCTGCTGATGGTCGATGGCGGGCTGACCGCGGTGGTCTGACGCCTAGCGTTTCGTGCAGATCGGCGTCATCCCGTAGCTGCGCGGCTTCGCCGCTTGCCCGGGATGACGCACAGCTCCGCGTGAAGCCGTTAAAGTTCAGGCAGCCGAGCGGTTCTCACGCGCCTTCGCCGCGCGCCGCTCGAATTCCGCCCGGAGCGCTTCCAGCTTCTCTTCGTCCAGTTCCTCGAGATCCATCAGCTCCTCGCGCGCGCCCTCCACCTTTGAGAGGAGCTCGTCGAGCTTGATCTGCATCGCCGCGGTGTCGCGGTTCTGGCTGTTCTGGATGATGAACACCATGAGGAAGGTGACGATGGTGGTCGAGGTGTTGATCACCAATTGCCAGGTGTCGTTGAAGCCGAAGAGCGGGCCCGAGAGACCCCAGACGACGATCACGGCGAGCGCGATGAAGAAGGTCTGCGGCTTGCCGGCCCAATGGGCGGTCGCCTGGGACATTCTCGTGAAGAGGGAGCGATCGGCCTGCGGCAGTGGGTGCTTCGCCATGGCATCGATCCTCCGCGAGCGCTGCGGCTGATCAACGCCGGGGTGCGGCGGGCGTTCCCGCGGCTGGCCTCAGCCCGTCAGTCGCTGGGCATGCCAGGCGATGTGCTGGGCCATGAAGGTCGAGATGAAGTTGTAGGAGTGGTCGTAGCCGTCGCGCATATGCAGCTCGAGCGGGATGCCGGCCGTGGCGCAGGCGATCTCGAGCAGCTGTGGTCGCAAGCCTTCGTCGAGGAAGCCGTCGGCGGTGCCCTGATCGACGAGCAGATCGCGGACGCGATGGCCGTCGGCGATCAGCAGGGTCGAGTCATAGGCGCGCCAGGCGCGCTCGTCGGTGCCGAGGTATTTCTCGAAGGCGGGGCGCGACCAGCCGGCCGTCGAGGGCTGCGCGATCGGCGCGAATGCGGAGACGGAGGTGTAGCGCTGCGGATTCTTCAGCGCGAGCGTGATCGCGCCATGGCCGCCCATGGAATGGCCGAAGATGCCCTGGCGGCCCATGTCGACCGGGAAATGCCGGGAAACGAGGTCCGGCAGTTCGTCGCGGATATAGCTCTCCATGCGGTAGTTCTTCGCATAGGGCTCCTGCGTCGCGTCGAGATAGAAGCCGGCGCCCATGCCGAACTGCCAGTTGTCGGGTTCGTCGGGAATGCCTGCGCCGCGCGGCGAAGTGTCCGGGCAGATGATGGCGATGCCGTTGGCGGCGGCGGCGGCGCGATACTCGCCCTTGTCCATGGCGTTCTGGTGCGTGCAGGTCAGGCCCGAGAGATACCAGAGCAGCGGAACCGGCCCGTCCTCGATCTGGTGCGGCAGGTAGATCGCGAAGGTCATCGGGCAGGCGCAGGCCGCGCTGTCATGGCGATAGACGCGCTGCGATCCGCCGAATGCCTTCGAGGAGGAGAGGAGTTCCATGCAGGGTTCCTTCGTTTCGCTGGTCTGCGCGACTTCCGGACAACGCGTGTCGGCCGATAATGTCATGCTCGGGTGGCCCCAAGAATCCACGTCTTGAACACCGGTTTCGCCCAGCGAAGACGTGGATGGTCGCCACAAGGGCGACCATGACGTGTCACTGCCCGCGGAATAAGGCAGCGAAGCGGCGTGGTCAGTAGACCACGACGCTGCGGATCGACTTGCCCTCATGCATGAGGTCGAAGCCGGTGTTGATCTCGTCGAGCGAGAGCTTGTGGGTGATCAGGTCGTCGATGTTGATCTTGCCCTCCATGTACCAGTCGACGATCTTCGGCACGTCGGTGCGGCCGCGGGCGCCGCCGAAGGCGGTGCCCTTCCAGACGCGGCCGGTGACCAGCTGGAACGGACGGGTGGCGATCTCCTTGCCGGCCTCGGCGACGCCGATGATGATCGACTCGCCCCAGCCGCGATGGCAGCATTCGAGGGCCTGGCGCATCACGTCGGTATTGCCGGTCGCGTCGAAGGAGAAGTCGGCGCCGCCGCCGGTGAGATCGACGATCGCCTGCACGACCTTGTCGTTGCCAATCTCCTTCGGGTTGACGAAGTGGGTCATCCCGAACTTCTCGGCCATCGCGCGCTTCGACGGATTGATGTCGACGCCGATGATCTTGTCGGCGCCGACCATGCGGGCGCCCTGGATGACGTTGAGGCCGATGCCGCCGAGCCCGAAGACGACGACATTGGCGCCCGGCCAGACCTTGGCCGTGTAGATGACCGCGCCGATGCCGGTGGTGACGCCGCAGCCGATGTAGCAGATCTTGTCGAAAGGCGCGTCCTCGCGGACCTTGGCGAGGGCGATCTCGGGCAGGACGGTGAAGTTCGCGAAGGTCGAGCAGCCCATGTAGTGGAAGACCTCTCCGCCGTCGCAGGAGAAGCGCGAGGTGCCGTCCGGCATCAGGCCCTGGCCCTGGGTGGCGCGGATCGAGGTGCAAAGGTTCGTCCGCCGCGACAGGCAGGACTTACAGTTGCGGCATTCCGGGGTGTAGAGCGGGATGACATGGTCGCCAGGCTTCAGCGTGGTGACGCCGGCGCCGACCTCGCGGACGATGCCCGCGCCCTCATGGCCGAGGATCGCCGGGAACTTGCCTTCGGAGTCTAGGCCCGACAGCGTGTAGGCGTCGGTGTGGCAGATGCCGGTTGCCATGACCTCGACGAGGACCTCGCCAGGCTTCGGGCCGCCGATCTCGATGGTCTCGATGGTGAGGGGCTTGCCGGCTTCCCAGGCGACGGCTGCACGGGTCTTCATCGGGAATATCCTTCTTCTCGAGCGTTCACTTCAGATAGGGACGGATGACGCGCATGATCTCGGCGATGGAGTCCGGGCTTTCGTCGCTGCCTTCGGCTGGACGGCCCGGTGCCTGCATCGTTTCACGCAGATGCATTTCGAGCACTTCCGCCATCAGCCCGGTCGCGGCGCCGCGCAGGGCGGCGAGCTGCTGCAACAGCGCGCCGCAATCCTCGCCGCGTTCGACGGCAAGGATCAGCGCGTCGGCCTGGCCTCTGATCCGGCGCAGGCGGGTGATGGCACGCCGCTTGTCATCAGGGCTGTGGGGCATACGGCAACCATACTGGGGTGGAGTATCTCAAACGGCTCGCTGATAAGATACTGCCCGGGAGTATGTCAACGTGATGGCGGCCCGTGCAAAGCAAGAAGGGCGCCCGCGTCGCCGCGGGCGCCCCTAGAGCAGATTGACAGGGTGGGGCGTCAGAAGCTGTAGGCGGCCTTCACCTTGACGAGGTGCTGGCTGAAATTGGTCAGATCGAGATTGCCCGGCTCGTTCTTCGCCTTGCCCGCGACCTGGACGTTGTAGGCGGCGGAGATCGCGAACTGCTTCGTCGCCTGCCAGAACACGCCGGGACCGGCGAAGGTGGCGTAGCCGGCCTCCTTGCTGAAGCCGAGCGTGTCGTAGGCGCGCTGGTGACGGACCTCACCGCTGAGATAGACGCCGTCCAGCACCTGCCAGGCGAGCGAACCGCCGACCGTGAAGGTCGAGGAACGGGCGTAAGGATCAGGCCCTGTCCAGGTCATGTCCTGCGAGACATTGAGCGCGGCGTAGAGCTTCCCGGGAATGAGCGTCCTGTCGGCGAACAGGCGCAGGCCCGTATTGTATGTGGTGAAGCGTCCGGCGCCATCGGGGTCGTTGCGGTTGAAACTCGGGTCGATCACTGCGGTCAGGCCGATGCCGTGCCTGTCGCGGCCGAGGAGCTTGTACTTGGTCTCGATGCCGGCGCCGAAGCTGTTCGCATCGGCACTGATGCCGGCGAAGGACGAGCGCGAAAGGCCGCCGAGCAGATAGGGGCCGACCTCGAGGCAGGGCGCGAGGCCATAGGAGCCCTGGAGCTGCAGGCCATGGCCGCTGGCGGAGCCCAGTCGGGTGCCATAGGCGCCGCCATAGGTCAGGCTGGGGCCGAAGGAGCCGGGGTCGGCGACATCGGAGCCTGTGGTGAAGCCGAAGGCATCGGTCGGGATGCCTTCGCTCTCCGAACAGGCGGAGGCGACCGGCGTCGCGGGCGGTGGCGGTGGCTTGCGGGCCGTCAGGTCTGCGGCGAGCGAGGCGGTCCCCACGCTGGAGAGGAGGACTGCGACGGCAAAGTGCTTCAGCGACATCAGTGGCATCCGGTTGACGTCCAAGGGATCTAATGCAAATGCAAACGAGTCGCAATAGTGACGTCGAGTGCGCCTGAGGACGACCCGCGACGCTGATCGCTATCCGGCGATCCGCGAGATGACAGCGGCGAACATCGTCCTGGATTCGATGACCCAGCCTGTTGCTTCGATCGGCCTTCCCCGAGACCACATTCCGCTGGCCGTGCAGATGCCCTAGCCCGGCGGCGTCAGGCCTCGAATTCGCGCGAGTGCGAGGGGGGCGATGTCCTCGAGTTCGCGCAACGGCTTCCAGGCCGCGGCATGGACCTCTTCCTCCTGCGCCACCAGCGGCAGGTCAGGCGGTGCAATGAAAAGATACTGCAGGTCGTGGTGAATATGGGCGGGCTCGTTGCGCGAGGGCTTGCCGGGCACGTCATGGCTGTCGATGAAGAAAGGCAGGTCGCCGCCGCCGTGCCAGGGGTGCAGCGCCATGCCCCGCACGCCGGTTTCCTCGAGTGCCTCGCGAGCCGCGGAGGCTGCGAAAGTCGCCGCATCCTCCCAATGGCCGCCAGGCTGGAGCCAGCGGCCGATCACGACATGGTCGATCAGCAGGATGCTGGCATGGTCGGGCGAGAGCACATAGGCGCTCGTCGTGACGTGGCCGGGAAAGGTGTCGCGCCGGTCGAGCGCGTCGCCCTGGCTGATCTGCCAGCGCAGCAGCGCGAGGTGCTCGCGCGGGCCGGCGACATCCGCCCTGTAGCGCGAGACGGCCTCGCTCAGGCGGCCGAGGAAAGCGGTGCTCTTGGGGGCGTCCGGGGCGATGCTCATGAACCGGCGATAGACGATTCGGCTTCACTGTGCAGCCACCGCATCGGCTCTGGACTTTGGTCCGACTGACCAACTGCGCAATTCTGGTAAGCTTCCGTAGCTGTTTTCCCGTGATTTGCTTGCGTCGCGCCGAGAGTTGTGGCTTTGAGCGTGCGCTCTCCAACAAGGCTTCGGATTTCGGTGCAGGATCAACTCGTCTGTCCCTATTGCGATGCCGTGCTCAATGGCAGCGCATTGTCGTGCCGCTGCTGCGGCCGCGACCTGACGCCTGTGCTGCCGCTGCTGCGCCGTCTGAACGCCGCCGAAGCCCGTCTCGCCAGTCTCGACGCGCTGGAGGTACGCCTCGTCAGCCTCGAGCAGGCAAGCGAGAGGCGTCGTTTCAAGGCCGAGGCCGTCGAAGCTACCGAGGCCAGCGCGGCGGCGGAAGCGGAGACAGCGGTCGAACCCCCCGGCACCTTCCAGGCGGCGTTCTCCCGCCGACGTTTCTGGGTGCTTCCGATCGGCTTTGCCGTGCTGCTGGCGGCCTACTGGACGGTGGTGCTGGGGCTCGACCTGTCGCTGTCCGTGCTGCGTTTCGCCTCGATGGCAATCCCATTCGCCACGGGGCTGGCCTATTTCGGCGTTCGTCCGCGCCTGTCATGGCTCGATGCGAGCATCGCCGTAGTGTTCGCGCTTTTTTCCGTTGGGGCAATGAACGCATTGCTTGGTTGGATCGACAACATTCCGTTGCTGCCACAGGGAGTCGCCGCCTGGCGCGAAACGTCGTTCTACGCGCTGAGCATTGGCGCTTCCATGTTCGCCGGCATGTTGCTGCGGGTGACGCAGGCCGCCTTGAGCGCGAAGGGGCTCGCCTCGGTGCCGGCACTCCGGTCGGCGCTGCTCTCGATGAACGGCAAGATGCCCATGGACACGCTCAAGGCAATTGAGATGACCATCCTCATGGCCAGCACCGCATTGACCATCATGACCGGCCTGATCGCCGGCCTTCTGGGAGTGAAGTGAAACGATGACCAACACGACGTTGATCCGGCTCATCCTGCCTGCCATCCTGGTTTCCACGCTGGTGCTGGGCGCAGCACAGGCATCAGAACCGGTCCAGCTCATCACCCGCGAGGAAGCCGGCTTGCCGGCGCCGGACGCGACCGGCGGCGCCGTCCGCAACCTGACGCGCGGCCCCGGCGTCGATACGCAGGGCACGCTGGGCTCGGTGGTAGCGGGCAAGCCGCTTCGCCTTGCGGTCAAGTTTCTGCCGAGCAATGGCGTGCCGGTCGATCCCGAGAGCGTGCGCGTGATCTATCGCCGCCAGCCGGCGCTCGACGTCACCACGCGCGTCAAGGCCTTCATCACGGAGAAGGGCATCGAGGCGCCGGCCGTGCTGGTGCCTCCCGGCAAGCACGTCATCGAGATCCAGGCCGTCGACAAGGAAGGGCGCACCGGACGCGGCCAGATGACGCTCAACGTCACGCCGGCGCCATAAGGCGTCGGCGCCTCTCCCGGAGGCTTATCCGATGAGCCCGACCATGCCGACGACCACCGGGCCCATGAGCGGCAGCAGCACGTTCGAAATGGCGTAGGTGACGGTGTAGCCGATCACGGGTGTGGAGTTGCCGGCGAGCGAAACGAGCGCGCTGATCGTAGGCGTGCTGCAGTGCTGGCCTGCGATCGCACCGAGAAGGATCGGCGCCTCGATCTTGAGCAGGCGATGGCCGATGTAGAGCGAGGCCAGGGCCGGGACCGCCGAGACCAGAACCGACAGCACCGGCAGGACAAGGCCGTATTGCTTGAGCAGCGCGAAGGCATCGGGACCGACCGAGAGCCCGACCGCGGCGATGAAGGTCGCGAGGCCGAAATCCTTCATGAACGCGGCGGCGTCGGTCGGGATCGCGCCATATTGCGGTCGGTGCATGTGCAGCCAGCCGAAGAACAGGCCCGAGACCAGCGCGCCGCCGCCGGTGCCGAGAGTCAGGTTGAGGGCGCCGATCTGCAGGCTGAGCTCGCCGAGCAGGAGGCCGGCGACGATGCCGAGCCCCAGCATGACGAAATCCGTCGCCGCACTCGCCGGGAGCAGATGGCCGAGTTCGGGCGCAGCGCGGATAATCGCATCTTCGGAGCCATAGAGCGTCAGGATATCGCCCTGCGCCAGCACCGTGCCGGGCAAGGCGGGGATGCTCTGGCCGAGCCGGTGAATGCGCGAGATAAACACGCCGCGCCGTTGCTCCGAGCTGGCGAGCCGGCGCAGGTCGCGGATCCGGAGTCCGGCGACCTGGCGGCGCACCAATACGATCTGGCGCTCGACCAGCGGGACGTTGTCGCCGGCCGGCATCGGCACCTCGGCGCCGAGTCGCTCGCTGATCGCGATGACGGAACGCCGCCGGCCGATCACCAGAACGATGTCGTCGGCCTCCAGCACGGTCTCGGTGGTCGCCTTGCTGAAGCCGCCGGCGCGCCCGACCTGTTCGATCGTGACCACGCCGTTGACGCTGTTCTCGAAGGCGCCGACGCTGCTCCCGGCGATCGGGCCGGCACGGAAGCTGCGCGAGACGATCTCGGGCACGCCATTGCCGTTGCCCGCCTCGTCCTCGGCGCCGAGTTCGCGGGCCAGGGCCGCCGAGGCTTCGCGCACATTGATGCCGAGCAGAAGCGGAGCGATCTGCGTGGTGAAGACCACGATCGCGACGAGGCCGAACAGATAGGTGACGCTGTAGGCGGTCGCCATATTGGACTGCAGCCGATCGATCTCGGCCTTCGGCAGGGCGAGCCGGGCGATCGCGTCAGAGGCCGTGCCGAGAACCGCCGATTCCGTCGCTGAGCCGGCAAACAGGCCGGAGGCCGTGCCGTGGTCGAGGCCGAAGATCACGATCGCTGCGGCGAGCAGCAGCAGCACCGTGCCAACTTCGACGAAAGACAGGATGCCGTAGCGCCAGCCGCCCCGGATGTTGTTGAAGAACTGCGGTCCGGCCGTGAAACCGAGCGCGAAGATGAAGAGCGCAAAGGCCACGTTCTTCAGATCGGGACTGATGGTCACACCGAGCTGCCCCAGCGCCAGCGCGACGAACAAGGTGCCACAGACGCCACCGATCTGGATCGAGGCGATCCGGAGCTTTCCGATCAGATATCCGAGGGCGAGGGAGAGGAAGAGCGCGACAACCGGTTGTTCGATGAATGACACGGTGGCATCCAGTCCGGCAGCAGTCAGATGCACTAACTATCGGGCGCATCGGCGAGGCGCGCAAGGCTGCTGCACTGCAGTCACGCGATGCGTGCCCGGCAAAGAAAAAGGCGCCACCTTGCAGTGGCGCCCTTGCATCTTCAGAGGCCGATCCTTCAGCCGAGCTTGCCGTAGGCCGGCACGGTAAGGAAATCCTCGAATTCCGGCGCGAGCGACAGCTTCGAGAACAGGTCGATCGCTTCCGGGAAGCGGCCCTTGTCGTAGTTCTCGGCACCGAGTTCGCCCCGCACCCGCTCCATCTCCTCGCCGAGGCAGCGCTTGAACAGTTCGGGGGTGACCTTGGTCTTGCCGTCGACCTCGACACCGTAGCTGACGAACTGCCAGATCTGGGCGCGGCTGATCTCGGCGGTCGCGGCGTCCTCCATCATGTTGTAGATCGGGACCGCGCCGCGGCCGCGCAGCCAGGCTTCGAGATACTGCACGCCGACGCGGATGTTCTCGCGGAAGCCCTCCTCGGTGCGCGTGCCCTGATGGACCTCCAGAAGGTCCTTCGTGCCGACCTTTACATCCTCGCGCTTCTTGTCGAGCTGGTTCGGCTGCGGCATGAGCCGGTCGAAGACCTCCATGGCGACCGGGACGAGGTCGGGATGGGCGACCCAGGTGCCGTCATGCCCGTCGCCGGCCTCACGCTCCTTGTCGGCCTTGACCTTGGCGAAGGCGGCGGCGTTGGCCTCCGGGTTGTTCTTGACCGGGATCTGCGCCGCCATGCCGCCCATCGCGAAGGCGCCGCGCTTGTGGCAAGTCTGGATCAGCAGCAGCGAGTAGGCGCGCAGGAAGGCCTTCGACATCACGACCTGCGAGCGGTCCGGCAGGACATAGGCCTTGTTGCGGGCGAGCTTCTTGATGAAGGAGAAGATGTAGTCCCAGCGGCCGCAGTTGAGGCCGGCCATGTGCTCGCGCAGCTCGTAGAGGATCTCGTCCATCTCGAAGGCGGCCGGCAGGGTCTCGATCAGGACGGTGGCTTTGATCGTGCCGAGCTTCAGGCCGAGCGCCGTCTGGGCGGCGACGAAGACGTCGTTCCAGAGGCGCGCCTCAAGATGGCTCTCGAGCTTCGGCAGGTAGAAGTAGGGGCCCGAGCCCGCCGCCAGCGCGGCCTTGGCGTTGTGGAAGAGATAGAGGCCGAAATCGACGAGCGCGCCGGATGCGATCTCGCCGTCGATCTCGATGTGGCGCTCGGGCAGGTGCCAGCCGCGTGGGCGCACGATCAGGACGGCTGGCTTGGCGCCGACCTTGTAGGCCTTGCCGGAGTTGGGATCGGTGAAGTCGATCCGGTTGGCCCAGCGATCCTTTAGGTTGATCTGGCCCTCGACCATATTGGCCCACACCGGCGAGGAGGCGTCCTCGAAATCGGCCATGAAGACCTTCGCGCCCGAGTTCAGCGCGTTGACGATCATCTTGCGATCAACCGGGCCGGTGATCTCGACGCGGCGGTCGAGAAGGTCGGCAGGGATCGGCGCCACCTTCCAGTCGCCTTCGCGGATATGGCGGGTCTCGGCGAGGAAATCGGGCGTTTCTCCGGCATCGAAGCGCTTCTGGCGCTCGCTGCGCAGCGAGAGCAGGCGCTTGCGCGTCTCGTTGAAGCGGCGCTGCAGCTCGGCGACGAAGGCGAGGGCGTCATGGCTCAGCACCTCGTCATAGCGATCGGCGATGGCGCCCTTGACGACGACGCCCTTCGGCAAGGTGAGGGAAGGCTGCGACATGACCGGTTCCTTTGCGACGCGATGTTGTTGGCAGGGGTGCCGCGGTTATGAGGCGAAAATTGGCTTCTCGAAATCCGGAAAAGAGCGAGATCACCTTTTCCAAAATCGAAAAGGTGATCTCGGTTGGCCGAGAGTGTGCAGCCGTCCTCGGCGCAAATTCGAACTAAAATCGTGGAAAAATCCGACAAATCGACGGATTGCAGACAATTCGACCGATTCAATTCAGCCCCACGCAAGCCCTGCAGGCGCGTCCTTGATGGTGGAAGACCATAGGGGGGAATAGGCAATGGGTCTGAAAGGCTTGCTGCTGAAGCGTCTGCGTGCGCTGCGTTCCGACGAACGCGGCAACGTTCTGATCACGTTCGGTTTCGCTATGGTCCCCGTTATCGGGCTGACCGGCGCATCGATCGACTACTCTCGAGCGGCCACGGCCCGCCAGGTGCTCAACGCGGCGCTCGACTCGGCGGCGCTGATGGCGGCGCGCGACGCGGCCAAGCTGTCGGACACGGAGGTTCGCAGCCGGATCACCAAATGGATCACGGCGAACCTGCATGGCGACAGCGCGAAAGGTTTCACCAGCGCCAACACGGTGATCGACCGCACGGCGCGCACGATCGCCATCGAGGCACAGCTCGACATCGATACCAGCCTAACACGGCTGATCGGCCAGGCGTCGATGACGATCAAGAGCAAGTCCCAGTCGACCTGGGGGACGAACACGATCGAGCTCGCACTGGCGCTCGACAATACCGGCTCCATGGACTCCTCGGGCAAGATGACCGCGCTGAAGACGGCGGCGACCAACCTGATCGACATCATGAAGGATGCGACGACGGAGACCGACCAGATCAAGGTTTCGGTCGTGCCCTTCGCGACGCAGGTCAAGATCTCGACCGGCTTCAAGGACGAGGCCTGGCTGCGCTTCGACCAGACCAAGACGACCTGCACGACGAGCAAGGGCAAGCAGACCTGCACCACGACGCCGATCACCAAGTCGACCTGGACGGGCTGCGTCAGCGACCGCGACCAGCCCAACGACGTGAAGGACAATGAGAGCATCCTCGCCTATTCGACGCTGTATCCGGCCGATTTCTGCGCCCAGTCGACGCTGGCGCCGATCCAGCCGCTGACCGCGGATTGGGCCGTGCTGAAGGCCTCCATCAACGGCATGACGCCGGTTGGCAACACCAACGTCACCATCGGCGCGATCTGGGGCATGGCGACCCTGACTCCGGGGGTTCCCTTCACGCAGGCGCGCCCCTACGCGACGCCGCGCCTGAACAAGTACATGATCCTGCTGACCGACGGCGAAAACACGCAGAACCGCTTCACCAGCGACGGCGCTGCGATCGATGCCCGCACGAAGCTCGCCTGCCAGACGGCCAAGGACGCCGGCATCAAGGTCTACACCGTGCGTGTGATCAATGGTGACCGAACGCTGCTGCAGAACTGCGCCAGCGATCCGAGCATGTATTACGAAGTCACAAGCGCCGCGCAGCTGACGCCGGTGTTCCAGCAGATCGCACGTGAGATCAGCCAGGTGCGCTTGACGCTCTGACGCCTCGCATCGGCAATGCCTTCGCCGTGCTCAGCCCGGGCTGAGCGCGGCGAAGCGCGCTAGGAAACGGTCCTGCGCAGCCTGCGTATCCAGCGGCACGAGCAGGGCCGTGACGGTGCGCGGCAGCGCCTGCGGCCGGCCGAAATAGCGCAAGGCCTCGTCGCGGGCGAAACCGGCAAGCTCCGTCGCCTCCAGGAAGGCGGCGATCGTGTCGGCCTCCTTGGTCTTGCGCTTGAGCAGCGCCGGCGGCGCGGCTGGAAGGCCGAAACGCAGATGGATCGCGCCGAGCAGCCGCATCTCCACAGCCTTGTAGGCGTCGCCCATCACCACCTTGAAGGGCGAGATCATGTCGCCGATCACGTACTCCGGTGCATCATGCAGCAAAGCCATCAGCCGCCAGGAATCGGACCAGTCCGGGTTGAGGTGATCGGCAATGGCCTCGACCAGCAGGCTGTGTTGGGCGACCGAGAAGGAATGCGGCCCTTGCGTCTGGCCGTTCCAGCGCGCGACGCGGGCGAGGCCATGGGCGATGTCCTCGATCTCGACATCGAGCGGGGAGGGGTCGAGCAGGTCGAGCCGGCGGCCGGACAGCATGCGTTGCCAGGCGCGAGGCGGGGCGGGAGTGCGGGCCATCCTCAGGCGGCCGGCCGCACGTCGCGCGCCAGCGCGGCGCATTCCTCATAGCGGAAGCAGCCGGTGAGATGGTCGTTGACCAGGCCGCAGGCCTCCATGAAGGCATAGACGATCGTCGGGCCGCAGAAGGTGAAGCCGGCCTTCTTCAGCTCCTTCGACATCGCCTCCGACACATTGGTTTGGGTCGGCACCTCGCCCTGCGAGCGGAAGCTGTTCTGCAGCACGCGGCCGTCGAGATGCTTCCAGACGAAATTGGCGAAGGGCTCGCGCTCGCTGACGGCGAGATAGGCACGCGCGCTCTTGATCGTGCCCTCGATCTTGCCGCGGTGGCGGATGATGCCGGGGTCGGCGAGCAGCCTCTGAACGTCGGCCTCGGTGAAGCGGGCGACCGCCTCTGGCTCGAAGCCGGCGAAACCGGCGCGGAAGGCGTCGCGCTTCCGCAGGATGGTGATCCAGGACAGGCCAGCCTGGAAGCCGTCGAGGATCAGCTTCTCCCAGAGTGCGCGGGAATCATATTCCGGCACGCCCCACTCTGTGTCGTGATAGGCGAGGTAGAGCGGGTCGGTGCCCGGCCAGCGGCAGCGGAATTTGCCGTCCGGTCCCTCGATGGCGACGCGATCGTCGCTCGCTCGGACTGCATCGTTCATGCGGCGGCTCCGAAGCCGGCCTCGCCGGGGAAGGGGAAGCGGATGAAGTCGGGCTTCGCCAGCGTGAAGGCGAGGCCGCCGCCGAGCAACGGTTCGCCCGCGGCAAGCGCATCCGCGACGCGGTCGAGCCGCAGCAGGGCCAAAGCGCGACCATTGGCGGCCGAGCCGACCTTGCCCAGCGGCTTGCCGCCGGCAACCGCCTCGGCGCCGGTCTCCGCCGCAATGCCCTCGCTGAAGACGACCGGCACGACGCGGGTGCGCGCCGTTCCGCGATGCTGCATGCGGGAGACGACCTCCTGGCCGATATAGCAGCCCTTCCTGAAGGAGACGCCGCCGAGCTGGTCCAGCAGCGCCTCATGCGGGAAGGCGTCGCCATAGGAGAAGTCGCGGCCGCCATCGGGCACGCCCAATCCGATGCGCCGGGCATGCCAGTCCTCGGCCGGCACAGTCGCGATCTCGGCTGCGCCGTCGCGGTCGGTCATGGCGCGTTGGCCCAGGCCCGGCAGGCGCGGATCTGTGTAGACCAGCCCGGCATCCTCGGGCAGGGCCGAGCCGTCGCTCGAGGCGATCACCGCCGTCGCTTCGGTCAGGTCGTCGAGCGCGACCTTGCTGCGCAGCTTGTAGAGTTTCAGGCGTTTCATCAGATCGGCCGTCTGGAGCAGGGGCGCGTCGAGGAGGAAGCCGCCTCCCTCGCCCTCGGGGATCGCGACGATCAGGAAATCGCTGATGATCTTGCCTTGCGGTGTCAGGAGCGCGCCGTAGCCGGCCTGATCCGGCGCCACAGGGTCCATGTCGTTGGTGACGAGGTTCTGCAGGAAGTCGCGTGCATCCTCGCCGCTGACGCGGATGACGCCGCGATCGACCAGATGGGTGGCCGGCATTTGTGATCTCCGCTGCGCCCGTCATGACGGTAGCGCTTGCAAATGGTTCTCCGGCCGATAGGTAGGCCGTGTCAGCCGCTCGCTCAACCCGGAGACCCGCCATGCCGCAAACCTTCGACGTCATCCTCAAGGGCGGCACGGTCGTGAACCATGACGGGCGCGTGCAGCGCGACCTCGGCATCAGCGACGGCAAGATCATGGCGCTGGGCGATCTGTCGCGCGCCTCGGCCGGCGAGGTCGTCGACTGCACCGGGCTGCACATCCTGCCAGGCGTCATCGATTCGCAGGTGCATTTCCGCGAGCCGGGCCTCGACCACAAGGAGGATCTGGAGACCGGATCGCGCGCCGCGGTGCTCGGCGGCGTCACCACCGTCTTCGAGATGCCCAACACGATCCCGCAGACGGTCACGCCCGAAGCGCTGGCCGACAAGATCCGGCGCGGCCGGCATCGCATGCATTGCGACTTCGCCTTCTGGGTCGGCGGCACGCATGAGAACGTCAAAGATGTGCCGGAACTCGAGCGTCTGCCGGGCGCTGCCGGCATCAAGGTGTTCATGGGCTCCTCCACCGGCGACCTGCTGGTCGAGGACGATGCCGGCGTTTCCGAGATCCTGAAGCGCACGCGCCGGCGCGCCGCCTTCCACTCCGAGGACGAGGGCATGCTGCGCGAGCGCATGGGCCTGCGGGTCGAGGGGGATCCGGCGAGCCATCCGGTGTGGCGTTCGCCGGAAGTGGCCTTGACCTGCACGAAGCGGCTGGTGCGGATAGCGCGCGAGACCGGGGCGCGGGTGCACATCCTGCACATCTCGACCGGTGACGAGATGCTCTTCCTCAAGGACCACAAGGACGTCGCGACCGTCGAGGTGCTGCCGAACCATCTGACGCTGGTCGCCCCCGATTGCTACGAGCGCCTCGGCACCTATGCCCAGATGAACCCGCCGATCCGCGACGACAGCCACCGCCAGCGCATCTGGTGGGGGGTGGAGCAGGGCATCGTCGACGTGCTCGGCTCGGACCATGCGCCCCATACCCACGAGGAAAAGCACCACGCCTATCCGGCGAGCCATTCCGGCATGCCGGGCGTGCAGACGCTGGTGCCGATCATGCTCGACCATGTGAATGCCGGCCGGCTGACGCTGGAGCGCTTCGTCGACCTGTCCAGCCATGGGCCGCAGCGCATCTTCGGGCTGGAGGGCAAGGGCCGGATCGCGGCCGGCTACGATGCCGACCTGACCATCGTCGACCTGAAGCGCCGCGAGACCATTACCAATGCCTGGGGTGCCTCGAAATGCGGCTGGACACCCTATGACGGCGTCACCGTCACGGGCTGGCCGGTCGGTACCTTCGTGCGCGGCAACAAGGTGATGTGGGAAGCCGAGATCGTGACGCCCGCGCAGGGCGAGCCGGCCCGGTTCCTCGAGGCGCTGCCGCGCGGCTAGCGGCTGCGGCCACAGTGGCGGGAGCGGCTTTGGCGCTCCCTCAGGCCAGCATCGCCGTCTCGACGATGTGCCATTGGTCGATCGGGACGTCCTGGCCCGAGGTGACGACGCAGAGCCGGTCGAAGTTGATCGACCGGCTTGCGAGCAATGCTGAGATCTCCGCGGCCGCTTCCGCCTTCGGCCCGGCTGCGACCGGGCCATAGAGCAGCGAGACATGCGGGATGAAGGGCTCGCTCGCCTGAGCGTCGAGCCGCTGCTTCAGCGTGGCGAGAGCCGGCGCGATGGCGAAGCGCGCATAGAATGAGCGGAAGTAGGTCTCGCTCGTCTCGATACCCGCGACGACCTCTTGAAATGCTGCGACCTGCCCCGCCGCTTCCGCGATCGCGGCGGCGAGTGCCGGCAGGGCCATGTCGGTATCGCCCTTCACTGTCAGATGCGGCGTGAACAGCGGCGTGCCGAAGCGGCGCGAGAGATCGGCGACGATACCGGAAAGCAGGGCGCCGTCGGCGGCGTTCGGCATCAGCCAGATGGAATGGATCGGCGCTGTCATCAGAGGTTCACAAACCTATTGCACACGGTCGCTGCGGGGCGTTATGTTTGCTCCAAGCGTATCGGAAATGGAAGATACATTCCATTCATCCGGAAAAGTTCGCGGTCAGGGAGATGGCATCTTGCCAACGGATTTGCAGAGCGGGCCGCGCAGCGGCGCGGCCATAGCCGTGCGTGATCTGCAGGTCGCCTATGGCGGCACGCGCGTGCTGCACGGCGTCAGCATCGACTTCACGCCGGGCAGCTTCACGGCCCTGCTGGGCTCGTCCGGCTGCGGCAAGACCACTCTGCTGCGCTCGCTTTCCGGCTTCGTGCCGGTCGAGTCCGGCTCGATCATCGTCGGCGGCCAGGATGTCGCCTCGCTGCCGCCCGAGAAGCGCGGTATGGCGATGGTGTTCCAGTCCTATGCGCTGTGGCCGCACATGACCGTGCTGCAGAACATCGGCTACGGGCTGAAGCTGCGTGGCGCCTCCAAAACCGAGATCGCGGCCAAGGTCTCGCAGATGCTGAGTTTCCTCGGGCTCGCCGGCTATGAGGATCGCAAGGTCACGGCGCTCTCCGGTGGTCAGCGCCAGCGTGTCGCGCTCGGCCGGGCGCTCGCCATCGACCCGGGCATCCTGCTGCTGGACGAGCCGCTCTCCAATCTCGACGCCAAGATCCGCATGACGATGCGCCACGAAATCCGTGCGATCCAGCAGCGGCTTGGCTTGACCGCCGTCCATGTCACGCATGACCGCGAGGAGGCCATGACCATGGCCGACCGGCTCGTCATCATGCAGGCGGGCCGGATCGCGCAGGTTGGCACGCCCGAAGAGGTGTATGATCGCCCGGCGACCGCCTTCGTTGCGAATTTCATGGGGGCGGAGAATGTCCTGCCGCTGCGCATCGAACGGTCGGAGGCCGGCGCCTCGCTCAACATGGGCGAGGCCTCGGCGACGCTCGCGGCAGAGCCCGCTCAGGCCCTGCAGACCGGCGAGGCCGTCGCCTATTTCCGCGACGACGTCGCCCGGCTCGATGCCACGGATGCCGCCGCGGGCGGAGACCTGCTGGTGCCCGGCCGGATCGCCGCGCGGGCCTATCCCGGCGGCGTCTACCGCTACCGCGTCGAGGCCGCCGGCCGCCAGATCACGGTCGACGACAGCGACCGCCACGAACTCGGAACCACGATCGGCCTGCGCATTCCGCTGCAGCGCCTCCACATCTTCCCGGCATCCGAGGCCGGGATCGCCGCCTGAACACAGGAGCCAGACCCATGCGCATCCTTACAATCGCTTGTTCGCTCGCAGCGCTGATGGCGGCGTCGCCGCTCTCCGCACAAACCCTCAACGTCGCCTCCGCCGGCGACCAGAACATGGTCGACTACGTCAAGGACTATCTCGGACCGATGTTCGAGAAGGCCAATCCCGGCGTGAAGGTCGTCTCGGTTGGCACCGGCCCGGGCGATTCCGGTTCGCAGAAGATCTATGAGAAGCTCGATGCCCAGAAGGCTGCGGCCACGACCGACTTCGACGTCGTCGTGATCCACCAGAAGGCCGCCGGCCAGATGGTCAAGGAAGGGCTGCTGAACAAGTACACCGGCAATGTCGACACTGCGAAGCTCGCGACGGGCGACAATGCCAAGAACGCACTCGGCACCGACGTGACCGGCTTCGTCATTCCGATGTTCCAGTCGCAGACGGCGCTCGCCTACAATGCCGACATGGTCAAGACGCCGCCGGCGACCTTCGCCGAGCTCGCCGAATGGGCCAAGAAGAACCCGAAGCAGTTCGGCTATAACGGCATCAAGGGCGGCATGTCCGGCGTCTCCTTCGTCGCCGGCTGGGTCTACGCCTTCGGCGGCGATGCCGACAAGCTGATGAAGGGCCCCTATGACGCCGCGACCAAGGCGAACTGGGACAAGGCCTTCGCCGATCTCAAGGCCTTCAACGCCAACGCCGTGATCACCCCCGGCAACGCCGGCACGCTCGACATGCTCAACCGCGGCGAGATCGCGATCGGCCCGGTCTGGGTCGACATGTTCTATTCCTGGCAGGCCGACGGCAAGCTGCCGCCGAACATGAAGCTGAAGCTCGTCTCGCCGGGCATGCCCGGCCAGCCGATGTATTACGCCGTGCCGGAGAAGTCGGCCCAGAAGAAGCTGGCCGAGGCCTTCATCGCGCTCGCCACCTCGCCGCAGGTGCAGGCCGACGGCATCGTCAAGAAGTTCAACTGGTATCCGGGCATCGATGCCAAGAACCTCGAAGGCAAGCTCGACAAGGCCGCCTGGGACAAGCTCTTCACCGACGTCACCCCGTCCGAGCTCGCCACCAACGGCAAGCCCTTCCCGATCGCGCCCTACTTCAACGACATCCTCGAGGGCTACGAGAAGAAGGTCTCGAACTGAGATCGCTCTTGCCCGGGATGGCGCGTGGAAACACGCCGTCATCCCGGACAAATCGCTTCAGCGACGCCGATCCGGGATCCATTCCTGAGCCGTTCCGGAATGGATCCCGGATCTCCGCTTCGCTGCGTCCGGGATGTCCCGGTGCCACGTGATGAGACGCAGTGGAATGAGCCTCTCCCAACGCCATCTGGCGCTGTTCCTGATCGCACCCGGCCTCTTGCTGGTCGTCGCGCTGTTCCTCTATCCGCTCGGCTTCTCGCTGATCTCGGCCTTCACGAAAGACGGCTCCTTCACGCTGGAGTGGTTCGCCAAGGCCTTCGAGCTCTATTCCACCGACATCGTCTTCACGATCGTGATCGTGCTGACCTCCTGCGCGCTGACGGCGATCGCCGCCGTCGCCATCGCCGGCACGCTCACGCTCGGCGAGAACCGCTGGATCGTCGGGACGCTGAAGGCGCTCTATCGCTGGCCGCTGTTCATTCCCTTCATCGTCGCAGCCCAGTGCATGCGCACCTTCCTCGCCAAGAACGGGCTGATGAACAACACCTTCGTCTCGATGGGTCTGATCGAGCCCCTGCAGGCGGTGAGCTTCCTCGACTGGCGCGGCATCATCGCGACGTTCGTCTGGAAGCAGACGCCCTTCGTCGCGCTGCTGCTGGCGGGCGCGCTCGCCTCGATCGACCGGGCGACTCTCGAGGCCGGGCGCAATCTCGGCGCCTCGCGGCTGCGCGTGCTGCTCGAACTGGCCCTGCCTCAGGTGATGCCGACCCTGCTGGTCGCGCTCGTGCTGTCCTTCGTGACGATGCTCTCGGTGCTCTCGGTGCCGATGATGGTGTCCGGCTCGCAGCCGACCATGCTGACCGTCGACATGGCCTTCCGCATCAATGCCTATGGCGACTATGCGACGGCGAATGCGCTTGGCGTCATCACCTATCTGATCTCCGCCGGCGCCGCGATCCTCTACCTGAAACGCGGCATGTCGCAGGAGGCGCCGCGATGAGCCGGGTCGTCTCCTCCGCGCGGATGGTGCTGGCAGCCTCGCTGCTCGCCGCCTTCGCCTTCGTCCTGATCGGCCCGCTGCTCAATCTGGCGCTCTGGTCCGTCGCCGAGCGCTGGTACACGCCCTACAAGCTGCCGGTGACCTATGGCACCCGCTACTGGGAGCAGGTCTTCCGCCCCACGGGCGATGCCATGGCCTCGCTCGGCACCTCGGTCTGGATCGCGGTGCTGACGGTCGTGGTCGCGCTCGCGCTGTCGATTCCGGCCGGCTACGCGCTCGCGCGGCTCAGGCTGCCGATGCGGGCGCTGTTCATGCTGATGTTCCTGCTGCCGCAGGCGTTTCCGTCGGTGGCGATCTACATCAACGTGGCGCGGATCTTCTACGGTCTCGGCATCAACGGCACCGTCTTCGCGGTCGTGCTCGTCCATGCCACCCATGGCCTGGTGTTCTCTGTCTGGATCGCGGCAGCAGCCTTCGCGGCGGTCGACAAGGATCTCGAACTCGCGGCCCGCAACATGGGTGCCTCGCCGCTGCGTGCCTTCTTCACGGTGACGCTGCCGCTGGCGGCGCCGGGCATCATCGCGAGCGGCATCTTCGTGTTCCTCGAGTCGCTCGACGAGTTCACCGGAACCTTCTTCGTCGGCGTGCCGCAGGTCACCACGCTGCCGCTGCTGCTTTACAACGCGGCGATGGGCGGCAACTACCAGGTCGCCTCGATCACCGCGCTGATCCTGCTCGTGCCCTCGGTGCTGTTCATGCTGTTCATCGAGCGCTTCCTGCGAGCCGACGTGCTGGCGAAGGTCGGCGCCTAGCGCTGCCCTTTAGAGCGCAGGCCGGCTCGCCGTGGCCTGCGCGGCGATCTCTCGGATGAAAGCCTGCAGGGCGGGGCTGCGCTTCTCGCCCTTGCGGAAGGCCAGCGAGATCCTGCGGCGGATCTCGGGGACGACCTTGCAGACCCAGACGTCCTGGAGGTGGTGGCTGGCGCGCAGCCCGGGCAACATCGAAATCCCGCAGCCCTCACGGATCAGTGCAACGGTGACCTCGAAGCCGCGGCAGCGCGCCACGATCTGCGGGGTGAAGCCTGCGGCCTGACAGGCGGCGGCCAGCATCCGCGTATAGGTGTCCGAGGCGGTGTCGATCGCCCAGCGCTCGTCGCGGAGTTCCTGCAGTGTCACGGTCGCGCGGTCGGCGAGGGGGTGCTGCTTCGGCACCATGACGTTGAAGACATCCTCCATCAGCGGCAGCGTCTCGACATTCGGGTCGAGGGCGCCCGCGGGGATGTTGAAATCGTCGATGATTGCGATGTCCGTCTGCCAGCTACGCAGGGCGGCGAGGCTCTCGGCCGGCTCCATCTCGTCGAACTGGACGATCAAGTGGGGATGCAGCCGCAGCAGCTCGCGCACCGTCGCCGGGATCAGCGCCGCCGCGACCGAGGGAAAGGCCGCGACGCGGATCTCGCCGGCGATCAGCTTCTTCAGCTCGGCGATGTCGGCGCGCGCCGATTCCACTTCCGCGAAGATGCGCTCGGCCCGCTCGACGAGGTGCTGGCCGGCCAATGTCAGGTGGACGCCGCGGCCGCGACGCTCGACGAGGGCGACGCCCAGCTCCTCTTCCAGAAGGGCGATCTGCTGCGACACGGCCGATGGCGAGACGTGGAGCGCCTCGGCGACCGCCGCCATGGTTCGGCGGAACGACAACTCGCGCAGCGCGCGCAATCGCGCGAGGTCCATCGTCGCCCCCTTTCCAATGATCAAATCGTTAGCAAAACTGCACACATGAGCAAGTATTATTGACTTTTTCTGGCGCGATGAAGCCGCTAGGGCTGCTCCGACGCATTCGCCGCAGGCTCCCGGAGGCCGCCATGACCGATCAGACGCAAGCCTTCTTCACCGCGGCCGTCCATGAACGCGATCCGCTCATCGCCCAGGCGCTGAACAACGAGCGCAAGCGTCAGCAGAACCAGATCGAACTGATCGCGTCGGAGAACATCGTCAGCCGCGCCGTACTCGACGCGCTCGGCCATGAGATGACCAACAAGACGCTCGAAGGCTATCCCGGCAACCGCTTCCATGGCGGCGGCGAGTTCGTCGATGTCGTCGAGCAGGCCGCGATCGACCGCGCCAAGGAACTGTTCCATTGCGGCTACGCCAATGTGCAGCCGCATTCGGGCAGCCAGGCCAATCTGGCCGTGTTCTTCCTGCTGCTGAAGCCGGGGGACAAGGTGCTGTCGCTGGATCTGGCGGCCGGCGGGCACCTCTCGCACGGCATGAAGGGCAACCTCTCGGGCCGCTGGTTCGAGGCGCACAGCTACAAGGTGAATCCGCAGAACGAGGTGATCGACTATGACGACGTCGAGCGCACTGCCGAGGAGGTCCGCCCGAAGCTCCTGATCGCCGGCGGCTCGGCCTATCCCCGCGAGATCGATTTCGAACGGATGGGCAGGATCGCCAAGAAGGTCGGCGCCTGGTTCCTGGTCGACATGGCCCATATCGCCGGCCTCGTCGCCGGCGGCGTGCATCCATCGCCGTTCCCGCACGCCGACATCGTGACCTGCACCACGACGAAGACGTTGCGCGGGCCGCGCGGCGGCCTGATCCTGACCAACAACGAGGACTGGTTCAAGAAGCTGCAATCGGCCGTCTTTCCGGGCGTGCAGGGCTCGCTGCACAGCCAGGTACTGGCGGCCAAGGCGATCTGCCTCGGCGAGGCGCTGCGCGACGACTTCAAGGTCTATGCGGCGCAGGTGAAGGCCAATGCCAAGGTGCTGGCGGCGACTCTGATCGAGCGGGGCGTGCGCATCGTCTCGGGCGGCACCGATACGCATCTCGTCCTGCTCGATCTGTCGAGCAAGGGGCTGAACGGCAAGCAGGCGGAGGTCGTGCTGGCGCGCGCCAACATCACCTCGAACAAGAACCCGATCCCGAATGACGGCCCACGCCCGGCCGACTGGGTCGGCATGCGCCTCGGCGTCGCGGCAGCCACCACCCGCGGCATGAAGGAGGATGCCTTCGTGAAGCTCGGCAACATCATCGCCGACCTGATCGAGGCCGAGGCGAGCGGCAAGGCGGACGCCGTCGTCGAGGCCGCCAAGGTCGAAGTGGCGAGGCTGACCGCCGCATTTCCGGTCTATGGCGGCTGATCTCCGTCACTCCGCATTGCACCAGCCCGGGCCGCCCGATGGCGGCCGGGCCAGGCCGGGGATTGATCCAGATCAAAGTTAGATTCGTTCGCAGGACGTAACTGGACAGTCATGGTCTTCGGTCAGTATTCTCTCATTGGAGAAACTCGAAACCAGTGACGTCGGGGCATATGGCCCCGCCGGCTAGCGAATGGGATCGTGTGGAATGGCAGAGGTGTCTGATACGCCCCCGCCTGTTCAGGCCAGCAAGCGCGACGAGTTGCGCGCCTTCCTCATCCTGGCAGTCTTCATCTGGCCCGTCATCGCCGTAGGAATTGTCGGCGGCTACGGCTTTCTCATTTGGATGTCCCAGATCGTCTTCGGGCCTCCGGGCCCGCCGCGTTGAGGGCCGCTCATGTCAGCCCGCGAGCATGGCATCGATCGCCGCGATTTTCTGACGGGGCGTGTCGCGTCCGGTGAGGGAGCCGGGCAGCCCGGCCCCGCACGTCTTCTCCATATCGCCAGCGCCGTCGTGACGGCTCGTGCCGAGGATTGCCCGGAGATCGCCCGCCGCATTGCGGAACTGCCGGGCACGGAGATCCACGGCATCGAGGGCACGAAGATCATCGTGGTGATGGAAAGCGAGAACAGTGGAGAGATCGGCACCCGCCTGACGCAGATGGCGCTGATGGACCGCGTCTTCTCAGCCAATCTCGTCTTTGAGCAGATCGAAACCCTGAACGAGCATGGAGGCGACCGATGACGGTCTCTCGTCGCGACATCCTCAAGGCTCAGGCGGCCGGCATAGCGGCGCTAACCGCCAATGTGAGCGGCGTGGCCGAGGCGCAGCCGGTGGCCGGCGGCGTCGATGCGCTGCAGATCAAATGGTCGAAGGCGCCGTGCCGCTTTTGCGGCACGGGCTGCGGCGTCATGGTCGGCGTCAAGGAAGGGCGCGTGATCGCGACCCATGGCGACATGAAGGCCGAGGTCAACCGCGGCCTCAACTGCGTCAAGGGCTATTTCCTCTCCAAGATCATGTATGGCGGCGACCGGCTCACCCAGCCGCTGCTGCGCAAGAAGAACGGCGTCTATGCCAAGGATGGCGAGTTCACGCCGGTCTCCTGGGAAGAGGCCTTCGACACCATGGCCGCCAAGGCCAAGGAGACGCTGAAGGCCAAGGGGCCGACCGCTCTCGGCATGTTCGGCTCGGGGCAGTGGACGATCTTCGAGGGCTATGCCGCGACCAAGCTGATGCGGGCGGGCTTCCGCTCCAACAACCTCGACCCGAATGCCCGCCACTGCATGGCCTCGGCTGCCTTCGCCTTCATGCGCACCTTCGGCATGGACGAGCCGATGGGCTGCTATGACGATTTCGAGCATGCCGACGCCTTCGTGCTCTGGGGCTCGAACATGGCGGAGATGCATCCGATCCTGTGGACGCGTCTGACCGACCGCCGGCTCGGCCATCCCCATGTGAAGGTTGCGGTGCTCTCGACCTTCACCCATCGCAGCTCGGACCTCGCCGACATCCCGATCGTGTTCAAGCCGGGTACGGACCTGGCGATCCTGAACTACATCGCCAACCACATCATCTCGACCGGGCAGGTGAACAAGGCGTTCGTCGAGAAGCATGCCACCTTCGTCAAGGGCGCGACCGATATCGGCTACGGCTTGCGTGCAGACGATCCGCGCGAGATCAAGGCGCGCAAGGCTGCCGACGTGACGGCGACGACGCCGATCGACTTCGCCGCCTATGCCGACTCGGTCAAGGATTACACGCTGGAGAAGGTCTCGGCCCTGACCGGGGTCGAGCCGGGCTTCCTGCAGCAGCTCGCCGAACTCTATGCCGATCCGAAGCGCAAGGTTATGTCGCTCTGGACGATGGGCTTTAACCAGCATGTGCGCGGCGTCTGGGCCAACCAGATGGTCTACAACCTGCACTTGCTGACGGGGAAAATCTCGGAGCCCGGCAATAGCCCGTTCTCGCTGACCGGGCAGCCCTCGGCCTGCGGCACGGCACGCGAGGTCGGGACCTTCGCCCATCGCCTGCCGGCCGACATGACGGTGGTGAACCCCGAGCATCGCAAGCATGCCGAGGAAATCTGGCGGATTCCGCACGGGATCATTCCGGAGAAGCCGGGCTACCACGCCGTCGAGCAGGACCGCATGCTCAAGGACGGCAAGCTGAATTTCTACTGGATCCAGGTCAACAACAACCTCCAGGCGGCGCCGAACAGCAGCAACGAAACCTATCCGGGCTATCGCAACCCGGAGAACTTCATCGTCGTCTCGGACGCCTATCCGACGGTGACGGCGATGGCGGCCGACCTGATCCTGCCCGCCGCGATGTGGGTCGAGAAGGAGGGCGCCTATGGCAATGCCGAGCGGCGCACCCATGTCTGGCACCAGCTGGTCAACGCGCCGGGCCAGGCGCGCTCCGACCTCTGGCAGCTGATGGAGTTCTCGAAGCGCTTCACGACCGACGAGGTCTGGCCCGCCGAGATCCTCGACGCCAATCCGAACTATCGCGGCAAGACGCTGTTCGACGTGCTCTTCAAGAACGGGCAGGTCGACAAGTTTCCGCTCTCGGAGCTCGACCCGGGCTACGAGAACCAGGAAGCCAAGCAATTCGGCTTCTACGTCCATAAGGGGCTGTTCGAGGAGTACGCGGCGTTCGGGCGCGGCCACGGCCATGATCTCGGCCCCTACGACCTCTACCATGAGGTGCGCGGACTGCGCTGGCCGGTTGTCGACGGCAAGGAGACGCTCTGGCGCTATCGCGAGGGCCTCGATCCTTACGTCAAGCCCGGCAAGGGGGTCGAGTTCTACGGCAACAAGGACGGCAAGGCCCGCATCATCGCGGTGCCCTACGAGCCGCCCGCCGAGGTCCCCGATGCCGATTTCGACCTCTGGCTGGTCACCGGCCGCGTGCTGGAGCACTGGCATTCCGGCTCGATGACCATGCGCGTGCCCGAACTCTACAAGGCCTTCCCGGGGGCGCGCTGCTTCATGCACCCCGACGACGCCCGCAAGCGCGGCCTCAATCAGGGCGCCGAGATCCGCGTGATCTCGCGCCGCGGCGAGATGCGCACCCGCGTCGAGACTCGCGGGCGCAACCGCATGCCGCCGGGCGTGGTCTTCGTACCCTGGTTCGACGCCAGCGAGCTGATCAACAAGGCAACGCTCGACGCCACCGATCCCATCTCCAAGCAGACGGATTTCAAGAAATGCGCGGTCAAGATCCTCGCGGTCTGAGCCTGATGCGCAGCCTGATGCGCAGCTTGACAGGTTCCTGGACCGTTCTCGCGGCCGCTGCGGCGGCCTGCCTCGTCCTCGCCTTCGGCGCAGCCTTCTCGCAGGAGGGCGGTGTTGTGAGGATCGTGCCGCGGGTGACGGGCAACGCCCAGCCCATGGCACTGGAGCATATCCCGCCGCTGGGACGCCCCGTCGTCGACGACGTCAAGCGCATGCGGAACTATCCTGAGCAGCCGCCGATCATCCCGCATTCGATCGACGGCTATCAGCTCACGCTCAACACGAACCGCTGCATGGACTGCCACAAGCGCGAGTTCACGGAAGGCTCGGGTGCGCCGATGATCAGCGTCACCCATTTCCAGGATCGCGACGGGCAGGTGCTCTCCGACGTGACGCCGCGGCGCTATTTCTGCACGGCCTGCCATGTCCAGCAGACCGACGTTCAGCCGCTCGTCCGGAACACCTTCCAGGACGCCAAAGATGTCGGGCGCAAGCCTTAAGCGGGGCGGATCATGGCCAGGCTCAAATCCCTCGTCCGCTGGTGCTGGGGCGTCGTCGTCCGCTTCTGGCATATCATTAGCCGGCCAAGCGCCTATCTCAGCCTCGGCTTCCTGACGATCGGCGGCTTCATCTGCGGCGTGATCTTCTGGGGCGGGTTCAACACCGCGCTCGAGGTCACCAACACCGAGAAGTTCTGCACCTCCTGTCACGAGATGCGTGACAACGTCTATCAGGAGCTGACGCAGACGGTGCACTTCTCCAACCGTTCGGGCGTCCGCGCGAGCTGCCCGGATTGCCATGTGCCGCATAACTGGACCGACAAGATCGCCCGCAAGATGCAGGCTTCGAAGGAGGTCTGGGGCAAGATCTTCGGCACCATCTCGACGCGCGAGAAGTTCCTCAATCATCGGCTCGAGCTCGCCAAGCACGAATGGGCGCGGCTGAAGGCCAACGACTCGCTAGAATGCCGAAACTGCCATTCCTCGGTGGCGATGGATTTCACCAAGCAGACGCGGCGCGCGGCGGAGATCCATGGCCGCTTCCTGATCTCCGGCGAGAAGACCTGCATCGACTGCCACAAGGGCATCGCGCATCTGCTGCCGGACATGACGGGCATCGAGCCGGGCTGGAAGGATGCGCCCGAGCTCCAGGGCAAGGGCAGCACCACCTGGCATGGGCCGGAACGCGACGTACGCTCCTATCTGGCCGAGATCGAAAAGCGCTGAGCGGATTGCGCGGCGTCCACGCCACGCGGGGTCCGAAGCTGCTGTTTGATTCCGGGCGCTGCCTGTCGCGGGGCCCCAGCACAGTCCTTGCCGCCCGACAAGGGCCGCGGTGAAAAGGCGTGCATGCAGCCAGACGGATGGCCAATGGGCCGCCCGATCACGCAGATAATCGAAAAAATATGGCCGCTGCGCTGACACGCGGCCGAGGTGGGGAACATAGCGAATGGCTCGACGCGTCCTGATCGCGGAATTCATGCATGAGACGAACACGTTCAGTGTTCAGCTCACCGACGAGGCCACTTTCAGGGCCCATGGCGTCTTCCTCGGAAACGAGATTCCCGATGCCTTCCGCGGCACCCGCACCTCGATGGGCGCGGCCTTCGAGGCCGCCGACAGGTTCGGCTGGAGCCTGACGCATCCGCTGGTCACGGGCGCCAATCCTTCGGGACGCGTGACAGACGCCGCCTTCGACGTCTTCGCCGGGCATATCGTCGGGGCCGCCGCCGGTGTCGACGGTGTGTTGCTGCACCTGCATGGCGCCATGTCGACGGAAAGCTCGGACGACGGCGAGGGCGAGCTGCTGGCACGGCTGCGCAAGAAGATCGGGCCGGACGTGCCGGTCGTCGCGATCCTCGACCTGCATGCCACGGTGACGCAGCTCATGGCCGACAACGCCAACGCGCTGATCTCCTACCGGACCTATCCGCATATCGACCAGTATGAGCGCACGTGGCAGGGGGCGGAGCTGCTCGAGCGCGCGATGAAGGGGGAAATCCGGCCCAAGGTCGCGCTCGCCCGGCGCCCAATTCTCTATGCACTGGACGGAGGGCGCACGACGTCGCCACCCTTCAAGGAACTGCTGCGCCGGGGCGATGCGCTGGAGGCGTCCGGCGATGCGCTGGTCGTAAGCGTCCAGGCCGGTTTCTCCTCCGCCGACGTCCACGATATCGGCCCGTCGATCGCGGTCACGGCCGATGATCGTGGCAAGGCTCAAGGCCTCGCCGAGGAGCTGATGGACTATGCCTGGGAGCAGCGCCATTTCTCCTCGATCCATTTCACGCCGCTGGCGGAGGCGGTTGCGCGCGCCAAAGCCGGGGAGGCCGATGCGGGCAAGCCCGGCTACAAGCCGCTGGTGATCTCGGACTATTCCGACAATCCGGGTTCCGGCGCCTATGGCGACGCCACCAACCTGCTGCGCGCCGTGCTGGCGGCGAAACTGAAGAATGTCGGCTTCCACGCGATCTGCGACCCCGAGGCGGCGCTCGCGGCGCAGGCGGCCGGCGTCGGCAACCGAGCCCGGATCAGGCTTGGCGGCAAGGTCGATCCGAGCATGGGTGGCGGACCGCTCGAACTCGACGCCCATGTCGTCGCGATCACGGACGGGCATTTCATCTGCTACGGCCCGATGGCCGGCGGCGTCTGGCGCAATTACGGGCTCTCGGCCCTGCTGCGGGTCGATGATGTCGAGATCGTCGTCATCACCCATAACGGCCAGGCGACCGACCTCGCCCAGTTCACCTCGCTGGGCGTCGATCCGACGCGGAAGTCGACGCTGATCGTCAAGTCGATGCAGCATTTCCGCGCCGCCTTCGAGCCGATCGCCCGTGAGGTGCTGGAGGTCGACACTGGCGCGCTCTCGACCCGCAACTTCAAGGAACGGCCCTACAAGAAGGTCCGCCGGCCGATCTTTCCGCTCGACGATATCTGACACCGGCCTGCGAGAGCCGGCGACAACTGACAAACAGGAGGCAACCATGGCTGTGCATGCCGATATCGTGCTGCGCAACGGACCGATCTGGTGCGGGCGCGAGGATGGCGTCGTCGACGCCCTGGCGATCTGGCAGGGCAGGGTGCTGGCGACCGGCAAGGACGACGAGATCGCGCCGCTCGTAGGGCCGAAGACCCGCGTGATCGACCTGAAGGGCCGCCTCGCGACGCCGGGCCTGAACGATTCCCATCTTCATCTCGTCTCGCTCGGCATGACGATGGGCTGGGTCGATTCCAAACCCGATGCCGCGCCGACGCTGGAGGCGCTGCTCGCTGCGATCTCGGCCCGCGCCGCGACGCTGAAGCCCGGCGAGTGGATCCTCTCGCGCGGCTACGACCAGACCAAACTCGATACCGGCCGCCATCCCTATCGCGAGGAACTCGACCGCGCGGCACCGAACAATCCCGTGATGCTGGTGCGCACCTGCGGCCATGTCGCGATCTGCAATTCGGAGGCGCTGCGTCTAGGCGGGATCGACGAGAGCTCGCCGACCCCGCAAGGCGGGCTGATCGAGCAGCAGAACGGCCGCTTGACCGGCCTGCTCGCCGAGAATGCCCGCGCTCCCGTCCAGGCCGCGATCCCGGCGCCGACCGAGGAGGACCTGATCGCCGGCATCGAGCGCGGCGGGCGCTATCTGCTCTCGCTTGGCATCACCAGTTGCATGGACGCGGCCGTCGGCCAGAAGGGCGGCTTTCGCGAGATCGGCGCCTACCACCGCGCCAAGCGCGACAGCCGCCTGCCGGTCCGCACATGGCTGACGCTGCTCGGCGATGACGGCCGCTCGATCGTGCCGGAATGCCACGCCGCCGGGCTGATCTCCGGCACCGGCGACGACATGCTCATGATCGGCGCGGTCAAGCTCTTCCTTGACGGCTCGGCCGGCGGGCGCACCGCCTGGATGACCGAGCCTTATCTCGGCGAGGACAAGACCACCGGCGTCTGGATGTGGGACGATGCCGAGCTGGAGCGCATGGTCCTCGACGCCCATGTGAAGGGCTACCAGCTTGCCTGCCACGCTATCGGCGATGCCGCGATCGAGCAGCTGATCACCGCCTATGAGAAGGCGCTCGCCGCTCATCCCGATCCGGACCGGCGCCACCGCATCGAGCATTGCGGCTTTTCGACACCGGCGCAGCATAAGCGCATGGTGAAGGCCGGCATCTATCCCTGCCCCCAGCAGGTCTTCATCCATGATTTCGGTGATGCCTACGTCAAGGTGCTCGGGCCGGAGCGCGCCCTGCCGAGCTATCCCTTCCGCACCTGGTTCGACCTCGGCCTGAAGCCGGCGACGGGCAGCGATGCGCCGGTCTGCGACCCGAACCCCTTCCCGAACTTCCACACCATGCTGACCCGCAAGACCTGGAAGGGCACGGTGATGGACGAAAGCCAGCGCGTCTCGATCGAGGAGGCGTTGCAGGCTTATACCGAGTTCGGCGCCTTCTCGCAGAAGCAGGAGACCGTAAAGGGCCGCCTCGCGCCGGGCTTCCTGGCCGATGTGGCGGTGTTCTCGCGCAATCTCCTCACCGCCGATCCCGCCGACATTCTCAAGGACACGCGCTGCGATCTCACGATCCTGGGCGGCGACGTCGTCTTCGAGCGGGGAGCGGCTTGAGGCAGCCGGGCAGGGGCCCGATGGCAGCCGGGGATCTGCCAAATAATTGAGCATGAGGGGAAGACATGAACGGCAAAGCCGTTATGGTTCCCCATAGAAGCAAACAACTCCGGATCAGCCGGAGTGGATGGCCAAACGGGAGGAGTAGATCGTGTTGTTGAAGAAATTTGCCTTTGCCACGGCGCTGACGCTGGCGGCTTTCACGGTGCAGGCCCAGGCACAGGAGCCTCGTCGCGGCGGGACGATTCGGTTCACGGCGCCCTACGGCGCGTCCTTCGTCAGCAATGACAGCCACGTCTCGAACCAGATCCAGGACGAGATCTACGGCTACGCGCTGCACAGCATGCTCTACAAATGGGATGCGAAGAACGGCAAGCCGGCGCTGGATCTCGCCAAGAGCGTCTCCGTCTCACCGGATGGCAAGGTCTACACCTTCAAGCTGCGCGACGACGCCTTCTTCCACAACGGTCGCCAGATGACCGCCGACGACATCATCTGGACCTATACCCGCCTGATGGATGGCGCGAAGAACTATCCCGGCGCGCGCTACATCGCCCGCATCCAGGGCGGGACCGAGGTCCAGAAGGGCCAGGCCAAGGAGATCTCCGGCCTCAAGAAGATCGACGACTTCACCCTTGAGATGACGCTGACGGCCAAGGCCGATCCCGGCTACTTCCTGTTCCAGGCGACGACCGCGATCCTGCCTGCCAAGGAGGCCCAGGCGCCCGACTTCTTCAACAAGCCGATCGGTCTCGGCCCCTTCAAGTTCGTCGAGCATATTCCCGGCTCGCGCATGAGCTTCGAGCGCTGGGAGAAGTACTACCAGGCCGGCAAGCCCTATGCCGACAAGCTGGTGATCTCGCCGATGGGCGAGGCGGCTGCGCGTGACGTCGCCTTCCGCAACAAGGAGATCGACGTCTCGATCCTGGGCGCGACCCAGTACGTCGCCTACAAGGCCGATGCGAACCTCTCGAAGGGCATCCTGGAAGTCGCCGAGGTCTTCACCCGCAACATGGGCATGAATCCGACATTCAAGCCCTTCTCCGACAAGCGGGTTCGCCAGGCGATCAACCATGCCATCGACAGCGAGCTGATCATCAAGCGCCTGGTTCGCGACAAGGCCTTCCGCGCGTCGAGCTGGCTGCCGCTCTCCTCGCCGGCCTTCGACAAGGATGCCAAGCCCTACGCCTTCGATCCGGACAAGGCCAAGAAGCTGCTCACCGAGGCAGGCTATCCGGATGGCTTCGAGTTCGAATGGACCGCGACGCCGAACGAGAGCTGGGGCATCCCGATCGTCGAGGCAACGATCCCGATGCTCGCCAAGGTCGGCATCAAGGTGAAGGTCAAGCCGGTCGAGACCTCCGCGCTCGGCGGCGTCGTCGTGGGCGGTGACTTCCAGGCCTATATCTGGTCGAACACCTCGGGCCCGGACACGCTGACGGCGCTGAAGTGCTTCCACTCCGCGACGCCGCGCTCGTCCTGCAACTACACCACCTTCAAGAACGACGCCTTCGACAAGCTGATCGACGACGCCACGGCCGAGACCGATCCGGCCAAGCAGCTCGACCTGCTGAAGAAGGCCAATGCCCTGTTGCAGGAAGAGGCTCCGGTCTGGTTCTTCAACTACAACAAGGCTGTGATGGCCTATCAGCCCTGGTTGCATGGCCTCCAGCCGAACTCGACCGAGCTCGCGCTGCAGCGCTACGAGGACCTCTGGGTCGACGCCTCCTCGCCGGCGGCGAAGTAAGCTCGCGCTGCGCTCCCGCCATCCGGCCTGTGGGCCGGATGGCGGGAGCCTTTCCGCATTCGGTCGTCACCGACGACACGTGCAGCGGCGCTCAGGAGCCCTCGCCATGTTGCCTTATGTCTTTCGCCGCCTGCTGCAGGCGATCCCGATCCTGCTGGCGGTCGCGGCCCTGATCTTCGTTCTGTTCAGCGTCATCCCGGGCAATTTCGCCAGCACGCAGATGGCTGACGGGCGCAGTGTCGTGGACGCCGCCACCATCGCGCGGATGAACGAGCAGTTCGGCCTCAACGATCCGCTCCATCTCCGCTTCGCCAAATATATCGGCGACCTCGTCACCTTCGATCTCGGCAACTCCTTCCGGACCCGACAGCCGGTGGTCTGGGCACTCGCCGAACGGCTGTGGCCGAGCCTGCAGCTGGCATTCGCGGCGATGTTCTTCGCCATCGTCATCGGCGTGCCGCTCGGCTTCCTCGCAGCGCTCAAGCCGGGAAGCTGGATCGACATGCTGTCGATGATCTTCGCGGTCTCCGGCCTGTCGCTGCCGATGTTCTGGCTCGGCCTGCTGCTGATGTACGCCTTCGCACTGACGCTGGGCTGGTTCCCGAGCTTCGGCTATGGCGACGGCGACCTGCGCTACATCGTCCTGCCGGCGATCGCGCTCGGCGTCTCGCCGCTGGCGCTGCTGGCGCGCACCTCGCGCGCCGCGGTGCTCGAGGTGATGAACGCCGACTTCATTCGAACCGCCCGCGCCAAGGGGGCGAGCGAGATCAGGGTCATGCGCTGGCACGTGCTGCGCAACGCGCTCGTCATCGTGCTGACGACGCTCGGCCTGCAGTTCGGCTCGGTCATCGGCCAGGCCGTCGTGGTCGAGAAGCTCTTCGCGTGGCCTGGTCTCGGCTCCCTGCTGGTGGACAGCGTGACGCTGCGCGACATTCCGGTGGTGCAGGGCTGCATCCTGACGATCGTGCTCTTCTTTCTCGTCGTGAACATCGCCGTCGACGTGCTCTGCGCCGTCGTCGATCCGCGCATCAAGTACAGCTAGGCTTGCCGATGAAGTTCCGTGCCAATCTCTGGATCGGCGGCGCCTGCTTCGCGCTCGTCGTGGCAGGCGGCGTCTTCGCCCCCTGGTTCGCCCATACCGACCCGGTCATGGACGCTAACCTGATGAACGCCGAGGTTCCGCCCGGTTCCGAATTCTGGTTCGGCACCGACGCGCAGGGCCGCGACATCTACAGCCGCGTGCTCTACGGCGCCCGGATCTCGCTCACCGTCGGCATCGTCTCGCAACTGATCAACACGATCATCGGTGTCTCCCTCGGCCTCTCGGCGGGCTATTTCGGCGGCTGGTGGGACGATTTCGTCAACGGCCTGACCAACATGATGCTGGCGATCCCGTCTTTGATCTTCGCGCTGGCGATCATGGCGATCCTGAGCCCCGGCCTGACCAGCCTGCTGATCGCGCTCGGCCTGACCAACTGGTCCTTCACCTGCCGGTTGACGCGCGCCGCGACGCTTTCGGTCAAGGCGATGGGCTATGTCGAGGCCGCCCGCTCACTGGGCTACGGCACCTTCCGCATCATGGCGACGCAGATCCTGCCGAACATTGCCGGCCCGATCATCGTCATCGGCACGCTCGGCATGGGCGGTGCCGTGCTGGCGGAAGCCTCGCTCTCCTTCCTCGGCCTCGGCATCCGCCCGCCCTTCCCGAGCTGGGGTTCGATGCTGTCGGATGCGCGCGACCAGATCTCGACCGCGCCCTGGATCTCGATCTTCCCGGGGCTGGCGATCTTCCTGACCGTGCTTGGCCTCAACCTGCTCGGGGACGGACTGCGCGACATCCTTGACCCGCATTCGCGGACGCGTCAGGCCTGAGCCTCCACATCACCATCAGGATATCTGCAGATATGCCGACCCAGCCAGCCGCACCGGCCTGGACCGTGCCCGCCGACGACCACGCCCCGCTCGAGAGCGTACGCTTCCATGGCCTGAAGGCCGGGCCGAAGCTGCTCGTCCTCGGCGCCGTCCACGGCAACGAGACCTGCGGCCCGAACGCGATCGCCCGCATCATCGAGGATTGCCGCAGCGGGCGCCTGCTGATCCGGCGCGGCGAGGTCACCTTCGTTCCGGTAACGAACGCCAAGGCCTACCGCCAGAACACCCGCGAAGGCGACCGCAACCTCAACCGCGACATGTATGAGCGGCCGCAGCCGGTCGACAACGAGGACAGGATCGGCGCCCGGCTGACCGCCCTGCTTCGCGAGCACGACATGCTGCTCGACGTGCACTCCTTCCGCGGCGAGGGCGTGCCCTTCGTCTTCTTCGGGCCGGAGAACAACACCGGCGAGCTCGAGCCGTTCCGGCACGATGCCGCCGAATTGGCGCTGGCGGCCTGCCTCGGCGTCCCTGTCGCGATCCATGGCTGGCTGGACAACTACGTCAAGATCATCGCTGCGCGCGAACGGCTGAAATTGCCGCCGCTTGCCGTGACCGAAGGCTACGGCACGACCGAGTTCATGCGCTTCTCCGGCGGTTACGCCGTGACGCTCGAATGCGGTTCGCATGAGGACCCGGCTTCCATCGAGGTCGGCTATGCCGCGATCCGCAACACGTTGGCGCATCTCGGTCTGATCGATGCGCCGCCGCCACCCTCGGCCCTCGACACGATCATCCACATGACCGAGGTGGTGATCTGCGAGACCAAGGGCGACGTGGCCGAGGGCGGCTGGAAGACCGGCGACGCAGTGCCGAAGGGCGCGGTGCTGGCGCGGCGTGCCAACGGCGAGGCCGTGACCGCGCCGAGCGACGGCTTCATCATCTTCCCGAGTATGACCGCCAATCCCGGCGAGCCGCTCTATCATTTCGGCGTGACGAGCCACCGCAAGGGCTGAACATGCCTTCGTTTGCTCGGAGTCCCCGGCCCGGCGGCCGGGGCTCATGCATTCGCAGTCCCCAATCTCGGGCGGGACTGGGTTTCCCGGACGTCCCGCGTCAGTCGATGGCGATCATTACGTCGGACGCCTTGACGACCGCATAGGCCTGCTGGCCCACAGTGAGCTTCAGGTCGTCGACGGCGGCATTGGTGATGGCCGAAGTCACGATCGTGCCGCCGACATCGAGCCGGACATGGGCCGTGGTCGCCCCCTTGGTGATCTCGACGATGGTGCCCTTGAGCTGGTTGCGGGCGCTGATCTTCATGGGAATGCTCCTTCACAAATCGGGCGGGTGCCTGGCTGGTATCGACAGTCTCGCTGCGCTGTCCAGTTTCCCCCGAGAGGGCCCTCGACGTTTTGCGCGGCTCGCTATATCCATTCGTAGCGAACGATTGGCAATGTGACGAGGACGGGAACGATGATCATCCGACGCAATGTGCTGGGCCTAGCTGCCGCATTCCTCCTTGGCCTCTCGCCCGTCATCGGTGCCGCCCAGGCTCAGCCGAAGGAGCTCGTGATTTTCGCTGCCGCCAGCCTGAAGAACGCGCTGGACGAGACCGCCGCCGCCTGGGTCAAGGAGACCGGCAAGCCCGCCCCGAAGATCTCCTATGCGGCCAGCAACGTGCTGGCCAAGCAGCTCGAGCAGGGCGCGCCGGCCGATCTTTTCCTCTCGGCCGATCTCGACTGGATGGACTATGCGGCCGGCAAGGGCCTGATCAAGCCAGATACCCGCATCACATTGCTGGCGAACCGCATCGCCCTGATCGCTCCGTCGGATTCGACCGCGAAGCTGACGCTGGCGCCGGGCGCCGACCTTTCCGCCGCGCTCGGCCAGGGCAAGCTCGCGATGGGCAATGTCGACTCCGTCCCGGCCGGCAAGTACGGCAAGGCGGCGCTGGAGAAGCTCGGTGGCTGGGACAAGGTCAAGGACAAGGTCGCACAGGCCGACAATGTGCGTGCCGCGCTGCTCCTGGTTTCGCGTGGCGAGGCTCCGCTCGGCATCGTCTACACGACCGACGCCGCTGCCGATCCGAAGGTCAAGGTCATCGCGACCTTCCCGGAAGATTCGCATCCGCCGATCCTCTATCCGGTCGCCGTGACCAAGGATTCGACCAATTCGGACGCATTGGGCTTCCTGACCTATCTGCGCGGCGCCGGCCCCAGGGCAGCCTTCGAGAAGCAGGGCTTCACCGTCCTGAACAAGCCCGCGAACGCGACCTGATCGCGTTGTCGCGGGGGGGTGAGGAAACCGGCAGGCGGCGGGTCCGTTGAGCGACTGGCTTTCTCCGGAAGAGTGGACGGCGGTTCGTCTTAGCCTGATCGTCGCGACGACGGCCATGCTGGCAAGCCTGCCGCTCGGGCTTGCGGTCGCGTGGCTGCTGGCGCGCGGGCGGTTCTGGGGCAAGTCGATCCTCGACGCCATCGTCCATCTGCCGCTGATCATGCCGCCGGTCGTGACCGGTTACCTGCTGCTGATCTGGTTCGGCCGGCGAGGGCCCGTCGGCCAATTGCTCTACGACTGGTTTGGGATCGTGCTGTCGTTCCGCTGGACGGGCGCCGTGCTCGCCAGCGCGGTGATGGGTTTCCCGCTGATGGTCAGGGCGATCCGCCTCTCGATCGAAGCCGTCGACCGCAAGCTCGAGGATGCGGCCGGAACTCTCGGCGCCAACCGGGCCTGGGTCTTCCTCGTGGTGACGCTGCCGCTTTGCCTGCCCGGTATCCTCGTCGGCATGATCCTGTGCTTCGCCAAGGCAATGGGCGAGTTCGGCGCGACCATCACCTTCGTCTCCAACATTCCCGGCGAGACGCAGACCCTGCCGTCGGCCATCTACACCTTCACCCAGGTCCCCAATGGCGATGCCGGCGCGATGCGGCTGACGCTGATCTCGATCGCGATCTCGGTCGCCGCGCTGTTCGTCTCGGAATGGCTGGCGCGGCTGGTCGGGCGGCGGATTTCCGTCGAATGAGCCCCGTCCTCGAAGTTGCCGTCCAGCATCGGCTCGGCCAGTTCGCGCTCGATGCAGCCTTTTCGTCGGACGGCCGGCTGACGGCGCTGTTCGGTCGATCCGGCTCGGGAAAGACCTCGCTCGTCAACATCATCGGCGGGCTGATTGCGCCGACGCAGGGACGCGTTGTGGTCGATGGGCAGGTGCTTGTGGACACGCACGCCGGCGTGTTGGTGCCCAAGCACCGCCGCCGGATCGGCTACGTGTTCCAGGAGGCGCGGCTGTTCCCGCATCTGAGCGTGCGGCAGAACCTGCTCTTCGGGCACTGGTTCGCGCCGCGCGCCGCCAAGGCCAGCAGCGACCTTGCGGGTGTGCTCGAGTTGCTGGGCATTGGCCATCTGCTCGAACGGCGGCCCGGCGCACTCTCCGGCGGCGAGAAGCAGCGGGTCGCGATCGGCCGCGCGCTGCTCTCGAAGCCGCGGCTTCTGCTCATGGACGAGCCGCTGGCTTCGCTCGACGAGGCCCGCAAGGCGGAGATCCTGCCCTATATCGAGCGCCTGCGCGACGAGGCCGGCGTCCCGATCGTCTATGTCTCGCATTCGGTTGCCGAGGTCGCGCGGCTGGCGACGACGCTCGTTACCGTCGACCAGGGCCGGGTCACGGCCTGCGGCCCGATGGCCAGCGTGATGTCGCAGCTCGACATTGCAGGCATCTCCGGGGCCGCCGAGGCTGGCTCGATCTTCGAGGCGCGGGTGGCCGGCCATGACGACGCATACAGCCTCACCTCGCTGGAAACGGCGGCGGGCACGTTTCAGGTCGCGCGCAGCGGCCTTCCGGTCGGAGCGCGCACGCGCGTTCGCATCCTCGCCAGCGACGTTCTGATCAGCCTGGGCGCGCCAGTCGGCGTCAGCGCCTTGAACATTCTGCCCGGCACGATCGCCGAAATCGGCCAGCGCCACGCCGGCGGGGCTGTGGAACTGCTGATCGACTGCGGCGGGGAGAAGCTCCTCGCCCGGCTGACCGCCAAATCCGTCGACGGACTGTCGCTCGCCAAGGGCAGGGCCGTCCATGCCGTGATCAAGAGCGTGTCGATCGACACCCCTTGATGATGGTCGGTCGGGACAGTGCCGCCGCTCGGAAATGGTCTAGAGTGGATGCATGTGTAGAGGATGCGGACATGGCTGAACCCACGCGGCAGAGACCGGATGCGCTGCTCAGCGTCAGGGTCGATCTGGTGCCGACCGGACGGCTGGGGCCAGGCAAGATCGATCTGCTCGAAGCGATCGAGGAAACCGGCTCGATCTCCGCCGCCGGCCGCTCGATGAAGATGTCGTACCGCCGCGCCTGGCTGTTGATCGATGATCTCAATCGTATGTTCCGACGTCCCCTGGTCGAGGCGGCGCCGGGCGGCGCCAATGGCGGCGGAGCCCATCTCACAGCCATGGGGCGCGAAGTCGTCGCCCATTATCGTGCGATCGAAAGCAAGGCGCTGAAGGCCGCTTCCCTTCATATCGAGGCGCTGCAGGAGGCTGCGGCGGAGCTTCCAGCCACGCCGTGAGCGCGGCCGCCTCGCAGACGGCCATCCGGTTAGCCTCAGGCATGGCGGGCATCGCAGCCCAGCGTCGCGTCGCGTTGCGCTGGGCTCAGAAAAATATAGCGTCGCAGCCGTCACGGGCAGCGCAATCGCCTGGTTCGCCGCCGCCTGCGCAGGCAGGGCAGGCGGTCTCGGCGCCAAAGATCACCCGGTCGAAGACCATTCGTGTAAGCCTCAGGAGGCCTTCTCAATGTCGCACAACCTGCAATTCTACATCGACGGCGAATGGGTCCAGCCGTCAGGGTCCAAGACGCTGGAAGTGATCGATCCCTCCACCGAAGAGGCCATCGCCACGATCGCGCTCGGCAGCGAGGCCGATGTCGAGAAGGCCGTAGCGGCTGCGCGCGCCGCCTTCCCTGCCTTCGCCGCGACCTCCAAGCAGGAGCGCCTTGCCCTGATGCGGCGCCTGCTCGAGGTCTACAAGTCGCGCTACGCCGAGATGGCCGAGACGCTGTCGCGCGAGATGGGCGCGCCGATCGAGCTTGCCACCAGAGCCCAGGCCGGGATGGGCACCGCTCACCTCGCCAAGATGATCGAGACGCTGGAGAACTTCGAGTTCGAGGAGGTTCGCGGCACGACGCTGATCGCCAAGGAGCCGATCGGCGTCGTCGGCATGATCACGCCGTGGAACTGGCCGATGAACCAGATCATGTGCAAGGTCGCGCCCGCACTGGCCGCAGGCTGCACCATGGTGTTGAAGCCGTCGGAGATCGCCCCGCTCAACGCGATCCTCTTCGCCGAGATCGTGCATGAGGCGGGCATCCCGAAGGGCGTGTTCAACCTCGTCAATGGTGATGGGCCGACGGTCGGCGAGGCGATCTCGCGCCATCCGGGCGTCGACATGGTCTCCTTCACCGGCTCGACGCGCGCCGGCATCCTGGTCGCCAAGGCGGCGGCGGATACGGTCAAGCGCGTGCATCAGGAACTCGGCGGCAAGTCGGCCAACATCATCCTCGACGATGCCGACCTGAACCGCGCCGTGAAGCTCGGTGTCGAGAGCGTGATGCGCAACAGCGGCCAGTCCTGCAATGCGCCGACCCGGATGTTCGTGCCGGCCGAACTGCACGACAAGGCGGTTGCCATCGCCAAGTCCGTGGCCGAGCCGCTCAAGGTCGGAGCTCCCGCCTCGAACGACACCTTCCTCGGCCCGGTCGTCAGCGAGACCCAGTACAACAAGATCCAGAAGCTGATCGAGGCCGGCATCAAGGAAGGCGCCGATCTCGTGGTGGGCGGTCCGGGGCGTCCCGAGGAACTCAATCGCGGCTACTATGTCCGCCCGACGATCTTCGGCAACGTCACGGACGAAATGACGATCGCGCGTGAGGAAATCTTCGGCCCGGTGCTCTCGATCCTGCCCTATCAGAGCGAGGACGAGGTCGTGCAGCGCGCCAACGATACGCCCTATGGCCTGGCGTCCTATGTCCAGTCCGGCTCGCTCGACCGCGCCCGCAAGGTCGCGGCGCAGATGCGTTCGGGCAATGTCTACATCAACTACCCGGCCTGGGACGCGGGCGCTCCCTTCGGCGGCTACAAGCAGTCCGGCAATGGGCGTGAGTATGCGGATTTCGGGCTCGAGGAGTTCCTCGAGATCAAGGGTACGGTCGGCTACGCGGTCGCGTGAGCCATCCTGGCGGCCGGCACTGCGCGTGCCGGCCGCCAGTCGCCACGAAAAGGCGTCGATACAAGGCGTGGGCTTCACGACGCACTTCACGGCCATCCCCAAACGGCGCTAAGTCAGCCTTTCCCGCGCTTGGGCGCGTGCAGCTGACGTGGCATGGCGTGAATCTCAAATTTCTCGAAACCTTCGTCTGGGTCGCCAGGTTGCGGAACTTCTCCGTCGCCGCCGACAAGCTCTGCACCACGCAGGCCGCGGTCTCCAACCGCATCGCGACACTGGAGCGCGAACTCGGCGTGCGCCTGTTCGAGCGCGACCTGCGCAATGTCGGGCTGACACCGCATGGCCAGCGCGCCCTGCCTCAGGCAGAGGCGATCATGCGGATGGTGGCGGAGCTCGAGCGCTCGATCGCCGATGCCGGTCAGATCCGCGGGACGGTGCTGATCGGCACGGTCGATTCCGTCGTCTACGCCTGGCTGCCGCGGCTGATCGAACGGGTGAAGGAAACCTATCCGAACGTCGCTGTCGATCTCAACGTCGACACCAGCCTGAACCTCGCCCGCCAGATCCAGGACGGCCAGATCGATCTCGGCCTGATCATGGGCCCGGTGGTCGCGCCGCATATCCGCAACATCGAACTCTGCGTCTTCGACTGCCTCTGGATCGGCTCGCCCAAGCTCGCGCTCAAGCCGGGCCCGCTCGCCATAGCCGATCTCGCCGCCTACCCGATCTTCGCTTACTCGAAAGGCTCGCAGCCGCATCATGCGGTGCTGCGCGCGATCGAGACGTCCGGCATCGACACCGAGACGGTGCGGGTGTTCAACTCGAACTCGCTCGCCACCATCACGCGGCTGATCCGCGATGGCGTCGGCGTCGCCGTGCTGCCGCGAGTGGTGGTCCAGGAGTTCCTCGATACCGGCGAATTGCATGTGCTCGATGTCGAGCCAAAACTGCCGCCGCTGCATTTCCACGCCGTCTTCAACGACAATCCGGGAAACACGCTGCCGGCCCTGATCGCCGATATGGCAGCGGAAATCGCGGCGTCGTGAGGCGGCCGCGGCGCCCATGACAATCTGCCTCGACAACAGGCAGGCACTGGTCACGCCGCTGTCATAAGCAATTCTTGTCAGGGCGAACAAGAATTTCGCGTTTGCCGGCCTGCCGCGCGTTTGCTCTCCTGCCGCACCGACAGCGGGGAGAAATGCCGATGAAGGTCTCACTCATCCAGATGAACTCGCAGGACGACAAGTCCGCGAACCTCAAGACGGCCCGGGCCATGGTCGAGAAGGTCGTAGCCGAGGACCGGCCCGACCTCATCGTCCTGCCCGAGTACTACGCGTTTCTCGACGGCAGCCCGGCGGCAATGCGCGAGAGCGCCGAGACCTTCCCGAACGGCGAGAGCTATCGCCTGATGTCGGGCCTCGCGGAGAAGCACGGCGTCACCATCCATGCCGGCAGCGTCGCCGAGCGCGACGGCGACGACTACTTCAATGCGACGATTGTCTTCGGACCCGACGGCAAGCAGATCGCGCATTACCGCAAGATCCATCTCTTCGACGTCGATGCGCCCGGCGGCGTGAGCTATCGCGAGTCCAACATGGTGTCGCGCGGGCGTGACGTCGTCACCTACAAGGTCGGCGAAACCACCGTCGGCTGTGCCATCTGCTACGACATCCGCTTCCCGGAGCTCTTCCGCAAGCTGCGCGACGCCGGCGCCGACGTCATCGTCCTGCCCGCCGCCTTCACCCTGATGACCGGCAAGGACCATTGGGAACTGCTGGCGCGGGCGCGGGCCTGCGAGACGCAGACCTGGTTCCTCGCCACCGGCCAGACCGGCACGCACGCCCAGGGCAAGAATGCCTGCTACGGCCATTCGATGGTGATCAACCCCTGGGGCCACATCACTGCCCAGGCATCGGACGGCGTCGGCACGACCAGCGGCCGGCTCGATTTCGACTATACGGCGAAGGTCCGCGCGGCGGTGCCGGTCGCCAACCACCACGACATCGCCTGATCGGGAAGCCTTCCATGTTCATCGTCAATCCCATGCCGGCGCAGATCTCCGGCGATCTCGTTACCCTGCTGCAGCAATGCGAGGTCGCAACCATCGGCCATGTCCTGCATTCGGGCTTTGTCGACCGCGAGATCAAGGCGGTGCTGCCGACGAAGCGCATCGCCGGAACGGCGGTGACGATCCGCATCCCGCACGCGGATTCGACGGCACTGCACTACCTGACCAAGCTGGTGCGCCCCGGTGATATCGTCGTGATCGACCGCTGTGGCGACACCAAGCATGCCTGCTGGGGCGGCGTCGTCACCCATGCGATGAAGAATGCTGGCGTCGCGGCCGGCGTCATCGACGGCCCGGCCACGGACTTCTCCGAGATCGTCAAGACCGACATGCCGATGTGGTGCCGCGGTCCTTCGCCGATCACCACCAAGATCCTTGGCACGGAAGGTGCGATCAACGTGCCGGTTAGCGTCGGCGGGCAGACGATCGAGCCGGGCGACGCGGTGCTGTGCGACGAAAGCGGCGTCGTGGTCCTGAAGGCTGTTACGGCGGAGGCCTATGCGCGAAAGGCGATCGAGATGCAGCAGAACGAGCTCGTGCTGCTCGAACGCCTGCGCAAGGGCGAAAAGCTGCCCGACATTTCCGGCGCGACCGCGCTGGTGGAGGGCAAGCTCGCGAAATCCTGAAAGACCCGATCAATCGACCAGACCTGACGACGGGCGGAGCACCGCCCGCGCAACAACAGAGGGGATTGAACATGCAGACATCGACGAAGCTCACCATGGCCATCGCGCTGGCCGCCGGCCTCAGTGCGCAGGGTGCATTCGCCCAGCAGCAGACCGTCACCGTCATGGCCTATTCCGGCCTGTTCCAGGAGCGTTACACCAAGGCGGTGATCGAGCCCTTCATGAAGGCCAATCCCGGCATCAAGGTCGAGTACTTCCCGCTGCCGAACTCGGCGCAGATGCTCGGCAATCTGCGCGCCCAGAAGGCGGCGCCCCAGGCTGACGTCGTCATCATGGACGTCTCGGTCTCCAAGGCCGCGACCGACGAGAAGCTGCTGATCAAGATCGACGACAAGGTCTCGAAGAACGTCGCCGATCTCTATCCGAACGCCCGCATCGCCGATGTCGACGGCGTCGCGGTGACCTTCGACAACCTCGTCATGCTCTACAATTCCGACGTCGTGAAGGAGACGCCGAAGAGCTGGATGGACCTCGCCAAGCCCGACCTCAAGGGCAAGGTCGCGATCCCCGGCATGCCTGACATCCAGGGTCTGTCGCTCGTGCTGATCATGGACAAGGCGCGCGGCGGCGCCGACTACCTCAAGAACGTCGACCAGGGCATCGCTGCGCTCGGCGAAATCGCCCCCAACGTGCAGACCTGGGAGCCGAAGCCGGAAGTCTATCCGGTGATCATCTCCGGCCAGGCCGCTGCTGGCGCCGGCTGGAACGCCCGCGCGCAGGTCAATGCTGACGCCTCCGGCGGCAAGCTCAAGGCGATCCTGCCGCAGGAGGGCAGTGTCTTCCAGATCAACACGATCAACTATGTCGCCAATGGCCCCGGCAAGGATGCAGGCGCCAAGTTCATCGACTACGCGCTGTCTCCGGAAGCCCAGAAGTCCTTCACCGAGACGATGTTCTACGCCCCGACCAACGCCAAGGCGCAGATTTCGGACGCTGCCATCGCCCGCACCGCGGTGAAGTCGATGGACAAGGTCATCCCCGTGGATTGGATCGCCCTCGCTAAGGTCCGCGAGCCGATCATGGAACAGTGGCGCCGCAAGGTGATCCCGCTGAGCCGCTGATCCGGGAAGGAATGACCGTCATGACCGACACCCGCACGGCGCCTAGCCAGGGCTTTCTCTCCATCCGGGGGCTGACCAAGCGCTATGCCGGCTTCACGGCGGTCGACAATCTCGACCTCGAGGTTCCCAAGGGCGAGCTCGTCGCCTTCCTCGGCCCGTCGGGCTGCGGCAAGACGACCTCGCTCAGGATGATCGCCGGCCTCGTGCCGGCGACGTCGGGGCGCATCGTCGTCGGCGGGCAGGACCTCACCGAGGTCGCGACGCACCGCCGCGACATGGGCCTGGTCTTCCAGAGCTATGCGCTGTTCCCGCATATGAGCGTGGCGAAGAACGTCGCCTTCGGCCTCGAGATGCGGAAGGTGCCAAAGGACGAGATCGCCAAGCGCGTCAAGGAAGCGATCGCGCTGGTGCATCTGACCGGCAAGGAAGAGCATCGGCCGGCGCAGCTTTCGGGCGGCCAGCAACAGCGCGTGGCGCTGGCGCGTGCGCTCGTCATCCGGCCCTCGATCCTGCTCTTCGACGAACCGCTCTCCAATCTCGATGCCAAGCTGCGCGACGAGATGCGCAACGAAATCCGCGACATCCAGCAGCGGCTCGGCATCACCGCGATCTTCGTGACGCATGACCAGAGCGAAGCGCTGACGATGTGTGACAAGGTCGTCGTGATGAACCAGGGCCGGCTCGAACAGCTCGGCACGCCGGTCGATCTCTATGAGCGGCCGAAGACCGCTTTCGTCGCGAGCTTCGTCGGCCGTACCAACCGCTTGAAGGCAGTGGCGAAGGACGGCTTCGCCGACTTCGCCGGCCAGCGCATCGCCGCGCCCGCCAGCCTGTCCGGCCCAGTCGAGGTGATGGTCCGGCCGCATCGCGTAACCCTGGCTCCGGCCGGCGGCGAGGGCATCCCCGGCACGATCGCGCGGGCGATCTTCGCCGGCGATATCCTTCAATACGATGTCGATGTCGCCGGGCAGATCGTCTCCATCGAGCTCGCGACGCGCGGCGGCGAGACCGTGCTCGCGCCGGGTGCGGCGGTCACCCTGTCCTGGCGGCCGCAGGACGTCTTCGTTTATGGGGCCGCGGCGTGACCGCGGCGATCACCATGCCCGCTCCGGTGGCCGAGCGGCGCTCGAACGGGCTTGCGCTGGTCGTTGCGCTGATCGCGCCGATCGCGCTGGTCAACGCCTTCGGCTTCCTCGCACCGGTGCTCAACCTCGCGCGCATGTCGTTCTACGAGGTCGAGCCGACCGGCGCGATGCACGAGGCGTTCTCGCTTGCGACCTGGGCCAAGGTCGTCGCCGACACCTTCTACGCAGAGCTGATCGTCAACAGCATCACAGTCAGCCTCGGCATCACCCTGCTGACGCTGATCTGCTCCTATCCGATCGCGCTCTATCTCCACCGCTCCAGCGGGACCTGGAAGACGATCCTGCTCGTGCTGGTGATCTCGCCGCTGCTGACCTCGGCGGTGGTGCGGACCTATGGCTGGATCGCGATCCTCTCGGAGAACGGCCTGGTCAACAACCTGGTCTCAGGCTTAGGCCTCGAGCGCCTGCGGCTGATGTTCAACAAGACCGGCGTGGTCATCGGCCTCACCGAGATCCTGATGCCCTACATGATCCTGGCGCTGCTCGCCGGCTTCGGGCGGCTCGACCCGCGCGTCGAGGAAGCCGCATCGACGCTGGGCGCGCCGCCCTTCACCATCTTCCGCCGCATCATCCTGCCGCTGACGCTGCCCGGCATCGCGCTCGGCTGCCTGCTCTGCTTCGTGCTGGCCGTCTCGTCCTTCATCACGCCGAAGCTGCTCGGTGGCGGGCGCGTCTTCCTGCTGGCGACCGAGATCTACGACCAGGCGATCGTGACGCTGAACTGGCCGCTGGCCGCCTCGCTCTCGATCCTGGTGCTCGTCATCTTCGGCGCTGCGCTCGTGCTCTATACCCGCGCCTTGCGCGCGATCCTGTGAGGGAGGCTGGTCATGGATGAACGTCCCGTCTCCCCCGCGCTGAAGCTGCTGGCGTTCCTGATGTTCGCCTTCCTGCTGGCGCCCCTGATCGTCGTCGTGCCGATCTCCTTCTCCGGCGACAGCTACATGATGTTCCCGCCCTCGAGCTGGAGCGTGAAGTGGTATCCGGCGATCTTCGCCGACGGGAAGATGACCGCTGCCTTCTGGACGAGCCTTCTGCTCGCCTGCGTCGTCACGGTGCTCAGCCTCGTCATCGCCCTGCCGGCGGCCTTCGCGCTGGTGCGGCTCAAGCCGCGCGGGGCGGAGGCGCTGTCGAGCCTCTTCACCGCGCCGCTCCTGCTGCCGACGATCGTGCTCGGCCTGGCCATCCTGATCGTCTTCGCCCGCTTCGGCCTGCTCGCGACGTTCCCCGGTCTCGTCGCCGCCCATCTCGTGGTGACGTTGCCCTATGCATTGCGCGTGCTCGCCACGGCACTTTCGACGCTGCCGATCGCGGTCGAGGAGGCCGCGTCGACGCTCGGCGCCTCACCCTTCACCGTCTTCCGCCGGATCACGCTGCCGATGATGAAGTCGGGGCTGATCGGCACGACTGCGCTGTGCTTCCTTGTCTCCTTCGATGAGGTCGTGCTCTCGCTGTTCATGACCGGCCCGCGCATCCAGACGCTGCCGGTCGCGATGTATCACCATGTCGAGCAGCAGGCGGACCCGCTGGTGGCGGCGCTCTCCGTGCTGCTCGTCGTGCTCACCCTGCTCGTCGTGCTCGTGGTCGACCGGACCTCGGGCCTGGCCAAGACCTTCGTGAAGTGACCGCCTTGTTGACCCCATTCGGAACCGCGCCGAGCGCGCGCTAACTCGAACGAACACCGACTTCTGATCAACCCGACCCGCTCGCCGCGCGCGAGCGGGAACACTGGAGCCTTGCCTGATGGATCAGGACATCCGCATCGCCGTCGATATCGGCGGCACCTTCACCGACATCGAGATCCTCGATGCGACCTCCGGCGCGATCCACCAGATCAAGACGCCGAGCACGCCAGCCGATCCCTCGATCGGCCTGCTGACCGGCATCAAGCAGGCGTCCGAGCGCTTCGGTTTCCCGATGGAGGCTGTGCAGTACCTGCTGCACGGCACGACGATCGCGACCAATGCCGTGCTCGAGCGCAAGCTGCCGCTCGGCGCCGTCGTCACCACGGCCGGCTTCGAGGACGTCATGCAGATCGGCCGCCATGGCCGCACCGATGTCTATGCGATCACGCTGGCCCAGCCCGAGCCGCTGGTGGCGCGGCGGTTCTGCTTCGGCGTGAGCGAGCGCGTCAATGCCGCCGGCGAGATCACCGTGCCGCTCGACGAGGCCGGTGTCCGTCATGTCGCGGGCGAGCTCGCCAAGGCGGGCGTCAAGTCGGTTGCCGTCTGCCTGCTGCATGCTTACGCCAACCCCGCGCATGAGCGGCGCGTCGGCGCGATCCTCGCCGAGTTGCTGCCGGGCGTCGCGATCACGCTCGCTTCCGACATCTCCCCCGAAATCCGCGAATATGAGCGGATGTCGACGACCGCGCTGAACGCGATGCTGGTGCCGATCGTCCAGCGCTACACCGACCGGCTTGCCGGCCGCATGAAGGAGGAGCTTCCGGAGGCGCAGGTCTATCTGGTGCAGTCGAATGGTGGCGTCTCCGGCCTCGCCAAGGCGGGTCGCGAGCCGGCGCGGCTGCTGCTCTCCGGACCGAGTGGCGGGGCTGCGGCGGCGAAGCGGCTCTCGGCCGAGCTCGACGAGCCCAATCTCGTCGCTGTCGACATGGGCGGCACCTCCTTCGACGTCTCGGTCGTGCATGACGGCGCGGTCTCGATGGTGAACGAAGGCGAGGTCGACGGGCTGCCCGTGCGCCTGCCGATGATCGAGATGCGGACGATCGGTGCGGGCGGCGGCTCGATTGCCTGGGTCGACGAGGGCGGACGCCTGCGCATCGGCCCGCATTCGGCCGGAGCGGATCCCGGCCCTGCCTGCTATGGCAAGGGCGGAACGAGGCTCACCGTCACCGACGCCAACCTCCTGCTCGGCCGCCTCGACGGGGCGAGCTTCATGGGCGGCGCGATGCCGCTCGACCGGCAGGCGGCGCAGAAGGCCGCCGAGGAGATCGCGAACCGGCTCAAGCTCTCGGTCGACCAGGTCGCGGCCGGCGTCATCGACGTCGCCAATTCGGCGCTGGCGACGGCGACCCGCCTGTCGCTCTTCGAGAAGGGCATGGACCCCGAGGATTTCGCGCTGCTCTCCTTCGGCGGCGCCGGCGGCGTCCATGCCTGCGAGGTCGCGGAAGAACTCGGCATCCGCCGCGTGATCTTCCCGGCCCATGCCTCGACGCTCTCGGCCTGGGGCATCCTCTGGTCCGACATCGCCCATGACCTCAGCGCCACGCAGATCGGCCTCTTCGCCGAGCTCGCGCCGGGCCTCGGCGAGACCACCACGCGCCTCGTCGCGGAAGCGCGGCAATTGCTGACGGAGGATGGCGTGGCGGACGCGGCGCAGGACTTCGAATGGGCAGTCGACCTGCGCTATGCCGGCCAGGCCTTCGACCTGCGCGTCGCGCTCGACGATGCCGATTTCTCGCCTGCGGGTGTCGCCAAGGCGACTGCAGGTTTCCACGCCCTGCATCGCCAGCGCTTCTCCTATGACGAGCCGGAGGTCCCGGTCGAGATCGTGGCGCTGCGGCTCAAGGCGGTCGGGCGCCTCGCCAAGCCGGTGCCGACGCAGGGCATCGCGACCAAGACCGGCGAAGCCGCCCCGACCCGACCGGTCCATGGCCGCCATGGCGCGGTCGCGACGCCGGTGCGCGAGCGCGACGCGATCAGCCGCACCACGCCGGTCGCAGGCCCCGCCATCGTCGAGGAGCCCTACACCTCGATCTACCTCCCCGCCGGCTGGACGATCCTGACCCATGCGTCGGGCGCCCTGATCGCCGACCGCGCCGACAGCCACTGAGGTTCAAAGACCATGACGAAGCACATGACCGATCTTCAGCCGGCGATCGATCCGATCCGCCTCGAAGTGATCCGCAACGCGCTGGTCGCGGCCTCGGAGGAGATGAGCATCACGATCTGGCGCACCAGCCGCTCGACCGTGGTTCGCGAGATCCTCGACTTCTCGACCGCCGTCTTCGACGCGGAAGGCAACAACATCGCCCAGTCGGCGCGCATCCCGGTCCATCTCAACTCGATGTCGGACTGCCTGCGCACGATCCTCGACCGCTTCATCCCGCTCGAGCAGTGGAACGACGGCGACGTGATCGTCACCAACGATCCCTATTCCGGCGGCCAGCATTTGCCGGATATCCAGACCTTCCGGCCGGTCTTCGTCGACGGTCGGCGCGTCGGCATCGTCGGCACGCTCTGCCACCATGTCGATGTCGGCGGCGCCGCCGCCGGCAGCTATTATGCCGCCGCGACCGAGGTGTTCCAGGAGGGCATCCGCATCCCGCCGCTGCGGCTCGTCGAGAAGGGCGTGCTGAACACCGGCGTCTTCGAGATGCTGCTGCACAATGTCCGCCAGCCCGACGAGACGCGTGGCGATCTCAACGCGCAGATCGCGGCGCTCGGCATCGGCGAGCGTGCCGTCGCGCGCATGGCCCGCAAATACGGCTCCGACTCGCTGGCCGCCGCGATGGCAGCGATCCTAGACGGCTCGGAGGCGATGATGCGCGCCGGGCTGAAGGCGCTGCCGGATGGCGAGGCCTCCTTCGTCGAACTCGTCGACGATGACGGCCAGTCCGACGAGCCGATCCGGCTGGCCGTGAAGATCACCAAGACAGGCGACCGGATCGCGCTCGATTTCGCGGGTTCGAGCCCGCAGGTCAGCGGCCCGGTCAACAACACCCGCGCCATGACCTGTTCGGCGGTCTATTACGCCCTGCTCGCCGCGCTCGGCGGCGACATCCCCGCCAACTCCGGCTGCTATCGCCCGGTCACGGTGACCTTGCCCGAGGGCAGCGTCGTTGATGCCGTTTTCCCGGCCCCGGTTGCGGGGCGCATGGTGATCAACCACCGCATCGCGATAGCCGTATTCGGGGCGCTGGCCGAGATCGCGCCCCAGCGCATCCCGGCGGCTTATTACGCGATCTCCTATGTCTATGCGCTGCAGACGGTCAGCCGAAAGGGCAAGGGCCAGGTCTACTTTGACATCGAGGTCGGGGGCTGGGGCGGCCATGCCGGCGGCGACGGCGCGAGCGCCCTCTCCTGCGGTCTGCACAACAACACCAACGCGCCGATCGAGATGGTCGAGGCGAAGTATCCGGTGACCTTCACGAAATACGGGTTGATCCCGGATTCAGGGGGAGCCGGGCAGTTCCGCGGCGGGCTTGGCCTCGTTCGGGAATGGCGGCTGGAGCAGGATGCCGGCAAGCTCGGCGCCCATTTCGAGCGATTCAAGTTCCCGCCGCATGGTGTCCATGGTGGCCAGCCCGGCTCGCTCAGCAGCATGACGATCACGCGGCCGGACGGCTCGCGGACGCCGCTGCGCTCGAAGATCTCCGGCATCCCGCTGAAGCGCGGCGATGTCGTCACCATCGAGACCTCCGGCGGCGGCGGCTTCGGCGATCCGCTGAAGCGCGATCCGCAGCGTATCGCCAAGGACCTCGCCGACGGCATGATCAGCCCTGAAAAGGCGGTCTCGCTTTACGGCTACACCGAGCAGATGGGAGCCGTCGCATGAACGCTCACCAGCCGGCCGACGGTGTCCATCTCAGCCTGGCGGACGTCGAGACGCTGACCCGGCGGGCGCTGATCGCCTGCGGAGTCGATGCGCGCAACGAGCCCGCGATCACCGCCTCGGTGGTCGCGGCGGAGGCCGAGGGCATCCACAGCCACGGCCTCGCGAGGCTGCCGACCTATTGCGAGCATGCCAAGGTCGGCAAGATCGACGGCAAGGCCCGGCCGGTGCTGGACAGTCCGCGGCCCGGCCTCGTCCGTGTCGACGCCAAGGGCGGCTTCGCCCACCCGGCGATCGATTTCGGTCTGCCGGCCCTGTGCGAGGCGGCCAAGGCGCAGGGCATCGCGGCGCTTGCCGTGACCAACTCCTATAATTGCGGCGTGGTCGGCTACCATGTCGAGCGTCTCGCCCGGGAAGGGCTGCTGGCGCTCGCCTTCGTCAACGCCCCGGCCTCGATCGCGCCGATGGGCGGCACGAAGCCGGTGTTCGGCACGAACCCGATCGCGCTCGCCGTGCCGCGCGCCGGGGCCGATCCGCTGGTGCTCGACCAGTCGTCGAGCGTCGTTGCAAAGAGCGAGATCGTGGTGCATCAGCAGCGCGGCGAGCCGATCCCGCTCGGCTGGGCACTCGACCGCGACGGAAATCCCACCACCGATCCCCAGGCGGCACTGGCGGGCGGCACCATGGTTCCGGCCGGCGGCTACAAGGGCGCCGGGCTCGCGCTGATCGTCGAGATCTTTGCGGCCTGGCTGACCGGCGCCAATCTCTCGGTCGACGCCTCATCCTTCGCCGATAATCTCGGTGGATCGCCGCGCACCGGCCAGTTCTTCATCGCGATCGATACCGGAGCGATCGCAGGTCCCGGAGCGGCCGAGCGGCTGGAACGCCTGTTCGGCGCCATCACCGAGCAGGAGGGCGCGCGCCTGCCTGGCGGACGGCGCAGTGGCGCCCGGCTGCGGACCGCTGCTGAGGGGATCACCATTCCCAAGGCCCTGCACGAGAAGCTGCAGCGCTACGCGGCCTGAGGGTTGGATCGACGCCCGTCCTGGCATCGCGGGACGGGCACGGACGCGAGGGCTTGTGCCGCCGTCTCGGGCATTGCGACGATTGCGTCGCACGCCTGTGTGCAACAGGCGCCATTTCGTGGAGCTTTTCCGCCTATTCCCGCAATGGCTGCGAAGGGCCGCTACGGATGGGCCGCCGCGCGCGCAGCTAAAGTCGGCCCGCCATTGCTGATCCGCCACGGCGAGGATGTGCGCCGGCTGTGGGCCCAATGACCGATCAGCGTTCTCGATCGAATTCCTGAGACGCTCGCCTTTGATCCCAACTTTGCAAAGAACCTGATTGTTAAGCCACATGGCGGAGACGGCCTCGCGCCGGCCGCCATGTTGCCTCCATGGCGAAATGCCGAGCGTGACGCGCACCGAATTGCCGGCGATCAAGCCGGTTGGATCAACTCGCTGCCCGCGACCATACGCACGGCCTCCGTCAGTCGATCGAGGATACTCGCGGCCAGGCGCGTGCGCTGCCAGTAAAGCTTCACGCGGATCCGCTTTCCTGACGGCATCTCGACCAGTCGTTTTGCTGCGATCAGCGGCTCTGCGAGGGGGAGGGGGGCCATCGACCAGCCCAGCCCTGCAAGCGTCATGTCCAGCATGCCCTGTGTCGATGGCGTCCAGTGTGTCGGTGGCGAGATCCGCGCACCGCACGCCTCCTGCGCCCAATTCGCCTGAAGTTGGTCGCGCCGGTCAAAGCGCATCATCGGAGCGCTCTGAAGCCTGTGCACATTGATGCCAGCCGGGAAATGCCGCCGCATGAAGTCGGTGGCGCAGATGGCGACATACTCCATTTCGCCGAGAGCATAGGTTCGACACCCGGCGACGGGAGCCGCGTCGGCGGTCACAGCGGCAAGGACCTCCCCAGTGCGGAGATGCTCGGCCGTATGGCCTCGTCCTCCAGGACAAGCTCGAGCAGGGCGCCGGTCTGAGCTGCGAAGGCGGCCGCGGCCCTTGTGAACCAGGTTCCGAGGCTGTCGGCGTTCACGGCGATCCGCAGAGACGTTGGAGTGGCCTCCAACGACGGCGAGCCCGGGAGCTCGCCGACGAGCTCGCCTTCCAGTAGCCGCACCTGTTCGACATGGGCGCAGAGCTTCGCGCCGATCTCCGTCGGGCGGCAGGGGGCGCCTCGTGTCAGGAGGACTGCGCCCAGGCGTTCTTCAAGCCCCTTGATCCGTTGCGAAACGGCGGAAGGGGTCACGCCAAGCGCGGTGGCGGCCTTTTCGAAGCTGCCCTCGCGCGCGACAGCAGCCACTGCGGCGAGAGACAAATAGTCGAGCATTAGAAGTCCTAATGAGCCTTTAGGTGATTTAGCTAGACTACATCAACGCCCCTGGCCATCAAGCGCACATGACAAGCGCCATCATCGCCCCCGCCGCCAAGGGCTTTGCCCTCTCCGCCGGCCTGATCGTCGCCATCGGTGCCCAGAACATGTTCGTGCTCCGCCAGGGTCTGAAGCGCGAGCATGTCTGGCCCATCGTGTTGTTCTGTGCGGCAGCCGATGCCGCGTTGATCGTTGCCGGTGTGAACGGGCTGGGCAGTGCCCTGGCGGTCGTTCCGGGCCTCGCATTCGCGCTGAGCCTCGGCGGCTCGGCCTTTCTCGCCTGGTACGGCATTTCGGCGCTGCGCCGGGCTGCCAGTTCGTCGGCGCTGATCGTCGAGCAGGCTGCAGGCATCAGCCTGAAGGCGGCCCTGGCCGGGACCGCCGCCTTCACCTTCCTCAACCCCCATGTCTACATCGATACCGTGATGTTGATGGGCGCGGTCGGAACAAGCCTTCCCGTGGCTGAGCGCACGCCGTTCATGATCGGCGCAGCAAGCGCCAGTTTCGCCTGGTTCGCTGGGCTGGGGTTCGGAGCTCGCTTTCTTGCGCCGTTCTTTTCACGGCCGGCAGCCTGGCGTGGCCTCGATGTCGCGATCGGGATACTCATGCTCGCGCTCTCGGTCAGCCTGTTCCACAGCGCGGTTACGGGCTGACGGGCAAGGACGGCGTGCCGAGCCGGACAGGTACGAAGGCTTTTGATCAAGCAGGCCTGAAACAGGCGGATTGTGCGGGGGTATGATGACTGACGGATCGATCTTCAAGGGACTGTCCGCATTCCCGCTGACGCCCGCCGACGCAGACGGCGTGGTCGATACGGAGGCCTTTTCACGCATGCTCGACCGGCTGGTTGCAGCCGAAGTCGATTCCATCGCAATTCTCGGGAGCACCGGTACCTATGCCTATCTCGACCGCGGCGAGCGATCGCGGGCTTTGGCGGCTGCGGTCGAGACCATCGCCGGCCGGGTGCCGCTCATCGTCGGCGTCGGGACGATGCGGACGTCATGGGTCATGGAACTGGCCCGAGAGGCAGAGCGCATGCATGCGGACGGGCTGCTTCTGGCGCCCGTTTCCTACACCCCGCTGGCGCAGGATGAGGTCTTCGCTCATTTCGAGGCGACCACCGCCTCCGCGGGTCTGCCAGTCTGCATCTACAACAACCCTAGCACGACGCATTTCGTGTTCTCGCCGGAGCTGATCTCGCGGCTGTCGCGCCTGCCAACTGTTGCCGCAATCAAGATGCCGCTGCCGTCGGACGGCGCCTTCGAAGCGGAAATCGGCCGGCTGCGCGCATCCTGCAAGGACGGCATGACGATCGGCTACAGTGGCGACTGGGGCGCCGCCTCGGCGCTGCTTGCCGGGGCGGACGCCTGGTACAGCGTCGTCGCCGGCCTGCTGCCGGAAGCCGCACTTCGTCTCACCTGCAACGCGATGGCGGGCGATCGCGACGCTGCGCTCGCGATCGACCATGCGTTCTCGGGGCTGTGGACGCTGTTCAAGGCTCACGGGAGCCTACGGGTGATGTATGTGATCGCCGATCAGCTCGGCCTTCGCCCCGGCGCGCCGCCGCTGCCAATCCAGCCGCTAGCGAGATCCGTCGATGAAGCCGTTGCCGAAGCGCTGCAGCTGATATCGAGAGTTGCAGATCCGCGGGGCTGAACGGCGGCGCGCGGCATGCGCGGAGTTTGGACGATGGCCCGGCCAGACATCGCCGGGCCATCGATCTGCAGGCGTCAGAACATGTGGAAGGGCGGCTTGGCGTCGTCCGGCAGCAGCGCCTTGTAGGGCGTCCGGGTCAGGCGCTTCTCGAAATCGGCCTTGGCCTGTTCCAGCAATTCCGGCTCGGCGAGCACGTCCACGGCGACGCCCGCCATGACCTTCGCAACGTGAACCATGCCCTTGTGAGCCAGCGGCGACTGCCCATGGGCCGTCAACTGCCAGGAATGGCCGGGTGTGCCGATCGTATAGGTCGCACCGCGCGCCTGGACCGTCGGTACCGCCCAGGAGACGTCGCCGACATCGGTGGAGCCCATCATGCGCGGGCCCGGCACCTCCTTGGGCGCAATCGCGTTGCAGAGGGGGAAGTCCGTCGCCGGAAGCCCCGAGCGGCGGAATGCGCTTTCGATATGGGCCGGCGTCACGGTCTTCTGCATCCGCCTGGCGAAGGCGACGTCGTCTGCGTCGAAAGGCGGCGGGCCGAGACGGTCGAAATTGCGTTGCATGGCATCTTCGAGGGGCGTGTTCGCCAGCAGGCTGCTCATCGCACTGACGACTTCGTCGGTGACGGTGGTTTCCGTCATCAGCGCCGCGCCTTCGGCGATCTTCCGGACGCGGGCGAGGAGTTCATGGACCTGGGAGACCATCGTCGCGCGCACGACGTAGCGCAGCTTCGCCTTGGCCTGCACGACGTTCGGCGCGATGCCGCCGGCTTCCAGATAGGCGTAATGAATACGGGCGTCGGACGGCATGTGCTCGCGCATGTAGTTGACGCCGACATTCATCAGCTCGGCGGCGTCGAGTGCCGAACGGCCGAGATGTGGCGCGGCAGCGGCATGGCTGGCCCGGCCGGTAAACTCGAAGTCGATCGTCGTGTTGGCGAGCGATGAGGCTGCCGTCACCGCCGCGAAATCGGCCGGGTGCCACGAAATCGCGATGTCGACATCCTTGAAAGCGCCCTCCTTGACCATGAAGGCCTTGCCCGCTCCGCCTTCCTCGGCCGGGCAGCCATAGTAGCGGACCCGCCCCTTGAGCCCGCGCTCCGCGAGGAAGTCCTTGACTGCAGCGGCTGCCAGCATGGCGCCGGCTCCGAGAAGGTTATGGCCGCAGCCATGGCCGGCGGGCTGGTTCGGAAGCGGCTGATGCTCCGACACGCCCGGCGCTTGCGAAAGCTCCGGCAACGCATCGTACTCGCCGAGGATGGCGATCACCGGGCCGCCTTCGCCCGCCTCGCCCATGACGGCGGTCGGCAATCCGGCAATGCCCGTCTCCACGCGAAATCCTTCGCGCTGCAGTTGCTCGGCATGGGCGGCGGCTGACTTCACCTCCCGGTAGTTGAGCTCGGGCATTTCAAAGACGCGGTCGCTTAGCTCGATATAGTCAGCCTGCTTGGAATCGACGATCGTCCAAATCTTATCGGTATTCTGCACAGCCTTCTCCCGAGATGGCATCCGCGCCCTTAGGCGGCCAAGGGCCGCCGTCCCTACGAGCGTCGGGTGTCGGCAGCTCCAGCGTCGAGAGGCTACTACAGGGCGGGCGGCAGAATGGCTGAATTTTGCTCCGAAGAATCGGCGTTTGTTGCAGGTCGGCGTTGGCGCGTTCCCTCCGGGATCACGCCGTCTGGCCTGATCCGCTCCGGTTTTTGCGGCGCATTCTTGGAGATCTGTGTTCTGGAACCCGGTTCCCTGGCCGAAGCCAGGCGGCCCGGTGGAGCGGACCGCAATGGCAGGTTGCCCCGCTCCAGCGGCGCAACCCAGCGAGCGCGTGGAGACTGCGGAACCTGCAGCGCAAGGAACCGCCTGTCGCGCAGAATTCAGCCTGTCGTCAACGCAATTGCGTCCGATTTCAATGTGGCCGTGAAGTATGTTCCAGTAACGATCAGCTCTCTTTTCCCGTCAGGCTTGATATGAAGCACGCTGCCGTCTTCGTTCAGGATATAGGCCGAGAGACCTACATTTCGCATTTGTTCAATCGTCTTGCGATGGAATTGCTGCATCCTCTGCTCGAAAGTCGCGGGCATGTAGGGCACTCCCGGCTTCAATGGGGTTCCCTATGGATACCCAGTTCCGCGCATCTGAATGTGATGTGGCTCACACAGCCGAATTCGGCCTTTGCTGCGCTTCCGGAGCGTAGGGTGCGCGTCCCGGCAGGCGATCAGGACGGGCCAAATGCAACTCGCCCCGCGAACCGGGTTCGCGGGGCGATCGTGTTACCGTTCCCGGCCGACCATGCAGCCGCGGACGATTGAGGGCGCTTACTGGCCCTGGTTCATGACGATGGGCTTCAGCGCATTGCTTGGCAGCCCGTATTTGGCGATCAGCGCGTCATAGGTTCCATTCGCCTGAAGACGGTCGAGCGCGCCCTTCACCGCATCGCGCAATTGCGTGCCCTCGGCGGTCTTGGGGAACGGGATGCCGGTCAGCGAGCGGGTGAAGGGCTCGCCAAGTGTCACATAGGTGTTCGGCTCGAGCTTCTGGTTGTGGCTCATCGTCTCGCTGCCCTGGACACCGCCCTGGAGGCGCTGCGTCTTGAGCTGCGTGCGCGCATCGATCGAGCCTTCGGTGCCGACGACGGTGATCGCCGGCTTGCCCTTTGCGACGCAGTTGGCCTCGCTCCACTCGCCGATCTGGCGGGGCCAGTTGGTCGAGCGGCTGGCGCCGACCGTCTTGCCGCAGAGATCCTCGGGAGTCTTGATCGAGCCGGCCAGCGCCGTGACGGTATAGAACTGGGCGCCCGAGACCATGTAGTCGACGAAGTCGGCCGTCTCGCGACGCGCCGGCAGGTCGCTCATGCCGGCCATGACCATGTCGACGCGGCCCGTCATCAGCGAAGGCAGCATCTGGGCGAAGGCCGTCTCCTGCCACTCAACCTTGACCCCGAGGTCCTTGGCGATGGCCTCGCCGAGATCATAGTCGAAGCCGGTCATCGTGTTGGTAGCCGGGTCCTTGTAGACGATCGGCGCGTAGTTCGGCTGGGTCGCGATGACGATCTTGCCGGTGTTCTTGATGCGCTCCGGCAGGGCCTGGGCCTGGGCAGACAGCGCGGTGGCGGCAAGCAGCGTGGCTGCCAAAGTGAAACGAAGCATCGGATTCTCCCTTGTGAACGGCTATTTCAGAACAGCGGCGATGAAATCGCGGGTGCGGGCCTGTTGCGGCGCCACCAGCACCGCATTGGGCGGGCCGCGCTCGACGATCTCGCCCTTGTCCATGAAGACGACGTCGGTCGCGACCTCGCGGGCGAAGCCGAGCTCATGCGTGACGACGATCATCGTCATGCCGCTGGCGGCGAGGTCGCGCATCACGGCAAGCACCTCGCCGACGAGCTCGGGGTCGAGCGCCGAGGTCGGTTCGTCGAACAGCATCAGCTTCGGCTTCATCGCCAGCGCCCGCGCGATCGCGATGCGCTGCTGCTGGCCGCCGGAGAGCTCGATCGGGTAGGCATTGCGCTTGTCGGAAAGCCCGACGCGGGCGAGCAGCTTCTCGGCCTCGGCAATCGCTTCCTGGCGAGGCCGCTTCAACACCGTGACCGGGCCCTCGATGATGTTCTGCAGCACCGTCATGTGGTTGAACAGATTGAAGCGCTGGAAGACCATGCCGGTCGAGAGGCGCTGGCGCGCGATCTCGGCGTCGCTCAGTTCGTGCAGCTCGTCGCCCTTGATGCGATAGCCGATCAATTGGCCATCGACCCAGATCGCGCCCTGGTCGATCTTCTCGAGCTGGTTGATGCAGCGAAGCAGCGTGCTCTTGCCGGAGCCCGAGGGCCCGATGATGCATTGCACGCTGCCGGGTGCGATCGTCAGCGAGACGTTGTTCAGCGCGCGCAGCTCGCCGAAGCGCTTGGTGACGTTGGCGGCTGCGACGATCGCGTCTGTGGGGGAGGCGCTCATGCTCCGGCCTCCTCGACGACCTGCGGCTTGGCGCGGCGGTCGCCGCGGCCCTTGGAGAAGTAGCGTTCCAGGAAGAACTGGCCGATCTGCAGCAGCGTGACCACGATCAGATACCAGCCGGCGGCGACGATCAGGAGTTCGATGACGCGGGCATTGGCATAGTAGATCGTCTGCGCATTGCGCAGGATCTCGGAGAACTGGATCACGCTGGCGATCGAGGTCAGCTTGACCATGCTGATCACCTCGTTCCCGACCGGTGGGATGATGACGCGCATCGCCTGCGGCAGGACGATGCGCCGGAGTGTCGTTAGCCTGGTCATACCGATCGACTTGGCGGCTTCGGTCTGGCCGACATCGACGGAGAGAATGCCGCCGCGCACCACTTCAGCGGTGTAGGCACCCTGGTTCATGCCGAGGCCGAGCAGGGTCGCCATGAAGGGGCCGATCACGTCGATGGTGCGCCATTCGACCAGGCCGGGGATGCCGATCGTCGGGAAAACCAGCGCCAGGTTGAACCAGAGAAGGAGCTGCAGCAGCAGCGGCGTGCCGCGGAAGAACCAGATGTAGAACAGCGCGACACCGCGCAGCACCGGGTTCGGCGACATGTACATGATGGCGAAGACGACGCCGAGCACGATGCCGAGCGCCATGGCACAAGCCGTCATGATGATCGTGTTGACGAGCCCGTTCAGGATCGCGGGGGCGGTGAAGAACTGCCCGACGACCCGCCAGTCGATCTGGCCTTCGGCGAAGGCCTTCATCACCCAGGCCAAGGCCAGGATGATCAGCGCGGCAGCGACCCAGCGTCCGTAGTAGCGGCGCGGCACGAGCTTCAAACCCGCGACCCCGGCCAGGTCACGACCTATTCCAATTCCGACTGTGCTGGTCATCGCGACGCTCCGCCGGTCCAAACTTCAAACTCCGCGAGCCAGCTTCGGAAACGGGCGATCTGCTCGGTGACGCGCGCTGGCGCTGTGCCGCCAAAGCCGCTGCGGGCGGCCACTGCGGCATCGAGCGTCAGACAGGCCCTTACATCCTCTCCGAGGCGCGGATCAATGGCGCGGAGCTCGACCGGCTCGAGCTGTTCGAGGTCGCGCTCCATCTCCTCGCAGTAGCGAACCAGCGTGCCGGTGATCTCATGCGCCTCCGCGAAGGGCACGCCCTTGCGCGCGAGATAGTCGGCAACCTCGGTCGCCAGCGCGAAGCCCGCGCCGGCCTGCGCCCGCATCACCTGCGGATGCGCTTCCATGCTGGCGATCAGTCCGGCGAATGCCGGCAGCACCTCGCCAAGCACGTCGACGGCATCGAAGGCGGCGCGCTTGTCCTCGGCGAGGTCGCGGTTATAGGCGAGAGGCAGGCCCTTGAGTGCGCCGAGCATCGCGACGAGATCGCCGGTCAGCCGCGCCGCCCGGCCGCGCGAGATCTCGGCGATGTCCGGATTCTTCTTCTGCGGCATGATCGACGAGCCCGTGGCGAAGGCGTCGTCGAGCGTGATCCAGCCGAACTGGCGCGAAGTCCAGAGCGTGACCTCCTCGGCCAGGCGCGAGAGATTGGTCGCGAGCATGGCCGCGACGAACAGGAATTCCGCGACATGGTCGCGTGCGCCGACGGCATCGACCGAGTTTTCGCAGGGGGCGTCATAGCCAAGCGCCCTGGCGCTGAGTTCGGGCGTCAACGCGATGGCCGAGCCGGCGAGGGCGGCTGCGCCGAGCGGCGACTGCCCCGAACGGCGCTCCCAATCCTGCAGGCGCGTGGCGTCACGCGCGAGGACCTGGCCATGCGCCATCAGCCAGTGGCCGAATGTCACGGGCTGGGCGCTCTGCAGATGCGTGAAGCCCGGGCAGACCGAGGCGGCATGGGTTTCCGACTGGGCCGAGATGGCGTCCAGCAGCTCCGCCAGCATGCCGCCGATCAGGCGAACCTGCTCGCGCAGATAGAGCTTCAGATTGTTGGCAGCCTGGTCGTTGCGGGAACGGCCGGCACGGAGCTTGGCGCCGGCGTCGCCGATCCGGGCGATCAGGACGCGTTCGATGAAGGTATGGACATCCTCGTCATCGGCGCTGGGGCTCAGGCTGCCGGCCTGGACCTCCTGCGAGATGGCTTCGAGGGCGGCGATGATCGCCTCCATTTCGGCGGCGGTGAGCAGTCCTGCGCGCAGCAGTTCTGCGGCATGGGCCTTGCCGCCGGCGATATCCTGGGGTGCGAGACGGGCATGGGCGCTGGCCGCGCTGGACAGCCGCATCAGCCGGGGATCCGGCGGCTTGCGGAAGCGGCCGCCCCACAGGCGTGTCGTCTGGTTCATCGCTTTCCCCATTGGTCTTTTGCAAAGACTGCCTCTTGACCATGCTGCCAGCAAACGAAACGATCTCCGGCGGGTAGTCTGAAATGGAATAGCCTTGATGACCGGCAACCGCCTCCCGCCATCGACCACGGGGCTCCGGGTGTTCCTGGCGGTCGCGCGGCTTGGATCGACGGCGAAGGCGTCCGCTGCGGTCAATCTGACGCAGAGTGCGGTCTCCAAGCAGATCCAGGCGCTCGAGGAGCATTTGGGGACAACGCTGTTCGAGCGCACGCCGCAGGGCCTGAAGCTGACCGAGGCCGGCTCGATCTACAACCCTTACGCAGAGGCCGCGATCGAGCAGATGGAGCGCGGTGCGCGCCGCCTGAGCGAGCGCGCTGCCCAGGGCCGCCCGATCCGCCTGCACATGATCGCCATCGCGGGGGAGCGCTGGTTGATGGAGCGCTTTCCGGTCTTCGCCCAGGCCCATCCCGAGATCGACGTTCAGTTCACCAATTTCGTCAGCGAGGAGGAGACGGAGGAGCCGGATATCGACATCGGCCACCGGACCGGGCCTCAGGCCGGACGCGAGTCGCATTATCTCTTCGGACGTCAGGTCGCCCTCGTTGCCGCGCCTGCCCTGGTCGAGCGGATGGGCGGTTTCCTGCGTCCGGCCGATATCCAGAAGATGACCCTGCTGCAGCATTTCCAGATGCCGACCTTCTGGGCGGAGTTCACCGAGGCATTCGGACTGCGCGGCGCCGTCCCGGCGCATACGGTGCGCTACGGCTATTATTCCGTGATCATCCGCGCGGCGATGGCCGGGCTCGGCGTCGCCCTGGCGCCACGCTGCTACGTGGCGGAGGAACTGGCTTCGGGCGCCCTGATCAACCCGCTCGGCCTCGATTTCGAGAGCGCAACAGGCTGCTGGCTCACCTTAAGCGCCAACACCGAACATCGGCCGGGCTTCGAGGCGCTGGTCGCCTGGTTGCGCGAGGAGGCGGCCATATTTGAAGCCGCGACGCTGGCCAAGGCACCGAGCCTCTCGGCGGCGAGTTGAGAGCTGCGGGCGGGTTTTGGTACTTCGCCCCCAGCGGGCTGCAGAAGGCGAGCGCGCCACGCGTGATGGAAACCCCGATGGCCAGGCGCCGGGCTGCTCCGACATAGCCTGAGGCGGCGTCGCCACGACGGGGAGACACAGCGAGGAAATCTCCGGCTTGCAATCACGTCGGTGATGTGTACGTTTGCGTCATCAATTAATGTATGCATTATCGGATGCGATGAACGCGATCCCGACCCCTGACGCTCCCCACCAGCCCCGGCGCTCGACCGACGCGGTCTATGCGCAATTGAAGCAGCACATCCTCGACAACCGCTATCCGCCCGGCGCGCAGATCCTCGAAAGCGAGATTGCGGCTGAGCTGGACGCCTCGCGCACCCCGGTCCGGGAGGCCTTCGTGCGGTTGCAGCAGGAGGGGCTGCTCGAGATCGTGCCGCGCCATGGCGTGCGCATTTCTGCGCTTTCGCCGAGCGACATGCGCGAGATCTACGAGGTGCTGATGTCGCTGGAGCCGACGGCCGTCGAGCTTCTGGCCCGGCGAAGGCCGGACAAGGCCGAGCTCGCCAAGCTGATCGCCTCCTGCGACGCGATGGAGGCTGCGCTGCAGGGCACGCCCGACCTGCAGGCCTGGGCCGCCGCCGACGAGGCCTTCCACCTCAATCTCGCTCGCCTCTGCGGCAACAAGCGCCTGGCGGCGATGATCATGCAGGTCTGGGACCAGGCCCATCGCGCCCGCATGTTCACGCTCTCGCTTCGCCCGCTGCCGGTGCAGTCCACGGCCGAGCACCGCGCCGTGGTCGAGGCCATCCTCGCAGGCGACGTCGAGCGCGCCCGCGAGATCTACCACGAGCATCGCAAGCGGGGCGGCCTCGAGCTGACCACCATCATCGAACGACACGGAATCCAGAGGCTATGACGTCGAACTCATTCCATCTTGCCGTGATGCCCGGCGAAGGCATCGGCATCGAAGTCATGGAGGCTGCGGCCGTCGTACTCGACGCGGTCGAGAAGCGCTTCGATCTGTCTTTCCGCCAGGAGCACATCCCCGGCGGCGCGCATCACTACAAGGAAACCGGCGCGATCCTGCCGAAGGACGGCCTGGAGCGCGCCGGCAACGCGGACGCAATCCTGTTCGGAGCGATGGGGTGGCCGGACATCCGCTTCCCGGACGGGACCGAGATCGCGCCGCAGCTCGACATGCGCATGGCCTTTGGCCTCTATGCCGGGGTTCGGCCGATCCGCGCCATCCCGGGCACGCCGCCCATCCTCGCCCATGAGCGCTGGAAGGACATCGACTTCGTGATCGTGCGCGAGTCGACCGAAGGCATGTTCGCCTCCCGCGGCAAGGGCGAGATCATCGACGACCGCGAGGCGCGCGACACCCAGGTCATCACCCGCAAGGTCACCGAGCAGCTCACCGCCTTCTGCTGCGACCTCGCGCGTCGGCGGCGCGAGACGCGCGGCACGCCCGGCCGCGTCACCCTGGTCGACAAGGCCAATGTGTTCCGCTCCTTCGCCTTCATGCGGAAGGTCTTTTACGAGACCGCGGCCAAGCACCCCGATATCGACGCGCGCCATCACTACATCGACGCGATGGCGCTCGACCTCGTGCGCCGGCCCTGGGATTTCGATGTCCTGCCGACCGAAAACCTGTTCGGCGACATTCTCTCGGATCTCGGTGCCGGGCTGATCGGCGGCATGGGCTTCGCGCCTTCGGCCGACATCGGCGAAGCGCACGGCATGTTCCAGCCGAGCCATGGTACGGCGCCGGACATCGCCGGCAAGGGCATCGCCAATCCGACGGCAATGATCCTCTCGGCAGCAATGATGCTGGACTGGCTGGGCGAGCGTCACGGCAGCGCCGCGGCGCGCAATGCCGCGCGGGCGATCGAACTCGGCGTCGACCACGCCTTCGGCAAGATGAACCTGCGCAGCTACGACATCGGCGGGCGCCACGGCACCCGCGACATCGGCGGCACCATCGCCGAGCTCATCGCGAGCGGCAAAGCCGACCCGCAATGACTCTGACTGTCGCTATTGCGGGTTGCGGCTATTTCAGCCGGTTCCATCAGGATGCGTGGAGCCGGATGGAAGGGGTGCGCGTCGTCGGCGTCGCGGATCGTGACGCCAGCAAGCGAGGGGCCGCCGCCGCCTTGCTACAGGGCGCGGCGACCTTCGAAGATGCGGAGGCGATGCTCGATGCGGTGCGCCCCGACCTGATCGACATCGTCACGCCACCACAAACACATCGGGCGCTGGTCGAGGCGGCCGCGCGCCGTGGCGTGAAGATGATCTGCCAGAAGCCCCTGGCGCCGACCTTCGATGAGGCCCAGGAGATCGTTGCCATCGCGGAGAAGGCGGGGGTGATGCTGGCGGTGCATGAGAACTTCCGCTTCATGCCCTGGTTCATGGAGGCCAGGCGGCTGGTCGCCGACGGCGCGATCGGCACGCCTCTCAACATCAATTTCCGGCTGCGGCCCGGAGACGGCCAGGGGCCCGAAGCCTATCTTTCGCGACAGCCCTATTTCCAGAGCATGTCGCGCTTCCTCATCCATGAGACCGGCATCCACCTGATCGACGTGTTCCGGGACGTGATGGGGGAGATCACCGGTGTCTTCGCGCGGCTTCGGCGGATCAACCCGGTCATCAAGGGTGAGGATGCCGGGCTCGTAATCTTCGATTTCGCCAGCGGTGCCGCGGGCCTCTTCGACGGCAACCGCCATGTCGATCACCCCGCCGAGGACACGCGCATGACCAATGGCGTGCTGATGGTCGAGGGCGACCGCGGGGTGCTGCGGCTCGACGGCTATGGCCGGCTGTTCCTGCGCCCGCTGCGTGGCGAGGAGCGCGAGCACGCCTATGCCTGGGAGAATCGCGGCTACGGCGGCGACTGCGTCTACGGCCAGAGCTGCCACGTCGTCGAGCACCTGACCAAGGGTACGGCGCTGGTCAATTCCGGCCGCGATTACCTGCGCAATCTCGCCATCGAGGAAGCGATCTACCGCTCTGCCGAAGAGGGACGCTTCATCGCCATCTGACACGACATCTCGATCTGAACCACGAGAAGGCGGCCGTCGAAGCCGCCCGGTTGGGCAGGAAACACACACAAGGGAGGTTACCATGCAGAACAGACGTCATATCCTGAAAGCCTCGGCGGCGCTCGCCGGCGGCGCGATCACCGGCTTTCCCAACATCGTCCTGGGCCAGAGCGTCCGCACGCTGCGCTTCAGCCACACCGATACGTCGGTCGGTGCTGCGAACGAGGCCGCGATGCGCTTCGCCGCAGCGGTCGAGAAATACACCTCAGGCCGTTGCAAGGTTCAGGTTTTCCACTCCGGCCAGCTCGCCAACGACGCCAAGTCGCTCGACCAGCTCCAGGTCGGCGGGCTCGACTTCGCTCTCACCGGCGTCGTCACCTTCACACCCCATGTGAAGGACCTGTCGCTGATCGCCTTGCCTTATCTGGCCGAGACCTATGAACAGGGCTGGAAGCTCTACGACACCTCGAAGTTCATCAAGCAACAGGCGGATCTGCTGCCCGCCAAGGGCATGCGCATCGTCGGCAACTGGGAGGCCGGCTTCCGCAGCTTCACCACGAACTTCCCGCTCAACAGCCCGGCCGATGCCAAGGGCAAGAAGCTGCGCATCGCTCCGGTCGAAATGATCCGCTGGATCATGGAATCGATCGGCTTCTCGCCTGTCGTGATGCCGGTGACCGAAGTCTATCTCGCCATCCAGCAGAACACGGTTTCCGGGCAAGAGAACCCCATCGACACCATCTACTCGCAGCGTTTCTACGAGGTCGCCAAGCACGTCACCCTGTCGCAGCACGTCTATTCGCCGCGCTGGGTCGCCATGGCCGAGCGCACGTTCAAGAGTCTCAGCGCGGCGGATCAGGAGGGCGTCCTCAAGGCGGCGAAGGAAGCCGGCGACTGGAACCGCACCGAAGTGCGCGCCAATGACGAAAAGCTCTTGGCCGAGATGACCGCCAAGGGCGCGACCATAGTCAAGCCGGATCTCTCAGCCTGGCGGAAGGCGAGCGAAGGCGCCGTCGAGCGTGCCCGCAAGGAGTTCGGCGCAACCGCGGTCGACCAGTTCATCGCCGAGGCGGCCGAGATCCGCAAAAGCATGAGCTGAGCCCCGTCGAGAATCATCACCGGAGGCCGGCATGCGTTTCCTCTATCGCCCGGACCTGCCCGAGCCAGCGCCTCTGCGCTGGCTCGGAGACATGGTCGATGTTGCCCTGACGCTGCTGGCCGCCATGCTGCTCGTCGTGATGTTCGCCAATGTCGCGGCGCGCGTGGCGCTGAACAGCGACCTCGCCTGGAACACTGAATTCGGCGAGTTCGTGCTGCTCTGGGCGACCTTCCTCGGCGGGGCTTCGGCCGCTCGCCGAGGCGCGCATATGCGCATCACCGAATTCACCGACAAGATGCCGCCCACTCTGCAGAAGGTCGTCGAGCTCGCCACCCGGCTCGGTGTGGTCGCCCTGCTGACGCTCCTGATCTCCTATGGCTGGAACATCACGGAGAGCACGATGGGGCAGGAGCTGACCGTGCTCCATGTCCCGATGGGGCTGCAGTATCTCGCGATGCCCGTCGGCTCCGCGCTGGCGCTCGTCTTCGTGCTCTACGAGATGGCGCTGCTGCTGCGTAACAAGCCCCTTCCGCAAGAAGCCTTCCAGGACTGACCCATGGTTCTCGCCGTCATCTGCGCGGTCTTCTTCGCGCTCGCCCTTCTCGGAATGCCGCTCGTCTGGGCCCTCCTGCTGACCACGGTCGCCACGATCGGGATCTTCGGCATGAGCTACCCGCTCGAGGCGATCTTCCTTTCCTACATATCGAGCCTGGAGCCGCTGCACCTGGCGGCGATCCCGCTCTTCATCTTCACCGGGGAGCTGATCACCCATGGCGGCGTCGGCCGCCGGCTGATCGACTTCGCGCGCTCGCTCCTGGCTTTCATGCCGGGCGGGCTCGGCGTCGTCACCGTCTCGGCCTGCACCATGTTCGGCTCGGTCTCGGGCTCGGCCGTTGCGGATTCAGCGGCGATCGGCTCGATCATGGTGCCGCGCATGGCCGAGCGCGGCTATCCGCGTGCTTTTGCAGCCGCTCTGATCGCGGTCGCCGGCACGATCGGCGTGTTGATGCCGCTCTCGATCCCGCTGCTGGTCTATGGCTTCGTCGGCAACGTCTCGATCCGCGAGCTTCTCGTTTCGGGCGTCTTCCCGGCCTTCACCCTCGCTTTCGTCCTGATCCTGCTCTGTGTCTGGAAGGGCCGCTCGCTGGGCTGCGATCTCGGCGGAGCGATGCCGAGCCGGGCCGACATCTGGAAGAGCTTCCTGGCCATCCTGCCGGCCTCCGGCATGCCTGTCGTCATCCTCGGTGGCATTCTGACCGGCATCTTCACGCCGACCGAGGCCGCTTCGGTCGCGGTGTTCTACGGGCTGATCCTGGCGCTGTTCGTCTATCGCGAGATCAAGCCGGCGCAGGTCCCCGGCATGCTGCTGCAGAGCTTCCGCACCAGCGCTGTCGTCATGCTCGTGGTCGGCGCCACCGGCGCGCTGTCCTGGCTGATCACGGTCGAGCAGATCCCCGCCAATCTGGCGCAGACGATCCTGAACATCGCCGAGAACAAATACGTCTTCCTGTTCCTGCTCAACCTGGCGCTGATCCTCGTCGGTATCTTCCTGGAGCCGTTGCCCTCGCTGATGCTGACGGCGCCGCTCTTCATTCCCACGGCCAAGGCGTTCGGCATCGATCCGGTCCATCTCGGCCTGATCATGGTGTTCAACCTTGTGATCGGGCTCTACACGCCGCCTGTCGGCGGCACGCTCTTCGTGGCGGCCAAGATCGCGCGTGTGGGCATGGTAGCGATCTCGCGCGAGCTCATCCCGATGTTCATCCTGGCGATCTGCGTGCTGTTCCTCGTCACCTATGTCGAGGCGATCCCGATGGCTCTGGTCTGGTTGATGCGCGGATGACGCTTTCTCTCGACGACGTCTCGCTGATCGGCTCCGGCCTCAGCCGCCCCGAATGCGTCCTCGCCACGGCGAAAGGCGATCTCTACACCGCCGACTGGCGCGGCGGCGTGGCCCATCTCCGGCCCGACGGCACGCAGACGCTCTATACCGGCCAGACAGCCGACCTGCCGGAAGGCCTGCGCCCGAACGGTATCGCGCTAGAGCCGGACGGGTCCTTCCTCCTTGCCAATCTCGGCAGCGAGGCCGGCGGCGTCTGGCGCGTGACGCGCGATGGGCAGGTCGCGCCTTACTGGACGCAGATCGACGGAGCCCCGATCGCGCCCTCGAACTATCTGGTGCGCGATCATGTCGGCCGGCTCTGGCTCACCGTCTCGACGACGATGGTGCCGCGCTCGCTCGACTACCGCAGCGACTCGAAGAGTGGCTTCATTGCTGTCATGGACGAGAAGGGCGCGCGCATCGTCGCGGATGGGCTCGGCTTCACCAATGAATGCCAGATCTCCCAGGACCGGCGCTGGCTTTATGTCAACGAGACCTATGGTCGGCGGCTGAGCCGCTTCGCGCTACGCGACGACGCCAGCCTCGGCCCCAAGGAGGTGATCCACGAGTTCGGCGAGGGGCAGTTTCCGGACGGTCTTGCCTTTGACATCGAAGGCAAGATCTGGATCGCGGGCGTGATCTCAAACCAGTTGATGCGCATCGATCCGGAAAGCGGGCATTGCGAGATCATGTTGAGCGAGACCGACCCGGCCCATGTCGCCTGGGTCGAGCAGGCCTATCAGGCCAATGCGCTGGGGCGGCCGCATATGGACACCAATCCGTCGACGAAGCTGCGCAATCTTTCGAGCATCGCCTTCGGCGGGCCTGACCTGCGGACCGGCTATCTCGGCTGCCTGCTCGGCGATGCGATCGCGGTGACTCGGCTGGATGTGGCGGGCGTGCCGCCGGTGCACTGGCTGTATTGATGAACGGCCACTATCGCTCGCAACGGAACTGGGGCGTGAGGGTCAACCATGTCGTCTGGCATGGATTGGACGTTCTCGTGCTGGAGAACGAGCGGCTGCGCGCGAGCTTCGCCGTCGGGCGCGGTGCCGATCTCATCGAATTCCTTCACAAGCCCAGCGATACCGACTTCGTCTGGCTGTCCGCCAACGGGCTTCGACATCCAGCCCTGCGCGCGGTCACCCCACCCGATCCCCGCATGGCGTTCTATGACAGCTACCCGGGCGGCTGGCAGGAGGTCTTCCCGGTGGGGGGCGCCCCGTCCGCCGGGCCCGGGCTTCCCTTCGGCAGCCACGGCATGCACGGCGAGGCGTGGCACCGACCCTGGGACTGGCGGATCGTGGAGGACGCGGCTTCGGCCGTTCAGCTCGAATTGAGTGTTCGAACGGAGACGCTGCCTTACCGCCTGACACGAAATGTCAGGCTCGAATCCGGATCGTCGTCGCTGCTCTTCGAGGAAGTCGCGATCAATGAAAGCGACATCGATTTGCCGCTCATGTGGGGACACCACATCACATTTGGGCGGCCGTTCCTCGGGCCTGGGGCCGTCATCGAGATGCCGCCGGGTGTGGAGATCGTGACAGGCGACATCTCGCGCACGCACCCGCAGCGGCGCCTCGCCCCCAACCGGATCATGGCCTGGCATGATGCCGTCGACGCCGATGGCCGGGCGGTCGAGATGTCGCTCCTGCCGGAAGCCGGGACGCCGGGCGAGATGAGCTATCTGCGTGGCTTCCGCGAGGGCCGCTATCTGGTCCGGAATGGCCAAGGGCTAGCGCTCGAAATCGCCTGGGACGCAGCGGTGATGCCCTATGTCTGGTGCTGGCAGGAATTCGGGGCGATGCGCGACTACCCCTGGTTCGGGCGCCACTACAATATCGGCCTGGAGCCGTTTACGAGCATCCCGCGCGAGGGACTCGCCACAGCCGTCGAGAATGGAACGGCCTCACGTCTCGCCGCTGGAGAGCGCAAGGCATTCTGGCTGCGCGCGACGGCGGGCGGCTCCTGAGTGTGATGCGCTGGACCGCCCTTGACCGGCTGGATCCGCCTCGTGTCGGCCGCGCGGGAGGCGGCCGTGTACCCCCCTACGTGCGAAATGGCGTCAGAGGTACCCTGTGCCTGTGCAGCGGATTCAGCCATTTTCAGGGATTTGGAAGAGGCTGGCTGGGGCGGGAGGATTCGAACCTCCGAATGGCGGTACCAAAAACCGCTGCCTTACCACTTGGCGACGCCCCAATGCGCCGCGCCTTCTAGAACGCGTCGGGGCCTTGCGCAACCTGCCAGATGATCATCGCAGGACTTGTCCGATCCGGCCCGATGGGCCGACGACAGATCCTGCGGATAATTCGACATCGATCGGCTCGAGGGCTGTTGCGCCCGGCCGCGGTGCTGGCTATAAGCCGGCCACCAGTTGATCGGAGTGTGGCTCAGCCTGGTAGAGCACCTCGTTCGGGACGAGGGGGTCGCAGGTTCAAATCCTGCCACTCCGACCACTGGATTTCCCGAGACTTGTCGACGTCTTGCGAAACAGGCCCTTCGGGGCCTTTTTCTTTTTCGGGCCGTTTGGGCCCGCGACGCTGTGGTGCGCCCGTCGCCCTGTCTGCCCGCGGTGGTCAGCGCCGTGATTGCTCTCTAGGGTAGATCACCACCACCAGCGGAAACGATCATGAAGCGCGCCTTCCAACTTCTCGGTATTCTCGGACTGGCGACGCTGCTCGCAGGCTGTGACAAATGCGGCAATATCGGTCCGTTCTTCACCGGGCCCGAGCAGAAGACCTGCAGCAGTTCCACGCCGAACGGCTGAGGCGTTCCGGGCTCGCGATCCGAGCGATCGACATGAAAAAGGCCGGGGCGACGCCCCGGCCTTTTTCATGTTCGGACCTGCGGAAGGGTCAGCCGCGGCGTTGCAGCACCGACCAGCCGGCGCGTGCCAGGCAGGCGACCAGAGCGAGCTTGACGAGATCGCCCAGCAGGAAGGGCTGGATGCCATATTCGAAGGCCTTGGCGAAGCCGACACCGGTCGCGCCCGAGGCCATCTGGGCGCCGAAGGCGAGCCAGGCGAAGCCGAGCAGCATCATCACGACCTCGGCCGCGACAAGGCCGCCGACCAGGCGCGGCAGCGAGGCATTGCGGGCGGCAGCCCAGCCGGCGATGGCGGCGGCAGCGACGAAGCCGACGAGGAAGCCGCCGGTCGGGCCGACCAGATAGAGCGGGCCGGCGGCAACCGGCGGGGTGTTGGTGAAGACCGGCAGGCCGGCCAGGCCATAGGCGATGTAGAGCGCGACCGTCGCGGCGCCGAGGCGCGAGCCATAGGCGGCGCCGAGGCCGAGAACGGCCAGCGTCTGCAGCGTCATCGGCACCGGCCAGAACGGCACCTTGATCTTGGCGGCGAGGACCAGCAGCAGGCTGCCGGCGACGGCGAGCGCGACGTTGCGCAGCAGGGTCGCGCGCGGGCCCGAGACGGCCGGAAGGGCCGCGCCGGCCAGCGTCGGGGCTTGAAGGGGGAGCGTCTCGGCCATGGGCATGTCTTCCTGTTCGCATGAGGCCGCGCCGCGCGACCGTCTTTTCCGTCTATAGAAAATGCGGCAAAGCCCCACAAGCGGCGCGCGGCGGGCAGCCGCGCCAAGCCGGAATGCAGGATCGCGCATGAGTGACGAGATCGAATTCGACCGTAGCGCCACGACACCGCCGGGCGAGGTCGCGACGTTGTCGCCGCTAGTGCGGCGCGTCATCGCCGGCAATGGCGGGCCAATGACCTTCACCGGCACCTGCAGCTATATCGTCGGGCAGGGCAGGGTTGCGATCATCGATCCCGGCCCCGACGATGCGGCCCATGTCGCGTGCCTTCTGGCCTCGGTCGCCGGCGAGACGGTGAGCCATATCGTCGTCACACACACCCATCGCGACCATTCTCCGGCCGTGCCGGCTCTGAAGGCGGCGACGGGCGCGATCGTGGTGGGCTGCGGGCCGCATCGCGCGGCGCGCGAACTGGCCGAGGGCGAGGTCAACCGGCTCGATGCCGCCGCCGACCGTGACTATGCGCCGGACGAGGAGATGCGCGATGGCGACACGGTCACCGGGCCGGGCTGGAGCCTTACCGCCGTCGAGACGCCGGGCCACACCGCGAATCATCTCGCCTTCACGCTGGCAGAGGAGGAGACCCTGTTCTCCGGCGACCACGTAATGGCCTGGTCGACCTCGATCGTCGCCCCTCCGGACGGTGCGATGGCCGCCTACATGGCATCGATCGAGAAGCTGCGCGGCATGGATCATCGCCTCTACCGGCCGGGGCATGGCGGCCCGGTGACGGAACCCCAGCGTTTCCTGCGCGGGCTTGTGCAGCATCGCCGCCAGCGCGAGGTGGCGATCCTCAACCGGCTGCGGGCCGGCGATGAGCGAATCGCCGAGATGGTGCCGCCGATCTATCAGGGCCTGCCGCCGGCCCTGCACGGTGCGGCGGCCCTGTCGGTGCTGGCGCAGCTCGAGGATCTGGTGCTGCGCGGGACCGTCGGCTGCGACGAGTCGTTGCCCTCCCTGACGAGCCGCTATCGGCTCGCCTGAGCTCAGCGCGTGTCGACGAGAGTGTCGACCTCGTCTGCGAAGGCCGCGATCCGCGCGGCGTTGATGCCGAGGTCATGGCCGCCGAGGCGGGTCGCCGAGCGGATGTCGATGCGGCTGCCGTCAGCGCGCGGGCGGATGCGGATGGTGATGTCCTCGGAGGTCTGCAGGATGCGCGAGCGCGCCACGGCCTCGATGCGGCCGGCACCGGTGCGTCCGCCCGGCCGCGAGGATTCCAGCACGCGCCAGCCGCGGGCCAGGGCGGCGCGGCGGGCGATGTCGAAGGCGATTTCGGCCGGCACCTCGAGCACGATCGGCACGGCCTTGGGATAGGCCTGCCGCTGGACGCGACGGCGTTCCGGCGGGACATCGGGCGGCACGCGGCCGTTGCGGGCATCGAGCGCAACGCGCGAGCGGCTGAAGGCCGGCGGATCTTCGATGTCGGTCGAGACGTCGGCCAGCGCCGGCAAGGTCGCCAGCCGGAAGCCGACATAGGCCGCCGGCGCCAGCATCAGCACACAGAGCAGGAAGGCGCCCGCGGCCATGCCGACGCCGCGATGGCCTGACTGCCAGATCCGGGCGAAAGCGAGCAGCGACAAGGTCAGCGCCAGGAGCACGACAAGATAGGCCGCCGCGACCGGCGCCAGGCCCTGGAGGCTCGGCTCTCCCGTCCGGAAGACGAGGAGCGCGAGACATAGCACCGCGAGCGAGAACCAGGCCAACCGCCGGCTCCAGCGCGCGGTGCGCGACACGGGTTCCTCGAAGACGAGACGACGATGCATCGGCCATAGGTGACGCTGCGGCGGCGCGAAGGCAAGGATCGCGTGAGGGCAGGGTTTCCGCGAGGGTGGCTTGCGGGCCGGGCGCATCTCGCTTCGAACGGCGAGATGGTTTAGGTCTGACCATTCGTGATGGGGGCAGGGCCGTGCCGGATTCGAAGACAGCGCTGCGCGCGGACACGACCGAGCCGGATCGCGTCTGGTTCCGCTTCATGCGTCTGCACCAGCGCATGCTAATGCAGATGACGGCGCGCATCCGTGCCCTCGGCCTGTCGATCCCGCAATTCGACCTGCTTTCCACCCTGACGGAGCGCGAGGGCATCAGCCAGAACGAACTGGCAGAGCGGCTCTATGTCACCAAGGGCAATGTCTCCGGCTTGGTCGACCGGCTGGTTCAGGCCGGGCTGGTCGAGCGCCGCGCCATCGCCGGCGACCGGCGCTCCTACGCGATGCATCTGACCCCAGAGGGCCGCAGGCTGGCGGAAGCCGGCATCAGGACGCAGCGCGAATTCGTGGCGCAGACGCTGGGCAAACTGCCGGAGGGGGACCTGGTGGAACTCGACCGCCTCGTCCTCGCCTGGCGCGACCTCGCGCGCGCCGCCGACGAGGCGTAGGACAGGGGCGCGGGGCCGAATTCTCGGTCAGGCGTTCGGGCGGATCTTCTCAACGGCCTGCCTGCCGCCGGGCAACTCGCGCAGCACGAGCCGCTCACCGGCGCCGACCTCGCCCAGCACCGCCTCGCCACTGGTCGTCAGGACCGTGGCGAACTTCCTGACGAAGATGACGACGGGCCGGTTTCCAGCTGCGGCCCAACGCTTGAACTGGCCGTAATAGGGTTCCTTGCGCCAGGCCTGGGCGGCACCGGGGTCGGCCTGAACGAACAGCCAGCGCGTCACGGCATCCATGGTCAGGACGAAGCGGGCCTTGTCCGGTTTCCACTCGGGGCCGAGAAAATCCTGGGTCATCCAGAGGCACAGGAAGGCGCGACACTGCTGCGGGCGCGACTCATAGATCTTGCAGCCGCGGCCGGGCAGGCAGTTCGGGCACCAATTGCCTGCCGTCGCTCCCGCATCTGGTACGTCATAGACCTTGCAGCAGAGGGTGCAGCTGCCGCAGGCCCGGCCGGGAGCGGGCAGGCTCGTCATCGCCGCCGGGTCGATCATGCCGTGTCTTTAAAGGAGTTCCAAACGGCCTGAGCATGGCCGGGCAGAAGCGGGCTGGCAAGCGCACATGCCATGCACGCTGGAAGGATCGCGCGGCCGTCCATGGCCCTGCGGCAGAGTCTGCGGTGATGCGCGTTAAAATCGCTCAGCGCTTGCGGTGCGCCCGAACTATGATGGCGGTAGCAACCATCGCATCAGGAAACCGCACGATGCTGTCCAACCTCGCCGTCCGCGACATCGAGACCCTCGTCCATCCCTATACGAACCTCGCGACGCACCGCGAGACGGGGCCGCTCGTTCTGGAGAGCGGCAAGGGCATCTATGTCTACGACACGGCCGGCAAGGAATATATCGAGGGCATGGCGGGGCTGTGGTGCACCTCGCTCGGTTACTCCAACCAGGAGCTGATCGAGACCGCCTATGAGCAGATGAAGAAGCTGCCGTTCCAGCACATCTTCGGCGGTCGCAGCCATGACCCGGCGATCGAGTTGGCCGAGAAGCTCAAGGAAATTTCGCCGGTCCCGATCTCCAAGGTGTTCTACGGCGCGTCCGGCTCGGATGCGAACGACACCCAGGTCAAGATCGTCTGGTACCTGAACAATGCGCTCGGCCGGCCGCAGAAGAAGAAGATCATCTCGCGGCTCAAGGGCTATCACGGCGTGACCGTCGCTTCGGCCTCGCTGACCGGCCTGCCGAACAACCATATCGACTTCGACCTGCCGCTGCCCGGCATCCTGCACACCTCCTGCCCGCATCACTACCGCTTCGCCCAGCCGGGCGAGAGCGAGCAGGATTTCTCGTCGCGGCTGGCTGCGGAACTCGACGAGATGATCCAGCGCGAGGGGCCGGACACCGTCGCCGCCTTCATCGCCGAGCCGGTGATGGGCGCTGGCGGCGCGATCACCCCACCGGAAGGCTATTTCGAGAAGATCAACGCCGTCCTCGCCAAATACGACATCCTCTTCATCTCGGACGAGGTGATCACCGGCTTCGGCCGCACGGGCAAGATGTTCGGCACCGAGACCTACGGCATGAACGCCGACACGATCTCGCTCGCGAAGCAGATCACCTCGGCCTATTTCCCGCTCAGCGCCGTCATGATGAACGAGAAGGTCTACGAGGTCCTCGTCGACCAGAGCCGCAAGATCGGCACCTTCGGACATGGCAACACCTATGCCGGCCATCCGGTCGGCTGTGCCGTCGCGGTCAAGACGCTGGAGATCTACCAGCGCGACAAGATCGTCGAGCACGCCGCCAAGGTCTCGCCGACGTTCCTGCGCCGCCTGAACAAGCTCGCCGAGCATCCGTTGGTCGGCGAGGCGCGCGGCGTCGGCCTGATCGGCGGCGTCGAACTGGTCAAGGACAAGGCGACCAAGGCGTCCTTCGAGACGAAGAAGGGCGTGGGCCCGAAATCGGTGGCCTTCGCCCAGGAAGAGGGCCTGATCCTGCGCGCCATGGGCGACCGCGTCGCCTTCTGCCCGCCGTTGGTCATGCAGGAGGCGGAGATCGAGGAGATGTTCAACCGCTACGAGCGCGCCCTCGACAAGACGCTGAACTGGGCCAAGGCCGAAGGGCTGCTCGCGGCCTGAGGCCAGCGAGGCACGTCCACAATTCCTGCGCCGCCCTGTCCGGCCGACAGGGCGGCGTTTCTTTTCGGTCTGTCGTGCGGGTTGGTCTCGTGCACGCCGAGGCGCGAGCTTTCGTTCACGATTGTGGCGTCCGCTTACGAAACGACACAAATCGCCTTGAACAGATCACGATCGCGCCGTGGCGCCGTCCCGATCGCTGGTCAGGGTGCGGACATGGCGATGGCCAGGAACCATCGCCATCTGTTGTGGCCAAAGAAGTCGAGACCCATGACCTCCGCCGATCCGCGTCGCAAGATCCAGACGAATGCGAGCTTCCACGATTCAGCCGCGAGGGAGGCTTACGCTTCCTGGTTCCGCCCGATCGCACTTCCCGCGCTGGCGGCTGGAACCAGAAGGCCGGATGCCGCGTTAAAGATGCGTGCGAAGGATGAACCATCCCGGCTTGCCGGGGTCCTTCGTCACGGTTTTGACGACTGAGCCTCGTAGACGCTTTCTCGAGACCCTAAGCAATTGACCGGCGCAGAGCGATGAACGCTCTCGCCGGTCATTTTTTGTTTTGGGCCGCAGCAGATGCCGGCGGTCGGCGGCACCCGCGACTCTCATCTGCGCGAAACTTGGTCGCAACCGCAGGGCTCGTGGGCGACAGGTGAAGGCCTCGTCGCCCCGCTGCCTCAGGTCACGATGACCTTCGTGCCGTTGGGCACGCGGTTGAACAGGTCGATCACGTCGATGTTGCGCATCCGGATGCAGCCGGACGAGGCCGAACGGCCGATCGTCTCAGGCTCATTCGTACCGTGGATGCGGTACAGCGTGTCGTGGCCGTTCTGATAGAGATAGAGGGCGCGGGCTCCGAGCGGATTGTCGGGGCCGCCTTCCATGCCGCCGGCGCGCGGCGCGAGGTGCGGCCAGCGGGCGATCATCTCGGCGGGAGGCGTCCAGCGCGGCCACTCGGCCTTGCGCTGGATCACCGCTTCACCGGTCCAGCCGAAAGCTTCGTCGCCGGTCGCGACGCCGTAGCGGATCGCCTTCTTGTTCGGCAGAACGTAATAGAGATACTTCTCCTTGGTATCGACGACGATCGTACCGGGCGCCTGGCCCGTCGGATCGGCGATCTCGTAAGGCAGAAGCGTGATGTGATGGTCGAATTTCGGCACCAGCGCGATGTATTCCGCATCACGGGCCGAAAGAGCCGGCGCGTTCACGCTCTTGTACTGGCACGCCCCCAGAAGGGTCGACATCGCCAGCGCAAGAATCACGGTCTGTTTCATGACGTCCTCTAGAACGGCCCGGAGGCGATCTTTATGGTGAATGCAGGGTTAATGCTTGGTTTCCGCTGCGTTGCGCGGGAGCATCGCCTGTTCGCCGCTGCTCTAGGGCCGAAACCCGGATGGCGCAATTTCGGTTCCGGCCGGGACCGTGGAAACCGGCGTTTCGCAGTGCACCGTGGCTATCCTGCCACGCTCCGTTTTCCTTTCCGCTGAAATGAGGCCTGCCCGGTGACGACGCTCCTGATCACCCACCCCTCGTGTCTTCACCATGAGACGCCACCCGGTCATCCCGAGCGCGTCGATCGCATGCGGGCCGTCGAGTCCGCATTGGAGGATGAACGCTTCTCGGCGCTGATTCGCGAGAATGCCGCGCTCGGCTCGCTCGACCTGGTGACGCTCTGCCACCCCCGCGAGTTCGCGGAGGCTGTCCTCGCCGCCTCGCCGGAACACGGCCTCGTCCAGGTCGATGCCGATACGCTGATGTCGCCGGGTACGGTCGATGCCGTTATGCATGGAGTCGGTGCCGCGGCTCAAGCCGTCGACGAGGTGATGACGGGGCGCGCGACCAATGCCTTCTGCGCGATGCGGCCGCCAGGTCATCATGCCGAAACCGTCAAGGCGATGGGCTTCTGCTTCTTCAACAACGCCGCCATCGCTGCCCGGCATGCGCAGCGGCGCCATGGCGCCGAGCGTGTCGCGGTGATCGACTGGGACGTCCATCACGGCAACGGCACGCAGGAGATCTTCTGGGACGATGCGAGCGTGCTCTACGCCTCGACCCATGAGATGCCGCTCTATCCCGGGACGGGAGCCGTCTCGGAGCGCGGCCAGCATGGCACCATCGTCAATGCGCCGCTGCGGGCCGGCGACGGTTCGGAGATCTTTCGCGAGGCCATGGAGACGGCACTGCTGCCGCGCATCGAGGCGTTCGCGCCGGATCTGATCGTCATCTCGGCCGGCTTCGACGCGCACTGGCGCGATCCGCTGGCCAATCTCAACCTGAAGGAGCCGGATTTCGCCTGGGCGACGCAACGGTTGATGGAGATCGCGGATCGGTCATGCCGGGGGCGCGTCGTCTCCATCCTCGAGGGGGGCTACGATCTCGAGGGGCTGTCCCGTTCGACTGCGGCGCATGTCACGGCGCTGATGAGAGGCTGAACGAGGTTCCTGGAGAACGTCTTTTCTCTCAAACGTTTAGATCGGCTCGCGTCGAACAAGCCGTTTCAGTTTGGCCGGAGTTGGCTCCGCGGCGGCGGCGACGAAGCTGCGTTCATCGCGGGTTCAGTCGTGTCCGAGCATGAGAAACATGCTAGTGGGGTGCCGTGTCGCGGCAGATCGCTCGGCCGGGGGTTTTACCGGACAACGCATCGGCGAGGTGCGCATCCGGATCAGGATGAGGTGCGGGAAGGGATTGCGGCGTATGGAGGGCGCGCGATGCGGCGCGGCTCTTCGATGCGCCAGCCCGACCGCAGCGGGGCGCGATGAACGATATGAGCAAGCCGTCGGCGACGGCAGAGCCGGCGCCTGCGAAGCCGCTCGCCATGATGGCGGGCGCGAAGCGGCCGGATCTGCTGCGCGATGAAGTGCTGGGCGAGATTTTCGCGGCGACCGTGGCCGTGCGCGGCGCGCATGCGGCGCTGGCCGATGCATCGCGCCGCCTGAGCTATGACGAGGTCTGGGCCGCGGCTGGTCGCCAGGCACGTGGACTCGCGCGCGCGGGCGTCGGGCCGGGCGATCTCGTCGGCCTGTGGATGCCGCGCGGCATCGACCTGCTGATCGCGCAGATCGCGATCACGCGCGCCGGCGCGGCCTGGGTGCCGTTCGACGCCGAGGCGCCCGTCGATCGCATCGCCATCTGCCTCGCCGATGCCGAGGCCAAGGGTATCGTCACCGCCGCGGAGTGGCAGGGGCGGGCCGCGGGCGCAGAGCGCAACGTCTGGACGCCCGAGACGCTGGCGGCCGGCGACGATGGCGTCGCCATGCCGGCGCGGGCCGCCGGCCTGACCAAGGATCACCCGGCCTATCTGATCTACACCTCGGGCTCGACCGGCACGCCGAAGGCGATCGTCATCAGCCACCGCAATATCTGCCACTTCCTGCGGTCCGGGAACGCGCTCTACGACATCGGTCCCGACGACGTCGTCTTCCAGGGCGCCTCGGTCGCCTTCGACCTGTCGATGGAAGAGATCTGGACGCCGTATCTGGTCGGTGCGACGCTCCATGTCGCCTCGCCGGAGATGATGGGCGACGCCGAGAAGCTGCCGGCTCTCCTCACCGAAGCAGGCGTAACCGTGATCGACACGGTGCCGACCTTGCTCGGCATCCTGCCGGCCGATGTGCCGTCGCTGAAGCTGATCCTGCTCGGCGGCGAGGCCCTGCCGCCTGCGACCGTGCAGAAGTGGTCGAAGCCCGGCAGGCGCATCCTCAACACCTATGGCCCGACCGAGGCTACGGTCGTTGCCACTGCCGCCGAGGTCAGGCCCGGCGAGACGGTCACGATCGGAAGGCCGATCCCCAACTACACCGCCTACATCGTCAACGAGGCGATGGAGGTCGTCGGGCCGGGCGAGCAGGGCGAGTTGCTGATCGGCGGCCCGGGCGTCGCCAGGGGCTATCATGGGCGCCCGGAGCTGACGGCCGAGAAGTTCATCGCCAACCCGTTCGGCCATCCCTTCGGCAACGATGATCCGGTGCTCTATCGATCGGGCGACGCGGTCAGTCTCGACGAGAACGGCAACATCGTCTTCCACGGCCGCATCGACGACCAGATCAAGATCCGCGGCTTCCGCGTCGAGCTTGGCGAGATCGAGTCGAAGCTCGCCGACGAACCCGGGGTCAACCAGGCCGCCGTGGTGATGCGCATCGATGACGAGATCGAGCGCCTTGTCGCCTTCGTCGTGGCCGAGCCGGGCGTCGCGGTCGACGGTGCGGCGCTGCGCGCAGCGCTGCGCGACCAGTTGCCGCCCTATATGGTGCCGGCGCATTTCGAGGCGGTCGGTTCGCTGCCGCGGATGGTCTCCGGCAAGGTCGATCGCCGGATGCTCAAGGCCGCACCGCTGACGGCGCCGAGCTCCGCCGGCGAGCAGGAGCCGCCGCGCAATGCGACGGAGGCCGTTCTGCTCGAGGCGGCCAAGCGCGTGCTCGGCGCCTCGAGCCTGCCGCTCGATGCGGATTTCTTTGTCGATCTCGGCGGACATTCGCTGCTGGCCGCCCGCTTCATCTCGATCGTCCGCGAGAACCCGGCCTATGCCGGCATCACGCTGCAGGACGTCTATGGCGCGCGGACCTTGCGCGGCATGGCCGCCCTGCTCGACGGGCGTGGCACTGCCGAGGCGCAGGACCTGTCCTTCACGCCGCCGCCCTTCATGCGGCGTTTCCTCTGCGGGCTGGCGCAGGCTGCGGTGCTGCCTGTCATCATCGGCCTCGCGACGGCGCAGTGGCTTGGCATCTTCGTCACCTACATGCTGCTGTCGGGCGAGGATCTGCCGCTGCTGGGGCAGGTCTTCGCGCTCCTCGGCGTCTATGTCGCGATCACCATCATCACGGGCCTGATCGCGATCGCGCTGAAATGGATCGTGCTCGGGCGAACGAAGCCGGGCGTCTACCCGCTCTGGGGCATCTACTATTTCCGCTGGTGGTTCGCCGCCCGCGTCGCTGGCCTGGTCCACATCAAGTGGTTGCAGGCGACGCCGGTGATGCGGATGTACTGGCGCCTGCTGGGGGCCAAGGTCGGGCGCGACGTCATCATCTCCGACTACGAGGCTGGCGCGGTCGACCTGATCACGATCGGCGACGGCACCAGCTTCGGCTCGAAGACGACCTTTGCGAACGGCGAGGCGGTCGGCGACAAGCTGATCATCGGCAGGATCACCATCGGCAAGGATGTCTGTGCCGGTGCCTCGGTGGTGCTCGGCCATGACTGCGTGATTCGCGACCATGCCGAGATCGGCGACCTCACCGCAATCGCGCCCAACGCCGTGATCGGCGAGGCGGAGGTCTGGGACGGCTCGCCGGCCCGCAAGATCGGCATGGTCGATCTCGAGGCCCTACCGCCGCAGGCCGAGGCCAGCCCGCTGCGGCGTGCTGCCATGACGGCGTTCTACGTCCTCATGCTCATCGTGCTGCCGCCAATCAGCCTGCTGCCGATCTTCCCGGCCTTCTGGCTGTTCGACAAGATCGATGACTGGATCGCGACCTGGTCGGAGCTCAGCTATCTCTGGTACCTACCGATCCTGACCTGGCCGACAGCGATCGGGCTGATCGGCTTCACCGTGCTGCTGATGGCCGGCCTGCGCTGGGCGATCCTGCCGCGAGTCACCTCCGGCTCCTATTCGATCCATTCGAGCTTCTATGCGCGCAAATGGACGGTGGCGCTGGCGACCGAGGTGACGCTGGAGACGCTGTCCTCGCTGTTCGCGACGATCTACATGCGCTTCTGGTATCGGCTGATGGGTGCGAGCATCGGCAAGGGGGCCGAGATCTCGACCAATCTGTCCGGCCGCTATGACCTGACTGCGATCGGGGCCGGCAACTTCATCGCGGACGAGGTCGTCTTCGGCGATGAGGACATGCGGCGCGGCTACATGCGCCTCGACATGACCCGCACCGGCGAGCAGGTCTTCATCGGCAATGACGCGGTCGTGCCACCTGGCGCGTCGGTCCCGGACCGGGTGCTGATCGGCATCAAGTCGAAGCCGCCGGCGAACGACCAGATGCAGCCGGGCGACACCTGGTTCGGCTCGCCGCCGATCAAGCTGCCGACGCGGCAGAAGGTCGATCTCGGCGCGGACTGGACCTATCGGCCGTCATGGCAGAAGCAGGTCGCGCGTGGCGCGTTCGAGGCGCTGCACACGTCGTTCCCCGCGATGCTGTTCATCACCTTCGGCACGATCGCGGTCGATCTCGTCCTGCAGCAGAAAATCAACGAACAGGATTGGCTCGGCCTCGTCCTCTCCTTCATGGGCGTGGCGGTGCTGATCGCGGTGACCCAGGCGCTGATCTGCGCTGCGATCAAATGGCTGATGATGGGCGTCTACAAGCCCGTGATGAAGCCAATGTGGTCGTTCTGGGCGATGCGGACCGAAGCGGTCGCGGTGATGTATTGGGGGTTGGGCGGAAAGGTGCTGTTCGACTATCTGCGCGGCACGCCGTTCCTGCCGTGGTTCCTCAAGCTGTTCGGGGCGAAGTATGGCAAGGGCGTCTGGCTCGACTCGACCGACATCACCGAGTTCGACTGCATTACCGTCGGCGACTTCTGCACGGTCAACGCGCACTCCGCCCTGCAGACGCATCTCTACGAGGACCGCGTCATGAAGGTCGGCCGGGTCAAGCTCGGTAAGGGTGTCTGCGTCGGCGCCGGCGCGACGGTGCTCTACGACACCCATGTCGGCGACTACGCTCAGGTCGGGCTGCTGACCGTGATCATGAAGGGCGAGAACCTGCCGGCGCATACGCGCTGGGAGGGGGCGCCTGCCGTGCCGGCCAAGGCCTCCCTGGCGCATTGACCGGCGGGAGCCGTGTTTGACCGTGGTCGGTCGCAGCGACTAAGAGCCTGACGCAGAAACTCGTCAGGCTCAGCCCATGTCCCACAACAGCTTCGGCCATCTCTACCGCGTCACGACCTTCGGCGAAAGCCACGGCCCGGCCATCGGCTGCGTCGTCGATGGCTGCCCGCCGCTGCTGCCGCTGACGGAGGCCGACATCCAGGGCGATCTCGACCGCCGGCGGCCGGGTCAGTCGCGCTTCACCACGCAGCGCCAGGAGCCGGACCAGGTCCGCATCGTGTCGGGCGTGTTCGCCCGTGAGGGCGACGGCGTGCAGGTCACCACGGGCACCTCGATCGGGCTGATGATCGACAATGTCGACCAGCGCTCGAAGGACTATTCGGACATCAAGGACAAGTACCGGCCCGGCCATGCCGATTTCACCTATGACGTGAAGTACGGCATCCGCGATTATCGCGGCGGCGGGCGCTCCTCGGCACGCGAGACAGCAATGCGGGTCGCTGCCGGAGCCATCGCCCGCAAGGTCGTGCCGGGCATGATCGTGCGCGGCGCGCTGGTGCAGATGGGGCCGCACAAGATCGACCGGAACAACTGGGACTGGAACGAGGTCGGCAACAACCCGTTCTTCTGCCCCGACGCCAAGGCGGCTCAATTTTTCGAAGGCTATCTCGACGGGGTGCGCAAATCCGGTTCGTCGATCGGGGCCGTGCTCGAAATCGTCGCGGAAGGCGTTCCGGCGGGGCTTGGCGCGCCGATCTATGCCAAGCTCGATTCCGAGATCGCCTCCGCCCTCATGAGCATCAATGCCGTGAAGGGCGTCGAGATCGGGGACGGCTTTGGGGCGGCGGAACTGTCCGGCGAGGAGAATGCCGACGAGATGCGCGCCGGCAATGATGGCAAGCCGCTGTTCCTGTCGAACCACGCCGGTGGCATCCTCGGCGGCATCTCGACGGGGCAGCCGATCGTGGCGCGCTTCGCCGTGAAGCCGACCTCGTCCATTCTGGCGACGCGCGCGACCGTGACGCGCAGCGGCGGGGAGACGGAGATGTTCACCAAGGGCCGTCACGACCCCTGCGTCGGTATCCGCGCCGTGCCGGTGGGCGAGGCGATGGTCGCCTGCGTGCTCGCCGACCAGTATCTGCGCCACCGCGCGCAGGTGGGAGTGATCGAGCCGCGGTGGCCGTTTCGCGACTGACTGCGATCCTTACATTTCAGCAGTACTGAAAATGCCCATTCGATTCATTGCGGCTGAAGGCTCGTCGTATTAGGTTGCGCGCATGAAGCTCGACGTCTGGCTCTCGCAGAATAAGATCGCACGCAGCGCCTTCGCCAAGCAGGTCGGCCTGTCGCCGGCCAGCGTGACAGCGCTGTGCAATGATCAAGGCGCCTGGATCTCGCGCGAAAGCGCCGAGCGCATCGCGGCCGCCACCGGCGGCTCCGTCACACCCAATGATTTCCTCGGCCTTGTCGGGCCGCGCGAGGCAGCCATGTCGAACAATGTCACCGCCACCATCGAGGCCTTCGCCCGCGGCGAAATCGTCATCGTCACCGATGACGACGACCGCGAGAACGAGGGCGATCTCATCGTCGCTGCCTCGCTCTGCACGCCGGAGAAGATGGCCTTCATCATCCGCAACACCTGCGGCATTGTCTGCGCCCCGCTGACATCGGCCGAAGCGCGGCGGCTGCGGCTCGACCCGATGGTGTCCTCGAACGATGCGCCACTGGGCACCGCCTTTACGATCACGGTCGACGTCAAGCACGGGCTGACCACCGGCATCTCGGCCGAACAGCGCTGCAACACGGTGCGCGCGCTCGCCAATGGCAACATGGGGGCCGGCGACTTCGTCCGCCCCGGCCATGTCTTCCCGCTGATCGCCAAGGATGGCGGCGTGCTGATGCGCTCCGGCCATACCGAGGCCGCGGTCGATCTCTGCAAGCTGGCCGAGCTGCCGCCGGTGGGTGTCATTTGCGAACTTGCCAATGACGACGGCACCGTGATGAAGGGCGCGCAGATCACTGCCTTCGCCCAGAAGCACGGGCTGAAGCAGATCACGGTGGCCGACCTGATCGCCTATCGGCAGTCGCGCGAGAAGCTGGTCGAGCGCGTGCATTCCTTCCCGGTCAAGACCGCCTATGGCGAGATGACGGGCCATGTCTATGTCACGCCCTTCGAGGATACGCAGCACTTCGCCTTCGTGATGGGCAAGCTCGGTGACGGCGAGAAGATTCCGGCGCGGCTGCACCGGGCCAACGTCGTCGAGGACGTACTGGGCGGCGCGCCGTCGATCCAATGCGCGCTGAAGCGCTTCCAGGCGGATGGGCGGGGCGTCCTGGTCTATCTGCGCGACGGCTCGGCCGGCGTGCCGATCAAGGGTGTCGACGACGGCTCGGATGCGCTGCGCAACCAGCAATGGCGCGAAGTCGGGCTCGGTGCCCAGATCCTGCGCGATCTCGGCGTGGCGTCGATCGTCAACCTCGCCTCGTCGCCACGGTCCTTCGTGGGGCTGGGCGGATTCGGCATCGAGATCGCGGACACGCAGCCGCTCGAATGAGCGGGCTGCGTCGCTTCAGACCCAGTCGGCGCGGTTGCCGGTGACGGTCAGGATTTTGCCCTGCCAGATCTCGACCAGCGACGCCTTCTGCGGCGGCACTGCTCCGACGAGGGCCAGGATCGCGCGGGCGACGCCGCCATGGCTGACGACCACGGTCTCGCGCGGCAGCTCCTCGAGGGCCGGTCGGACGCGCTCGGCCAGCATTGCGTAGCTCTCGCCGCCCGGAGGCACGAAGCTCCATTTGTCGCGTTCGCGCAGCTGTGCCTGCTCGCGCTCGGCCTTGCGGATGTCGCGCCAGGTAAAGCCCTCCCAGGACCCGAAGGTGAGTTCCTTCAGGCGGTCGTCGGTCCGGTAGGCGCCGGGCGCCAGCTCCAGCGTGGCGCGCAGGATGTCCATGGTCTCGCGGGCCCGACACATGGGCGAGCCGATGAAATCGAGCGCGGCGAAACCCGGGACCAGCTTGCGCAGACGCTCGGCCGCCTCGGCCGCCTGCTCGCGGCCGAGATCGTTGAGGGGGATGTCCTGCCCGCCCTGCAGGCGGCCCTCGCGATTCCAGTCGGTCTCGCCATGGCGAATGAGGATGAGCCGGTGCGGGAGCGTAAGCGGTAGCATGGCGGGGCTTCTGCACGCTGGCCGGCGCGGCGTCAAAGCGTTAGGCCGGATCGGGGGCATGCGTCGTGGCCATGGCGGCGCCCGCGCGTTTCCATTGGCCTGTTGCAGTGCGGCGGTCTATAGGCGGCACTCCGCCCTTTCGGATGGTTCCCGATGCCGCCGGCACTCACCTTGCCCGATGGTCGCAGGCTCGCCCTCGACGCAACGCCCCTGCTGATGGGGATCGTCAACATCACGCCCGATTCCTTTTCCGACGGCGGCAAGCTGCGCGACGCGGCCGGCGCGATCGCGCATGGCTTGAGGCTCGTCGACGATGGGGCCGAAATCATCGATGTCGGCGGCGAATCGACCCGGCCGGGACATGGCGCCGTCGATGCCGTGACCGAGCTTGGGCGCGTCCTGCCGGTGATCGAGGGACTGCGCGGACGGATCGATGCACCGCTCTCGATCGACACCTGGAAGTCCGAGGTCGCGGAAGCGGCGCTGAATGCCGGCGCCTCGATCGTCAACGACGTCTGGGGTGCGCAGCGCGACCCGGCCATCGCCGGCGTCGCGGCCAGGCATGGTGCGCCGATCATCCTGATGCACAACCGCGAGACCATCGATCCGGCGCTCGACATCCTCTCGGACGTGATGTGCTTTCTCGAGCGCTCGATCGCCATCGCGCTGGCGGCCGGCCTGCCGCGCGAGCAGATCGTCGTCGATCCGGGCATCGGCCTGTTCGGCAAGACCCCCGAGCAATCGCTCCTGCTGATCCGCGAGCTGGCCAAGCTCAAGGAACTCGGATGCCCGATCCTGCTCGGCGCCTCGCGCAAATCGGTGATCGGCGTCATCACGGGGCAGAGCGTGCCGGCCGAGCGCGTCGCCGGCAGCGTCGCCGCCCATCTCTACGGTGCGACGCAGGGCGCCAACATCATCCGCGTCCATGACGTCGCCGAGCATGCACAGGCGTTCAAGGTCTGGGCCGCCATCTCACAGTCCTTGGAGCCTCGCCCGTGAGCGAAACCGGCATCATCCTGATCGAGAAGCTCGACATCTACGCCTATCACGGCTTCTTCTCGGAGGAAGAGCGGCTGGGCCAGCGCTTCGTGCTCGACCTGACCCTGGAGACGGACCTGCGGGCCTCGGCGATCAGCGATGCGCTCGCCGATACCGTGAACTATGGCAAGGTCGTCGGCGTCGTCACGGAGGTCTTCACCACCCGCCGCTTCAACCTGCTCGAGGCCGCGGCGCGGGCGGTGGCCCTGGCGGTTCTCGACGGTTTTCCGCCGGTGACCCGTGTCGAGGTCACACTGCGCAAGCCCGCTCCGCCGATCCATGCGACGCTCGCCAGTGTCGGCATCACCTTGAGCTACCGCCGTGAGTACTGAGGTCGCGCTCGGCCTGGGCGGTAATCTGGGCGACCCGCTGGAGGCCTTCGCCAAGACGCTGCGGGCCCTCACCGACCACCCGGCCGTCACGCTTCGCAGTTCGTCGTCGGTCTATCGGACCAAGCCCTGGGGCCTCCTCGATCAGCCCGATTTCCTCAACATGGCGGCACTGCTGTCGACGGATCTCGACGAGGTCGAACTGCTCAATCTCTGCGTCGAGCTGGAGCTCGCGAGCGGGCGGGAGCGGGGCGAGCGCTGGGGGCCCCGCACCCTAGACATCGACATTCTGACCTTCGGCGACCTGGTGACCGACAGGCCGAGGCTGCAGTTACCGCACCCGCGCATCGCAAAGCGCGCCTTCGTGCTGGTGCCCCTCGCCGAAATCGCGCCGGAGCTGGTCATCGACGGGCATAGCGTCGCGTCGCTTATGGCAGCGCTCGAAACGGACGACGTCGCACTGGACGAGGCGCAGACGCGGCGTCTGCGCGAGATGCTGGGCTGAGTACCCCAGGCGTCGTGCCCGTCACTCGCCCTTGTCGAGCGAGATGTCGGGCGCGGTCGGAACCTTCATGCCGACGACATGGTAGCCGGCGTCGACATGCAGGATTTCGCCGGTGATGCCGCGCGACATGTCGGAGACCAGGAACACGGCGGTCTCGCCGACCTCCTCGATCGTCACCGTGCGGCGCAGCGGCGAGTTGTACTCGTTCCAGCGCAGGATGTAGCGGAAGTCGCCGATACCGGAGGCGGCGAGCGTCTTGATCGGGCCGGCCGAGATCGCGTTGACGCGAATCTTCGAGGGGCCGAGATCGGCTGCGAGATACTGCACGCTCGACTCGAGCGCCGCCTTGGCGACGCCCATGACGTTGTAGTGCGGCATCCACTTCTCGGCGCCGTAATAGGTCAGCGTCAGCATGGAGCCGCCATCGGTCATCAGCTTCTCGGCGCGCTGGGTGACGGCGGTGAAGGAGTAGCAGGAGATCAGCAGCGACTTGGTGAAGTTCGCCTCGCTGGTCTCGACATAGCGCCCGGTCAGCTCGTCCTTGTCGGAGAAGGCAATGCAATGGACGACGAAGTCGAGCTTGCCCCAGAGCTTCTCGACCTCGGCGAAGACGGCGTCGATCGAGGCGCCGTCGGTGACGTCGCAATGGCCGACGACATGGCCGCCGAGCTCCTTCGCCAGCGGCTCGACACGCTTCTTCAGCGCATCGCCCTGATAGGTGAAGGCGAGTTCGGCGCCGGCGTCGGCTGCAGCCTTGGCTATGCCCCAGGCGATCGAACGGTTGTTGGCGACGCCCATGACGAGGCCGCGCTTGCCCTTGAGGAGGTTGGCGGTCGGCCGGGCGACGGCATTGGAATCAGGCATCTGGGACCCGCGAACTGGATAAAGTCGAGGGGGTCTCTTAGAGCATGGCGCCGAAACTGGAAACCGGATTTGGCGCAGCCGCACAGCCATCCGCGGCCAGCGCCCGCCCGACCCTAACGCCTATTCGGCCCGGGCCTTCATCAAAGCCGTCAATTCGGCGTCGCTCTGGGGCATCTCGATGTCGATCGCGACGAAGAGATCGCCAACCGCACCGTTTTCGCCCTTCAAGCCCTTTCCGCGCAGGCGGAAGGATTTCGTCGTGCCTGTCAGCGGCGGGATCTTCATCTCGACCGCGCCGGTCAGGGTCGGCACATGCAGCGGCCCGCCGAGGACCGCCCTGGCAAGCGGGACCGCGACGCGCGTGCGCAGGTCGTTGCCCTCGACCGTGAAGCGCGAATCCGGCTTGACCTTGATCGTCATCAGCACGTCGCCGGCCTGGCCGGAGAACGGGTCGGTCTGGCCCAGACCGCGCAGGCGCATCACCTTGCCGTCGGCGACGCCCTCGGGGATCGTCACCTCGACCTCGCGCCCGCCCGGCAGGCGCACGCGACGCGTCGCGCCGGAGACCGCCTGGGCCAGCGTCACCTCGAGCGTGAAGCTCTGCTCCGGAGGCTTTTGGGCCTCGGCCCGCGCCTTGCCGGCGCGCCTGGCCGCATCACCGAACAGCGAGCCGAAGATGTCGGACGGATCGAAACCCGCGCTGCCGCCGCCGCCCCCGCCGCCGAAGGGATGGCCGCCACCCTGGCCGAAATTGAACTCGAAGCCGCCGGCGCGCCCGCCGCGACCTGCGCCCATGCCCTCGAAGCCCTGGAACTTGGGCTTGCCCTCGGCATCGATCTGGCCGGCATCGAACTGCTTGCGCTTGGTCTCGTCGCCGATGATCTCATAGGCGCCGTTCAATTCGGAGAAGCGGTCCTGCGCCTTCGGATCGTCCCGGTTGCGGTCGGGATGCAGATCCTTGGCGCGGCGGCGATAGGCCTTCTTGATATCCGCCTCGCTCGCGGTGCGGGCGACACCCAAAATCTGATACGGGTCGCGCATTCATGAACCCCAATTGGAAATACTGACGGGCCGGCCGGGACGCGCGTCGGGGCCAACCTTGAACTCTGGAGCCTTATCTGGGAATGGTGTGGCCTGAACGCAACAGCCGGCGGTGATGATATGAGCCGGTGCCGCTCGCGCTCAGGTCGCGCCCTTCCAGGGCTCCATGTCCTTGACCATCCACTCGCCGCCCGAAGGCCGGCAGGCCGTGCCCTGGAGTTTGGCCGGCTTCGTCTGGGTCTGCACGCTGGCGATGAAGGCGCGGCAAATCTCGTCCGAGCGCAGGAAGGGGCCGCCGACGGGGATGAAGGAGCCCTTCACGCCAGTCTGCGGGTTGTCCCAGGAGACCGCCGCGCCGTTGCCCTGCGGGTCGAGCGCGACCGCCATCGCTCCGTCGGCGCGGCGGATATCCTCGGGCCCGAGCTCCGAGGCGAGCGAGGCGAGGGGACCAGGCTTGCTCGTGCCGCGTGCCGGCAGCACCGAAGAGGTCGTGGCGACGTCGTCCTCGGCCTTGCTGGACAGGCCCAGGATCGGGAACGAGACCGAACAGCCAGCGCTGGCCAGAGCAAGGCATGCCGCGCCTGCGGCAGCCAGCCGGCGCATGGCCGAAGCGCGCCGCGGAAGGCTTTGGAACCGCCTCGCCGCTGCCCTATATAGTCGTCCCGGCCTGACCAATATCACCGCTCGCGCTCGCCCAAACGCAACACCTTCAAATTCACCGAGGATTAGACACGTGGAACGGTTAACGAGCGGTGACTTCACGCAGGAGCAGGACCCTTTCGCACTGTTTCAGGAGTGGTTCGAGGAGGCCAAGAAGAGCGAGCCCAACGACCCGCATGCCATGGCGCTGTCGACGGTCGATGCCGAGGGAATGCCCAATAGCCGTATGGTCCTGCTGAATGGGCGCGACGGCGAGGATTTCGTCTTCTACACGAACACGCAGAGCCAGAAGGGCGAGGAGCTTCTCGGCCAGCCCAAGGCCGCGGCCCTTTTCCACTGGAAGAGCCTGCGCCGCCAGATCCGCATCCGTGGTCCTGTCTCGATCGTCAGCGACGAGATGGCGGACGCCTATTTCCAATCGCGCCCGCGCGACAGCCGGATCGGCGCCTGGGCGTCGCAGCAGTCGCGCCCGCTGGAAAGCCGCTTCGCGCTCGAGAAGGCCGTGGCCGTCCAGGCTGCGAAGTTCGGACTTGGCACGATCCCGCGGCCGCCGCACTGGACCGGCTTTCGCATCACGCCGGTCTATCTCGAATTCTGGAAGGACGGTGCCTTCCGGCTGCATGACCGCGTCGTCTTCCGCCGCGGCGCCGCCGGCGAGCCCTGGACGCGCGCGCGCCTTTATCCTTGAGAACACTCCAGGGACACTAAGAGGAAATCTGGCCAGATGGCGATGCCGAAATTCGATTTTCCCAAGACCGAGCCGGGCAAGCGCCCGGTGATGCTGCTGACGGGGGCGAGCCGCGGCATCGGCCATGCCACGGTCATGCAGTTCGCGATGGCTGGCTGGCGGATCCTGTCCTGCTCGCGACAGGCCTTCTCGGAGAAATGCCCCTGGCCGTCGGGCGCCGACGATCATGTCCAGATCGATCTCGGCGACCCCGAGGACACGATGCGCGGTATCGCCGAGATCAAGCGCAGGCTCGCAGCCGAGGGCGGCAAGCTCAATGCGCTGGTCAACAATGCCGGCATCTCGCCGAAGGGACCCAAGGGTGCCCGCCTCGGTGCCGCGACGACCTCCTTCAACGACTGGCACAAGGTCTTCCAGGTCAACTTCTTCGCGCCGATCATGCTGGCGCGCGGTCTGCTCGACGAACTGACCGCGGCCAAGGGCACGATCGTCAACGTCACCTCGATCGCGGGCTCCCGCGTGCATCCCTTCGCCGGTGCGGCCTATGCGACCTCGAAGGCGGCGCTCGCCAGCCTGACGCGCGAGATGGCGTCGGATTTCGGACCGCTCGGCATCCGGGTGAACTCTATCTCGCCGGGCGAGATCGATACCGCGATCCTGTCGCCGGGTACCGAGAAGATCGTCGCGAACCTGCCGATGGGCCGCCTCGGCAAGACCGATGAAGTCGCCAAGGCGATCTACTTCCTGTGCACGGACGCCTCGAGCTACGTCACGGGTTCCGAACTGCACATCAACGGTGGCCAGCACGTATGAGCCGGGACCGCGCGCAATGAGCGGCGAGGGCGGGCAGGTCATCCGCTTCCCCGCGGCGGGCAAGGCACCCGCCCGACCGGTGCTCGCGGCTTCCGTCGCGGTCTTCCGGGACGGCAAGGTGTTGCTCGCGACGCGGACCAAGCCGCCTGCCGACCAGCTCTGGTCCCTGCCCGGCGGGAAGGTCGAGGCCGGCGAGACGCTGGAGCAGGCGGCGCTGCGCGAACTCGAGGAGGAGGTCGGCGTGACCGCGCGGATCGTCGGCTTCAACCGCCATGTCGAAATCTTCGGGCGCGATGCGGCCGGCGACCTCACGCATCATTTCGTCGTCGCCTCCTTCGTCGGAGAATGGCTCGCGGGCGAACCGCAGACCGGGCCGGAAGCGGGTGCTGTGATGTGGGTCGATCCGCTCAGGCTCGGTGGCCTTGCGACGACGCGTGAACTGGCCGATGTGCTTCGCCGTGCGCGCGGTATCCTGATCGGGGCCGGAGAAGGCGCATGAAGCGGGCGGCGCTGTGGCTGCTCGTGCTGCTCGTGGGCCTTCCGACGGAGGAGGTCCTGTCTCAGCAGCGCCCGCCGGCCGCTACAAAGCCGGCAGAACCAGCGCCTGCGCCTGCACCCGAGCCACCGCCACCGCCCTATGAACCGCAATTGCTGAAGCTCGCCGAGATCATGGGCTCGCTGGCCTATCTGCGCACGCTCTGTGCCGGCAAGGAGGCGCAGGAATGGCGCGACCGCATGACCGCGCTGATCGAGGCGGAGGGACGCACGCCGCTGCGCCGCGAGCGCTTGACCAGCGCCTATAACCGCGGCTTTCGTGCCTATGCTCTGACGCATCGCTCCTGCACGCCGGGCACGCAGGAAGCCTCGACGCGTTTGGCAGCCGAGGGCGAGCGCCTCGCCCGCTCACTGGCGGGCCGCTATGGCGGATAGGTGACAGGGCGGGGCGAACGGTCGTTTTGCACCGGAATTTCGGAGTCGCGTTAACCTTTCCTAAACGGCGTAGTAGCGTCCCGCGCTGGCACGGCCTATGTTCCAAATGAAGTCGAGCGTTGCGAAGCGGGCCGAAACTGGCGCGATTCGCACCACGCGAAACGAAATAGCGCGATAGAACGCCCCTTCGAACAAGCCGCAGAGTCTTCGCCTTCATGTCCATCATTTCCGACGATCTGCCGCTCGATACGCCTCTCGCCGAGGACAGCCACGACGCTCGGCGCGTCGCCTATGGCTATGTCGAGGATGCCTTCACGGAAGCGCAGCAGGATGGGCTGGACAGCGATGCGCTGGCCCATGCCGCGCTCTTCGCCGCTTTCCGCACGCTGGTCGACACTTATGGCGAGGAGGCCACGGCCGTCTTCGCCGAGGCGCTGCCGGACAAGCTGCGTACGGGCGCCTTCAGCAGCGGGACGCGGCACTGAGCCCGCCACCACGGCAGGGCTAGCGAGGCGCGCGACGATGCAGCGCCTTCGGCCGACGATCGGTTTCGTTCCATTCTTCTCGGTCGCGCTGCTCGCAGCCACGGTTGCGCAGGCGCAGGAGATCGGCCCCGTCCTGACTTGCGATGGGCCCATCTCGCGGCAGGCGAGCCACGCCTCGTTGTCGAAGGCATTCGGCGCTCGCAATATCTCGATCAGGAAGCTTTCGATCGGCGAGGGCGAGACGGAGGTCGGCAGCGTGCTGTTCGCCTCGGATCGGACGCGCCGAATCGAAGTCCTCTGGAACGACCGCGCCAAGCGCATGCGCCCGCGCATGGTCACCTTCGGCCGGGCGATCGACGCGACCGCCCTGTCGAAAGGCTATCATTGGCGGATCGCCGCCCGTGCCCAGGCTGGGACGCTCAGCCTGGGCCAACCGCTGACACAGGTCGAGGCCGTCAACGGCAAACCCTTTGAGCTCGCGGGCTTCGATTGGGACTATTCCGGCACGGTCAGCGACTGGCGTGGCGGCGCGCTCGCCAAGCCGCCCGGCGGTTGCCGCATCCTCGTGCGCTTCGAGGCCGCCAAGGACGCGCCCGGCGCGGCGCAGGATGCGGTGTCAGGCGACCGCGAGTTCTCGTCCGACGATCCGAAGATGAGGGCGGTGGCCCCCGTCATCTACGAGATGGGCTTCGTCTGGGAGTAGCGGAACCGGCCCTGGCGATTTGCTCTGAGCTTGACGGCGACGCTTGCGCCTCTATCGTGAATCTCGATCACGGTTCCCCGGTCGTTCCGGCCGGGGCTAAGAGGGAATTCGGTGAGGCTTCACGCCAAAGCCGAGGCTGCCCCCGCAACTGTAAGCGGCGAGCTTTCCGTCCATCGTCCACTGGCGCAACCAGCGCTGGGAAGGCCGGGCGGAGCAGGCCCCGACCCGCGAGCCAGGAGACCTGCCCTGATCGACTGAACGGTCCTTCGGGCGGGGTGTCCTGATCGGTCGTGCGCGAACGGGCCGGGCCGTCCAGACCCGCAAGCTCCTCGCGCGCGCCCATCGCATGCCCCCTCAATCGTCACGGGGTTAGCGATGATGCAGACAGCTTTTTCATGGGGTTACCACCGAAGCCTGGATTCCGGGCGTGCGATGCCGCGCGCCGGCGACAGACAATATTGTAATGTTATTACATGTCATATAGACGATGAGGCCAGCGGGGCCCCCATCGCCTCGCCTTCCCATCAGCATTTCCAGCCGGACCTCCCCATGACCCGATCTGCCCGCGGCCTGCGCCAATCCATGTGCGCTGTTGCTCTTGCCCTGCCGTTCCTCGCCGGGGGCGTCGTTTCGGCCAAGGCGGAGGCGACACGCTACCCGCTGACGATCGAGAATTGCGGCCATCAGGTCACCTTCGACAAGGCCCCGAAGCGCGTCGTCGCGATCGGCCAGACGCAGACCGAGATTCTCTACGCGCTCGGTCTCGGTGATCGGCTTGTCGGAACGGCCGTCTGGTTCAGCCCGGTGGCGAAGCGCTTCGAGGCCGCGAATGCCGGTGTGAAGCGGCTGGCCGACAATGATCCGAGTTTCGAGGCCGTCGTCGCGCAGGAGCCGGACCTCGTCACCGCGATGTTCGAGTGGCATGTCGGGCCTAACGGCATCGTCGGGAAGCGCGACCAGTTCGCCAAGCTGAAGGTACCGGCCTATGTCTCGCCGTCCGATTGCGTCGGCAAGGACAACTCCGGCGCCGGTGACGGCGTCCGCACGCAGATGTTCACGATGGAGCTGGTCTATCGCAACATCCGCGAATTCGGCCAGATCTTCGATGTCGCTGACAAGGCCGACACCCTGATCGCGGAACTGAAGGCGCGCGAGGCGAAGGCGGTTGCGGCGGTTGCGGGCAATGGCGCGAAGGATATTCCAGTGACGGTCTGGTTCTCGAGCAAGGACGTCAAGGGCGACGCCTTCCTTGCCGGCAAGAACGGCGTTCCGGCCTATATCCTCGCCAAGCTCGGCGCCCGCAACATCATCACCACGAATGAGGAATGGCCGCTGGTCGGTTGGGAGAGTGTCGCTGCGGCCAATCCCGCCGTCATCGTCGTCGTTAAGATGGACAGGCGCCGCTTCCCGGCCGACGACATCGACCTGAAGCTGAACTTCCTCAAGACCGACGCGGTCGCGAGCAAGCTCGACGCCGTCCGAAACAACCGCATCGTCGTGATGGATGTCGGTGCGACGCGCGCCGGGCTCGACACGGTCGACGGCATCGAGGCGCTCGCCAAGGGCATCGAGAGCTTCGGGCTGGCCAAGTGAGGGGAACCGAAGCGCAGCAGGCGCAACCGGAGCGAAACCCTGTGAGCCGAATCTCGTGAGCCACGCGCCGATAGCTCCCAACTGGCCGGCGCGTATCGCGATCGCGCTCGCTGCGCTGCTGGCGCTGGTGACCGCGATCGCGCTTGCCGTGACCATCGGCGAGATGAAGATCCCGCTGTCGACCGCCTTCCAGGCGCTCGGCAACGGTGTGTTCAATCTCGGCTATCCCGTCAGCGCGATCCAGCAGGGGGTGATCTTCGATTACCGCCTGAGCCGGGCGCTGCTCGCGGCGCTGTGCGGCGGGACGCTGGCCTTGTCGGGCGCGATCTTGCAGGCGCTGCTGCGCAACCCGCTGGCCGAGCCCTACATCCTGGGCATCTCGGCCGGCGCCTCAACCGGGGCCGTGGCCGTGATGATTCTCGGCTTCGGAGGCACCGTCCTGACACTGTCCGGTGGAGCCTTCCTGGGCGCGATCGCGGCGCTTGCTGTCGTCGCATTGCTGGCCACAGGCGCCGGCGGTTCGAGCGATCGTGTGATCCTGGCCGGCGTCGCCGGTTCGCAGCTCTTCAATGCGGCGACGGCGACGATCGTCACCACGCTCGCGAATGCCGAGCAGGCGCGCGGCGTGATGTTCTGGCTGCTCGGCAATTTCGGCGGCGTGCGCTGGCCGGATGTCTGGGTCGCGACGCCGGTGGCGCTGATCTGCTTCGGAATCTGCATGCTGCACGCCAAGGTGCTCGACGCCTTCGCCTTCGGGGCGGATGCGGCGGCTTCGCTCGGCGTTGCCGTGGCGCGGGTCAAAATCGTGCTGTTCGCGACGACGGCGGTGATGACGGCGACGATGGTCTCAATCGTCGGCACGGTCGGCTTTGTCGGGCTGGTCATTCCGCATGCGGCACGGTTTCTGGTCGGGCCGGCGCATGCGCGGCTCCTGCCGACCTGCCTGGTGATCGGCGCGATCTTCATGATCCTCGCCGACATCCTCTCGCGCATCCTGGTCCCGCAGCAGATCCTGCCGATCGGGGTGGTGACGGCGCTGTTCGGAGCGCCGGCCTTCGCGCTCATCCTTTATCGCGCGAGGCGCGCGACATGACGCTCGCGGCGCATGACATTCGCTGGAGCGCGGCGCGAAAGATGATCGTCGACGGCGTGACGCTGCGCGCCGAGCCCGGACGCATTCTCGGGCTGATCGGCCCCAATGGCTCGGGCAAGTCGAGCCTGCTGCGGCTGCTCTGCCGGCTGCGCAAGGTCGAGAGTGGCGTCGTCACGCTCGATGATCGTGATCTCGCGACGATGGCGCGGCGTGACCTTGCCAGACGCCTCGCCTTCGTCGAGCAGCAGGCCTCGACCGAGGTGCAGCTCTCGGTCTGCGACGTGGTCAAGCTGGGGCGGACGCCGCATCGCGGCGCGCTCGCCTCCTGGACCGATGCGGACGAGGCGGCCGTGGAGGCGGCGCTCGAGCGCGTCGATATGAGCGAGCGGCATGACCAGCTCTGGCACACGCTGTCCGGCGGCGAGCGCCAGCGCGTCCATATTGCCCGCGCATTGGCGCAGGAGCCGCGCGAACTCATCCTCGACGAGCCGACCAACCATCTCGACATCCAGCACCAGCTTTCGATCCTGGCGTTGCTGCGACGCCTCGGCGTGACCTGCATCCTCGCCTTGCACGACCTCAATCTCGCATCGCTGTTCTGCGATGAGATCGCGGTGATGCATGAGGGCAGGGTGGTGGCTTCGGGCACGCCTTCGGAGGTGCTGACTGAGGACCTGATCTCCCGGGTGTTCGGCGTTGCGGTCAGCATCCGCGCGGGGGCTTCGGGGCGCCGCCATATCGAATATCTGATCGATCCATCCGATGAGGGCATTGCACGATGAGCGAAGCGACGCAGGACGCCGTCACGGCCTATTGGAGCGCTCGCGCACCGCAATTCGACGGCGTTGCCTCCCATGTCGCACAGCGCGAGACCTGGCGTGAGGTGCTGGCGGCCGCCTTCGAGGCGGAAGGGCCGCAGGATGTCGTCGATCTCGGGACCGGCACGGGCGCGTGTGCCCTCATCGCGGCCTCGCTCGGCCACCGCGTCAGGGGCTATGACGGGTCGGACGGCATGCTCGCGGTCGCACGGGCCGCGGCGCAGGCGATGAACCTCGATATCACCTTCGAGGCGACGGTGATCGACGAAGCGGCGATCGAGCCGGCTTCGGCCGACATCGTGACGTTGCGCAATGTGCTGTGGACGCTGGAGCGGCCAATGGATGCGCTGCTGCAGGCGCATCGAATCCTGCGCCCGGGCGGATTGGTCGTGGTGTCGGATGGGCTCTGGTCGGTCGCCCCGCAATACCGCTCGACCTATGACCCCACGCTCGCGGCCAGGCTGCCGCTGCATGACGGGCTGACCGAGGTGCTGATGCGGCAGATGCTCACGGATGCCGGCTTCGGCAAGGCGCTCTCCTGGCAGCACCTGTTCGCGGCTCCGCCCTATCCAGGCGACGTACCGATGTTCGTGGTGACGGCGCGCCGGCCGTAGGCCCCGAGCTTGGTTGGAGCCGGTTCCGTCCCCATCTGATGCTGCCGGGAACAAGCGCCGGTTCGTGCCGTTCAGGCTCGGAAGGGGACGAATGATGGATCTGGTCGAGGCCCAGCCTGTGGTCGAGAATGTCGCGGGAAGCCGTTTCGAGATGGCTTTTCCCGGTGGAATGGCGTTTGCGAATTTCCGTCGCGACGGCGACCGGCTGATCGTAACGCATACGGAGGTGCCACCTGCGTTCAACGGCCGCGGGCTGGGCTCGCTGCTGGCGCTCGGCATCTTCGAGAATGCGCGGGCGACCGGCCGCCGGATCGTGCCGGCCTGTTCCTTCGTCGCCGCCTGGGCGCGCCGGCATCCGGAATTCGCCGATGTCCTGGCACGTTGAGCCGTGACGTCTCCCATCACACAGTCCTGAACCGTCGATGGCCCGATCCACAGGAGAGCAGGAATTGCGCGCCGCCTTCAGGCGGCTCGAGCGGGACCTGCCGCATCGTCTCGCTTCCAGCCTGCGCTGGCTGCGTCATCCATCCTCGCGCTGGGCGCGGCTGCCGGCCGGGATCGCGCTGATCTTCGGAGGGATCTTTTCGTTCCTGCCGATCCTCGGCGTCTGGATGCTGCCGCTCGGGCTGATGCTGCTCGCGGCCGATGTGCCGTTCCTGCAACGGCCGATGGCACGCTTCACCCACTGGATCATCGACCGGGTCGAAGGCTGGCGGCGGAAGCGCTAGGATCCTGCCCCGGGCGCATGGCCCGGGTGCTGCTTGGCTCGATTTGACGATATACATTATTATGATATGTATAATGATAGATTGAAGGGGCGGATCGATGACCGACGCGAAAATCAGCGAAGCACTGACGGTTGCCGGACAGCCCCCGTTGCGGGCCTTCGCCGGCTTGGCGGACGATGGCTTTGTCGCCGTGGTCAATCTGCGGCCCGACGGCGAGGATCAGGACCAGCCGGGCAACGCTGCCGAGAAGGCAGCGGCCGAACGCGCCGGGCTCGCCTACCGCTTCGTGCCGGTGACCGGGGCGACCATCACGACTGCCGACATCCGCGCCTTCCAGCAGGCAATGCGGGATGCAGGCGGACCGGTCCTTGCTCATTGCAAGGGCGGCACGCGCGCCTTGACACTGCATGTTCTCGGCGAGGTTCTCGATGGGCGCATGCAGCGCGGCGAGGTCGAGGCCTTCGGCCGGAGCCATGGCTTCGATCTGGCGGGGGCGGCCCGCTGGCTGGAGCGAGAGGCGCAAAGGCGCGCCCATGTCGAGGCGTTCTACGAGCCCGGCAGCGGCAGCGTCCAGTACGTCGTCAGCGATCCCGCGACGCGACGCTGCGCCATCATCGATCCGGTGCTGGACTTCGACGAGAAGTCGGGTTCGATCGGTACGGCCAGCGCCGATGCGATCCTCGCCCATGTCGCGCGCGAGGGGCTGGGCGTCGACTGGGTCCTCGATACTCATCCCCATGCCGACCATCTCTCGGCGGCGGATTACCTCAGCAGCAAGACGGGGGCGCCGAAGGCGATCGGCGCGCATGTCACCGAGGTGCAGAAGCTCTGGAAGGCGATCTACAACTGGCCGGAACTCGCGACGGACGGCTCGCAATGGGACCGGCTCTTCAATGAGGGCGACAGTTTCAAGGTCGGTTCGCTCGAAGGGCAGGTGATGTTCTCGCCTGGCCACACGCTGGCTTCGGTCAGCTATGTCATCGGCGATGCGGCTTTCATCCACGACACGCTGTTCACGCCGGATGCGGGCACGGCGCGGGCCGATTTTCCGGGGGGCAGCGCCAAGGCCCTGTGGGCCTCGATCCAGGCGATCCTCGCCTTGCCCGACGAGACGCGCCTCTTCACCGGGCATGACTACCGGCCGAACGGTCGAAACGCGAAATGGGAGAGCACCGTCGCCGAGCAGAAGCGCGCCAATCCGCACGTCGTCGGCATGGACGAGGCCGCATATGTCAGGCTGCGCGAGGCGCGCGACCGGACGTTGCCGATGCCGAAGCTGATCCTGCATGCGCTGCAGGTGAATATCCGCGGCGGCCGCCTGCCCGAGCCGGAAGCGAACGGGCGGCGCTACCTCAAGTTCCCGCTCGACGCGCTGACCGGGGCGGTCTGGTGACGGCGATCGACATAACGCCGCGCGCCGGGATGGCGCCGGCTGATATGGAGGCGCGCGCGAGCGAGGCGGCATCGCTGCTGAAGACACTGGCGCATCCCGCGCGCCTGATGCTCGCCTGCACGCTGGCGGAAGGGGAGTATGCCGTCGGCGAGCTCGAAGAGAAGCTCGGCATCCGCCAGCCGACGCTGTCGCAGCAACTCGGCGTGCTGCGCGATGCCGGCGTCGTCGAGACGAGACGTGAGGCCAAGCAGATCTTCTACCGCTTGAGCGAAGCCAAGGCCGCGCGGCTGATCGAGGCGCTCTACACAATCTTCTGCGCCGACGAGGAGCAGCCATGACTGCCTATTGGCCAGCCCTCCTCGGGGGCATGCTGATCGGCGCCTCCGCCGTGCTGCTGCTTCTCGTCAACGGCCGCATCGCCGGCATCAGCGGCATCGTCGGGGGCCTGCTCGGCGGCCGGCAGGTTCTGGCGAATGGTGCCTTCCTTGCTGGACTCATGCTCGGGCCGCTGCTGCACGCTTTCGTTTTCGGGCTGCTCCCGGACGTGACCGTCGCCGCGTCCTGGCCGGTGGTCGTTTTGGCCGGCCTGCTGGTCGGCATCGGCACGCGCATGGGCTCGGGCTGCACCTCCGGCCACGGCATTCTCGGGCTGGCGCGGCTCTCGCCACGCTCGATGGCGGCGACAGCGACGTTCCTGGCGACCGGTATCGTCACGGCCACGGCTGTGGGGTTGGTCCGATGAGTGCGCAGGTCCTTGCGCGGCTGGCCGTCGCGATGCTGGCCGGCGCGCTGTTCGGCTTCGGTCTGTCGCTTTCGGGCATGGTTGATCCCGCCCGCGTCGTCGGTTTCCTCGATCTCGCCAGCGGCCACTGGGATCCGAGCCTGATGTTCGTGCTCGGCGGAGCGCTGGTGGCGGCTGTGCCCGGCGTCCTGCTGCAACGCCGGCTCGCGCGGCCGGTGCTGGACGAGCGGTTTCACCTGCCGGAGAGAGCTGCGATCGACCGGCGCCTCCTGGCTGGCTCGGCCCTGTTCGGCATCGGCTGGGGGCTGGCGGGCTTCTGCCCGGGGCCGGCGGTGTCGGCGCTGACGCTGGGGCTGTCGTCGGTCTTAGCCTTCGCCGCAGCGATGGTCGCCGGCATGTTGCTGCACGATGTCGGGATCGCGCGCAGGCCGCGCTGACGGCCAATTCTGTCTCGGATTGTGCGTTCAGACCAGGGCCGCCGGCGGGCGTGCGGCCGGCCGATGGGCTCACGGGACTGTGTCTAGGTACGCAATTGCATCCAGATATTGTTCAGCACTTTCGCGCATCCGCTTAGCCGGATGGCGCGTAATGTGGCAAACAACTCACCGCAGAATGCGGATAAACGAACAGGGATTAGGTTCGATGTTGAGGGGGACGGAGCCTCTCCAGATTTGGGAAATCATCTCATCACCCGCTGGCCACGCGGCGCTGCAATACGCCGCCGAAAGCGGGGCTCCGCCGCTGGAGCCATTGATCGGGCTGATCGAGGAGTGGTGGGGCAGCTGGCTGGACGACGATCGCGAGGATCACATCCAGCGCCTGCACAGCATGGTCTCGCGTCTGATGGCGGCCGATGGCTGGGAAGAGGCCGGCGTCCGCCCGGTGCGTGCGGGCCGCTTGATCACCGAAGCGATGACCTTCAGGAAGGCTGGTTACACGACGCTGCAGTAGCGCGGCGACGATCAGGCCGGCACGGCTTCCCGCTGCCGGCTCAGTCCTGCAATCCAGCCGAGCTGGCGGTCGATGCAGCGTTCGCGCTCATAGCCGGACAGGATGGTCGCGCGTGCGGCCCGACGCAACTCGCCCAGCATGGAGCCTCTATGCAGCGCCTCCTCGATCCGCTGCGCCAGCGCGGCCGTGTCGTGGAAGGGGGCGAGCAGGCCGTTGACCCCGTCGGTGATCACCTCCCGGACCGGTTGCGTATCGGAGCCGATGATGAGGCTGCCGCAGGCCATCGCCTCCAGCAGCGACCAGGATAGAACGAAGGGCACGGTCAGGTAGACATGGGCGGCTGAGACCTGGAACAGCCGCACCAGCTGGTCGGGGGCGAGCCAGGGAATGTGCACCACGCGATCCGTCAGACCGGTTTCGGCGAGCATCACCTCGCGCCAGCGACGCCCATCCTCGCGTGCCCGGCCATAGCCCGGCCCGTCGCCACCGACGGTCACGAACATGGCGTCCGGATGGCGCGCGGCGACCCGCGCGACTGCCCGCATGAACTCGGGATAGCCACGATAGGGATCGAGATCGCGGGCGGCAAAGGTGACGACCGGATCGCCATGCCGCAAGACGCGCCCGTCGGGGAGCTGCAGAACAGCATTCGGATCGGGACGGCAGGCGTGCGCGTCGATGCCGTCATGGCAGACCGCGATGCGCGGGCGCAGATGCGCGGGATACTGGTACTGCTGCCACCGCGTCGGGGCATAGGCGGCGTCGAGCGCCTCCAGCGTCAGCAATTGCGCGGCGTTGCGCATGCGGATGCGCTGGCGTTCGGCGTCTGAGATCGTAACCGCGGGATCGAAATCGAGATCGGAGCCCGCGCTGTTGTAGTAATATTCGCAGTAGCCCAGCAGAGGCACGTCCGGCAGCGCATCGCGCGCAAACAGCATTCCGCCCCAGCCGATATGGCCAATGACCACATCGGGCGGGTCGGTGCGGGCGAGCTGGCCCAGCAGACCGGCTACGGCCTCGCCGGTGCGCATGTGATAGTCCGTCGCCGCGAGCGCGACATGCGTCGTGGTCGCTGGGCCGACCGCATAGGTCAGCTGCCTGACGCCCGCCTGCTCGGGCGCCGCATGCTCCGTCACCAGCGTCACCTCCGCGCCCCCGGAAACGAGGCGCGCGATCAGATGAGCGAACTGACCAGATCCGGAGCGATGTACGAATAGGACATGCATGATGCGAGCAGGACGCCTCCAAAACGCAAGGAATCGCTCCACCACTGTTCGAGCTTGCGCAGCGTGTCGTAGGTCGTCTGCAGATCGGCCTCGGCATTGAAGTCGAGGTTCTGGGAGAACGGACTTGAATCGTCGAGCAGACGCAGCCTTTCGCAGAGCATCTGGCCCTTGAGCGACAGGGATATGCGCGCCAGCCGCCGGTCGCGCGGCGAGGCTCCGCGCTCGAGATAGCCGCTCTCGACCAGCTGCTTCAGGTTGTAGGACGCGTTCGATCCGACATAGTGGCCCCGGTCGAGCAGATCGCGGACCGCGATCTCGCCCTGGCCGATGGTGAGCAGCACCATGACCTGCGAAGGCGAGATGTCATCGACGCCGAGCTTGGTCAGCTCCAGCCGCATATGGTCGAGGAAGCGCCGGCTGACGCGCTCGATGACACGCGCGAGGTCGAGCGGGGAGACCCCGGTGCGCGAGGAGGCAGCATCCGCGTCCCGCTGAGGTTCCATTGTTCTGTGATGATGGCCGTTCTGCATTCTGTCCGGGACTTGCTCGCTGCTGTGCGGCTTGGACTGCATTTCCTACTCCGCCTTGCTGTCAAAATGGGTAACCCCGACCCGAACGAATCCCACTTCCGAGGATTAGCCTACACGCAAAGCACATGCCACCTCTGATCGCGAGATTTGTAGACTTTGTCGACAGATACATCCGGGCGAACTGTTTCGATTTTCAAATTGTTTCGATTTTTCGCCTTAATTGTCGATATTAACCCGGATTTATCAGGTGATTATCTGTCATTGTCTTGCCATCTCTGACGTGTCAACCTTCCTATTGGCTGGCGTCAGGTTCTGCTTCGCGGCGGCTCTTTGCCCAATTGCGGGCTTTCGATCCGGAGATCTGAATGAAGGCGAAGTCACCGGCGCCGGATATACTCATCCGAGGCCTGCAGCGCTCGTTCGTGGGAGGCCTGGCCTATGCGGGCTTCCTCAGCCTGTTCGTCAATCTGCTGCTTCTGATCGTGCCGCTCTTCATGATGCAGGTGCAGGACCGTGTGGTCGTCAGCCGCAGCTATGACACGCTGACGATGCTGCTTGTCATCGCTGTCGGAGGGCTTCTCCTCTATGGCGTGGTCGAGTTCGTCCGCTCGCTGACCTTTCAGGCTATGGCGAGTATTTTTGCGCGTCAGCTCAATCTGCCGGCATTGCAGGCAGCGGTCAGTGCCTCGCTCGAGCAGGGCTCCGGTCAGGCGACCCAGGCCATCCGCGACCTCAACGACATTCGCTACTTCATCGCGAGTTCCGCCGTCGCGACGCCGCTCGAAGCGGCCTGGTCTCCGATCTTCCTGGCCGTGCTCTTCGCCCTCCATCCCGTCTACGGCCTCGTCGGCCTCGTCTCGCTGGTGATCCTGCTCGTGCTCGGCGTACTTTCCGACGTGCTGACCCGGCGCGTGCTGAAGGAAGCCAATGCCGAGGGCGTCGCCAGCATCAACGAGGTCGGCGCGAGCCTCCGCCACGCCGAGACGATCGAGGCGATGGGCATGCTGCCGGCGCTGGCCGCCCGCTGGCGCGGCCAGCAGCTTGCGATGATCGAGCATCTCGACAGCGGCACCCAGCGCGCCAAGTTCATCGCGGCGCTGACTCGCTCCCTGCGCATGATGATGCAGCTTGCGGTCTATGCCACAGGCGCCGTGCTGATCATTCGAAACGAGGTCACGGCGGGCACGCTGATGGCGGCGAGCATCCTCCTCGGCCGTCTGCTCGCGCCGTTCGACTCGATGATTGCCGACTGGCGCCAATGGGTGTTGGCGGCGACCGCCTGGAACCGGGTCAAGGAGCTGCTGCAGTCGCGGACCTCGCAGCGCCAGACCGTGCCGACGCCGCCGACACAGGGCGATCTGGTCATCGATCGCGTCGTCTTTGCACCGTCAGGTTCTGAGCAGACCGTGATCAAGAGCGTGTCCTTCACGCTTCAGCCCGGCGAAGTGCTCGGCGTCGTCGGTCCATCCGGGGCCGGCAAGTCGACCTTGGCGCGGCTCATGGTCGGCGTGCTGAAGCCGAATGTCGGCGGCATCTATCTTGACGGTCACAACGTCTATCTGTGGGAGCGCGGTTCCTTTGGCGCGATGGTCGGCTATCTGCCGCAGTCGGTCTCGCTGCTCAACGGCACGATCGCGGAGAACATTGCGCGCCTGCGCAAGCCCGATCCGCACGCCATCCTGGAAGCGGCCCGGATTGCAGGCGTCCACGAGCTCATCGGACGGCTGCCGCTGGGCTACGACACCCATGTCAACGACGGCGATTTCAAGCTGTCCGGCGGCCAGCGCCAGCGCATCGGGCTTGCGCGCGCGCTCTATGGCATGCCCCGGCTCATCGTGCTCGACGAGCCCAATGCCAACCTAGACGCCGAGGGTGAGCAGAGTCTGATCCGTGCCATCAACGCCGCGCGCGAGGCCGGCGCGATCGTGGTGCTGATCGCCCATCGCCCGTCCGTGATGCAGGTGGTCGACAAGATCCTCGTGCTCCGCGAGGGCCGGGTCCAGCAATTCGGGCCGCGCTCCGCCATCGCCGGGATGATCACGCCCAGTGGTCTCGTCGAGATGGACCCCGCCAACAAGCCCTCGGCCCCGGCGGCTGTCGCGACAATCCGCGAGGTGTCGGCATGACCGGGCAGGCTCTGGTCAAGCTGCCGGACCGTGCGGTGGCCTTGTCGGCGCTTCCTGACGAGCAGGAGGAGCGCCGGCCGTCGCTGCGGAATCTGGTGCTGGCCGGCGTGGCGGCGGTCGGCGTCGGTTTCGGCGGCTTCGGCGCATGGGCGGTGTCGGCGAAGCTCGACAATGCCGCGGTGGCGAGCGGTGTGGTTGCGGTCGACAGCAAGCGCAAGACGGTGAGCCATCTCGAGGGCGGCGTGCTGAAGATGCTGCTCAAGACGGAAGGCGAGCGTGTCGCCAAGGACGAGCCGTTGCTGCGGCTCGAGGACGCGCGCGCCGGGGCCGAGCTGCAGCAACTCCAGGGCAAGCGCGTCGGGCTCGAGGCGAAGCTCGCACGGCTCAGGGCCGAACAGGCCGAGGCGACAGAGATTGACTTTCCCGACGATATCGAGCGAGGCCAGACGCCGATCGCGCGCGAGGTCGTGCGCGCCGAGCGGGCGCTCTTCAAGGCGCGCGCGCAGGTCTATGACGGCAAGATCCGCATCCAGCAGCGCGTCATCGAGCAGCATCAGGCGGAGGCAGAAGCGCTTCAGGCGCAGATCGATGCGACGCGCTACCAGCGCACGCTGATCGACGAGGAGACCCGCGTGATGGCGGATCTCTATGAAAAGCGCTACGCCAAGCGTTCGCAGCTTGTGGAACTCCAGACGCGGCAGAGCGAACTCGTCGGCCGCGCAGGAGAGAATGCCGCGCGAAAGGCCAAGGCCGAGCAGCAGGTGGCTGGTGCCAACCTCGAGATTCTCTCGATCGGCCTTGAGCGCCAGAACGAGGTGGCCCGCGAGATCCAGGACAGCCAGCTCATGCTTTCCGAGGTGAACGAGCGCATCGTGCAGGCCGAGGACGTGCTGCGACGGCTCGTCCTGCTGTCGCCGCAGGAGGGCATCGTCGCGAATATCCGGATGCGTACGGCCGGCAGCGCGATCGCGGCCGGCGAGCCCATCCTCGACATCGTGCCGGAGCAGGAGCCGCTGGTCGTCGAGGCCAAGGTCGACCCCCGCGACATCGACGTCATCCGGGTCGGTGCCGAAACGCGCATCCGGCTCACGGCGTTCAATTCGCGCCTGCTTCCCCCGCTGCTGGCGAAGGTGAGCTATGTCGCCCCCGACCAGCTCATCGACGAGAAGACCAATGCGGCCTATTTCGTCGTGCGCGCGGAGATCAGTCCCGAGAGCCTGCGCGAGAATAAGATCGTGCTCCACGCCGGCATGACCGCGGAGGTGCTGATCGTCAACGGCTCGCGCCGAGCGATCGACTATCTGCTCGCGCCCTTCACCGACAGCTTCAACCGGGCTTTCCGGGAAGACTGATTTTCGGCGTTGAATCAACGAGATAGATTGCTTTGATTTCGCTTGCGCAGCATTCGCGCGAAATGTGCTGGCAATTGTATTTCGATTTTCGATACTAATTCGTTTGAAGCTCATAGTATAATGCGGCAGAAATGAAGCTTAAATGGTTGTGCGTCGCAAAATGGTCAGAATTAAACACTTGCTGCACTGCATATATTGAGTACTCTTTGGATCGTCGAGCGATGATGCGCAGCGCGTGTCATCGGAACGGTGTCGGATCTGGCGTGCGGCGATGTGATCGTCGGGCTTCGGCGACACCCTCAGTTCGCCGAGGAGGTGACGAATGGCTACAATCGAAGGAAGTGCGTTCGACGATTTTCTGGTGGGAAGTCGGTTCAGTGACGTGATCTTCGCCGGGGCGGGGCATGACGTCGCTCATGGCGGGAGTGGGAATGACACGCTGTTCGGCGAAGAGGGCGACGATGTTCTCTTCGGCGACAGCGGGGACGACGCGCTGTTCGGCGACGAGGGCGACGACGTCCTCTTCGGCGGTCAGGGCGACGATTTCCTGAGTGGGAGTGCCGGTGACGACGTGCTGTTCGGCGGTGCCGGCAGCGATGTCCTGCAGGGCGGTGGCGGCAGCGACCTTCTCCTGGGCGGCGCGGGTGCCGATATCCTCCAGGGCGGCGCTGGTGACGACGTCCTGATCGGCGGTGCCGGCAACGACATCCTGCAGGGTGGCGCCGGTGACGACCTCCTGATCGGTGGCGCAGGTGCGGACATCCTTCAGGGCGGTGCGGGCGACGACATCCTCCAGGGTGGCGCAGGCGACGACCTGCTCTTCGGCGGCGCGGGCGACGACATCCTGTCCGGCGGCGCGGGCTCCGACATCTTCAGCTTCACCGGTGGCGGCGGCAACGATGTCGTGCTCGACTTCCATGCCGGCGACGACCTGCTGAAGATCTCGTCCGACATCAATGGGACGGGCATCACCTCCGCAGAGGATCTGGCGGCCCGCACGACGACCGTTGGCGGCAATGCCGTCATCGACCTCGGCAATGGCGACACCCTGACCCTGATCGGTGTCACGGCCGACGACATCCAGAGCGACCCCAACTCCTACTTCACGGTCGCCTGACGATTGCCATCCGCGGCGTCGGCTCCAAACCAGCCGGCGCCGCTCTCAGCAGGGTCGAAATTTCATGCTCTCACAGGCGCCCGTCCTCATGGCGGACTCATGCCCGACGCATCTCGAGTTGCACCGGCTCGGCGGCTCGATCTTCCTGTTGTGCTGGACGCGCGAGGTCTCGCCTTTCGGCAAGGCCACGATCGCACTGTCGGGCAATGGCAGGCGGCTCGCTTCAGCCTCGGTCCTGCTCGGCCTGCGCGATGGGCGCGAGCGGCTTGCGGTGGTGTTCCGGCATACCGGACACGACGGCATCGTCGCGACGCTGTCCGACCGGGGCCCACAGGGCGAGGTGACCGCGAGTTTCGATCCGACGCTGGTCCATAGCCTGGCGGAGCCGGCGGAGATCCTCCGCGACTTGACGGGCAAATCGAGGCTGGCGCTTGCCGGCGCGCTGTCCGGGCCATGGCCCGCCCTGTTCGGGCTGTCGACGACGGCGCAATATCTTTCGTTTCTGCGCCACTTCCTCACCGTCCTCTTCCCGAAGATCGCCGCTGCCGCGCCGGTGGCGACGCTGGTCGAGGGAAACCTGCTGTTCGAGACCTCGCTGCAGTCCGATTTCGGAGCGCTGCGCGCTGCCGCGCGGCTCGATGGCGCCGGGCTCACGCGGCTGGACCTGCGCTCGCGACTCGGTTCCGCCGATCGCAAGGGGCGGCACGAATTTCATTTCGTCCTGGACGAGCCGCCCGCGCGCGGTGGCGGCCTGCTGATCCTGCAGGGGGAGGGCGGGCTGGTCGTCCGGACGCTGCTTCCGCGGCAGTCCTCGCAGCCCCTGGGGCGCTGGTGGGCCAGCAAGGCAGCGAGCCGCGACGGCCTGCGCAACTGGCTCGTCGAGCAGCTTGCCGGACTCTCCGAGCAGGGACGGCTGCTCGCCATCGAGATGCAGCGGCGTCTGCCGCTCGCCGTTCAGAGCGTTCACCGCAATGACGATCTGCCGGCGGCAGAACTCGATCTGGCGGTCTGCAACAAGGCCGGCCTGCTGATCGGCGGCTGGCTGCGCGATCGGGACGGTCTGCTCGAGGAGATCATGCTGCATGGTGGTGGGCGCGGGACGATCCCGATGCTCGATCGTTTGCAGAATTTTCCGGCACGATTGCCGCCGGGGCCCGACGGAACGGCTCGACCGGCGACCGGTTTCGCGGCGCTGGCGGCGGGTTACGCGGCAGGTGCTCCCGTGCTGCAGCCACGCTGCGAGGTGAAGCTGAAATCCGGCACCACCCTGATCCTGCGGCCGCCGGTCCAGCCGGCCGATCCCGCCGCCATCCGGGCAAGGGCGCTGTCAGCCATTCCGCCGCAGTTCCTCACGGCAGATGCGCTGGAGACGACGCTCGCGCCGATTCTGGCCGCGTGCCAGGAGGAGCTTCACGAGACCTTGCCCGAGCCGCGGGTTCGCGGCTTCGGCAGGCAGGTTGCGAACCCGTCCGTCTCCGTGGTGATCCCGCTCTATCGCGTCTACGAATTCCTGCGCGTGCAGGTGGCGGCTTTCGCCGGCGATCCCTCCTTCGCGGACAAGGCCGAGCTGATCTATGTGCTCGACTCGCCCGAGCACGAGGCGGAGGTCGCGCATCTGCTCGGCGGCCTGCACCTCGCCTATGGCCTGCCGATGCAACTCGTCGTGATGGGGCGCAATGGCGGCTTCTCGGCAGCCTGCAACGCCGGCGCGAAAGTCGCGCGCAGCCCGGTCCTGGCACTGGTGAACTCGGACGTGATCCCGGCCGCGAATGGCTGGCTGCCGATGCTGAGCGAGAAGCTCAGCCCGCGTGACAGGATCGGCGTCGTCGGCCCGAAGCTGCTCTATGACGACGGCTCGCTGCAGCATGCGGGCCTGTTCTTCAAGCGCGACAGCAAAGGCACTTGGCTCAACCATCATTACTTCAAGGGCATGCCGTCGAACTATGCGCCGGCCAATGTCGAACGGCCCGTGCCGGGCGTGACCGGGGCCTGCATCGTGATGCTGCGCGATCTGTTCCACGATGTCGGTGGCTTCGACCACGGCTATGTCATCGGCGACTACGAGGACAGCGACCTCTGCCTGAAGGTGCGTCGCGCCGGCTTCGGCATCGTCTACGTGCCGGGCGTGGCGCTCTACCATCTCGAGCGCCAATCCATTTCCAAGAGCGGCGACTACATGCGCGGTGTCGCTTCCCAGCACAATGCCTGGCTTCAGACGCGGCGCTGGGACGCCCAGATCGACGTGCTGATGGGCGCGATCGACGAAACGGCGCTGAAGCCCGCCCCGCGCCAGCCGGCGCCGCGGGAGAACGATTTCATTCCCCGCGTCAATCTCAGGAGAGCGACAGCAGCATGACGGCGATAACGGCCCTGAGGCAGATCGCGCCCGAACAGTCGTCCCCGGCTGGCATCAGCGCGGCGGAACTCGACTACCTGATGGCGTCGGTCCAGACCAACCGCTTCCTGCCGCATCCGCCCGCGGGCAGCATCTTCGTCGGCGATGGCGATTATCGCGCGATCGGGGCCGAGTTCCTCGGCCACTACATCCGGCTGGGGCGGCTGCGCCCGCATGAGCGCATCCTCGATATCGGCTGCGGCATCGGCCGCATGGCTGTGCCGCTGACGCAATACCTCGATCCCGAACGCGGCACCTACGACGGGGTCGATCCCGTCATGGAGGGCATCCTGTGGTGCGCCCAGACGATCACGCCGGTCTATCCGCGCTTTCGCTTCCAGCGGCTCGACATCGCCCATCCGCTCTACAATCCGCAGGGCTCGCTGCCGGGGACGGAAGTCCAGTTCGGCTTCGCCAATGGCAGCTTCGACTTCATCACGATGATCTCGGTCGCGACCCATCTGCCGCCGGATGAGCTTGTCGTCTATCTGAACGAGGCCTCGCGGCTGCTCGCTCCCGGAGGACGCCTGTTCCTCACCGCTTTCGCGATCGACGGCACGAGCACCGGCCAGGAGCGGCTCAAGTTCAAGCGCTGGCAGGACGGGCCGGGCTGGTATGCGATCGAGGAAGCGCCGCTGGCAGCGGCGGGCGTCGATACGGACTACCTGCTCGAAGCTGCCGCCGCGGCCGGGCTTGCCTCGGAAGGGTTGCGGCGCGGCCACTGGCGCGGCACCACCGCCGCCCACTACCAGGATCTGCTGATCGCGACGAAGCCTGGAGCCGGGCAATGACGCGCCGGATCCTCGTCGTCGCCCACAACCATCCCGACCTGCATCCCGGCGGGACGGAGATCTTCGCCCATGATCTCGCCCAGGCCTATCGCGAGCAGGGCTGCGAGGTGCTCTTCCTTGGGGCGACCAATGCGATCCATCGCCAGCCGCATCCCGGGACCGCCTTCCAGGCGACGGGAGAGGCGGGCGACCTCCTGCTCTGGAGCGGCCATTTCGACCGCTTCCATCTCAGCCAGATCGACCATTACGGCACGCTCCAGGATCTCGCGACGCTGCTGAACGAGTTCCGACCGGATGTGATCCACATCCATCATCTCGTGCTGATCGGGGCGGAGTTCCTCACGCTGGCGCGCCGGCTCCTGCCGCAGACCGCGCTGGTGATGACGCTGCACGACTACTATCCGATCTGCCACCATGATGGGTTGATGGTGCGGCCGAGCGACAAGCAGCGCTGCACCGGCGCCTCGCCGGGCTCCTGCCACGGCTGCTTCCCCGATATCGGCTCGGATCGTTTCCTGCTGCGCGAACGCTTCCTGAAGACGCATCTGGCTGCGGTCGATCGCTTCGTCGCGCCGAGCCGCTTCTTGCGCCAGCGCTATGTCGACTGGGGCCTGCCAGCCGAGAAGATCGAGGTCATCGCCAATGCGCGGCCGGTCCGGAGCGTTGCGGCGCACCGCCCGACTCGGGGTCGGCGAGGCAATTTCGGCTACTTCGGGAATCTCAATCCCTGGAAAGGCGTGCTGCCGCTGCTCCAGGCGGCGAAGCTCGTCGCGGCCCGGGGCGACGGCGATTTCTCGCTGCGCATCCATGGTGGCGCGCCCTTCCAGAGCGAGGCCTTCACGACGGCGCTCGGCCAGGCGTTCTCGGAGGCCGGCGATGCCGTCACGCAATGCGGGCCCTATCGCCGCGAGGATCTGCCGGAGCTGATGTCGGAGATCGACTGGGTGGTGATGCCGTCGGTCTGGTGGGAGAACGCCCCGCTCGTGATCCAGGAGGCGTTCCAGCATCGCCGGCCGCTGATCGTCAGCGGCATCGGCGGCATGGCGGAGATGGTCCGCGACGGCATTGACGGTCTCCATGTCCGGCCGGGCGATCCGGTCGACCTCGCCCGTGCCATGCGCCGCGCCCTCGAAGAGGACGACCTCTGGCAGCAGCTCGTCGACGGCATCGTCGAGCAGCCGGCGCTTGCGGAGTGCGCCGCACGGCATCTCGCCCTGTTCGACAATCTCAAGCTTGCGGAGGCCGCATGACCGCAACCCAGAATCGCGACGACACGAACCGCGACGAGGCAATCCGATTGCCGAACGTCACGCCGGCACGGCTCAATGGCCGCGTCGATGCCCTCGACGGCAATCGCCTGCATGGCTGGATCTGGGACGAGGCCCGGCCGGAGGAGAGGCTTCTGGTCAGGGTGTTCTGCGATGGTGCGCTCGTCCAGGAGAGCACGGCCGACCAGAACCGCATCGATCTGCGGCGCAACGGCATCGGCGATGGCCGACATGCCTTCTCGATGGAACTCGACGACGCCGTCGTCGCTGCGCGCAATACGCTGACGATCGTCGGCGTGTCCGGCACGACCGGCGTAGAGCTGGAATTGCGCCTCCCGCCGCCGGCCGAGCTGGCCGCGGAGGCTGCGGTCGCCGTGCCGCTGGCGCGCTTCTTCGATCGCGTCGAGGCTCTGATCGCGCTCAACCGGCGCACGCAGATCGCGCAGAAGGAACTGGGCGAGAAGCTGGACCGGATCGCCGCCCAGCTCGAGCAGAACCGGGCGCCCACTCGCGATCCCGAAGCCGATGCGGCCGTGGAAGGGCAGATCGGCCAGCGCCTGGCCGAGATCGACGTCTTCCAGCTCCGCTTCGATGCGACTCTCAAGAGCTTCGACGAGCGCCTGACCACCATTCGCAAGGAGGCCCGCGCCCCGCTGCGGCAGGTCACGGTCATCCTCGGTTTCCTGTCGGGACTGGCGGCGGTGATGTCCTTCGTCACGCTCGCTGTGCTCCTGGTTCGGAGGTGACGCCATGAACGAGGTCATCATCCCCGAGAGGACGCATATCAGCCCGGCCCCGACGGTGGCCTGGACGCCGCTCGGCGAGAACGCGATCCTGATCATGGGAGCGTGCGACGCGATCCCGAGCAAGGTACCCGTCGCCCTCGACGGCAATCCGCGCAACCGCGTCGAGACGATGGCGCTGACCTGGCGCCGGCCGCAGGCCGAGCCCTCCGTCGGCGTCGGCTTCATCTGCCTGGCGCCCGCGCCATCGCCGGATCGGCCGGGCGCGGGAGCGATCCTGCTCGGCCGGCCGGGCCGGCCGCTGCGACTGATCCTGACGCCTAAGCCGCTCGCCTTGCCGGCCTTCCTCGAGGCGCTGGCCGAGGAGGCAGGGCCGGCGTTCCCGACCGTCGTCGACGGGTTGCTCGAAGTCTTGTTGGCGGGCAAGTCCAATCCGCGACGCCTACGCGCAGTCGGACTTCTCCTGCAATCGGTCGCCAAGCCGGGCGGTTTCATCGAAGTGATGGGGCCGCTGGACGAGAGCGTCTTCCTGCAGGGCTGGACCTCGAATTTCGCGGCGGGGCGGACGAAGCTGCTCATTGCGCATGGTGGGCTCTCGCCGGCGGTTCTGGAGGCCGGCACCTTCGAGCGGGGCGATCTCGGCGACGGCGCGCGCGGCTTCTTCGGGCTGCTGGAGGACTGTCCCGTCCGCCACCCGGGCGAGATCGAGCGCCTGTATTTCCGTGGCAACGATGGCTGGCGGGCTCTCGAGGTTTATGAGCGCCATGTGCTGCTAGAAGCGAGCACGGTTCCCGGCCATCTGCGCGACGGCTTGCAGAACGGCGTGGCGCCGCAGGGCACGGCCGAGAAGCTGCGGCGGGCTTCGCAGCGTTTCGACGGGCGCGACACGGTGTGCCTGCTGGATGTGCCGGTCCGTGCCGGCATCGACGATGCGACCGTCATCGAGGATGCCGGCGTGCTGATTATCGGCTGGCTGTTCGACCCTGAGCGCAAGGTCAAGGCCGTCACCTTGCGCAGCGGCGCGCAGGCCTGCGTCGTCGATCGTCTCTGGACGCGCGTGCAACGGCCCGACGTCACGTCCGCCTTCATGGAGGATCCGCGCTTCGGTCCGGCGCTGGCGGCCCGGCGCAACAGCCACGGCTTCATTGTTTTTGCACCGAAGCTCATCCCGGAGCCGGGCCAGCCGCTCTATCTCGAATTCGAGGTCGACGGCACCGGGCCGGCCTTCCTGCCGCTCGATCCGGGCCGCGGCCAGGCAAGGCGAACGCTGGAGCGCATCTTCGGCCTGCTCGACCCGCGTTCATCCACGGCGAGCACTGTCGTGGAGCGGCAGGTCGCACCGGCCTTGCAGGCCGCCGAGATCGCGCCGCCCCGCGCGGTGGAAAATCTCGATATCGGCGCTTTCGACGCCGAGGCGCCGCTGGGCGTCGTGATCGGGCTCGACCATCGGCATCGCGAGCTTTCGGCTCTGTTCGCGCTGCTCGCGATCGACCCCGAAATCCGGCCCTTGCCGATCGTGATCGCGGCCCCGGCCGAGAGCTTCGACCGCACCGGCGCTGAGGCCCGGCGCCTGGCGCGCTTCTACGGGCTCAGCGTGCGGCTCGTCGTTGTCGAGGGCGTCGAGGATGCCTGCGATGCGCTCGAGGCTGGTGTCCGCGCCTGCCGCTTCCAGACGGTGGCGCTGCTTTCGGGCGCAGCCCAGATCCGGATGCCGGGTTGGCTCGGGCGGCTCGAGCGGGCCTATCGCGGGCGCGGCGGGCAATGTGTAGCGAGCCCGACCCTGCTCTTCGAGGACAATTCGATCCGCTGGGCCGGCGCGTGGCTCGAGGGCGAAGGAACGGCACGGCACGTCGTCAACCGTTTCGTCGGCTATCCGCTGGAGGCGATCGGCAATCTCGGCCCGATGGAGGTCGCGGCCGGTGCCAGTGAATGCTGCGTCCTGTCGCGTGCGGCCTTTCTCGAGGTCGGCGGCTTCGCGCGCAACTACTTCACCACGGCTGAAAAGGGGCTCGATCTCTGCCTCAAGCTCAGGATGAGCGGGGCGCCCTCGCTCTGGGTCCCGGAGGTCGAGGTCTATGTCGTCGACGATGGCGAGACGCAGCGGCCGCATATCGACGCCCTGACCCAGCTCGCCGACCGCACCAGCTTCGATCGCCGCTGGGCGCTCGCCATTTCCAACATGAGAGGATGATGATGCGCGTACTTGTGGTGTCCCATGCGCATCCGTCGCTGTCGCTCGGCGGGGCGGAAGTTGCTTCCTATAACCTGCACAAGGGGCTGCAAGCCGCCGATGGTGTCGAGACCCATTACCTCGCGCGAACGGGAGCGCCGACGCCTCGGCATGCCAGCACGGCGCTGATGAGCCTGCGCCAGCGCGGAGGCGAACTGCTCTACTACGCCGAGGATTACGATCACTTCCTGATCTCGAACCGGGCGACCGAGGAGATCGAGCGCGACTTCGTCCGGGTGCTGCGCGACCTGAAGCCCGACGTCGTGCATTTCCACCATTTCATCGGCCTCGGGCTCGAATGTCTGTACGCCGCACGCGATACGCTGCCCGACGCCCTGATCGTCGTGACGTTCCACGAGTATCTCAGCATCTGCCACCATCACGGCCAGATGGTGAAGACCGGGGCGTTCAAGCTCTGCTACCGGGCTTCCCCGACTGACTGCAATGGCTGCTTCCCCGACATCTCGCCGGCACGCTTCCTGGCGCGCGAGACCTTCATCAAGGGCATTCTGGGCCTCGCCGATCATTTCATCTCGCCGAGCCATTTCCTCGCCGACCGTTACAAGGAATGGGGCCTGGCGGAGGAGCGCTTCTCGGTGATCGAGAACGGCATCGACGTCGCGACGGTTGCGCCGCCGAGGCCCCTGCCGGACCCCGCGGCACGGCGCTCGCGCTTCGCCTATTTCGGCCAGCTCACGCCCTACAAGGGGGCTGACGTTCTGATCGACGCGGTCACCCGCATCCCAGACGCCGTCTGGGGCGAGGATTCGATCCTTCTGGTCTATGGCGGCAATCTCGAACGCCAGCCGCAGGCCTATCAGGACAAGTTCGCCAAGCTCGTCGAGAGCGCCGGCCGGCGTGTGCGCTTCTGCGGCGCCTTCCAGAACCACGAGATGCCGAACCTGATGCGCTCGGTCGACTGGGTGGTGATGCCCTCGGTGTGGTGGGAGAACTCGCCGATCGTGATCCAGGAGGCCTTCTTCCATGGCCGGCCGATCCTCTCCAGCAATCTCGGCGGCATGGCCGAGAAGATCACCGACGAAGTCGACGGCCTGCATTTCCGCGCAGGCAGCCCGGAAGATCTCGTCGATTGCATGACCCGCGCGCTGAGCGAGCCCGATCTGTGGGGCCGGCTGCGCAACGGCATCACGCGGCCGCTCAACCATGTCGACTGCGCTGCGACGCATCTGGCGCTCTACCGGCGCCTCATCGCCAAGCGCGGCGCGCCAGTGCCGGAAAGCCGCGTTGCGACGCCGATGATCGCCTGACATCGCGCGGACAAGAAGGGGAGAAAACGAACATGGCCCGCATCCTGGTCATCAGCCCGTCAGGGGAGGTCTACGACCACGACAACGTGCGCTGGTACGACTATGCCAACCTCGCCGCACATATGGAGCACTACCACAATATCGGCGATGCCTTCGTCTTCGATTCCTCGCTCAAGCTCCTGAATTTCGAACAGCTCGAGGTGCTGCCGATCGAGCAGGTCGATCAGGCTGCGATCGACCGGACGAACGCCGAATTCGACTACGTCTTCCTGCGCGGCTCGAACTATGTCCATTCCGAGATGGAATGGGAGCGCGCGCCGGAAGTCCTGCGGCGGCTGAAGATCCCGGTCATCGCATTCGGCATCGGCGCCCAGGCGCCGGTCAGTGGCAAGCTCGAACTGAGCGAGGACACGAAGGCGGTGCTGCGGCTGATCGCGGACTCGACCGCTTCCGTCGGCGTGCGGGGCACTTATTCCGCCGAGGTGCTCGCGAGCCTCGGCATCAAGAACGTGCGCATCATCGGTTGCCCGACGGCGTTTCGCGCCAACAATCCCGAGCTTTCGATCAGGTTGCCGCCGCTCGATCAGGTCAGGACCGCGGGCGTGACGCTGCGGCGCGAGGTGTCCACGACCTATGCGCAGAATATCGGGCGCTACCTCACCTTCCATCGCGACCTCGTCAAGGCGATGGCGGGCCGCTTCGACGTGACGCTGATGGCGCAGGGCGAGGCCGAGGAAAAGAAGCTCGCGCTTGGGACCGCCGAGCAGAAGGAGGAGGCAATCGCCGCGCTGCGCGAGAACGGCTGGGCCGCCCAGTGGTATCTCGATGACGAGATGGAGCGGCTTTATCGCAGCCGGATGTTCTATTCCGACGTCGTTGCCGACTACGAGCAACTCGTGCGCCGGCTCGACCTCGTGCTCGGCTACCGGCTTCACGGCAATCTGATGGCGCTCGCGAACGGCACGCCGTCGATCTACTTCACCTATGACAGTCGCACCGTCGAGTTCGCGGAGACCTACCGGATCCCGAGCTTCGACGTCTTCTCGGGCCAGGAGTTCCGGCTGGAGGAGTATTGGGACCAGGCGCGCTTCGACCGCTTCAATGCTGCGCATTCCCAAGTTTATGCGGCGATGTCCGACTTCCTGTCCGAGAACAAGGTCGACCACAAGATGGTCAAGCGTGCGGCTGCCCCGGAGCGCAAGGTCGCATGACGCTGTCCCGCACATCGCTGGGGGGGCTGTTCGCGGGGGCGCTGGTCGCCGGCGCATCCGTTGCGGCTGCGGCGCAGCCACCGGGCTATCGCGTCGAGGTCGCGCCAGAGGCCGTCGAGGAGACCGTCTTCGACTGGTCGAGCCAGCGCTGCGAGAAGTGGCATATCCCCGATGCGCCATTGCGGGCCTACAGGGACGACCGCAACGAGGTTGTCGCCTTCGCGAGCCACCATCGCAGCCGTGCGATGACCGGCCCCGGGCTGGAACGCCTTTCGACCTCCTGCGCCGTCGCCTTCGAGGGCAAGCATAACGCCGACCCCAGCGCCTACAGCGATTTCAGCTGGATCGGCGCGACTTGGACCGGCAATGGCCGCGATGTCTTCGCGCTGATGCATGACGAGTATCACGCGCAGGATCATCCGGGTGCCTGCCGCTTCAAGGAAGCGATGCGCTGCTGGTACAATGTCGTGACGGCGGCACGCTCGCGCGACGGAGGGCGAAGCTTCGCTGGGACGCAGCCGCCATCGCTGGTCGCCGCCCCCGCCTTCCGGCAGGAGGTGGGGCAGGGACGGCATCGCGGCTTCTTCAACCCCTCGAACATCATCACGCAGGACGGGGCCTGGTACACGCTCATCGCGACGACCGGCGGTGAGGGGCAGAAGCCCGGCGTCTGCCTGTTCCGGACAACGGAGATCGGCGATCCGGCGTCCTGGCGGGCGTTCGACGGGGCGGATTTCTCTCTGCGTGCGATCGATCCCTATCGCGAGGACATGTCGCAGGCGAAGCCCTGCCAGCCGCTGAAGGAGCTGCCGACGACGGTGGGTTCCGTGACGCGGCACGAGGTCAGCGGGCTCTGGCTCGCCATCTTCCATCTCGGGCCGGACCCGGCCAAGGGGATCGAGGGCGGCCGCGTCGCCTATAGCTGGTCGCGTGATCTTCGCTTCTGGACGCCGCTGCAGACGCTCCTCACGCATCCCACGATGTGGAGCAAGGAGTGCGGCGACCAGGTCCGCTACGCCTATGGGGCGATCGCCGATCCGGCCTCGTCCTCGCGCAATTTCGAGACGATGGGCGATGAAGCCTTCCTGTTCATGACGAAGATGCGGGTCTCAGACTGCAAGGTCGGACCGCAGCGCGACCTCGTCCGGATCAGGGTTCGGATCGTGAAGGAGACACCATGAACGCGCCTGTCCGCGAACTCGCCACCGCTGCCTCATTGGAACCGGCCATGAAGATCCTACGTGCAACGACGAGCGAGGTGGTCGTCTCCGTCACCCGGCCCAACGGCGCGGGCTGGCCGGCACTGCGCCTCCTGCTCGACGGGCAGGACTACGCTACGATCCACCCCGGTGCGCTCGTTCCCGGCGATGCGATGGTGGCGGAGCTGAGAATTCCGCTGCCGAGCCTGCCGGAGGGGCGCCTGCGTTCCATCGCCGTCGCGGACGCCGCGACGGGCCTGCTCGCGCCGGGCTCCAATCTGCGGCCCGTTGCGATGACGAGGCCGCTGCGGGCGCTGGTGATCTATCCGGCCGGCGAGGTCTACGACCATGACAAGGTGCGCTGGTATCGCGCGCCGATGGAGAAGCTGCTCTCGGACTACTTCAACATCGGCGACATGATCGTCTACGACTCGACGCTGAAGCTCCTGCGCTACGCGCATCTGGAGCCGATGAAGATCATGAACCCGACCGAGGCGGATATCGAGCGCTACGCCAGCGAGTTCGATTATGTCTTCGTCCGCGGTTCGAACTTCATCCATGAGAAGATGGAGTGGTTCCGCGCGGTCGAGGTGCTCGAGCGCGTCAAGCTGCCGGTCTACGCGATCGGCGTCGGCGCGCAGGCGAGCCAGAACCGCGGCATCGACCTGCCGGACGGCTCGAAGCGCTTCTGGCAGATCGTCGGCGATCGCTGCGCTGCCATCGGCGTGCGCGGTGCCTTCAGTGCCGAGACGCTGCGCCGCAATGGCATCGGCAATGTCGAGGTCGTCGGCTGCCCCTCGATCTTCCGGACGCGCCGGCGCGATCTCGCCATCAAGGTTCCCGACCAGCGCGAGATCCGCAAGGTCGCCTTCAGCCTGCGCCGCGAGTTCGACAATACCTACACCGCCAATCCGGAAGCCTATCTGCGCAACCAGCGCCAGGCGCTGCTCAAGGTCGACAGCCAGAGCGAGATGGTGATGTCCTCGCATGGCGAGCAGGAGGAAAAGGCCTTCTTCCTGCGCGACGACGCCGCCAAGGCCAAGGCCGTCGCGGAGTTCGTCCATAGCGGTTGGTGGGACGGGCCGGACGACGCCCGCATGCGCGACATCTACGAGCGCCGGCTGTTCAGCTTCTTCGATGTCGAACGCTATGACGACTTCGCGAAGAGCATCGATCTCGCCGTCGGCTACCGCGTCCATGGTGTCCTGCCGGCGGTGGCGCATGGCGTGCCCGGCGTGCTCGTCGCCTATGACACGCGCAGCCAGGAACTCGCCGAGACGCTGAAAATCCCGGTCGTGCCTGAGGCTGCTCTGGCCGATGGCGGCTGGCGCGCGGTCTATCAGGAGACGGCGCTGAACGCGCTCTCGAAATCCTATGCGCAATCCTATGACCGGATGAGCGGGTTTCTCGACCGGAACGGGATTCCCCACCGGATGTGAGGCCGAACCATGCCGGCGGAGCAGATTGCTCCGTCGTCACAACCGAGGGGGACCGCGGCGTAGCGTCGGCGGTCATAGCGGCAGGAGAAGACGATGAGGATCGAATATGACGCCGGCACCGCGCTCTCGATCATGCGCGGCAACCCCGTCCGGGGCTGGAATTCCGGCAAGGCGGAGCGCATGGCCAAGGACCGGCTGACGACAGGCGATTTCCTGCAGGTCGATCATCGCGCGAAGTTCCAGATCGACCCGTCCTGGCCGATCTTCACCATGGGCTCCTGCTTCGCGCGCGAGGTCGAGAACGTCCTGATGATGCGCGGTCTGTCGCTGGTCACCAAGGGCCACGGTGTGCCGGCCGAGCATTTCGAGACCTGGAACGCGACGACCGGCCGTGGTGGTGGCGCCGCCGGCGGGGAGCTGAGCCGCGGCGCGTTGAACAAGTATTCGGTGCGCTCGATGACGCATGAACTGAAGCGCGTGCTGCTGGACGAGAGCTATCCGAATGACGGGCTGATCGAACTCGCGCCGGACCAGTGGTTCGATCCGCATGCGAGCGGGCTGCGGCTGCTCGACCGCGAGACCGCCTTCGCCAATCGCAAGCGCCTGACGGCGGCGACCGCGACGATCAATCAGGCGCGGATCTGCTTCTTCACATTGGGCCTGACCGAAACCTGGCTCGATTCTGAAACCGGCCTGGCGATGAACGCCCATCCCGGACCGGCCTGGCTCGCGCGCATGCCGGAGCGGTTCCGCTTCATCGATTACGGCTATGACGAGACGCTCACCGACATGCTCTCGATCATCGACATGATCCGCACGCATTGCCATCCGGAAATGCGTTTTGTCGTGACGGTCTCGCCGGTGCCGCTCGGGGCGACTTTCAAGGATGCCGACGTCATCGTCGCCAACAGCGCCTCGAAGTCGGTGCTGCGTGCTGTGGCGGAAGAGCTCTACCGGCGATTCGACTTCGTCGACTACTTTCCGAGCTACGAGATCGTCCTCAATTCGCCGCGCGCGCTCGCCTTCCAGGAGGACCAGCTCCATGTCGCCCGCGACATGGTCGCGGGCGTGATGAGCGCCTTCGAACGCAGCTATTTCGGCGAAACCGCTCAGACGAAGGCGGCCTGATCGCCAGCAATATCCCGCATCGAATATCCAGCCCGAGTCCGGGCTTCCGCCGCGTGCACAGGGTGCGCGGCGGTGATGATTTGGCACGGACACAAGTCCGCAACGAGGTTCTGCGATGGCGATTTTGGTTTCGGGCGGAGCCGGCTACATCGGCAGCCACATGGTGCTTGAACTCCTCGACCGTGGCGAGAACGTGGTCGTGCTGGACAATCTCTCGACCGGCTTCTGGTGGGCGGTGCCGCCCGAGGCGACGCTCGTCAAGGGCGATATCGGCGACCAGGAACTGGTCGAGCGCGTCATCGCCGAGCATGGCATCACCGAGATCGCGCATTTCGCCGCAAGGATCGTGGTGCCGGAATCGGTCTCCGACCCGCTCGGCTACTACCTCAACAACACCGTGAAGACGCGCGCCCTGCTCGAGAGCGCCGTGCGTGGCGGCGTCAAGCGGGTGATCTTCTCCTCGACCGCCGCGGTCTATGGCGAGCCGGCGGTCAGCCCGGTGCCGGAGGAGATCGAGCTTGCGCCGATCAACCCCTATGGCCGCTCCAAGCTGATGAGCGAATGGATGCTCTCCGACGTCGCCCGCGCCCATGGCCTCGGCTTCGTCGTGCTGCGCTATTTCAACGTCGCCGGCGCCGATCCGAAGGGCCGCTCCGGCCAGTCCTCGCCGAACGCCACCCATCTGATCAAGGTCGCCGGCCAGGCGGCGCTCGGCCAGCGCGCCGCGCTCGAGGTCTTCGGCACCGACTATCCGACGCCGGACGGCACCTGCATCCGCGACTACATCCACGTCACCGATCTCGCCCGGGCGCATCTCTCCGCGCTCGAGCATCTGCGCGCCGGCGGCGCCAACCTGACCCTCAACTGCGGCTATGGCCGCGGCTACTCGGTCAGCGAGGTGGTGCGCGTGGTCAAGCAGGTCTCGGGCGTCGATTTCCCGGTCAAGCTCTCCGGCCGCCGCGCCGGCGACCCGGCCTCGCTCGTCGCCAGGGCCGACCGCATCCGCACGGAACTCGGCTGGCGCCCCGAACATGACGACCTCGAGGAGATCGTCCGCCAGGCCCTCGCCTGGGAAGACAAGCTCAGGACGCGAAACGCGGCGTAGCGCCTCCATGCGCCGTCCGGACGCGTCACACAGCTTCCGGCTCGCCTGCACGCGCCGTTAGGCGAGGGCGCGACGGGAAGGGGCGATCGCGTCGGTCATCGCCGGCAACCATGGGACATCGCTCGCGCCGAAGATCGTCGCGAGCTCGTCCGGGCGTGCGCGGAAGAAGGAATAGAGCGTCTCGACCCGCGGCGCCGCCTTCGCATAGTCGAGCTGCGACAGCATCACCGGCTTGACCAGGCCTGGATAAAGGCGCGGCGGGCTGACCACCGTGTTGCCCCAGAGCCGGCGATAGAAAGGGTAGTGTTCGGGCCTCACTGCCGCCAGCATGATATCGGCGTTGAAGCGCTCCATGGCCAACCAGGGCAGCCGCAGCGTCAGATAGGCGAGTTCGGGCAATTCGCGAGACCATTGCGCATCGGCCACGAAGCGCGTCGGATCGACCAGCACACGGCCGGCCTCGATCTGCGGCAAGACCGTGTCCGGGAAGACGTTGGCGGTCGGAATCGGCGGCAATCCGGGAACGGAGATGCTCAGGCGAATCGCCCCGGCCAGTTCGCCATCGACATGGACGCCGACGACGAGGCAATTGGGATGCTCATCGACGGGGTCGGTGAAACGCTCCTGCTCGTTGGGAGCGATGGCGCCCTCCCGCAGATAGGCGCGATAACGCAGGCGGAAGACGTTTTCCCGGTCTTCCGGGTGAACCGCCAGGCGGTATTCGACTCGCTCGAGCGCGCGGCTGACGCGGTCGTTCAAGGACAATGCTTGATGTGCGACTGCGTGAACCATGCTGCGACCGCGGGTATGGTTAATCCTAGGTTAACCATCGTCGCCGCGAGGCTGCGTCGTCAAGCCAGCCCCTGCACAAGATTTGATCTGTCGCTGCATTGGCAGCGGCAGCGGACGGCCCAGCGTAACGGCCGCGTGACGGTCGTGCTCAGGGGAGCCGGCGGAGTGGCGCGCGTTCCAGCGAGGCCGTCAGCGGGCGCGCGGCGAAGGCCGATATCAGCTCGCGTGCCAAAGGTGTCGGCTGGGGTCGGGCGAGCAGGTAGCCCTGAACCTCGTCGATCACGCCCATCTTCGTCAGGCCGTTCAGTTGGTCGGCCGTCTCGACTCCCTCGGCGACGACGGTCAGCCCCAGCTCCTTGCAGAGCCGCGCGATGCCGACCAGCAGCGTCTGGTCCTTCTTCGTCTCACGACCGCCCGAGACGAAGGAGCGGTCGATCTTGATCTTGTGAAGCGGGAACGACTGCAGATAGCTCAGGCTGGAATAGCCGGTGCCGAAATCATCCAATGCGATCTGCACGCCGATGTCGCGCAGCTTGGTCAGCGTCGACATGGCCTGGGCGTCATCGTGCATCAGCGCCGATTCCGTCAGTTCGATCACGAGGCGAGAGGGCTGCAGCTTCGACCGCGCCAGTGCGACCGCGACATCGTTGACGATGACGTCGTCGCGGAAATGGGTGGCGGAGATGTTGACCGCCACCGAGACGCTGTCAGGCCACAGTGTCGCCTCCCGGCAGGCCTTGTCGAGCACCGCCCGGCCAATCTGGTTGATCAGGCCGACTTCTTCGGCGATGCCGATGAACTCGCCCGGCGCGACGAGGCCCCGCTCCGGATGGCGCCAGCGCAGCAGGGCCTCGCAGCTCGTGATCCTGCCGGACCCGATCGCGACGATCGGCTGGTAGAAGATCTCGAACTGGTCGTCGGCGAGCGCCTCGCGAAGATCGAGCTCGACGATGCGCCGCGTGCTGGCGGCCTCGATCATGCTGCTGTCGTAGAAGCGGGCGCAGCTGCGCCCTCCCGATTTGGCGGCGTAGAGTGCGAGATCGGCGTTGCGGATGACGATGTCCGGGTCGCTGCCGTCATCGGGACAGATCGCGATGCCGATGCTGGCGCTGCCGACGATGGCGTTGCCGTCGATCTCATGAGGCTGGCTCAAGCTGGAGCTGACGCGCTCGGTGAGCTGCTCGAGCGCGTGGCGATCGACGAGATCGGGAATGACGACGACGAACTCGTCGCCGCCAAGCCGCGCGATCAGGGATGCCGCGCCCAGCAGCAGATTGAGCCTCCGCGCCACCTCGACGAGCAGGGCGTCGCCAAAGGGGTGACCGAGGGTATCGTTGACCTTCTTGAAGTGGTCGAGGTCGATGAACAGGATCGCGAAGCCCTGGTCCGGCTTGGCCATCAGCGTCTGCAGATGGGATTTGAGCAGGCTGCGGTTCGGCAGCCCGGTGAGCGGGTCATAATGCGCAAGCTGGCGGATCGTGTCCTCCTGCTGGCGCTGCTCGGTGATGTCCTCGACCACCACGACGGCGCCGATCGTACCGGAGACGCGAAACGTCAGCTCGAGGACGCGCCCGTCGGCGAGGCTCGCGGTCAGCCGGGCCTCGGTTTCATGCCGCAGGGCCAGGCGTGCGGCGAGTACCAGGCTGCGCAGCTGTGCGCGGCCGATCAGCCCGGCGCGCTGGCAACGGACCAGGAAGCGGCCGATGCTACGGCCGGGTTCGGCCAGACCGGCGTGCAGCCCGACGATCGCGGGCAGCCGGCGATTGACCAGCGAGAGCCGGCCCTTGCGGTCGAACATGCACAGGCCATGGGCCATGTTGTCGAGCGCGGCCTCGAGACGGGCCGCCAGCAGACGTTCGCGCTTGGCCGAGACGACGGCGGTGGTCAATGTCGCGCGCAGCTTTTCTGCGATCGACTTGAAGCTCAGCAGAAACGGCCCCAGCACGCAGGCGACGACTGCGTAATGCGCATTGCCCGCAAGGGCGAGACCGGCGAGCAGCGGCACCCCGGCGCAGCTGAGCTGCGTCGCGACCAGCATCCGGCTGCCATAGTTGCGCCCGGCGACGCCGATCATGTTCGCCAGCGTCATCGAGAATGCGAGAAGCTGCACCGGAGGACTGGTCTGGAGCGCGAAGGTCAGGAACGACCAGAGCCCCATGACGAAGACGTAGAGCGACGAGAAGACGGTGTATCGGACTTCCCAGCGAGCGGCACAGTCGCGGTCGTGCAGCTGCCTGGCGGCGGCCTTGAACTGGGCGACATCGGCCGCTCGGGTCAGCGTCAGCCCCAGCAGGATGACCGCGCAGATGTAGAAGGCGGGGTGGCCCGTCATGCCGGCGCTGAGAAACGCCGCCAGTACCGTCCCGCTGGACCCGATGATCAAGGTCCTGGGGTCGGCATAGAGCGAGCGCACCAGCGAAACATAGACCTCGTCGCGCAATCCCTGATCGATCACACGAGGGGAGGTTTGGGGAGGCATCGGTCATCCCAGCGGCAAAATCTCCCGCAAGATCGCGCCTGACCGTTAAGATGTAGTTGTGACCCCGCACATACGAATTCGCGGGCGGCGGGGACGTTCCGCCGATCGTCGGCAATGAATTAACAGCTCGGTCAGGCTCTGCGTGCAAATGTTCGTCCAGACCTGCAGCGCGGCGTGGCCGGAGATGATCGATGACATCGTCAGTCGGACTCAACGTCATCGAGATGAAGGGCAGGGCGCGCCTGCCCTGCGCATCTTGCCTGTTCGGCGTCGGAGAGGCTGCGGGCATGGCCGGCGCCGAGGCCTGCCCGTTGAAGCGCGGGCTTCTGCGCCGCCTTGCCGAAAACAAGTCCGCGGGCGTCCCCGGTCACGAGGTTTCCTGCGATGGGTTCACGCCGGGGTTCTGCGAGCCTGAAAGCGACCACGCCTGGACCGACACGGCCGTTCCCAGGTCACGGCTGTCCTGACGGGCCCGTCATCGGGCCGCAAGCACGCAGATCTTGCGCGCCACCTCGAACGAGCGCTCGAAGGCCGGAATGGGCAGGAACTCGAAGCGCGAATGGAAATTATAGGCGCCGGTGAAGAAGTTTGGCGTTGGCAAGCCCCGGGCCGAGAGCGCCGCGCCATCCGTGCCGCCGCGCATCGGGATCAGCTTGGGAGCGATGTTCAGTTCCGTCATGGCCGATAGCAGCAGGTCGACCGAGCGGCGGTCGTCGCCCAGGCTGTCGGAGATGTTGCCATAGGTGTCGGTGACGGTGCATTCGACGCGCCCGGCCGGATAGCGGGCCGCGATCTGACCCGCGACTTCGGCGATGCGGCGCTTGCGCTCCTCGAAACGCTGCTTGTCGAATTCCCGGATCATCACCTTGAGGCGCGCCTGGCCTGTATTGGCGACGATGTCGTTGAACCAGAAATAGCCCTCGCGCCCCTCGGTGTGCTCCGGCGTCTCGGTGCGATCGAATTCGCTGATGTAGTCGTGCGCCATCAGCAGCGGGTTGACCAGAACGCCCTTGGCCGACATCGGATGGGCGCTGACGCCTGTGAAGACCAGTTCACCGGCGGCGGCGTTGAAGTTCTCGATCACGACCTCGCCGACCTCGCAGCTGTCGATCGTATAGGCGAAGTCGCAATCGAAGCGGGCAAGGTCGAGCGCCTTGGCGCCGCGCAGCCCGATCTCCTCGTCGGGGACGAAGGCGACGAGGATGTCGCCATGGGCATCGTCGGGGCCGAGCGTCGCCAGCAGCGTCATGACGATGGCGATCGCGGACTTGTTGTCGGCGCCGAGCACGCTGGTGCCGTCGCTGAAGATGATCTCGGCGCCGTTCCAGGGTTCGATCTCGGGATGCTCAGCGATCCGCAGCCAGATTTCCTGCTGTGCGTTCAGGCAGAGATCCTTGCCGTCGAAGCGCAGGATCTGCGGGTTGATGATCGGCGAAAGGCCGGAATCGACCGTGTCGAGATGGGCGATGAAACCGATGCGCGGCGCACCCTTCGCGGTGCCGCGCTTGAGCGCCGTAACGGTGGCATGATCGTCGACGACGACGTTTTCCAGCCCCAGGCCACGTAGCTCCTCCGCGAGCAGGTCTGCGAGACGCTGCTGGCCCGGTGTCGTCGGCAGCGTCGTTGCCTTGGCGTCGCTCTGGCTCTCGATGGCGACATAGCGCAGGAAGCGCTCGATCAGCTGCTCGCGAATGGTCATGGCGTCTCCGACGGCTCGCATTTTTTGCATCGGCTCTTCCGAAAACCGCATCCCACTTTTCGGGCCGATGCATGGCTGGCGCCGGACGTCTCGCGTCAGGCGCTCAGGGACTGCTCCCGCATACCGAACTCGCGACCGGGAATCGAGGCGAGCAGTGCTTGGGTGTAGGCGTGCTGTGGATTGCCGAAGACCTCCCCGATCGGTCCGGACTCGACGACCTCGCCGTTCTTCATCACGGCAACGAGGTCGCAGACCTGGGCGGCGACGCGCAGGTCGTGCGTGATGAAGACGATCGAGAGGCCAAGCCGCTGGCGCAGCTCCGCCAGCAGCTTCAGTACCTGCGCCTGGACGGAGACATCGAGCGCTGAGACCGGCTCGTCGGCGACGAGGACGCGCGGCTCGAGCGCCAGCGCGCGGGCAAGGCCGATGCGTTGACGCTGGCCGCCGGAGAACTCGTGCGGGTAGCGTTCGGTCGCAGCCGGATCGAGACCGACCAGGGCGAACAGCTCCTTGGCGCGGATCATCGCCTCGGCCCGCGGCCTGCCGTGGACGATCAGGCCCTGGGCAACCGCTTCGCCGGCCTTGCGGCGCGGATTGAGCGAGGCGAAGGGGTCCTGGAAGACCATCTGGATGTGGCGGGTCGCGGCGCGCAGCTCGGATTTGGAGAGGCTCGCGAGATCGGTGCCGGCGATGCGGATCGAGCCGCTCTCCGGATCGATCAGGCGCACCAGGCAGCGCGCCAGCGTCGACTTGCCGGAGCCGGACTCACCGACGATGCCGAGCGTTGCGCCCTTGGGCAGGGTCAGCGTGACGTCCCTGACGGCATGGGTGACGCGCTGGCCGCGGCCGAGGAAGCCGCCGGTGCGATAGGTCTTCGAGACGTGCTCGATCGACAGGATAGCCTCGGCCGCAAGCTCGCGCGGCGGTGGCGCCTTGAGCGGGGGGACCGCTGCGATGAGCTGCTTCGTATAGGGGTGCTGGGGATTGCCCAGCACCGCTTCGGCCGTGCCCTGCTCGACGACCTGGCCCTTGCTCATCACCGCGACGCGATCGGCGATCTCGGCGACGACGCCGAAATCATGGGTGATGAAGAGCACGGCCGTGCCCTTGCGCCTTTGCAGGTCGCGGACCAGTTCGAGGATCTGGGCCTGGGTTGTGACGTCGAGCGCGGTCGTCGGCTCGTCGGCGATCAGCACCTTGGGATCGAGCGCCAGCGCCATGGCGATCATGGCGCGCTGGCGTTGGCCGCCGGAGAGCTCGTGCGGATAGGCCTTCGCCGCCGCAGTGGGATCGGGAATGCGCACCTCTTCGAGCAGGGCCTGGACCCTGGCCTTGATCTCAGCCTTGCCGAGATCGCTGTGCAGCTCGAACATCTCGCCGATCTGGTCGCCGATGGTGCGGAGCGGGTTCAGCGCCGTCATCGGTTCCTGGAAGATCATGGCGATGCCGGCGCCACGGACCTTGCGCATATCGGCTTCGTCCAGGCTCGCGAGATCGCGCCCCTCGAACAGGATGCGTCCGGCATCGATGGCGACGCCGGGCGGCAGCAGGCGCATCACGGCGTTGGCCGTCATCGACTTGCCGGAGCCGGATTCGCCGACGACGCAGAGGATCTCGTTGGGGCTGAGAGCGAGCGAGACCTCGCTCATCGCATGGGCGCGGTCGGCATTCTTCGGCAGGCGGACGCTGACGGATTCGAGGGTTAGGATCGCGCTCATCGGCCCTTCAGCCTCGGATTGAGGGCATCGTTCAGGCCCTGGCCGACGAGCGAGACGGCGAGCACGGTGACGAGGATCGCGACGCCGGGAATGGCGGAGACATACCATTGCACCCGCAACACGTCGCGGCCTGCGCCGATCAGGTTGCCCCAGGAGGCCACGTTGGGATCCGAGAGCTTGAGAAAGGCGAGGGCGCTTTCCAGCAGGATCGCGATTGCCATGACCACGCTGGCATAGACGATGACGGGTGGCAGGGCGTTGGGCAGGATCTCGCCGAAGATCAGCTTGACGTCACGCAAGCCCAGAGTTCGCCCGGCCTGGACGAATTCGCGGTTGCGCAGCGAGAGGAACTCGGCGCGTGTCAGCCTCGCCGAGGCCGGCCAGGAGACGATGCCAATCGCGACCGTCACAGTCGTGATCGTCGAACCGAACACGGCGACGAGCACCAGCAGCAGGATGAAATTGGGCAGCGTCTGGAAGGCCTCGGTCACGCGCATCAGGGCGGTGTCGACCCAGTCGCCGTAATAGCCGGCGAAGGCGCCGATGGTGATGCCGATCAGGACCGAGATCACGGTGGCGACCAGCCCGATCAGCAGCGAGATGCGCGCGCCGTGGAAGATCTGGGCGGCGATGTCGCGACCGGAATTGTCGGTGCCGAGCAGGAAGCGCGGGTTGGTGAAGGGCCAGACCAGCGGCCGCCCGGCGAGTGCCAACGGATCGCGCGGATAAAGCCAGTCGGCACTCACTGCCATGGCAAGGACGAGGACCAGCAGGACGAGGCCGATCACGGCCGGCGGGCTGCGGAAATAGAGCTTCAGGAAGGACATGCCTCAGCCTCCCGTCGTGATGCGCGGGTCGAGCCGGGCATAGAGCAGATCGACGATGAAGTTGACGGCGATGACCAGGAGCGCCGAGACGAAGACGATCCCGAGCAGCGTGTTGAGATCGCGCTGGATCACCGATTCATAGGCAAGACGGCCGAGACCCGGCAGCGAGAACACGCTCTCGACCACGACCGAGCCGCCAAGCATCGTGCCGGCCTGCAGGCCGATCAGCGTCACCATCGGCAGAAGCGCGTTGCGCAGCACGTGGCGCACGACGACGCGGGTTTCGTCCATGCCCTTGGCGCGGGCGGTGCGGACGAAATCGAGCGTCAGCACCTCGAGCATCGAGCCGCGCATGATGCGCAGGTAGATCGCCATGTAGAACAGCGCCAGCGTCAGCGTCGGCAGCACGAGATGGCTCGCGATGTCGAGCGTGCGCGCCAGCCCGACACGGGCGACCGTGATATCCTCGAAGCCACCGGCCGGCAGCCATTGCAGGTAGATCGAGAACACGACGATCGCCATCAGTCCGAACCAGAAGGTCGGCATCGCGTAGAAGACCAGGCCGAGCGTCGAGATCAGCGTGTCCGGCCAGCGGTTGACGCCGCGCGCAGCGATGACGCCGAAGATCAGCCCGAAGAAGAAGGCCAGCGAGAGCGAGGCGGTCATCAGCAGGATCGTCGGCGGCAGGCGCTCGGAGATGACCGTCGCGACCGGCTTGCCATAGATGGCGGAGAAGCCGAGATCGAGCTGGACCAGTCGCCAGAGATATTGGCCGAACTGGGCCCAGGCCGAGAGGTTGAGTCCGTAATGCTCGCGTAGCTGACGGGCGGTCTCGGCATCGCCGCCGCCCATCTGCGCCATCAGCGCATCGACCGTGTCGCCCGGCGCGAATTGCAGCAGGACGAAGACCCCGATCAGGATCAGCACGAGAGTGGGAATCGAGGCGGCGAGACGCCGCCCCGCGAGGGTCAGGATGCGCATAGGACCGACTTTAGCAGAGCGCTTCGGAAGACGAAGCCTTCACTCCGCCAACCACAGATCGTGCCAGGAACTGGAGCCCCAACGCGGCGTGTTGGAATGGTTGCGCGCCTTGGCGCTGATCGCGGTCAGGAAGATCTGCTCGATCGGCGTCCAGATCGGGATTTCGGTGTTGGCGAGGCGGACGAAGTCGCCATAGAGCGCCTTGCGCTTGGCGACGTCGACCTCGGTCGCCGCGTCGTCGATGATCTTGTCCATCTGCGGGTTGGTCCAGTCCCACTGATTGGTCCAGGGCGCGCCCTTCGGCTGGCCCGAGCGATACCAGACCGTGGTCGAGACGGCGGGATCGTTGCGATACTGGTGCCAGCCGGTGGCAAGATCGAAGGCGTGGTCGTCATAGACCTGCTTCAGGAAGCCGCCGCCATCGGTGCGCACCACCTCGACCTTGATGCCGACCTCGGCCAGCGACTGCTGGATGAAGGTGGCGAACAGGGTGATGTCCTCGCCCCAGGGGGCGGGCAGGAGGCGGAGCGAGAAGCGCGTGCCGCCGGCGCCGGCTTTGAAGCCGGCCTCGTCGAGCAGCTTGGCCGAGAGCTTCTTGTCGAAGGGGTATTGCGGACCGTTGTCGGCCGGGAAGAAGTCGGTCGAGACCGAGGGGACCGGACCCTTTCCGGGCTTGGCAAAGTCGCCGAGGAAGTTCTCGATGAAGAAGGGGATGTCGAGCGCGTGGGCGATGGCGCGGCGCACGCGGATGTCGGCCAGCTCCTTGCGGCGGAAGTTGAACTCGATCGTGTTGGTGCGGGCGTTGCCCTCATTGCCCTTGGTCGAGACGATGAAGCGCGGATCCTTGCCGAGGCGGGCAGAGTCCGAGATCGTCAGGCCGGAGAACGGGCTGTAGTGGATCTGGCCCGCTTCCATCTGGGCGGCCGCGGCAGCGCGATCGGTGACGACGCGCCAGACGATGCGGTCGAGATTGGGGGCATTCGGGCGCCAGTAGTCGGGGTTGCGGTCGGCAATGACGTGCTGGCCGCGCTCATAGGTCACGAACTTGAACGGACCGGTGCCGATCGGGGCGAGATTGGCAGGGTTCTGGCGGATGTCGCCCTTGCCCTCGTAGATGTGGCGCGGCGAGACGTAGCCGAGGTCCGGCAGCGCGCGCAGCAGCAGGTTGAGCGGCATCGGACGCTCGTAGCGGAACACGGCGGTGAGCGGATCGGGGGTGTCGACGGCGGTCAGGAAGAGTTGCAGCGTGGTGCCGTAGTTCAGGATCTTCTTCCACATCTCCATCGCGGTGAACTGCACGTCCGCCGAGGTGAAGGGCTTGCCGTCATGCCACTTCACGCCTTCGCGCAGCTTGAAGGTGATGGTCTTGCCATCGGGAGCGGCTTCCCAACTCGTGGCGAGCACGCCGACCGGGTTGCCCGCCGCGTCGAGATCGACGAGCTGTTCCTGGATCTTGCCGCCGATGATGTAGACGCCGGTCGAGGCCTGCAGGCTCGGATTCAGCTGGCGCTGCTCGGCGCCGTAATGGACGGTGAAGACGCCGCCCTTGCGCGGGGTCTCCTGGGCAAAGAGCGAGCGCATCGGAAAGGCGACGCTCGAGGCGATGGCGGCGCTGGTCAGGAGCGCGGCGCGGCGGGTCATGTCCATGGAGAAATCCTCGTGTCTGAGGTCGCGTAGGGGAGACGATGGGAATGGCGAGCGCGACCGTCAACGGTGGTCGCGCTCAAAAAACGGGCTCGTGTGCTACTGGGGCAGCAAGCTCAGGACGATGCCGTTCGCGGCGCTAGCGGCGACGCTGACGGCGCCGTCATGGGCGATCGCACGCGCACCGAGCGACGCCTTCGCGCCCTTGATGTTCGTGCTCGCGATGACGAGCGCTACGGCACCTTCGGTTGCCGCGCCGTCGCGCACGGCCTCCGGATAGCGTCGCGCGAAGCCGGCTGCATCATAGAACAGGAAATCGGCGCGCTTGCCGCCGGAGGGGACGAGCCAGGCGTCGCCATCGGCGCGGGCGTGCTCGTCGATCAGCCGGGCAAGATGCTCGGCCGCCGATTTGGGGTCCGCGGTCAGCACCTCGAGCCGGACGAGGCGGCTGGCGCCATTGGCATGGGCCAGGAGTTCGGGGATCCAGACCGTCTCGCGGGTCAGGTGCTGGCAGGCGAAGATGCGCAGGCCGCCGGGCTGTTCCTCGAGCGGCCAGCGGAAGACGTTGAACCTGGCCTCGCCGGTGCCTCCGCCGGGCAGGTCGACCGGGCGGCCGAAATGGATCGGCCCGAGCGCCGCCAGACCTCGGCTCTTCAATTCCTCGGCGCCCGCCGCGGCGTCGTCGGTGGTGAAGGCGGCTCGTTCCAGGCCTTCGCGCTTGGCGAGGTAATCGCGGGTCGGCTTGTTCTGCTCGGTCTCGGTCAGGATGCCGAGCAGCTCGACATAGTCGTCGCCGAACATGATCGTGTAATTGCCAGTGCCGAGGATCGGCGAATGCGTGCCGCGCGGCGAGACCGTAAAGCCAAGGCTGCGCCATTGCTCGGCGGCTGCATCCAGATCGCGAACGGTGACGACGACGTGATCGAGACCGAGGATATGCTTGAGCGACATGACAGGCCCTTCAATGGATCAGCAGAGGGCCGAGTTCAGCCGAAGCTGCGGCGTGGCGCAATCGCTCCTACCCGACAGTTGCGGCAGCCCCCTGCTGCGCTGCACACATAGCTGCGGGGGGATAAAAATTCCAAGGCTAGAATGGTCTGTGAAACAATTTGGAAGATTTCATTCGTTTGAGTGATTTCTGATAGAATTTTGATCCCTCTCTGGCCAGACGAAGAAAGAAGCGCCTCTTGCCTCTCGCCAAGCGGGCGGCAAGGATGCGCCCGCTCGGCGATCCGCCGCGCGCCGTCGCCGAACATCGCTCGAAAGTCATGGACATGCCGACCTCCGCCTCCGTCACCTGGCCGCCCTCGCTCTGGGCCGCGACGGCTCCTGCCGGCCCTGCGCTGAACCCGCTGGAAGGCGATATCCAGGCTGATGTCGTTGTGATCGGTGCAGGCTTCACCGGGCTTTCGACGGCCATTCACCTCCGCGAAAGCGGCGTCGAGGTGGTGGTGGTCGAAGCGGCGGAACCCGGCTGGGGCGCGTCGGGCCGCAACAATGGGCAGGTCATCCCGACGCTGGCGGGGCATGATCCCTCGGCGATGGTGGCGCGCCATGGCGAGGCGGGCGAGCGCTTCAACGCCGTGTTGCGCGACAGTGCGCAGTATCTCTTCGATCTCGTCCGCAAATACGACGTGCCGGCCGAGGCCGAGCAGGCCGGCTGGATCCAGCCGGTGCATTCGCCCGGCCGCTTCAAGCTGGCCGAGAAGCGGGTGCGCGAATGGTCGGCGATCGGCGCACCGGTGGAACTGCTCGACCGGGCGGCGGCAGCCGAGATGCTGGGTTCGCAGGCCTGGTTCGGCGGCTTCTGGAACCGCACCGGCGGCCATATCAATCCGCTGGCTTTGGCGCGCGGCCTCGCCGAGGTCGCGCTGAAGCTCGGCGCGACCATCCATGCTCGTTCGCCCGTCGGCAGCATGGCGCGCGAGGGCGACCGCTGGGTGGTCCGCACGGCCAAGGGTTCGGTGATGGCGCGCGCGCTGGTGCTGGCGACCAATGCCTATACAGGTGAATTCGAGCGCGGGCTCGCGCCGGAGGTCGCCGAGGAGGTCATCCCGGTGCTGTCCTGGCAGATGGCGACGAAGCCGATCAGCGACAACATCGCGAAGACCATCATCCCCGGCCGGCAGGCGATGTCGGACACGCATCGCGAGCTCTATTTCGCCCGTTGGGATGCGCGAAATCGCCTGGTAACGGGCGGGGCGGCGGTGTTCCCGGGCGCCGGCGGCAACAATCTGCGCGGACCGGTCGGCGAGCGGCTGAAGCGCCTCTGGCCGCAACTCGGCGAGGTCTCCTTCGACTATGTCTGGTCGGGCTATGTCGGCATGACGCCGGACGATGTGCTGAAGCCGCAGGTGCCGGGCTATCCGCGCATCCACCAGCTCGGGCCCAATGGCTTCGGTTGGGTCGGCTGCAACGGCCGCGCCGTCGCACTGTCGATCTCGCTCGGGCGCGAACTGGCGCATGCGACGCAGGGGGCATCACTCTCGACGCTGGGCCTGCCGCTCTCCGAGCCGAGGGCGCAGCCCGTCCAGGGGCTCTTGCGCCGGATCGCGCCCTTTGCGCTGCCGCTCTACCGGGCGCTGGACGCCAAGGAGATCTAGGGCAGTCATTCTCCGTTCAACGGCGGGGTCAGTGCCAGCGTGGCCGCGCGTCGCGGGGCGGAATTCGCTCCGAGACGAGAAAGAACGCCCGCAACGGCTTGCGTTCGTGGCCGGCTTCGCAGAGGAGTGGCCGCGCATGGGCGACGAGGGATACGCGCTGGAAGGCGCTGGTACGAAACGGTTTGGACGGAAGAAGCGAGCATGAGCAATCAGTATGTCGAGAAGGTCCTGTCGGTTCACCACTGGAACGACACGCTGTTCAGCTTCCGCACGACCCGCAATCCCGCCTTCCGCTTCGAGGCCGGCCAGTTCGCGATGATCGGCCTGACGGTGGAAGGACGCCCGCTGCTGCGAGCCTACAGCATGGCCTGCGCGCCCTATGACGACGAGCTCGAGTTCCTCAGCATCAAGGTGCAGAACGGACCGCTGACCTCGCGGCTGCAGAAGATCGTGCCCGGCGACGAGGTGCTGATCGGGCGCAAGGCGACCGGCACGCTGCTGCACGACAATCTCGTGCCCGGCCGCAACCTGTATTTTCTCTCTACCGGGACGGGGCTTGCGCCCTTCATGAGCCTGATCCGCGACCCTGCGACCTATGAGCGCTTCGAGAAGGTCGTGCTCGTTCATGGCGTCCGGCTGGTGTCGGAGCTGGCCTATGAGGATTTCATCAGCAAGGAACTGCCGGCCGACGAGCTGATCGGCGAGATGGTCGCCTCGCAGCTGATCTATTATCCGACGGTCACGCGCGAGGACTATCCGAACCGCGGCCGCGTCACCGAGTTGTTCGCCTCCGACGACTGGTTCGCGTCACTCGGCCTGCCGGCAGTCGATGCCGAGCATGACCGGGTGATGCTGTGCGGCAGCCCCGCCATGCTGGCCGATATGAAGGTCCTGCTGGAAGGTAAGGGCTTCGTCGAGGGCTCGAGCTCGACGCCGGCCAGCTATGTGGTGGAGCGCGCCTTCGTCGAGAAGTGACGCTAGACATCCCTGTGGGCTGAGGAGCGCAGCTCCCCTCAGTTCGCCAGCCAGATCAGGGCGTGCGGCGAGAGCGTGACCGTCGCTTGCGCGCCGATCTCGTGCAGGTCGCGGCCGGACTGGAAGGGCATGTCGACCGCCACTTCAGTCGTGCCGATCCGGACGCCGTAACGGACGCTCGCTCCGAGAAACTCGCGATGTGCCACGACGCAGGGCAAGGCGAGGCCGGTGCCGGCCGATGCCGCCGGCCCGGTCAGGCTTGCGTGTTGCGGCCGGAAGACAAGCTTCGCGCCGTCGGGCACGACCGTATCGGCTGCGAGCGGCAGCCGGATGCCGCCCTCGATCGCGAAATGCCGTTCCGCGCCGGCGCCTGCGACCTTGCCGTCGAGGATGTTGGCAGTGCCGAGGAAGTTCGCGACGAAGAGATTGGCCGGGTGCTCGTAAAGCTCCATCGGTGTGCCGACCTGCTGGACGATGCCGTCATTCATCACGGCGATGCGGTCGCAGATCGTGTTGGCCTCTTCCTGATCGTGGGTGACGAAGATCGTGGTCAAGCCGAGCCGCTGCTGCAGGTCGCGCAGTTCGCGCCGGACCTGAACGCGCATTTTGGCGTCGAGATTGGATAGCGGTTCGTCGAGAAGCAGCACCTTCGGCTCGACGGCGACGGTGCGAGCGACCGCAACGCGCTGCTGCTGGCCACCGGAGAGCTGCGACGGCCTGCGCTCGGCCAGGTGCCCGAGGCCGACGAGATCGAGCGCGAGCGCGACGCGCCGGTTGACCTCGTCGCGGCCGACGCCGCGCTCCTCCAGTCCGAAGGCGACGTTGCGTGCCACCGTCATATGCGGCCAGAGCGCATAGGACTGGAAAACCATGCCGACGTCGCGCTTCCAGGGTGGGAGATCAGAGATCTCCTTTCCGCTGATCAGGACGCGGCCGGTATCGGCCTGATTGAAGCCGGCGATCAGCCGCAGCAGCGTGGTCTTGCCGCAGCCCGAAGGGCCGAGGAAGGCGAAGAACTCACCTGGCCGGATGGCAAGATCGACATTTTTGAGGACGTGGTTGTCGCCATAGGACAGGTTCACGCCTTGGATGTCGACGGAAACGGCTGGCGTGGTCAGTGGGGCAATCGCGTTCATGTCAGTGGCCCATTCGTGTCAGTGGCCCATGCCTTTGGCCTTCTGGCTGCGTTCGATGATGACGTGCGAGATGAAGGTGCAGAGTGCGACGAGCAGGACGGCGACGACGCCGAGCGCTGCGCCGGGCCCTCGGCCTGCCGCCGACTGCATGAAGACGTAGAGCCCATAGGCCAGCGGCGCGTCGGAGTTGGACTGCACCAGCATCAGCGTCGCGGAGAGTTCGACGGCGGCCGTCGAGAACGAGGTGACGAAGCCGGCGAGGATGCCTCCCGCCATCAGCGGCACGACGACGCGCCGGACAGTTCTGCTCTTCGTGGCGCCGAGGTTTTCCGCCGCCTCTTCCAGCGAAACCGAGATTTGCTGCAGGGCGGCGTAGCAGGCGCGAAGGGCGTAAGGCAGCCGGCGGATGGCGAGCGCGAGCACAATTGTGATCCAGAGCGTCGCCAGCGGCGTGCCGTCGGGCAGGGTGATGCCATAGAAGGTCCTGAGATAGCCGATGCCGAGCACCACGCCGGGAATGGCGAGCGCTGCGGTGGCGGCCCAGTCGAGCCATTCGCGACCGACAAGCTTGGTGCGCAGCACGAGATAGGCGATCGCGACGCCGAGCACGATGTCGATGCCGCCCGCGAGCGTGGCGTAGATCAGAGTGTTCTTGATGTAGAGCGAGCTCTCGCCGAAGACGCGGGCGTAATGCGCCGTCGTGAAGCCGTCGGGCAGCGGCGAGAACGACCAGATCGTGGCGAAGGAGAGCAGCAGCAGGCCGAGATGTGGCGCCAGCACCAGCGCCAGGATCAGGACGACGACGCCGTAGCCGAGCACGGCCTCGAACGGTGTCATGACGCGTCGGGCGAGGCCGCCGCCGCCGCGCTGGGTGGTGGCGTAGTCCCGGCCTTTCAGGGCGCGCGCCGAAAGCCACATTGCGATGACCGAGGCGACGATCAGCACGACGGAAATGACGTAGCCCATCGGGTCGGCGATGCCGATCGAGGTGACGCGCAGATAGGCCTGCGGCGCGAGCATGTCCTTGACGTTGAGCAGCAGCGGGGTCGCCAGATCGTCGAAGACCTTGACGAAAACAAGCGAGGCGCCGGCGAGATAGCCCGGCAGAGCAAGCGGAAAGACGATGCGGCGGAAGAGGCGGAAGCCCGAGGAGCCGAGGTTCTGTGCGGCCTCCTCCATGGCCCGGTCGATGTTGCGCAGTGCCGCCGAGAGATTGATCAGGATGAAGGGGAAGTAGTGGACCGACTGGACGAAGATGACGCCGTTCAGCCCTTCCATGAAGCCGATCTTGAAGCCGAACCAGTCTTCCAGCAGCAGGTTGATCGAGCCGTTGCGGCCGAAGAAGAGCTGCATCGCCACCGCGCCGACGAAGGGCGGCATGATCAGAGGCAGGAAGCCCAGCGTCTGCACCAGCATGGCGCCGCGGAAGACGAAGCGCGTGGTGAGATAGGCAAGGGGCAGGGCGAAGACCGAGGCCCAGACCACCGACATGGCCGAGACGTAGAACGAGTTCCACAGCGAACGCATGAACAGTTCGGTGCGGAAGAAATCGTAGAAATTGACCAGCGTGAAGTTCGAGGTGCCCTTCTCGGTGAAGGCGACATAGAGCACCGTCGCGACCGGCAAGCCGAGAAAGAGCAACAGGAAACCGGCGATCGCCAGCGCCAGCGCGATCTGGCCGGGCGTGGCGGAGAGGCGGCGGGCGCGGGGAAGGGCGGCGGGGATGGCGGTCATGCGCTTTCGATCGAATGCAAGTACGCGGCGTCATCCCGGCCGCAGCGAAGCGGAGCGCCGGGATCCATCGTAGGGAACTGCGCTCTACGATGGATCCCGGAGCGGCGCGGCTTCGCCGCTTGTCCGGGATGACGGAGGAGGCTCAGCGGCCTTACTTCGCTGCCTTCAGAGCGTCTTCGGCCTTGGCCTTCGCCTTGGCGTAGTTGTCGCGGGCGAAGCTCGCCCACTGCGCCTCGACCTCGGCCTGACGGGCGCCCTTCTCCTTGCCGCCGGTGAAGGCGCCGCGCAGTTCCGCGCTCGACCCTTGCGTCTCGGTGACGGGCATGGCGGCGATCAGCGTGCGGGCCTCGTCGGCCAGCGCCTTCGCCTGCGCGTTCGGCTTCTTGGCGAGCGCCGCATCGACCTCGTGCAGGGTCTTCGTGACGCCCTTGAGGGCATCGAGCTGGAAGGAGATCAGCTGGTCGAACAGGGTATCGACGACGGCGGTGCGCGCTTCCGACTTGTCGACGTCGAAGCCGATCATCTTCTGGAAGCGCGGATCGGTGAAGGGGTTGGGATAGTCGGCGCCGGCCTTGGCGTAGACGGCCGGGTTGACCGGCAGGCGGCGGATGCCCGGCTCCAGCAGCACCTCCTGGCCCGTCGGCGACAGCAGGAACTCGACGAAGGCTTCGGCCGCGGCCTTGTTCGGCGCGTTGGCGACGATGCCGACATTGGCCGGCACCACGGTCGTCACCGTCGGGTAGACGAACTTGACAGGGAAGCCCGAGGCCTGGGCCGAGAAGGCGAAGAAGTCGATGACGATGCCGACGCCGACCTGACCGGAGTTCACCGCCTCGGGCACGCCGAAGGAGCGCTCGGTGATCGCGTTGAAGTTGCCGGCCATCTCCTTGATGGTGCGCCAACCCTTGTCCCAGCCCTCGCCCTGCAGGATCGTCTCGACCGTCAGGTGCGTCGTGCCCGAGCGAGCGGGCGAGGCGATCGAGACATGATCGTAGAAGGCCGCGCCCGCGAGATCCTGCCAGTCCTTCGGCTCGGGCAGCTTCTTGGCCTTGGCATAGCGATCGTTCCACATGATGCCATAACCAGAAGCAGCGAAGCCGAAATAGAAGCCCTGCGGGTCATTGATCGGGTAGGAGCCGATCTTCTCGGGGATGCCGGCCGCCTTCGGCTTGTAGGCCGAGAGCAGCTGCTTGCCCTTCAACACCTCGAAGGCGTCCGGCGCCGAGGCCCAGAACAGGTCGACCTGGTTGTTGGCCTTGGTCTCCTCGAGATACTTCACGCCGGCATTGGTGTTGCGGTTCTGGACCTCCAGGGTGACGCCCGGCGCAGCCTTCTCGAAGGCCTTCTTGATGGGATCGGTGACATCCTTGGAGAAGGAGGTCACGACCGTGACCTTGCCGGAAGGTGCCTGGGCCAACGCGGCCGGGGCCACGAGCCCGAGGCCGAGCGCGCCCGCAAGCGCGATCCTGCGTGTAAACATCCTTATTCCTCCCAAAATCATTGAGCACCGCGGGCGTCGAGGCCGGCGAGCATGGCGGCGCCGCGGCTGATGGTCCGCGGCGCGTCATCAAACTGTCACATAAGGTGGGGCGCTTGTCATCGTTCGAAGGTCGTACGTCGCGCGGCTTGCAAGCGCGGCGGCGTGCCTATCGCTTGAGCAGACTCGGATGATTTGGCCCTTGGAGCCGCGCGGCGGGCGTGATTACCTGCGCCGTCTCGCCGTTCCGTTCGGAGCCTTCGCCTCATGTCGCCACGCATCGCCTTCGGCGGTTTCCTGCACGAGACCAACACCTTCGCGCCGAGCAAGGCGGGGCTCGACGCCTTCCTTCAGGGCGGTGGCTGGCCGGCGCTGGCGCGGGGCGAGGCGGTTTTCGCCGCCGTCCACAACGTCAATGTCGGGGCGTCCGGCTTCGTCGAGACGGCGCGCGAGCTGGGCTGGGAAATGGTGCCGACGCTGTGGTGCGCAGCCAGCCCCTCGGCCCACGTCACCGCCGAGGCGTTCGAGGCGCTGCTGGGCGAGCTGGTGGAGCGCATCACCGCCGCGCTGCCGCTCGACGGTGTCTACCTCGACCTGCACGGCGCGATGGTCACGGAGGGCTTCCCCGATGGCGAGGGCGAGACGCTGCGCCGGGTGCGCGTTGCTATCGGGCCCGATGTGCCGCTGGTCGCGAGCCTCGATCTGCATGGCAATGTCACCCAGCTCATGGTCGACAGCGCCGATGCGCTCGTCGCCTACCGCACCTATCCGCATGTCGACATGGCGCTGACCGGCAGCCGCGCCACGACCTATCTCGCCCGGCTGATCGGCACGACGAAGCGCGATGCCAAGGCTTTCCGCCAAATCCCCTATCTGATCCCGATCGCCTGGCAGGCGACTGCGATGGAGCCGTGCCGGACGATCTATGGCGAACTGGCCGCGCTCGAAGGCGAGAGCGTGCCGACACTCTCCTTCCTGCCCGGATTCCCGGCCGCCGATTTCGCCGACTGCGGGCCGACCGTCGTAGCCTATGGTGCGACGCAGGCCGACGCGGACCGGGCAGCCGATGCCGTGACGGCGCGCGTGATGGCGAGCGAGGCCGCATTCAAGGGGCAGGTGTTCGAGCCCGACGAGGGCGTGCGCGAGGCAATGGCGCTGGCCGAGGGCGCGGCCAAGCCGATCGTCATCGCGGATACGCAGGACAATCCCGGTGCTGGCGGCGACTCAGACACGATGGGCATGGCGCGTGCGCTGGTGCGCAACGGCGCCGTGCGTGCCGCGATCGGCCTCATCGTCGATCCCGAGGTCGCGGCGCAGGCTCACAAGGCCGGCATCGGTGCGACGATCAATGTGGCGCTCGGTGCGAAGTCCGGCATTCCCGGCGATGTGCCGCTCGAGGGCGAGTTCGTCGTCGAGCAGCTTTCGGACGGCCGCTTCATCGCGCCTGGCCCATTCTTCGGCGGTTCGCGGATGAATCTCGGGCCGTGTGCGGCGCTGCGCATCGGCGGGGTGCGCATCGTCGTCGCCTCGCGCAAGGCGCAGATGGCCGATCAGGCGATGTACCGTCAGGTCGGGATCGAGCCGACCGAGCAGGCGATCCTCGTCAACAAAAGCTCGGTGCATTTCCGCGCCGATTTCGAGCCGATCGCGCAGGCCGTGCTGGTCTGCGCTGCGCCCGGCCCGATGCCGGTCGATCCCTCCGTGCTGCCGTGGAAGCATCTGCGGCCGGGCCTGCGCACCGCGCCGCTCGGCCCTGTCTTCGGCTGACCGCCCCCTTTTTCGTTCGGAGTTACAACATGCCTGCGCTTCCCGCGATCGATGCCTTCAAGGACGATCTCGTCGCGATCCGTCGTGACATCCATGCCCATCCCGAGATCGGCTTCGAGGAGGTCCGCACCTCCGGAATCGTCGCCGAGAAGCTGGCCTCCTGGGGCATCGAGGTGCATCGCGGCATCGGCGGCACGGGGGTGGTGGGCATCCTCCATGGCACCGGCGGTCCGGGCCGCCGCATCGGACTTCGCGCCGACATGGACGCGTTACCGATGGACGAGATCACCAATCTGCCCTGGCGCTCGACCATTCCGGGGCGGATGCATGCCTGTGGCCATGATGGCCATACCACCATGCTGCTCGGCGCAGCGCGCTATCTTGCCGAGAACCGCGGCTTCAAGGGGACGGCGGTTTTCGTGTTCCAGCCGGCGGAGGAGGGGCTCGGCGGGGCCCGCGCCATGCTCGCGGACAACCTGTTCGAGCGTTTCCCCTGCGACGAGATCTACGGCATCCACAACGCGCCCAATCTCGATCCCGGCCAGATCGCCGTCTTCCCGGGCCCGGCGATGGCGGGCGCCGACTTCTTCGACATCAAGATCACGGGCAAGGGCAGCCATGGCGCGATGCCCCATGTCGGGCGCGACCCAGTGATCGTCGCGATCTCGCTGGCTGCGGCCCTGCAGACCATCGTCAGCCGCAATGCCGATCCGCGCGAGGCCGCGGTGCTCTCGATCACGCAGATTCATGCTGGTTCGGCCTATAACGTGATCCCGGAGGAAGCGGTGCTCGCGGGAACGGTGCGGACCTTCTCGCCGGATATCGCCAGGCTCGTCCGCGAGCGCATGCGTGAGATCGCAGCCGGCATGGCGCTGAGTTTCGGGGTGCAGATCGATGTCGAGATCCGCTCGATCTTCGACGTGCTGGTCAACCACCCCGCGCAGGCCGAGGCGACGGCCGGTGTCGCGGCCGAGATCGTCGGCGCGGCCAACGTCCTGACCGAGCCGAAGCCGGTGATGGGCAGCGAGGACTTCGCCGACATGCTGCGGGTCGTGCCGGGAGCCTATGCCTGGGTCGGGCATGCCGGCAGTGTGCCGGTGCACAACCCCGCCTTCGTCCTCGATGACGGCATCCTGCCGATCGGCGCGAGCCTGCTGGCGCGGCTGGTCGAGACGCGGACCGTGGCCTGAGGGACGATGACGATGCCTGCCGAATTCCGCCCGGCGGATCTGCCGCTGGAAACCGATGCCCTGGTCGCCGGGCTTAAGCCCTGGATCGAGTGCGAGAGCCCAACTTTCGACCCGGCTGCCGTCAACCGGATGATGGACCTGGCCGCTGCCGAGCTGGCCGCGGCCGGCGCCGTGGTGACGCGCATTCCCGGCCCGCCGGGCCTCGGCGACTGCGTGCGCGGCGACTTCCCGCACCCACGTCGAGGTGAGCCCGGCGTCCTGATGATGTCGCATCTCGACACCGTGCATCCAGTCGGCACGCTGAAGGTCCTGCCGTTCAAGCGCGACGGCTCGCGCTGCTACGGGCCGGGCATCCTCGACATGAAGGGCGGCGCCTTTGCCGGCCTGCAGGCGATCGTCGCGCTGGCCAGGGCGGGGGTGGAGACGCCGTTGCCTGTCAGCGTGCTCTTCACGAGCGACGAGGAGATCGGCAGCCCGGGTACGCGCGAGATCATCATGGCGGAGGCTCGCAAGCACCGCTTCATCCTGGTGCCGGAACCGGGGCGGCCCGGTAACGGGGTCGTCACCGGACGCTATGCGATCGCGCGCTTCAACCTGTTGGCGGAGGGCCGGCCGAGCCATGCCGGCTCGCGGCTGAAGGACGGGCGTTCCGCAATCAGCATGATGGCGAAGCAGCTGCTCGCGATCGAGGCGATGACGGATGAGGACTGCACCTTCAGCGTCGGGGTTATCTCCGGCGGGCAATGGGTCAATTGCGTGCCGACGACCTGCCGGGCCGAGGCGCTCAGCATGGCAAAAAGGCAGGAGGACCTCGACCGCGGGGTCGAGCGCATGCTGGCGCTGTCGGCGCAGAACGAGGACGGCACGCGCTTCACCGTGACGCGCGGCGTCACCCGTCCGGTCTGGGAGCCCGACGAGGCGACGCTGAAGCTGTTCGGGCTCGCGCGCGAGGTGGCCGGCGAACTCGGCTGGACGCTCGAGCATGGCTCTGCCGGCGGCGGCTCGGATGCGAATTTCACCGGCGCGGCCGGCATCGCCTCGCTCGACGGTCTTGGCCTGCTCGGGGCTGGCTACCACACGCTGGAGGAGCACATCGAGGTCGACAGCCTGGCCCAGCGGACGAGGCTGATTGCCGGTTTGCTGGCGCGGTTGACCGGCTGATCAGGCCGGGCCAGCATGACCTGCTTGTGGCACAGAGCCTGCATGCAGCTGACGCGGGAACAGACCACTGAAATGGGTGAGGGGGAACCAGCATGGCATGGCGTTTGAGATCACTCGTGGCCGCGGCGGCAATCGTCGCCGGCGCTTCGCTCACCCAGGCGCAGACGCTGAAGGTGGTGATGCATTCAGACGTCAAGATTGTCGATCCGATCTGGACCACCGCCTACATCGTCCGCAACCACGGCTACATGATCTACGACACGCTGTTCGCCATGGACGAGGCCGGCGCGATCAAGCCTCAGATGGTCGACAGCTTCACCGAGTCGCCGGACAAGCTGACCTACAAATTCACCCTGCGCGACGGCCTCACCTGGCATGACGGAAAGCCGGTGACGCCGGAGGACTGCATCGCCTCGATCAAGCGCTGGTCGGCCAAGGATCCGGTCGGGCAGAAGCTGATGACCTTCGTCGATACGATGACGGCCGACGATGCCAAGAGCTTCACGGTCAAGCTCAAGTCGCCGACCGGCCTCTTGATCTTCGGCCTCGGCAAGCCCTCGTCCAACGTGCCCTTCATGATGCCGGAGCGCGTGGCGAAGACCGATCCGAACACGCAGATCTCAGAGTTCATCGGTTCTGGCCCATTTGTCCTTAAGCAGGACGAATGGAAGCCCGGCGACAAGATCGTCTACACCAAGTTCAAGGACTACAAGCCCCGCGCCGAGCCGGCATCGGGCCTCGCCGGCGGCAAGGTCGCCAAGGTCGATCGCATCGAATGGCTCGCGGTCGCCGACCAGCAGCAGGCCGTCAACGCCCTGCTCGCCGGCGAGATCGACATGGTCGAGCAGCCGGCCTTCGACCTGATCCCGCTGGTGCAGAGCGACAGCAACATCAAGCTGTGGAACTACAATCCGCTTGGCCTGCAGTACACGCTGCGCTTCAACCACACGCAGCCGCCCTTCGACAATCCGAAGGTGCGCCAGGCCGTGACATATGCCTTGAACCAGAAGGACTTCCTCGAGGCCACGATCGGCAATCCCGAATACTATCAAGTCTGCAAGTCGATGTTCGTCTGCGGGACGCCGCTCTCCTCCGAGAAGGGCATGGAGGGGCTGCTCGAATCCAATTTCAAGAAGTCGCAGGAGCTGCTGAAGGAGGCCGGCTATGACGGCAAGCCGATCGTGCTGCTGCACTCGACCGACCTGCTGGCGCTGACCAACCTCGGCCCCGTCGCCAAGCAGCTGCTCGAGAAGGGCGGGTTCAAGGTCGACATGCAGTCTTCGGACTGGCAGACCGTCGTCTCCCGGCGCGTCCGCAAGGACCCGGTCGACAAGGGCGGCTGGAACGTGATGCAGACCTCCTGGGTCTCGGCCGACATCCTCAACCCGGTGATGGCCGGCTTCTTCAATGCGAGCTGCGACAAGGCCGCCTTCGGCTGGCCGTGCGACGAACAGATGGAGAAGCTGCGCGACGATTTTGCGCGCGAGCCCGACCCGGCCAAGCAGAAGGCCATCGCCGAGGCCGTGCAGGCGCGCTGGCGCGAGGTGGTCACCCATGTTCATCTCGGCCAGTACAAGGTGCCGATCGCGGCGCGGAAGAACCTCTCCGGCATCCTGACCGCGCCGGCCCCGGTGTTCTGGAATGTCGAGAAGAAGTGAGGTGGCGACGCTGATCGCACGGAACCGGCCCTGATGCTCGGCTATATCCTGCGACGTCTGCTGGCGACGATCCCGGTTCTCCTGATCGTCGCCGTCCTCGTCTTCCTGATGCTCAGGCTGACGCCTGGCGATCCGGCGGCGGTCATCGCCGGAGACAACGCGACGAGCGAGCAGATCGCGCTGATCCGCAACCGGCTCGGGCTCGACAAGCCGATCCTGACGCAGTTCGCGATCTGGGCGGGCAACCTCGCCCAGGGCAATCTCGGCGAGAGCTTCTTCTTCAAGAAGCCGATCGGCGAGCTCATCGCTGGCCGCATCGAGCCGACGCTGTCGCTGGCCTTCGCGACCATGCTGATCGCGATCTGTGTCGCGATCCCGCTCGGCGTGCTCGCCGCCTATAAGCACGGCTCCTGGATCGACCGTATCGTGATGGGCTTCTCGGTGCTGGGCTTCTCGGTGCCGGTCTTCGTTATCGGCTATGCCCTGATCTATATCTTTGCGATCACGCTCGGATGGTTCCCGGTGCAGGGATACCAGCCTCTGTCGGGCGGGTTCGGCGGCTTCGTGCAGCGGCTGGTGCTGCCGGCCGTGACGCTATCGGTGATCTACATCGCACTGATTGCGCGGATGACGCGCGCCAGTGTGCTCGAGGTGCTGAACGAGGACTATATCCGCACCGCTCGCGCCAAGGGCCAAGTCGAGCGCAAGATCCTGTTCCGTCATGCGCTGAAGAATGCCGCCGTGCCGATCGTCACCGTGGTCGGCATCGGCATCGCGCTCCTGATCGGCGGGGTGGTGGTGACCGAGAGTGTCTATTCGATCCCCGGGCTCGGGCGCCTCACGGTCGATGCGGTGCTGGCGCGCGACTACCCGACGATCCAGGCCGTCATCCTGCTGTTCTCGGGCGTCTATGTCGGCATCAACCTATTGATCGACCTCGCCTACAGCCTGTTCGACCCGAGGATCCGCTATTGAACGCCGAACCCAGCATTCTCGCGCCGGTCGCGGTCGAGCCGGCTGCTCCGTCCCGTACCGTGCTGATGCGGCTCGTTCGCAACCCGGTCGTGGCGATCGGCAGCGTCGTGCTGATGCTGCTGACGCTGATCGGCCTGTTCGCTCCCTGGCTCGGTACGATCGATCCGACGGCGATCAACCCCAGCACGCGCAACAAGGTGCCGGGCTTCGAGCGCACGATCCGCGCGGATGACGGAACGACCACGACGTTCAAGCATCGCATGGGTACGGATTCGCTCGGCCGCGACGTCTATAGCCGCGTCGTCTACGGCGCGCGCGTCTCGCTGCTGATCGCCGTCTCGGTTGCCTCGATCTCGATCGCGATCGGCCTCGTGATCGGGCTGGTCGCCGGCTATGTGCGTCCGCTCGACGGCATCATCATGCGCTTCATGGACGGGTTGATGGCGATACCTGGCATCCTGCTCGCGATCGCCGTGGTCTCGCTGTTCCGCAGCGGGCTGACCGCAGTGATCATCGCGATCATCGTGCCTGAAATCCCGCGCGTCGTGCGGGTGGTGCGCTCGATCGTGCTGTCGGTGCGCGAGGAACCCTATGTCGAGGCCGCCATCATGGCGGGCACGCGCCTGCCGAAGCTGATGGTCCGCCATATCCTGCCCAATACGGTCGCGCCGCTGATCGTGCAGGGCACCTTCATCGCCGCCTCGGCCATTCTGGTCGAGGCGATCCTGTCCTTCCTCGGCATCGGCATCCCGCCGGAGATCCCGACCTGGGGCAATATCATGGCCGAGGGGCGCAACCTGTTCCGCGTCTTCCCGCACAACATCCTCTATCCCGGCATCTTCCTCGGCCTCACCGTGCTGGCTGTGAACATGCTGGGTGATGGCCTGCGGGATACGCTCGATCCGAAGATGGCTGGCCGATGAGCGCGCAGACACCTGTCCTCGAGATCTCCGGCCTCAGCATCGCGCTGCCGGGCGGTGGCGACCGCGCGCGCGCCGTAGATGATGTCTCGCTCAAGGTTGCGGCCGGTGAGATCGTCTGCGTCGTCGGCGAGTCCGGTTCGGGCAAGTCCGTCACTGCGTTCTCTGTGATGGGACTGCTGGCGAAGGTGCTCAAGCCCGTCGCCGGTACCGTCAAACTCGAAGGCGAGGACGTTCTCGCGGCGACGCCGCAGCGGCTGCGGGCGCTGCGCGGCGACCGCATGGCGATGATCTTCCAGGAGCCGATGACGGCGCTGAACCCGGTGCTGACCATCGGTGACCAGATCGAGGAGGTACTGCGCATCCACACCGATCTCGGCCCGGCCGAGCGGCGCGCCAAGGTACTGGCCATGCTGGAGTCGATGCGCCTGCCCGAGCCGGAACGGATGCACGCCTCCTATCCGCATCAGATCTCGGGCGGCCAGCGCCAGCGCGTGATGATTGCTGCCGCCCTGATCCTCGACCCGGCGCTGCTGATCGCGGACGAGCCGACGACGGCGCTCGACGTCACGACGCAGGCGCAGATCCTCAAGCTGATCAAGGACATGCAGGGGCGGCGCGGCACGGGTGTGCTGTTCATCACCCATGATTTCGGAGTCGTCGCCGAGATCGCCGATCGTGTCGTCGTCATGGAGAAGGGCAGGGTCGTCGAGCAGGGACCGGCGGCGGACATCCTGACGCGGCCGCAGCATCCCTATACGCGGATGCTGATCGGTGCCGTGCCGAGCCTGAAACCGGCCGAGCGCAAGCCGGTGCTCGGCCCGCTTGCGCTTGAGACCACGGGCCTCGGCAAGACCTACAGCTCGAAGGCGCTGTTCCGGAAGGAGCGCGTCGTGCACGCGGCGAAGGATGTGGCGATCCGGGTCCGGCGCGGCGAGACGGTGGGGATCGTCGGCGAATCCGGCTCGGGCAAGACGACGGTCGCGCGTTGCGTCGCCCGGCTGATGCCGCCCAGCGTCGGTTCGATCCTGGTGCCGGACCTCGACATCGCCAAGCTGTCCGAGACCCGCCTGCGGCCCTATCGCCGCAAGATCCAGGTCGTGTTCCAGGATCCGTTTCGCTCGCTCAATCCGCGCCGCACAGTCGGGGCCTCGATCATCGAGGGGCCGGTCAATTTCGGTCTGGGCACGGCCGAGGCGATGCAGCGCGCACGGGAACTGATGACGCTGGTGGGCCTGCAGCCGGCTGCGCTCGAACGTTATCCGCACCAGTTTTCCGGCGGCCAGCGCCAGCGCATCGCGATCGCGCGTGCGCTCGCCATGGAGCCGGAGATCCTGATCGCCGACGAGGCGGTCTCGGCGCTCGACGTCTCCGTGCAGAAGCAGGTTCTGGCGCTGCTGGCCGATGTGCAGGAGCGCTTCAACCTGGCGATCTTGTTCATCACCCATGATCTGCGGGTCGCGGCGCAGATCTGCGACCGGATCGTGGTGATGGAGAAGGGCGTGATCGTCGAGCAGGGCGCGACCTCGCAGGTGTTTTCGGCGCCCGCTCATGCCTATACGCGCGCCTTGATCGAGGCCGCGCCCGGCCGGGATTTCGCCACCGGCGCGAGCGCCGTTGACGCTGTGCGGGCCTGACCGGATAGTTCGCGTCCCTGCGGCCGACAGAAGCGAGCGCTATGGACGACGAAATTCTCTACGCCGTCGAGGGCGGCGTCGGAACGATCACGCTGAACCGCCCGCAGGCCCGCAACGCCCTGACCTTTGCGATGTATGAGCGGGTTGCCGCGATCTGCGCAGATCCGGTCGCCCATGGCGCGCCGAAGGTGATCATTGTGACCGGTGCCGGCGAAAGGGCCTTCGCGGCGGGCACCGACATCGCCCAGTTCAGGGCCTTCGAGACACCCGAAGACGCGCTGGCCTACGAGAACAAGATCGAGCGCATCATCACCGCGATCGAAAGCTGTCCGGTCCCGACCATCGCGGCGATTTCCGGCGCCGTCACCGGCGGTGGCGCCAGCATCGCCTGCGCCTGCGATATCCGCATCGCTACGCCTTCGGCACGCTTCGGCTATCCGATCGCGCGGACGCTGGGTAACTGCCTGTCGATGGCGAATTATGCCCGGCTGGCGGCGCTGCTCGGACCGGCGCGGGTCAAGGACATCGTCTTCACCGCGAGGCTGATCGAGGCCGATGAAGGTCACCGCATTGGCCTCTACAGCGAGATCGTCGCCGAATACCCGGCGCTGATGAGCCGGGCGGGCGAACTGGCTGCGACGATATCCGGTCATGCACCGCTGACGATGCGGGCCACCAAGGAGGCCTTGCGCCGCCTCGGTGGCGCAGCCACGGGCGAAGGCGAAGACCTCGTGCTGATGTGCTACACCAGCGCCGATTTCCGCGAGGGCATGGAAGCCTTTCTCGCCAAACGCCCGCCGCAGTGGCAAGGCAAGTGAGTATCGGCAAGTGCACCGGCGGGTGAACGCTGCCAGCGGGCTCACCGTGGCCGGCGTCGGGTTTACCTGCGGCGGCGGAATCCCCTATACCCCCGCCGAACAGGAGCGAGAGCGGCATTGCCGGCATCTTTGAGATTTCTGGTGACCGGCGGGGCGGGTTTCATCGGCTCGGCCGTGGTCCGCAAGCTGATTGCGGAGACCGCCCATAGCGTCTGCGTCGTCGACAAGCTGACCTATGCCGGCAACATGGCTTCGCTCGCGCCTGTCGCGAATGACGAGCGCTTTCGCTTTGAGCGGGCCGATATCGGCGATGGCGAGCGGATGCGCGCAATCTTTGCGTCTTTCGATCCCGACATCGTCATGCATCTTGCCGCGGAAAGCCATGTCGATCGCTCGATCGACCGCCCGGCGGCTTTCATCGACACCAACATCGTCGGAAGCTTCGTCCTGCTGCAGGAGGCGCTGCGCCATTGGCGCGGGCTCGAGGCCGGGCGCCGCGAGCGGTTCCGTTTCCATCACATCTCGACCGACGAGGTCTTCGGCTCGCTGGGCGCGGAGGGGCTCTTCCGCGAGGACACGGCGTACCAGCCGACTTCGCCCTATTCGGCCTCGAAGGCGGCGTCCGATCATCTGGTTCGAGCCTGGCACCATACCTACGCCCTGCCGGTGCTCGTCACCAATTGCTCGAACAATTACGGGCCGTATCATTTCCCGGAGAAGTTGATCCCGCTGATGATCATCAACGGAGTCGAAGGCAAGCCCCTGCCGGTCTATGGCAACGGCGCCAATGTCCGCGACTGGCTCTATGTGGATGATCATGCGGATGCCCTGCTGCTCGTCGCCGAACGGGGCAGGCCGGGTGAGACCTACGCGATCGGGGGCCACAACGAGATGGCCAATATCGACGTGGTCAGAACGATCTGCGCCTTGCTGGACGAATTGCGCCCCGATGCGGCCGGCCCGCATGAACGGCTGATTTCCTACGTCACCGACCGGCCGGGGCACGATGCCCGCTACGCCATCGACGCTGCCAAGATCGGCCGCGAACTCGGCTGGGCGCCCAAGCAGAGTTTCGCGAGCGGCTTGCGTCGGACGGTCGAATGGTATCTCGCCAATGCCGGCTGGTGGGGTGACATCCGCTCCGGCGTCTATCGCGGAGAACGGCTCGGCACGGGCTGAACGGCCCGGGCCGCCGGAGGATAACACCTATGCTGCATGTCGAAGCGACCGCGCTGCCGGATGTGAAAGTGATCCAGCCGAAGAAATTCGGCGATCACCGCGGGTTCTTCTCGGAGACCTATAGCCGGAGCGCCTTCAGCGAGGCGGGGATCGACCTTGTCTTCGTGCAGGACAACCATTCGCTTTCGCCTGCCGTCGGGACGCTGCGAGGATTGCATTTCCAGTCGCCGCCCTTCGCGCAGAACAAGCTCATCCGCGTGCCGCGCGGCCGTATCCTCGACATCGCCGTCGACATTCGCGTCTCCTCGCCCGATTTCGGCAAGGCGGTCGCGGTCGAGCTCTCCGCCGAGAACTGGCAGCAGCTGCTGGTTCCGGCAGGCTTCGCGCATGGCTTCGTAACGCTCGAGCCCGATACCGAGGTGCTCTACAAGGTCAGCGCGCCTTATGCCCCGGACCACGACCATGGGCTCGCCTTCGATGATCCGGCACTCGGCATCGATTGGGGGATGCCGCCGGACAGGCTGATCCTGTCGGAGAAGGACCGCAGGCATCCGCGACTGGCGGAGCTGCCGCGGTATTTCGACTGATGACACTTCGCATCGCCGTTACCGGTTGGACCGGCCAAGTCGTCTGCGCCATGCTGGAGCGCGTGCCGGTGGGCGTCGAGGTGATCGCACTGCGCCGCCCGGACCTCGACCTCGCCGTCCCGAAGACGGTCGCGCCGGCCCTGCGCTCAGCCAGACCCGACATCATCGTCAATACGGCCGCCTACACAGCCGTCGACCAGGCCGAGAGCGAGCCCGAGCTCGCCATGCGCGTCAACGGCGAAGCGGCCGGCGAAGCGGCGCGGGCCGCTGCTGCGCTAGGCATACCGGTGATCCAGCTCTCGACCGACTATGTCTTCGACGGCGCGCTCGACCGGCCCTATCGCGAGGACGACGCGACCGGCCCGATCTCGGCCTATGGAGCGAGCAAGCTCGCCGGCGAGCAGGCGGTCGCGGCGGCCACCAGCAATCACGCGATCCTGCGCACGGCCTGGATCTACAGCCCCTTCGGCAAGAACTTCGTCAAGACGATGCTGCGTCTTGCCGAAACGCGCGACGAGGCCGGCGTGGTCGCAGATCAGGTGGGTTGCCCGACCGGCGCGCTCGACATCGCCGATGCGATCTTCACGGTCGCGCGCAACCTGACCGCCCGCGCGGATGACGCTTCGCTGCGTGGCGTGTTTCATATGAGCGCCGCGGGCGAGGCCGTCTGGGCCGATGTCGCGGAAGCGGTTTTCGCCGAACGGGAGCGGCATGGCGGCAAGCCGGTTCGGGTCAAGCGCATCACGACGGCCGATTATCCGACGCCGGCACGCCGACCCGCGAATTCCAGGCTCGACTGCGGCAAGCTCGCCCTCGTCCATGGCTTGAGTTTGCCGGAGTGGCAGGGGCCGCTGCGGGCTTGCGTCGCGCGGCTTCTCAAGGATCAGGGCAAGGACCAGAGGTGACAATGAAGGGCATCATTCTGGCCGGAGGCTCCGGCACCCGCCTGCATCCGATGACGCTGGCGATCTCAAAGCAGCTTCTGCCTGTCTACGACAAGCCGATGATCTACTATCCGCTGACCACGCTGATGCTGGCGGATATCCGCGAGATCCTGATCATCTCGACGCCGGCCGACCTGCCGCATTTCCAGCGCCTGCTCGGCGACGGCTCGGAGTGGGGATTGAGCCTGTCCTATGCCGAACAGCCGCATCCCGGCGGGCTGGCGCAGGCCTATCTGATCGGCGCGGATTTCGTCGCAGGCGAGCCTTCGGCGCTCATCCTCGGCGACAATCTGTTCTACGGGCATGGGCTGCCCGAGATGATGGGCCAGGCGAGGGCGCTCCAGGCCGGCGCGACCGTCTTCGCCTATCAGGTGCGCGATGCCGAGCGCTATGGCGTGGTCAGCTTCGATGCGCAGGGCAGGGCGATCTCGATCGAGGAGAAGCCGAAGCAGCCGCGCTCGAACTGGGCCGTGACGGGGCTGTATTTCTACGATGGCCAGGTGGTTGACATCGCCGCCTCGCTCCAGCCGTCCCCGCGCGGCGAGCTCGAGATCACCGACGTTAACCGGGCCTATCTCGAACGCGGTCAGCTCTCGGTCGAGTGCATGGGGCGCGGCTTCGCTTGGCTCGACACCGGAACGCCGGACAGTCTGCTCCAGGCCGGCGAGTTCGTCCGGACGCTCGAAAGCCGCCAGGATCTGCGGATCGCTTGCCCGGAGGAAATCGCCTGCCGGAGAGGCTGGATCGATGTCGAACAGCTCCGGAGCCTCGGCAACCGGCTCGCCAAGGGCGATTACGGCCAGTATCTGCTGCGGATGGCGGCGGAGATCGCGTCGTAGCCGGAAAGCTAGTGCCTGATCCGATCAGGTTGAACCAACCTGATCGGTGAATCCGCCTCTAGACTGCTCTAGCCGGCGACGAGGCTGTCGAAGAAGTCGACCGGGCCCATCTGGCCGCCCTTCAGGATGATGTCGAGCCCGTCGAGTCGAGGGTCGTCGCTGTGGGTTCGGCATAGCGGGGCGCCAGGCACCAGGGCGGCTCGATAGGACAGGCCCCAGATGTCGAGCGATTGGACGGCGAGGCTGGAAGTGTCGCCGCCGGCGACGACGAGGCGCCGGATTAGAGCCTGTTCCATGATACCGCGCAGGAGCCGCCCCGTCGCGAGCGCTACGCCTTCGGCATTGCCGGGCGCTTGCGACGGCCTGTCGGTGACCAGCATGACATGGTGGCCTGCGGCAAGCCGGCCAAGGACATCCTGTTCGAGCGCGACGGCATAGGCGGGCTCGCGAAGCAGCGCTGCCGTGTCGACGCCGAGGCGCTTATAGGCCGTCGACGCTGCCACCTGCGCCCGCGTTACCGGAGACAGGCTGCCGACGAGGCAGAGCACCGGGCCGGCGTGCATCACATCCTGCGTCGAGACGCTGGCGCCGTGCCGAGCTCCCGGCCATGCCGTCGCGAGAGCCTGCGCGACGCTGCTCGGGCCGATGGCAAGCATCGGCCCGGCTTCCATCTGCCGTCGCAGCATCCGCCCGATGACTAAGAGATCCCCGCTCCGGGCGACGTCGAGCAGCACGGCATCTGGATTGGCCGCGAGCCGGGCGGCGAACGCGTCTTCGGCGGTCGGGCCCTCATAGTCGCGGTAGTCGACGAGTTCGATCCGCTCCAGCCCCTGTGCGGCCAGATGCCGGCGCAGATCGGCCTCGCCCATTGGCGTGACCGGGTGGATGCTCATGGTCGGGTGGCGATCGATGCGGTGGATCGGACCGCCGCTGCCGGCGGCGGCGAAGAGATTGCCGAACAGGCAATAGCGCCCGAGATTGGGCTGGCCTCCGACGATCGGCAGGAAGGGATTGGCGAAATGCGACCGTAGCGCCCGCGCCGCTGCGCCAAGGCTGCCGACATGGGGGGCGCTGTCGAAGGTCGAGCAGCATTTGTAGTGGAGAATGCCGACACCGGCCGTGGCGAAGAACCGCCCAGCGGCGGAAAGCTCCGCTGCCATGGCATCAGGCGCCATGGAGCGCGTCGCGCCCGCGATGCCGATCGCATCGAGGGGGCCCGCGGCCCGCAATTGCTCCGCTGTCGGGATACGCAGGAAGAGCAGCGCCCGAATGTCGCGCTCCGCCAGCGAAGCCAGGGTATCGGTCGCGCCGGTGAAATCGTCGCCATACCAGCCATAGAGTGGGCGAGACGTGGTCATCGCCTGCGTCACCCGGTGACTTTGCCGAAGAAGTCGAGAGCCTGCTGCAGTTCCGGCTGGGTCGCCGCGGCATCCGCCAGCGACTGGCCTGCGGCGACCGCTTCCCAGGCTTGGCGGATACTGGCGACACCGGCCGCTGGTCCGCCGGGATGGGCGAGAATGCCGCCGCCGGCCATGAAGAGCAGGTCGGCATGGCCGGTCGCATCCCAGGTCGGTTGCGCCGTCCCTGCCCACTGGCCGGAGGAGAAGGCCGGCAAGACGCGATCGTCAATGCCTTGCTCGACTAGGCCTTGGCTCAGCGGCGTGACGCAGTCCTTCGCCGAGGTGACAACCTCCTCATCCTCCTGCGCGAATTTCCCCTGCAATCCGTGGACATGCATGTGGTCGACGCCGGCAAGGCGCCAGAGCGTCTGATAGGCCTGGAAGGAGATGCCGAGCTGCGGGTGGCGCGAGAGCGCGCCGTAGCCGTTGCGGTGGCCATGCAGGGCGAGATCGGTCGCACGCCGCAGCGTCTCGATCGCCGAGAAGCCGCACCAGTTCAGGCTCGCCATGACGCAGGTGCCGCCTTCGCGCGCCACCAGATCGGCGTGGCGCTTCATCGCGTCGGTCTCGTCGGTGATGTTGAAAGCGATCATCACCGCCTTGCCGGTGCGGTCCTGATGGCGCCGGACGGCCTCCATCACGGCCGGCACGCGCTGGGCCAGCGGGGCATGGACGGGGTCGGCCGAAATCTCGTCGTCCTTGATGAAGTCGAGGCCAGCCTCGCAGAGCCTGGCGACGAGAGCCGCGGTCTCCTGCGGGCTCAGGCCGACATTGGGCTTGATGATCGAGCCGACCATCGGCCCTTCCATCACGCCGGTCAGCGTGCGGGTGCCGGCAATGCCCTGGCGCGGTATCTGGAAGCGCCTGCGGAAGGAGGCCGGCAGGGTGATGGTGTCGAGCCGAAGCCCGGTGACCTCGCCGAGATCATAGAGGTTGCCGGCGACGATCGAGGCCAGCGTCGCGAGGTTGGCGCCGACATTGTCGACCGGAAACGAGATCGCCACGCGCGCGCGGCGCCACGGGCCGGAGATCCCCTTCTTCGCCAGCCAGGCATTGGGCAAGCTGGGTGAGGCCGCGGCTTCGAGTTCCTCGACCGTCGTCACGACGGCGCGGGTGCGGCTGCGCAACTCGTCGGTCTCCCCGGCGACGCGGGTGAAGGTTCCGCTCGACTGCTCGCCCGCCATCACCTCCGCGACCTTGGCGGGGTCGAGCGGCGTTTCAATCAGATAGGTGGCTTCAAAGCGGTCGTGGGTCATCGGACTGCCTTTCAGGGCGTCATGCTCGGGCTTTGACCCGAGCATCTCAGGACCAGAGCGCACTGGTTTGCGAGAGGGGCGGGGCAGGCCCGACCATGACGGCTGCATGCCAGAAGGCTTTAGCCCGCCGCGGCGGCGAGCTTGCTCAGGTCCGGGAAGGGACGCACGGGATCGCTGCCGTCCCAGGTCTCGGCGGCCTCGCGGATCAGGCGGAACATCTCGCCCTTGGCACCGGCGACCTCGGAGAGCTCGATCACCGTGCCGGGGTGGTAGTGCGTGTCGAAATAGCAGAAGCGGCCACGCTCACCGACCTCGCCGGACATCACAACCTTGAAGCCCTGAGCCGTCAGCCGTTCGAGATCGGCGTCGTAGTCCGAGGTCCAATAGGCGACGTGCTGGAGGCCGGTGAGGCCCGCATCGGTGAAGTCCTTGTACATGGACGGCACGGCGTTGCGGCACTGGATCAGCTCGATCTGGAGAGGGCCGGAATTGGCCAGCGCGACCGAGTTGTGCGGCTCGTAGGCCTCGCCCTTGTAGCGATAGTTTTTGATCGGGACTTTCGGGTTGTAGAAGAACGGGCCGACGCCGAGGACGCGGCTCCAATAGTCCATCGCCTCCTCGATATCGGAGACGACATAGCCCGCCTGGCGGATCTGGCCGAAGAAGCGGCTCATGGGGATACCCTTGTGATTGTCGGTTGCCGAGTGGTCAGGATTTCAGGAAGCCGATGGAGATCCACGGCACGGCCGCGACGAGGATGAGGCCCAGGAACAGGGCGAGCATGTAGCCGCCGATATGCTTCAGGCCGTCGTCGGGATTGACCTTGCTGATCGCGCAGGCGCCGTAGTAGCCGACGCCGAAGGGCGGGGCGAAGAGCCCGATGCCCATCGCGAAGATCACGACCATCGCATAATGGACCTCGTGCACGCCGACCTGCTTGGCGATCGGGAACAGCAGGGGGCCGAACAGCACGATCGCCGGAATGCCCTCGAGCACGCTGCCCAGGATGATGAAGGCAACGATGGAGATGCCGAGGAAGCCCCAGGTTCCGCCGGGCACGGTGGCCATGACGCGGGCGAGATCCTGCGAGAAGCCGGATTGCGTCAGGCCCCAGGCCATCGCGGTCGCGCAGCCGACGATGAAGATGATCGCTCCGGTGAGGGACGCCGTGTCGGCGAGCATGCGGGGAAGGCGGCGCCAGTCGAACTGGCGATAGAGCAGGAGGCCAGCCACCACCGAATAGGCGATGCCGATGGTCGAAACCTCGGTCGCGGTCGCCACGCCCTCGACGACGGCGGCGCGGATGACGAAGGGCAGGGCGATGGCCGGCAACGCGATCAGGCAGAGCCTGCCGATCTGGCGCCAGGAATAGCGGACGGCCTGGCTGAGATCCTCAGCCCGATAGCGCCACCAGACGACGAAGCAGAGCGCAATGCCGAGCACGAGCGCCGGCAGCATGCCGCCGGTGAACAGTGCCGCGATCGAGACGCCGGTGACGGAGCCGATGGTGATCAGCACGATCGAGGGCGGGATCGTTTCGGTCTGCGCGCCGGTAGCCGAGAGCAGGGCGACGAGGTCGCCGGGCTCGGCGCCGCGCTTCGTCATCTCGGGGAACAGAATCGGGGCAATGGCCGCCATGTCGGCGATCTTCGAGCCCGAGATCCCGGAGACGAGATACATCGCGCCGATCAGCACGTAGGAGAGGCCGCCACGGACATGGCCGAGCAGCGAGGCCAGGAACTGGATCATCGCCTTGGCCATGCCGGTCATCTCGATCAGCGCACCGAGGAAGATGAAAAGCGGCACGGCGAGCAGGATGAGATGGCTCATGCCCTCGTCGAGCCGGCCGACCATGACGATCAGCGGCGTCGTCGTGGTGCAGGCGAGATAGCCGAAGGTGGCGAGCGCGAAGGAGAAGGCGATCGGCACCCCGGAGAAGACGTTGAGCGCGACGACGCCGACGAAGAAGACGATCAGGTTGAGCTTGCCGAGCGGCTTGAGGACGGGCCCCGCCAGCCAGAACAGCGCGACGAGCCCCGCGGTGATCGCGATCGCGGTCAGGGCCGTGCGAAGCGAGCCGCAGCGCAGCAGCCTGAAGGTCGCCGCCAGCAGCATCAGGCCGACCCCGACGGGAATCGCTGCCGCGCGCCAGGCATTGGTAATCTCCAGCGCCGGTGTGACGATGAAGAGTTCCTCCTCGGCATATTCGAGCGCATGGGGCAGAATGAGCAACAGGAACGCGATCGCGGCAGTGATCGCGAGCACTTCGAGCAGCGCGCGGGTCTGGGGCGAGACACGCGAGACCAGGCCGGTCATGCGCATATGCTCGCCGCGCCGGAGCGCGACGACGGCGCCCAGCATCGAGAGCCAAAGGAACAGGATCGAGGCCAGCTCGTCCGACCAGACGAGGGGGGCGTGGAAAACGTAGCGGGCGGTGACGCCCGCCGCGAGGATGCAGATCTCGACGAGGACGAGGGTTGCGGCGATCGCCTCGACGGCGGTGCCGACCACGTGGTCGAGCCGGTTCGCGATCAGGCCGATCCCGGTGGTCGGGATCGGCGGTGCGTCATGCATGGTAGCGGTATGGGGGGCCATGGCAGCGGCGCCTTTTCGTGATCTTGGTCTTCGCGCCCTTCTAGGCCCGCCGGTTGCCTCAAGCGAGCTTGCCGACGGCGCCTTCGAGCAGGCCCCAGGCCTCGGCGCCGAAGCGCTCCTGCCACTCCTTGTAGAAGCCGGCCTCGCGGAGCTTGGCGCGGAACGAGTCAGGGTTCGTCTTGTTGAAGGCGAGACCCTTGGACTGGAGGTCGGCCTGGACGGTTTCGTTCAGGGCCTTGATGTCGCCGCGCTGCTTGACGCCGGCATCGTTGATCGCGTCGCCGACGATCTTCTGGATGTCGGCGGGAAGGCCACGCCAGGCGCGGCCATTGGCGATGAACCAGAAGCCGTCCCAGATGTGGTTCGAGATGGCGCAGTTCTTCTGCACCTCGAACAGCTTGGCGACCTGGATAATGGGCAGCGGATTCTCCTGCGCGTCGACCACCTTGGTCTGCAGGGCGGAATAGACCTCGGAGAACTGGAGGCTCGCCGGGGCGGCGTCGAGCGCCTTGAACATCGAAATCGAAAGCGGCGAGACCGGCACGCGGATCTTGAGGCCAGACATGTCCTTGGCCTGCTCGATCGGCTTGCCCGAGGTCGTCATCTGGCGGAAGCCGTTGTCCCACATCTTCTCGAAGGCGAAGAGGTTCACCTTGGAGATCGCCTCGCGGACATGGGCGCCGAGCTTGCCGTCCATCGCTTTCCAGACCTGGTCGTAATCGGCGAAGGCGAAGCCGACCGCATTGATGGCGGCCACCGGCACCAGCGTCGCGATGACCAGCGCCGAGGGCGTGAAGAAGGTGATGCCGCCATTGCGGACCTGGCTCAGCATGTCGGTGTCGCCGCCGAGCTGGTTGTTCGGGAAGATCTTGATCTCGACCCGGCCGTTGGTTTCCTTGGCGACGCGCTCGGCCGCCTCGTGAGCCCGGATGTTGAGGGGATGGCTGAGCGGCAGGTTGTTGCCGTATTTCAGCTCGATCTCGGCCGCGCGGGCGATGTGCGGCATGCCGATCAGCGGGATCGCGGACGATGCGGCAAGCGTGCGCAGGACCTTGCGGCGCGTCAATTCAGTCATCTCTACCTCCCTGGATCGCTCAGCGATCTGATTGTTTGCGGTGTTCTTCCCCAAACGATAGGAAGTCGGCATGATGGGCGTCAAACTCAATTTCTGATGGTTTTTGATGGTTTTTGAATGATGCTGGATGAATCGGAAAACCTGCCGAGGCGTCGCCGCTTGACGCGGATCGATGACGTCGCCGAGCGTGCCGGAGTCTCGACCGCGACGGTCGACCGGGTGCTGAACGGTCGGTCTGGCGTGCGTGCGGTCACGGTCCAGCGAGTGCTAAAGGCGGCCAGCGAGATCGGCTATGTCATCGACGGCACGCAGCCGGCAAGCGCGCTGAAGCCGATGCGGCTCGCTTTCCTGCTGCCGGCGGGCAGCAACCGCTTCCTGGCGATGCTGGGCCGGCTGATCGCCGGTTCGCAGGAGCAGCTCGCCTCGTTCAACATGCGGGCGCGGGTCGACTACATCGAGAGCTTCAAGCCGGAGCTTCTGGCGCAACAGCTGAAGAAGGTCGGCCGTGACGTCGACGGCGTCGCCTTCATGGCGCTCGAGCATCCGACGGTGCGGGAGGCGGTCGATTGGCTGGCCGAGCGCGGTGTGCCGACCGTGACGCTGATCTCCGACATCGCGAATACGAAGCGCGTCGCCTATGTCGGACTCGACAACCGTTCGGCCGGGCGCACGGCCGGCTATCTGTTGGCGCGGTTCATAGGCCAGAGGCCGGCCAAGGTCGCGATGATCGCCGGCAGCCTGAGCTATCGCGCCCATGAGGAACGCGAGATGGGCTTCCTGCACCTGTTCGAGGATCTGTTTCCGGCGATCCAGGTTGTCGGATTGCGAGAAGGCCATGACGAGGAGGCCAGGAACTACCGCCAGACCAAGACGCTTCTGGCCCAACACCCGGACCTCGCGGGCATCTACAACATCGGCGGCGGCCCCGAGGGCATCGCGCGGGCGCTCAAGGAGGCGGGGCGGCAGCATGAGGTCGTCGTCGTCGGCCATGGCCTGACACCGGATACGCGCAGCCTGCTGATCGAGGGCGCGATGGATGCGGTCATCACCCAGAACCCGCAGGCCGCGATGATGGACTGCGTCTCGATCTTCGCCAATCTGCGCGCCGGCCGGCCGGCGTCTCAAGGGGTGGAGCGGCCGCGGACCGAGATCGTGCTGCGCGAGAACCTGCCCTGATCCCACGGCGGCCCCTTGCGACGGTTTAATGATTGGCGCGACGACGCCGGGCGCTTTATGAGGACCGGAGCGCTCAGACCACCTCGCGAGGATCGGCTTGCCGATGCGGCCGGTCAAATCTGCCGATAGGGCGACCTTGGAGAGTATCCGATGAAGATTGTCATGGTCGGTTCAGGTTATGTCGGGCTGGTTTCCGGCGCCTGCTTCGCGGATTTCGGGCATGATGTCGTTTGCGTCGACAAGCAGGAAAGCAAGATCGCCGCGCTGAAGAAGGGCGAGATCCCGATCTTCGAGCCCGGCCTGTCGGACCTCGTGCGGAGCAATGCCGAGGCGGGACGGCTCGCTTTTACGACCGACCTGGCCGGGCCTGTGGCCAAGGCCGATGCGGTGTTCATCGCGGTCGGTACGCCGTCGCGTCGCGGCGACGGGTTCGCCGATCTGTCCTATGTTTACGCCGCTGCGCGCGAGATTGCGCAGGCGCTCGATGGCTACACCGTCATCGTCACCAAATCGACCGTGCCGGTCGGCACCGGTGACGAGGTCGAGCGCATCGTGCGTGAGCTGCGCCCCGATGCGCAGTTCGCCGTGGTGTCGAATCCGGAGTTCCTCCGCGAGGGCGCGGCGATCGAGGACTTCAAGCGCCCGGACAGGATCGTGATCGGCACCGAGGATGTGCGGGCGCAGGCGGTGATGGCCGATGTCTATCGGCCGCTCTATCTGAACAGCGCGCCGATCCTGAACACGACCCGGCGGACGGCCGAGCTCACCAAATATGCCGCGAATGCCTTCCTGGCGACGAAGATCACCTTCATCAACGAGATGGCGGATCTGTGCGAACAGGTCGGCGCCAACGTCCAGGATGTCGCGCGCGGCATGGGTCTGGACAACCGCATCGGCGGCAAATTCCTACATGCGGGGCCGGGTTACGGCGGTTCCTGCTTCCCGAAGGATACGCTGGCGCTGATCAAGACGGCGCAGGATCATGGCACGCCGTCGCGCATCGTCGAGATGGTCGTGTCGGTGAACGACCAGCGCAAGCGTGCCATGGCGCGAAAGGTCGTGGCCGCCTGCGGCGGCTCGGTCCGTGGCAAGACGATCGCGGTGCTGGGACTGACCTTCAAGCCGAACACGGACGATATGCGCGATGCGCCGTCGCTCGCGATCGTGACGGCACTTCAGGATGGCGGGGCCACGATCCGGGCCTTTGATCCCGAGGGCATGGAACAAGCCAAGGCGGTGCTGCCCCCCGAGGTGACCTATTGCTCGGACACCTATGAATGCGTGACGGGAGCCGATGCAGCGGTCATCGTGACCGAGTGGAACATCTTCCGCGCGCTCGATCTGGACCGCGTGAAGGCTGCGATGGCGGAGCCGGTTCTGGTGGATCTGCGCAACGTCTACCGAGCCGAGCAGGTTCGCGCCAAGGGCTTCACCTATTTCGACATTGGCCGCGGGGTCGCGAAGGCCGAACCCAAGTCGAAGGCGGACGCCGCCTGAGCCTGGGCGCTTCCGTTGTCGCGCCCCGCAGCGACGGAGCGAGCCGCGTCTTTGCGCCGACGCGGCACGGCTTTGGCTCGCGGTGGGTCCTGTGAGGCTCAGCGCGCGTTCAAGAGTGCCTTCTTGCTGAGGACGGTCCGCAGCAGGATCGCGATGTCGAACCAGAACGACCAGTTGTCGATGTACCAGTGGTCGAAGGCTACGCGCTTCGCCATCTTCTCGTTGGTGTCGGTTTCGCCGCGCAGGCCGTTGACCTGCGCCCAGCCGGTGATCCCGGGCCGAACGTTGTGGCGCCGCGCATAGAGCGCGATCTTGCGCTCGAATTCGCGATCGTGGGCGAGCGCGTGGGGGCGAGGCCCGACCAGTGACATCTGCCCGGCGATGACATTGAGCAATTGCGGCAACTCGTCGAGATTGTAACGCCTCAGAATGCGCCCGATGCGGGTGATGCGCGGGTCGTGACGCGTCGCCTGGACGATGACGTTGCCGTCATCCGTGGTCGTCATGGTCCGGAACTTGAAGATGCGGAACGCCTGCTGGTTGAAACCGTAGCGGCGCTGCCGAAACAGCACCGGGCCGGGCGAGTCGAGCCGGATGAGGGCCGCGATGGCCAACAGGAGCGGTGCCGACAGGATGAGGATCAGCGAGGCCGCGAGGACGTCGAAGCTGCGCTTCAGCGCGATCTCGCCGAGGCTCAGCGGCGATCGCGTCAGGCGCAGGCTCGAGAGGCTGCCTGTGCGGACGATATGGGGCGTCGCGAAGCGATCCATGATCTTCTCGGGTGTCAGGTGGATCGCGACAGGCAGGTTCATGAAGGCATCGACGCAGGCGTCGATCGTCTCCTGGTCCGACCAGGGCAGGGCGATGAAGACGGCATCCGGCTGCTTCGCCCGGCAGGTCGCGACGGCGCTGGCGAGATCGGCGGCGAGGGCCGCGGCCGGATCGTTGATGCGGCGCGCGTCGTTGCTGCGCAGGAAGGCGACATCGACGATGGCGAAGCCGACATTCCAGGGCTGGTGGCGCGAGACGAACGACATCACATCCGGCTCGCGGCCGATCAGGAAGACACGCTCGCTGGTGATGCGCCCGGTCTTGCTGGCGATGGAGATGGTGCGGACCATGGCCGAACGCGTCAGGGCGATGACCGGAATGCCGGCGAGATAACTCGCGATGATCACGGCGCGGGAGTAGTGGTCGACGATCTTGGCCAGGAAGAGGATGGCGACGAAGGCGATCAGCGTCACATTCCAGACCGAGAAGGCCGAGGCGATCTGGCCCTTCGTCGAGAGATAGTTCGCGAGCTGGTAGCGGCCACGCATGGCGTTGATGAACACGAAGATGGAGGCCAGCATCAACGCCAGCTCGATCGTGATCTGGTCATCGGGAACGCCGCCGTAGGCCGACAGGTGGTAGGCGAACGAGACCAGCCCGACCGTCACCGTCACGACCAGCCCGTCCGTCGCCGCGGTGACCAGCCACAGCCAATGCCGCCACGCATTGGCACGGCCCTCGGCTCCCGCGACCGCTGCGAAGTTCAGTTCGTTGACGCTCATTTCGGCTCGATCGCTCCCGAAACGCGCAGTTTTGGCCCGCGCAGTCTTGGGCGCCTCACTCCGGAACAACGGGCCGATGCAGGACGCCTTCGGGAGGTCGATCGCAAGCGTGGTGCCGCCGCGACATGCTCCAAATCGGCAAATTCCTGGCGAAACCGCCGTCATGCGCGGCGGATCAGGGTGGATATGTCGGGCTGTGGGAACGTCGCTCCGGGCCGGCGTTCCATTCTGGAACAGGCCGGCCCGGCCTGACCGATTAGCCCAGACGGCGCTTGCGGCCCGACTTTGCAGGCTTTTTTTCGTGCCGCGCCTTTGCCGAGAGGCGGGTTCCGGGCTCGGAGGCCTTCGCTTCAGCGAGCCCGGAGCAGACTGCGTGCGAATCTGTCGGCGAGGATGCCGAGGGCGACGCCGGCCACGGCGCCAAAGATCTTGATGACGGCATCATGAGGCCTGCCGTGACGCGTCGGCTCCAGACTCTGGGCAGCCTCGAGGCCGATCACGAGGCCGATCGTCAGTACAAGGATGAGGCCGAACCGTTTCGGATAGGCCAGGGACAAGGTGCCGGACAGGAGAAGGAAAGCGAGGAAGCGTTCGACGTCGGGGCCGGTCGCCGAAACATGCGGTCGGCTTCCGATCGGCGCCAACGTGGCGAAGGCAATGGCAAGCACCGCACTCCAGCCGAGGACGGCGGCGATCCTCCGGAGGGTCGTTTCCAGGGGATTCACGCGCGGTGTCTCGCTTCGTCGGCCCGCCCGGCACGCGAGAGGCCGGGCAGAGGCCCCGGAGCCTGCACGGCCAGGAATCGGATCTGCTGTGGGGGCGCTCTCATGCCGCGGCGATCATGGCCATATGGTCGCCCTTCACCAGCCTGACACCGTCCGGGACGATCAGGATGACGCGGTCACGGGCCAGCCGCGTCAGCGTCCGGCTGACCGTTTCGATGGTCAGACCGAGGAAGTCGGCGATGTCCTGCCGGCCCATCGGCAGCGGCACGGTCACCGAGGCCAAGCCGATCCTGGCCCAGCGGCGCTGCATCGCGAGGAGAAAGCAGACGACTTTCTCCTCGGCGCTGCGGCGGCCGAGCAGCATCATCTGCTCCTGCGCCAGCGCGAGTTCCTGGTTCGCCGTGTCGTGCAGCCGTCGCAGCAGGAACGGCTTCGAATTGGCGAGAGCGGAATAGGTCATGCGCGAGAAGGCGCAGGCCGTGACCGAATCGAGCGCATCGGCGGAGATGCTGGCCGTCTCCCGCATCGACAGGCCGATGAAGTCGCCCGGTAGGGCGAAGCCGACGATCTGCCGGCGCCCGTCCGGCAGCAGGATGTAGAGTCGCACCGTGCCCGAGGTGATGTTGTAGACCGTCGGCGCGGATTGCCCCTGCACCAGCAGCGGCTCTTTCGGGTCAAAGCGGACCGGGCTCGCCAGGCCGTGCAGCAACTCCAGTTCTTCGGCCGAAAGGGCAGCGCAAACGCTGAAGGATCGGGTTCCGCAGGCCAGGCAGCCCTGCCCGACCAGGGCGTCGTCATGGCCTCGTGTCAGATTGCGATCCACGCGTCGTCCTCGCGGGCTGCCGCGATGACCGGTCGCGGAGATGACCCCATTGGTTGCATAGCCGGTTACAGGGGGTTGGTCACCTCTCCTATTGCGGTGCGGCATCGATCGATCGGCCATTCCCTGTTGGCGCCCCCGGCAGGACCGCGCTACCTCTGATGGACCGAGAACTCTGGGGAATCATCCATGACGATCAGCGCTGTCACACCCCGGAGCAGGCGCATCGCTCGCGGCGGAAAGGCGATCTATGGCGCACCGCTGGGCATCCTGATGCTGGAGGCACGGTTCCCGCGCATCCTCGGCGACATGGGCAATGGCGCGACCTGGCCGTTCCCGGTGCTGTACCGGGTCGTCGGCGGCGCCAGCCCCGACAAGGTCGTCCTCAAGGGGGCTGCCGGGCTGCTGCCGGACTTCATCGCGGCGGCGCAGGATCTCGTCCGCCTCGGCGCGGAGGCCATCACCACGAATTGCGGCTTCCTCTCGCTGTTCCAGCGCGAGCTTGCAGCTGCGGTTGGCGTGCCGGTCGCGACGTCTTCGCTGATGCAGGTGCCGTGGGTGCAGGCGACGCTGCCGCCGGGCAAGCGCGTCGGGCTTGTCACGGTCTCGGCCGGGACGCTGACGCCCGCGCATCTCGAGGGCGCGGGCGTACCGCTCGACACGCCGGTGACCGGCACCGAGAACGGCGCCGAGTTCTTCCGCGTGCTGATCAAGGCGGAAAAGGACGACATGGATGTCGACCTGGCCGAGCGCGATGTCGTCGATGCGGCGCTCGACCTCGTCGCGCGCAACCCGGATGTCGGGGCGATCGTTCTGGAATGCACGAACATGCCGCCCTATGCGGCGGCCGTGCAGGCGGCTACGGGGCTGCCGGTCTACGACATCTATTCGATGATCACCTGGTTTCACGCGGGCCTGCGGCCTCGCGTCTTCGGCTAGGATCGAAGCTCGGTCGGGCTCGGGTGAAGCCGAGGCGCTTCAGTCCCGATAGATGCTCTTCACATGCTGGCTGATGGCGGCGATGTCTGGCAGCGCCCCGCCATTGCGCTCGCGCAGATGGCCCTCGTGCCAATACCAGTCGTCGAAGCCGACATTCAGCCTGTCGTAGCCGGCCTCCGAGAGCAGGACGCGCATCGTTTCGCGGCGGGGCTCGGTGAAATTGTGCTCGATGGTGAAGAGCGCGATCTTGTGCCGGGCGAGGTCGATCGTCCTGAGGATGTCGAGTTCGGAGCCCTCTGTGTCGAGCGAGACATAGTCGAAGCCGCTGCCGGGGCGGCCGTCGGCGGCATCCATCCCGTCGAAGGTGACGGTTTCGACGGTAATCAGGCCATTCTCACTGATCGCCCGGCGGCGGTGCTCGGCATGGCCGTCGGCTTCGGCATATTCGGCGAGGGTGCCGATCTCCTGCGATGCGACGAAGGAGAGGAATTGCCCGCCCTCGCGATGCACGGCGCGCTCCAGGCAGGCCGCGCGGCGGTTGGCCGCCAGCTTCTCGAACAGGATCGGGTTCGGCTCGACCAGCACGCCGCTCCAGCCGTGATCAGTTTCAAGGAAATAGGTGTTGCTGTGGAGCACGCCGTCGAAGGCGCCGATCTCCGCGAAGCGACCGCTGCGCCGGCCCAGGCACATGGCCAGCACCCAGCGCTCCTGCTCGATCTGGGAATTGGTCGGCGCGTCGAAGGCGGCCTGCCATGAGAGCCGGGGCGAGGGAGTGGCTGGCGGCACGATGTGCGTCTCGCTGGTGCGGGACCACAGCGTAGGTCAAACGAGGCTCCGGCGGAACCAGCGCGTCATCCCGGATCGGCGCCGCTGGCGGCTTGTCCGGGATGACGGCGCGGATCGCACGCCCCGCGGAGGCAAGTGAGCAACCTCAATGAATCTCTGGCTCGGGGATCTTCGCCGTGCCTTCGAGATAGTCGAAGTCGCAGCCCTTGTCGGCCTGGCGGATATGGGCGGCGGACATCTTGCCCCAGCCACGCGGATAGTCGCGGTTCGGCGGTGTCCAGCTCTTCAGGCGCTCTGCGATCTCGGCCTCGGTGAGGCCGACCGAGATGCTGCGCGCCTCGACGTCGACCGTAATGACGTCGCCGGTCTTCACCGCCGCCAGCGGGCCCTTGATATAGGCCTCGGGCGCGACATGGAGCACGCAGGCGCCGTAGCTGGTGCCGGACATGCGCGCGTCCGAAATCCGCAGCATGTCGCGCACGCCCTGCTTCAGCAGTTTCTTGGGGATCGGCATCATGCCCCATTCGGGCATGCCGGGGCCGCCGACCGGGCCGCAGTTCTTCAGCACCATGACGTGGTCGGAGGTGACGTCGAGGGTCTCGTCGTTCACCGCCTTCATCATCGCATCGTAATCTTCGAAGACCAGCGCCGGGCCGGAGTGCTTGAGCAGGCGTGGCTCGGCGGCCGACGGCTTGATCACGCAGCCATCGGGCGCGATGTTGCCCTTGAGGACGGCCAGCCCGTTGGCGGTGGTCACGGCGTTGTCGAGCGGGCGGATGACGTCGTCGTTATAGACCTGCGCGAGCGCGATCGTCTCGGCGAGCGGCTTGCCGGTCACGGTCATCGCGTCGGTGTGGAGCTTGCTCTCGAGCTGCTTCAGCAGCGCCGGAAGCCCGCCGGCATAGAAGAAGTCCTCCATCAGGAAATCGCCTGAGGGACGCAGGTTCGCGATCACCGGCACCTTGCGCGAGAAGGCGTCGAAATCGTCCGGCGTCAGCGAGACGCCGGCGCGGCCGGCCATGGCGATCAGGTGGATGATGGCGTTGGTCGAGCCGGCAACCGCCATGTGCACGGTCAGCGCGTTCTCGAAGCTCTTGCGGGTGAGAATGCGATCGGGCGTGAGGTCTTCCCAAACCATCTCGACGATGCGCTTGCCGCTCGCTGCGGCCATGCGCGGATGGGCTGCGTCCGCGGCCGGAATGGCGGAGGCGCCGGGCAGGGTCAGGCCCAGCACCTCGGCATGGCTCATCATCGTCGCCGCCGTTCCCATCACCATGCAGGTGCCATGCGAACGGGCGATGCCGCTCTCCATGTCCTTCCACTGGTCATCCGTGATGTTGCCGGCTTCCTTCTCGGCCCAGTACTTCCAGACGTCGGCGCCGGAGCCCAGGACCTTGCCTGCCCAGTTGCCGCGCAGCATCGGCCCGGCCGGCACGTAGATGAAAGGCAGGCCGGCGCTGCAGGCTCCCATGATGAGCGCGGGTGTGGACTTGTCGCAGCCGCCGAGCAGCACAGCGCCGTCGAGCGGATGCGACCGGATCGATTCCTCCGTCTCCATCGCCAGGAAGTTGCGGTAGAGCATCGTCGTCGGCTTCTGGTACTGCTCCGACGCGGACATTACCGGGATCTCGACCGGGAAGCCGCCAGCCGCCCAGACGGCCCGCTTCACCGCATCGGCACGGTCGCGCAAATGGGTGTGGCAGGGGTTGATCTCGGACCAGGTGTTGATGACGCCGATCACCGGCTTGCCCATGAACTCGTCATGGGCAAAGCCCATCTGCAGCGCTCGCGACCGATGCCCGAAGGAGCGCAGGTCGCTGGCGCCGAACCAGCGCTTCGAGCGCAGCGTGTCGGGCGTCTTGCGGGGATGGGACGACATAGGCGTTTCCTCGAATTCTTGTCGTTCTAACCGGCGCTGGGGTCATGGCCGGGCTCCGCCCGGCCATTTCGGGAACCAGCACCCTTCGGTCGTGGGGTTCTCGGGCCTTCCGTCTGGCCTCACCCGAGAATGACGTGTCCTACTCTGCTGCCGCTTTCGCCGCGCCCCAGCCCGATACGATGGCACGCAGTTCGGCGCGTTCGGCCTCGTTGAGCTCCGGCAGGCCGGGCAGGCGCACCGGGCCGACATGCGTGCCGAGCAGGCCGAGCGCTTCCTTGACCACGGTGACATTGGCGCCGTTGCCGTATTTCGTGCGCAGCGTCTCGAAGCCGGCGATTGCGTCGACCTCGACGCGGGCTGCGGCGTAGTCGCCCTTTTCGAGGGCGTTCCAGACGGCGAGCGAGCGCTCCGGCGCGACATTGATCAGCCCGGAGGTGAAGCCGCGCGCGCCCAGCGCGTAGAAGGGCGCAGCCCAGCCTTCAGCCAATCCGCAGATCCAGTTGGCGGACGTCCCTTGCGTCGCGCGGACGCACTCGGCCAGCAGCATCATATTGCTCGAGGCGAATTTGACGCCCGCGACATTCGGGTGCGTGGCGACGCGGACGAGATCCTTCACGCCGATGGCGTCGGAGCGGATATAGGCGACGAGTGGGATCGTCAGTGCCTCGGCGATGGCGATGATGTAATCGGCCTGGGATTGCGGCGCGGCGAAGGGGTCGAGCGGGTGATGCACCATCACCGCATCGCAGCCGGCCTTGGCCGCGAGCTTGCCGGTCGAGACGGCTTCCCGCAGCGAGCGGCCGATGCCGGCCGTGACCAGCGCCTTGCCGGCGGCGGCTTCGGCCGCAACCGCGTGGCTGCGCACGACCTCGTCCGTCGTCATCGGGTAGAACTCGCCGGTGTTTCCGGCGGAGACGATGTTGTGAATGCCGGCCTGCGCGATGCGGGCGACAATCTTGCCGGTCACAGCCCAATCGGCCTCGCCATCGGCTTTCCAGGCGGTGACATGCACGCCGGAAATGCCGCGCAAAGCGCCACGGATCTTGTCATTCGTCATAGTCCAACCCTTCCGCATCGGCGCCGAACACCTGCCGCACATGGGCTTTCGCCGAGCGGACGATGTGGCGGCGCATCCGTTGTTCCGCGAGCGCGGGTTCCCGCGCCTTGAGCGCCTCGAAAATCGCGCGATGTTCCTCGAAGCCCTGGCCGCGCTCGGCCGGCTCGGAGAGCAGGGCGAGCCGCTGGGCGTGGTCATACATGCGCTGGCCGTCGAGCCGACGCTCGAGATAGCTGCAGCCGGAGATCCGGTGGATCGCGCCGTGGTAGGTCTCGTTGAGCGAGACCAGCTCCTCGAGCTCGCCATGGCTGGTGGCGCGGTCCATGGCTTCGATCATCCTGCCGAGCTCGGCGAGATCGGTCTCGGTCAATCGGTTAGCGGCGATGTGGGCCATCACGCTTTCCAGAGCGGCCCGGCCGAGCGCCATCTCAAGCGCCTGGCGGGCCGAGAATTCGACGAAAACGCCGCGGCGCGCCTCGGTGCGGACGAGGCCCTCGCTCTCCAGCATCCGGATGGCGTCCTTCACCGGCGTGGTGCTGACGCCGAGCATCTCCGCCAAGGTGCGCTCGTTCAGGCGCTCGCCGCTGCGGAACCGGCCGGCGACGATCGCCTGGCGCAGACGCTCGTGCACGTGCTCGCGCAGCGAGCGCAGCAATTGCGGGGCAACGGGTTCGATGGCGAGCTGCTGCACAGACATCGGCTTTCAAAACGACGAGCGAGGCCCGCATCCGGCGTGCCTCTCGGGCGGTCATCTAACCGCTTCAGGCTGACCTTGACCACAAACGCGACGCGTCGGCAAGGCTGAAATTTCAGATTTCAAATCTGGAATCATGTGCTATTCGATCGGCCAAGCGCTGCGTGACGGCGCATGCAAACCGGCGCCATCCGGCGCGGATTCCTTGGGAGGAGAAACAATGCTGAATCGCAGAACAATGCTGGCCGCAGCCGCGTCGTTGACGGTGCTGGCCGCTCCGGCGCTGGCGCAGTCCGATTATCCGGGCAGCAAGGTGGTCACGATCGTCGTGCCGTTCGCAGCCGGTGGCACCACCGACCTGCTCGGCCGCATCCTGGCCGATCGGTTGAGTGCGCGGCTCGGCGGCAAGTTCATCGTCGAGAACCGGGTCGGTGCCGGCGGTAACACCGGTGCGGCATCGGTCGCGCGCGCAGCGCCGGACGGCTATACCCTGACGATGGGGACCGTCTCGTCCCATGCGATCAACCCCGGCGTCTACGCCAAGATGCCCTATGACCACATCAAGGACTTCGCGCCGATCTCGCAGGTCGCCAGCGTCCCGAACATCCTGATGGTCAATCTCGACCTGCCGGCCAAGACGGTGCCGGAACTGATCGAACTCCTGAAGAAGAACCCCGGCAAGTATTCCTTCGGCTCGTCCGGAGCCGGCACCTCGACGCATATGGCGGCCGAGCTGTTCAAGGTCGATACCGGCACCGACATGGTGCATGTGCCCTACCGCTCGAGCGGACAGGTGACGCAGGACCTGCTCTCGGGGCAGATCCAGATCACCTTCGACAACATCACCATCGCCTGGCCGCATGTCGAAGCCGGCAAGATCCGGGCGCTTGCGACCGCGACGCCGCAGCGCCTGGCGGTCGCCAAGGATCTGCCGGCGCTGGCCGAGTTCATCCCGGGCTATGCGGCCGCCTCCTGGCACGGCTTCTTCGCGCCGGCCGGCGTGCCGAAGGACATCGTCGCCAAGCTCTCGGCCGAGACGCAGGCGATCATGCGCGAGCCGGCGGTCATCGAGCAGCTGAAGAAGCTGGGCGTCGATCCTGTCGGCTCGAACCAGGCCGAATTCACTGCCTACATTGCCGCCGAGACCAAGCGCTGGGCCGAGGTGGCGCAGAAGGCGAATGTCCGCATCGAGTGATCGACGTCGACACCGTCATGGTCGGGCCCGACCCGGCCATGACGGAAACCGGAGATCTCTGGTCACGAGATTCTCGGACCTGGCCCGAGAGTGACGCCTATCCCATGCTCGCCGCGTAACGACGATCGGACGCTCCCACCATGACATCGACTGCCCTCACCGACGAAAACCGCAAGAAACTCAAGCGCGTCTCGACCGCCACGCTGACGACGGCCCTGTTCAAGCGCGGCTTCCGGAACCAGTTCATCCAGGACGTGCGGCCGCTCGGCCAGAAATCCGAGAGCATGGTCGGCGAGGCCTTCACGCTGCGCTACATTCCCGCTCGCGAAGATCTGGATCATCTCGGCACGTTCGAAGGCACGCAGCATCCGCAGCGGCGCGCGGTCGAGGACTGCCCGCCCGGCCATGTCATGGTGATCGACAGCCGCAAGGATCCGCGCGCGGCCTCGGCGGGCGGCATTCTCGTCTCGCGTCTGATGCAGCGCGGCGTCGCCGGTATCGTCACCGACGGCGGATTCCGCGACAGTCCTGAAATCGCGGGCATGGCGATGCCGGCCTATCACAACCGGCCGAGCGCCCCGACCAACCTGATCCGGCATCACGCGCTCGACATCAACGCGCCGATCGCCTGCGGCGATGTCGCGGTCTATCCGGGCGACATCATCGTCGGCGACGGCGAGGGCGTCTGCGTCATCCCCGCTCACATCGCCAACGAGATCGCGCCCGAAGTCTATGAGCAGACGGCCTATGAGGATTTCGTCGCCGAGCGCGTGCGTGGCGGACAGGGCATCTTCGGTCTCTATCCGGCCAATGCGGAGACCAAGGCCGAGTTCGCGAAATGGCGGCCCAGTTGGTCGTAAGCGCTACTCTGGCGACGGCCTGACGCAGCCTTCCGCGTTTCCCGGAACGCGCCTTAGATCCGGTAGAACTCCCGATACCAGGCGACGAAGCGGGCGATGCCGTCCTCGATCGGGGTATCCGGTCTGAAATCGACGCGGGCCATCAGGTCAGCGACGTCGGCATAGGTCGCGCGCACGTCGCCGGGCTGCATCGGCAGGTGGCGCTTGATCGCGGCCTTGCCGCAGGCAGCCTCGATCACCGCGATGAAGCGGTCGAGCCGCACCGGCGTGTGGTTGCCGATATTGTAAATGCGCCAGGGGGCGGCGGCCGTCGCAGGGTCGGCCGCTTGCCCGGAGTTTGCGGCGGCGGACTCCGGCGGCAGGGCAGCCAGCCTGACGATCGCCTCGCTGATGTCGTCGACATAGGTGAAGTCGCGACTCATCTCGCCTTCGGCATAGACGTCGATCGGCTTGCCTTCGAGGATCGCCTTGGTGAACTTGAAATAGGCCATGTCCGGCCGGCCCCAGGGGCCGTAGACGGTGAAGAAGCGCAGGCCGGTCGCCGGAATGCCGTAGAGCTGGGAATAGCTGTGCGCCATCAGCTCGTTGGCGCGCTTGGTCGCGGCATAGAGCGAGACCGGGTGGTCGGCGCCGTCATGCTCGCTGAACGGCACCTTGGCATTGGCGCCATAGACCGAGCTCGACGAGGCATAGACGAGGTGCGCGACCGGGCTATGCCGGCAGGCTTCCAGCACCGATAGGAAGCCGTCGAGATTGGAATGGGCATAGGCGCGCGGATTGTCGAGCGAGTAGCGCACGCCGGCCTGTGCCGCGAGATGGATGACGACCTCTGGCCTGAAGGCGGCGAAGGCGGCCTGAAGCGCGTCGTAGTCGGCGATGTCGATCGGCTCAAAACTGAAGCCATTGCGCGGCAGCAGCCGCTCGAGGCGGGCCTGTTTCAGCGCCGGATCGTAATAGGGGGTCAGGTTGTCGATGCCGAGAACCTGGCTGCCCTTGGCCAGCAGCGCTTCAGTTACATGAAAGCCGACAAAACCGGCGGCTCCCGTCAGAAGCACGCGTTGTGCTGAAACCATGGCGTCAGGCTCGCCGCCCCTCGGGGCGCGTGATGGCAGGAGAGCGTCGGAAACGATCCCCGGGAGGCCAAACCCAATGTTTCAGATCGCCGCGCCTGTCAATGAAGCGGAACGGGAGCGGGCCGCGCTGGCCGCGGCGCGACATCGGCTGGCGTCTCGCCGGCGGCGGTGTCGAGCCCGAGATCGTCATCCTGCAGCACGCGCCAGCCCGAGCCTTCGAGGTCGGCATACTGGCCGTTGCGCATGCACCAGAAGAAAGCCCCAAGTCCTGCCAGCCCCAGTCCCAGCGCCAGCGGAAACAGGATCACGAGAATGTTCATGACGCAGCCTTCTGCAGAGTTTCCGGCGCCCTTCTCGCCGCGCGCAGGGCGTTGACGGTCACGACCAGCGAAGAGCCCGACATGGCGGCGGCGGCGACGAGGGGAGTTGCCAGCCCAGCGATCGCGATCGGGACCGCAACCGCATTGTAGAGGACCGCGAACCAGAGATTTTGCATCATCAGGCCACGCGCCTTGCGAGCGATGCCGATGCTGGCCGCGATGGGCATCAGGCTGTCGCCAAGGAAGACGATGTCGGCGGCGGCTTGGGCGAGATGCGTGGCGCTGATCGGCGAGACCGAGACATGCGCTTTTGCCAGCGCCGGGGCATCGTTCAGACCGTCCCCGACCATCAGCACCTTGCGGCCGCTGGCCGCGAGGCCGTCGAGCACGTGCAGCTTCTCGTCGGGGCGAAGACCCGCTTTCCAACTGTCGATGCCAAGATCGCCGGCGACGGTCGCGACGGTGGTCTCGCGGTCGCCGGAGAGGATCATCACTTCGAGCCCGAGACGGCGGAGCGCATCGACACAGGCTCCCGTGTCCGGACGCAAGCGCTGGCCGACGGCGAAGACGACCCGGGCTTCGCGATGCCGCCAGGCGATCAGCGAGGCGGGGGGGAATGCGGCCCCGACCTGCTCTGCGAGGTCCTCGGCGCCGCAGAAGGCAGCGCTGCCGAGGCGCATCTCGTCGCCATCGACAATGGCGGAGAGGCCGAGGCCGTGATGCTCTTGCGTATCGGCCAAGGGCGTCGGGCTGCCCGCCGCGCGGCTGATCGCCTGGGCGAGGGGGTGGCGGCTTGCCGCCGCCAGACCGGCTGCCGCCCGCATGGCGCCGGCATCGATCAGGCCGGCATTCAGCAGGTCCGGCTCGGGCAGGGTCAGCGTGCCGGTCTTGTCGAAGACCACCACGTCGGCTTCGGCCAGTCGCTCAAGCGCATCGCCCTCCTTCAGCATGACCTGGCGGCGGAAGAGGGCGGAGGCGGCGACGACCTGGACAGCCGGAATGGCGAGTCCGAGCGCGCAGGGGCAGGTGATGATCAGCACGGTGATCGCGATGATCAGCGCCTGCTGCCAGGCCAGCCCAAAGGCGATCCAGCCGACGAGCGTGGCGAAGGCGATGGTGTGCACGACCGGAGCGTAGAGCCTGGCCGCCCGATCCGAGAGACGGACATAGCGCGAGCGACTCTCTACGGCCTGCGCCATCAGCTTGTCGATCTCGTCCAGCAGCGTGCCGGAACCTGCGGCCTCGACGCGGATGGTGAGCGCACCGGAAAGGTTCATCGTGCCGGCATGGACCTGCCCGCCAGCCGCGATCGCGGCGGGGTCCGTCTCGCCGGTGACGAGGCTGCGGTCGATCTCGGAGCGGCCAGTCTCGACGAGGCCGTCGACGCCGATGCGCTCGCCGGGCTGGACGAGCACGAGGTCGCCGGGGGCGACGGCCGCGATCGGAACGATGGTCGTCGTGCCGTCGTCCGCCAGCCGCGTAGCGGTCTCGGCTTTGAGAGCGGCCAGATTGCCGGCGAGGTCGCGCGTGCGGCGGCGCGTCAGCTGGTCGAGATAGCGGCCGATCAGCAGGAAGAAGAGCAGCATCATCACGCCGTCGAAATAGGCGTGGTGGGAGTGGTTGGCGGTCTCCACCACGGACATGCCGAGCGCCAGCACGACGCCGAGCGTGATCGGCACGTCCATGTTGACGGCTCCGGCCCGCAAGGCCCGAAGCGCGCTCTCGAAGAAGGGCCGCCCGGCATAGGCAGCCGTGGGCAGGGCGATCAGGGCGGAGAGCCAGTGGAAGAAGTCGCGCGTGACGGGGCTGATGTCGCTGCTGTTGCCGGACCAGACCGAGACCGAAAGCAGCATGATGTTCATCGAGGCGAAGCCCGCCACCGCGAGGTAGCGCAGGAGCCGCTTCTCCTCCTGCGTGACGCTGTCGCGCTCGGCCGAGGGCAGGAACGGATAGGCCTTGAAGCCGAGTGCGGCGAGGCGCTCGATCACGCCTTCCGGCCTGAGCGCACCTTCGCGCCATTCCACCGTGACACGCTTCAGTGCGAGGTTGACGCGCGCCTTCAGGATCGCGGCGTCGCGGCCGAGTCCGCTTTCGATTGCCTGCATGCAGCCGGCGCAGCGAATGCCCTCGACGGCCAGTTCCATCCCGGCCACCCCACCTTCACCATGACGGACGAAGACCGAGAGATCCTGCTGCGTGGCCATGGCTCAATCCTTCAGGATGACGCGGCTGCGCGAGACGAAGACCTGCTCCTCGCCGCGCGTGGCAGTGATCGCGAGGGTCCAGCCGCCGCCATGGACAGAGGGGATGGTGGTGGCGTAGTCGCCGGCTGCGGTCTCGCCGAGGGTCGCCTCGTGGTCCTCGCGACGGGCGGCGGGGTGTTCGAGCCTCGCGCGGACGGCAAGACCGGTGACGGGCGCGCCGGTGCGGTCGCGCAGGGAAAGTGTCACCGCGGCATCGGCGCCGATCCGGCGCAGCTCCGCGCCGGCCTGCCAGCCGCGATCCGCCTGGGCCTGCATGCGGGCGATCTCGCCATTGAAGCGCTGGCTGGTCTCGTAGGCGCTCTTCACGTCGACCCCCGGCATGGTGCGGATGGCGATGGTCATCATCGCGGCATTGACGCCCGCGATGACCAGGAAGAAGCCGACCATGCAAGCGAGCACCATGCGGCCGCTGAGGTGGGAGGGGCGGCGGGCGGGGCGGCTTGGCGGGCGCTCGGCGGGGGCTGTCAGATCGATCGGCATGATGAAGGCTCCGCAACAGGACATGGGGCGTCTCCCCCTCAAGGCGCGATGAAGTGGTCCTGGGCGGTCACGGTCTCCCCGGCGAACAGGTCGGCGGCGGTGAAGGTGATCGTCTGGGATTTTTGGGGATGGCCGTCGGCCGGCAGCGTCACGAGCACGCGGACCTCGCGCGAGGAATCGGGGTCGACCGTCACGATCGGGCGCAGATCGGCCGTCGCGGTGACGCCGACCGTCTCGATGCGCAAGCCCGGCAGGCCTTCGACCGTGAGCGCGAAGGGGCGCTCATGCGGCCGCTTGTTCAGGATCCTGATGGTGTAGGCATTGCGGATCGAGCCGTCGCTCAGCCTGACGAAGAGCGGTGCGCGTTCGTGCAGGACCGAGAGCTCAAGCGTGCGGCGCGTGGCGAGCTGCCAGACCATGGCGCCGCCGACCAGCAGGATCAGTGCGGCATAGGTCATCGTGCGCAGACGCAGCGGCCGGTAGACCGGCTTCTCTCCGGCGATGCGGCGCTTGACGTTGTCCTCGGTGTCATAGCCGATCAGCCCTTTCGGGCGACCGATCTTGTCCATGACGTTGTCGCAGGCGTCGATGCACAGGCCGCACTGGATGCAGTCGAGCTGGGCGCCATTGCGAATGTCGATGCCGGTGGGGCAGACCACGACGCATTGCCGGCAGTCGACGCAGTCGCCGGCGGGCTCGCCCTGCTTGCGCAGGCGCTCCGCCTGGCGCAGCGAGGCGCGCGGGTCGCCGCGATCGTAACGATAGGTCACGTTGAGGGCTTCGTCGTCGGTCAACGCAGCCTGGATGCGCGGCCACGGGCACATATAGGTGCAGACCTGCTCGCGCATGATGCCGGCGAGCGTATAGGTCGTGAAGGTCAGGATCGCGATGAAGGCGTAAGCCGTGACGGGCGCCTCGAAGCTCGCCAGCTGGCGCACCAGCGTCGGGGCGTCGGCGAAGTAGAGCACCCAGGCGCCGCCGGTCCACCAGGCGATCAGCAGCCAGACCGTGTGCTTCGCGCTCTTGCGCCAGATCTTGTCGGCGTCCCAGGGGCCTTCGTCGCGCTTGATGCGCTCGCGCCGGTCACCCTCGAAGAAGCGCTCGACGGTGAGGAAGAGGTCGGTCCAGACGGTCTGGGGGCAGAGATAGCCGCACCAGATGCGACCGGCGACGGCGTTCATCAGGAACAGGACGAAAGAGGCCAGGATCAGCAGGCCGGTGAAGTAGTAGACCTCCTGCGGCCAGAGCTCGATGAAGAAGAAGTAGAAGCGGGCGTTGGCGAGATCGGCCAGAACCGCCTGGTTGGGCAGGTTCGGTCCCCGGTCCCAGCGCAGGAAGGGCAGCAGGTAGTAGATGCCGAGACAGAGGGCGAGGATCATCCATTTGGCGCGCCGGTAGGGGCCGGTCACGCTTTGCGGATAGACCTTCTTCGACGCCGCGAAGAGCGGAACGTCCTCTGTCTCGGCATCTCGAACCGCCATGACTACTGACCCCCGCCGAGCGAATGCACGTAGACGGTCAGGGCCTTCAGCGTGGTGGGGTCGAGGCGCTGGCCCCAGGACGGCATCACGCCGGCGCGGCTGTTGGTGATGGTCTCCGTGAGCGAGGCCATGTCCATGCCGTAGAGTGAGATCGCGTCGGTTAGGTCGGGCGCGCCGAGTTCCCTGTTGCCCTTGCCGGCGTCGCCATGACAGGCGGCGCAGTTGGCGGCGAACAGCTCACGGCCCTTGGCCAGATCGGCCTTGGGCTCCGGCGGCAGGTGGGCCAGTTCGCGGACATGGTTGGCGACGGCGCGGATCTCGGCCGGCTTGAGCATGCCATCCTTGCCGAAGGCCGGCATCTGGCTGATGCGGGTGTCGCCGTTGCCGGCGACGCGGATGCCGTGCTGCAGCGTCTGGTGAATGTCGGCGAGCGTGCCGCCCCAGAGCCAGTCGTCGTCGTTCAGGTTGGGATAGCCCTTGGCACCGGCGCCGCCGACGCCGTGGCAGGCGGCGCAATTGTCGCCGAAGGCGGCCTTGCCCTGCGCCATCGCGATGCGGAACAGAGCGGGATCGGCCTTGATCTGCTCGAGCGAGGCCTCGGCCAGCCCGCTCGCCTGGGTGGCGCGATGCTGCTGAAGGAGCGCGAGATCCTTGGCGATCTCGATGCGCGAGGCATAGCCGATCACGCCCTTGGTGGCGTCGCTGATCAGCGGCCAGGCGGGGTAGACCACCCAGTAGCCGATCGACCAGACGATCGTGGCGTAGAAGATGCCGAGCCACCAGCGCGGCAGCGGCGTATTGAGTTCGCGGATGCCGTCCCATTCATGGTCGGTCATGGTCTGACCGCTATGGGCGTCGATCTGGTGATCCGTGTCGTGGTGCTTGTTCATGGGCTCAATCGTCCTGCAGCGGGGTGCGGGCGGCCTGCTCGAAGCGGCCGCGATTGGACGGCCAGAAGGCGTAGAGGCAGACGGCCAGGAAGATGCCCACGAAGTAGAGGAGGCCGGCGGACTGGGCGAAGCGCGCGAGCCAGAGATAGGTTGCGTCCATGATGACCTCGCTCAGCGGATGTTGGCTTTGCCGTCGTAGAGCTTGAAGTCGACGAGCGTGCCGAGGACCTGGAGATAGGCGATCAGCGCGTCGGCCTCGGTGATGCGGCCGGGGTCGCCGTCGAAGTCGCGGGCCTGCACCTTCGGGTAGCGCGCCTCGAGCTTGCCGGCCTTCGGGTGGTCGGGGGTCGCCTGGGCGCGCAGATCGGTCTCGGCCTGCGCGATCATCTCGTCGGTGTAGGGCACGCCGCCGCCGCGGTTGGCGCGCAGATCATCGGCGATGTCGCCGAACTTGAGGTCGGTCTTGGCCAGGAAGGGGTAGCCCGGCATGATCGACTGCGGCACCAGCGCGCGCGGCTCGGCGAGGTGGCCGCGCTGCCACTCGTCGGAGTACTTGCCGCCGACGCGGGCGAGATCCGGGCCGGTGCGCTTGGAGCCCCACTGGAAGGGCTTGTCATACATGCTCTCGGCGGCGAGCGAGTAATGCCCGTAGCGCTCGATCTCGTCGCGCAGTGGTCGGATCATCTGGCTGTGGCAGTTGTAGCAGCCCTCGCGCACATAGATCGCGCGGCCGGCGAGCTCGAGCGGAGTATAGGGCCGCATGCCTTCGACCTTCTCGATCGTGTTCTTCAGGTAGAAGAGCGGCGCGATCTCGACCAGACCCCCGACCGAGATCACCAGCAGCGTGCCGATGATCAGGACGATGGAGTTGGTCTCGAAGATCTTGTGCTTGGCCCAGAGCGACTTGCGCGGCAGGGACTTCTGCGGCGAGGCCGCGGACAGGTCAGAACTCGACATGGGGAGCGTTCCTCTACTCGGCCGGGACGAGCTGCGGCTGCGGCATCGGGTCCGCCTGCGAGGCGCCCACAGTTCCGTGCCAGACCGTCATCCAGAGATTGAAAGCCATGATCAGCGCGCCGGTCAGGAACAGGGCGCCGCCGAGCGCGCGGATGACATAGAAGGGGTGCATCGCGGCGACCGTCTCGATGAAGGAGTATTCGAGGAAGCCGAGCGAGGTGTAGGCCCGCCACATGAGGCCCTGGAGGATGCCCGAAACCCACATCGCGCAGATGTAGAACACGATGCCGAGCGTCGAGATCCAGAAGTGCCAGTTCACGAGCTTGTTCGAATACAGTTCCTTGCGGTTCCAGAGCCACGGAACCAGGCAGTAGATCGCGCCGAAGGAAATGTAGGCGACCCAGCCGAGCGCGCCGGAATGGACATGGCCGATCGTCCAGTCGGTGTAGTGCGACAGCGAGTTGACCGCCTTGATCGACATCAGCGGACCCTCGAAGGTCGACATGCCGTAGAAGGCGAGCGAGACGACCATCATGCGCAGGACCGGGTCGGTGCGTAGCTTGTCCCAGGCGCCGGACAGGGTCATGACGCCGTTGATCATGCCGCCCCAGGAGGGCATCCAGAGCATGATCGAGAAGGTCATGCCGAGCGTCTGGGCCCAGTCCGGCAGGGCGGTGTAGTGCAGGTGGTGCGGCCCGGCCCAGATGTAGAGGAAGATCAGCGCCCAGAAGTGGATGATCGAGAGGCGATAGCTGTAGACCGGCCGGTTCGCGCGCTTGGGGATGAAATAGTAGACGATCGCGAGGAAGCCGGCGGTGAGGAAGAAGCCGACCGCGTTGTGGCCGTACCACCACTGGAACATGGCATCCTGCACGCCCGACCAGACGATGTAGGAGCGCGGCGACAGGACCGAGATCGGCAGCGCCAGGTTGTTGCCGACATGCAGGACGGCGATGGTCAGGATGAAGGCTAGGTAGAACCAGTTCGCCACATAGATGTGCGGTTCCTTGCGCTTCGCCAGCGTCGCCAGGAAGACGAAGAGATAGACGACCCAGACGATTGTCAGCCAGAGATCGGCATACCATTCGGGTTCGGCGTATTCCTTGCTCTGGGTGATGCCGAGCAGATAGCCCGTGCCGGCGATGACGATGAAGAGGTTGTACCCGAGGACGACGAACCAGGGCGACAGATCACCCGCGAGGCGCGCCCGCGAGGTGCGCTGTACGACGTAGAACGAGGTCGCGATCAGCACGTTGCCGCCGAAGGCGAAGATCACCGCCGAGGTGTGCAGCGGCCGCAGCCGGCCGAAATTGATCCAGGGCAGATCGAAGTTGAGCGCCGGATAGGCGAGCTGCAGGGCGATGATCAGCCCCACGGTGAAGCCGGCGATGCCCCAGAACATCGCGGCGATGGTGCCGAACTTGACCGGATCCATGTTGTAGTTGGGCCGGCCGTCGATCTCCTGCGGGGCCGGGCCCGTGCCTGGCCTGAAGCAGCGATTCCCAATCATGAAGATCGAGACCAGAGCCGCCGCCATGCCGACCGCGGCATGGAAGGCGTAGCCCGAGTGCTCGGTTTGCGCGGCGATGAGCAGCAGCCCGAGGAATGCCGCCGCCGCCAGCATCATGCCGGCGATCTCGCCTATCGTCGCGTGTCTGATCGGATTGCCCGCCGCCATGCCCAGTCCCCGCAGTTCTGCCGCGCTCCTGGCGCAGGCCGTCAGGGGCAACACTTAGCGATGGCGGGGTCTATGGGCCTTGATTCAGGTCAAGCGGGTTGCCGCGGTGCGGCGTCGCGGCCCGGAGGATTTGTCGATCCGGCGGGATCGAAAAGTGCTCCGGGCCTGTTGTCTGATCGCGTGATCGTCACGCGAACGGGCGACTGCTTCGTTCGAGGGCGCTCAGACCACGACATCCTTGGCCGGGACGGGTTCGCCGCGCGAGACATGGGCGATGTTGGCGAACATGCGCGACACGGTCGGGGCGAAGTTGTCGGCGGCCATCGCGGCGAGATGCGGCGTGACGACGAGGTTGTCGAGCGTGAGCAACTCGCTGTCGGCCGGCAACGGCTCGATCGCATAGACGTCCATCGCCGCGCCCGCGATCTCGCGATTGCGCAGGGCAACGACCAGTTCGGCCTCGTTGACGACGCCGCCACGCGCGCAGTTGATCAGCACGGCGGTCTTCTTCATCGCGGCGAAGGCCCTGGTGTCGATCAGGTTGGCGGTTTCCGGCGTCAGCGGGCAATGCAGCGAGACGACGTCCGACTGCGCCAGGATCTCGTCGATCGTGGCGTATTTGACGCCGAGCGCGGCTTCCTCCGCAGCACTGAGCGGCTGGCGCTTTGAATAGAGGATCGTGCAGCCGAAGCCCTTGAGCAGCTTGGCGACGTTCTGGCCGATCGCGCCGAAACCGACGATGCCGACCGTCTTGCCCGAGAGCATGAAGGTGTCGCCGGGCAAATGGCCGGTGCTCCAGTGGCCCTTCTTCAGCTCGGCATGGCCGTAGCCGATATAGCGCAATGTCGAGAGCATCAGGCCGATCGTGAATTCGGCGACCGGCAGCGCGTTGCTGCCGGTGGTGCGCGCGACCTTGATGCCGAGCTCCTTCGCCGTGGCGACGTCGATGTTGTCGTAGCCGACGCCCCATTTGTGCAGGAGCTTCAGCTTCTTCGCCGCGCGCAGCACGTCGCCGGAGACGGCGACCTGGCCGGAGATCGCATAGTCCGCTTCCGCGATGATCTGCTTCATGTGCTCGTCGCCGCGCTCGGTGCCATGGGTCAGCACGAAGCCCGGCGGCAGCAGCGCACGCAGCTTCTCGGCGCGCGCGGGGGTGGTCATGTCGAGGAGGCAGATGGTTTCGGTCATAGGGTCGTTCTTTTCTCGGATCGGTCGTGGTGGAAGCGGGCGGTGGGCGCGCCGCGGGCTCAGATCGTGAAGCGCGCTCCGGCGCGGGCGAGCCCGCCGGAAATGGCGACGGGGGTGCCGTCGGCGCGCCAGCAGGCGGCGCCGGTCAGCGTGCCGTCCTCGTTGAAGCGGATCGCGTTCATGCCGCCGGCAATGCGGGGCATCGGGACGATGCGGTGGCCGCGCGCCCGGAGCGCCTCGGCAACGGCTTCCGGGAAGGCTTCCTCCAGTTCAAGCGCGCCGCCTTCGGTCCAGATGCGCGGCGCCTCGACCGCTTCCTGCAGGCTCATGCCGTGGTCGATCAGGTTGACGATCGCCTGCAGGGCCGACGGGAAGATGCGCAACGCGCCGGGCAGGCCGAGCGCAAAGCAGAGCTTGGCGTCCTTCAGCACGATCATCGGCGCCATCGAGGTGAAGACGCGCTTGCCGGGCGCGATCGAGAGCGCGCGGCCGGGATGCGGATCGAAGTTGAACATGTAGTTGTTCGTCAGCATGCCCGTGCCGGGAATCTGGGTGCAGGCACCGAAGAGGCCGTTGATGGTCTGCGTCGCGGTGACGACGTTGCCGTCGGCATCGGCGACCGTGACATGGGTGGTGTCATGCGACTCGCCCGGCGCCAGCCCCGGTGACCAGGCCTTCGCCTCGTTCATCGCGATCAGCGCGCGGCGTTCGTCGGCATAGGCCTTGTCGATCAGCCTGGCGACCGGGACCTTGACGAAGGCGGGGTCGGCGGTCGCGACGGCGCGGTCGGCAAAGGCGATCTTGAGCGCCTCCGCCAGCAGATGCACGCCATCGGGCGAGCCGAAGCCGAGCGCGCCGATGTCGTAGCCTTCGAGGATGTTGAGCATCTGCGCGACATGAACGCCGGAGGAGGCCGGGGGCGGCGGGCCGACAATCTCGTAGCCGCGATAGCTGCCTCGGATCGGCTCACGCGTCTCGACCTTGAAGGCGGTGAGGTCGTCCTGGCCGATCAGGCCGCCTTTGGCCGCCATGAAATCGGTCAGCGCCTTGCCGAGCGGACCGTCATACAGCGCAGCGGGGCCAAGCTCGGCGATCAGGCGCAGGCTTGCGGCATAATCCGTCTGCACCAGCCGGGACCCGGCGGGGATCGCCTTGCCGTCCTTCAAGAGCAGCGCCGTGAGACCCGGGTCGCGCGACAGGTCTGCGACATTGTCGGCGATGCAGTTGGAGAGATACGGCGTCACCACGAAACCGCGCTCGGCCAGCGCGATCGCGGGTTGGAGCACGTCGGCCAGGGGCAGCGTGCCGAAGCGCGCCAGCGCCTCGCACCAGCCGGCGAGCGCGCCGGGAACGGCGACGGCCTTCGGGCCGACGACATTCTCGCGGTCGCGGACATCGCGCTGCTTGCCGATCTCGTCGGAGAGGCAGTCATACATGTCCGGCGTCGCGCGCAGCGGGGCGGTCGAGAGCCCGTCGAGCACGACATGGCGGCCGTCGGCCATCCGGATATGGCTCAGGCCGCCGCCGAGGATGCCGACCATCATCGGCTCGACTACCGTCAAGGCGAAGAGCGATGCCACCGCCGCATCGACCGCGTTCCCGCCGGCGAGCAGCATCTGCGAGCCGGCGGCCGAGGCGAGCGGATGGTTGGTCACGACCATGCCGCGCGAGCCGGTCGCCGGGCGCTTCTCGCAGGTGAAGCTCGTGATGCGCGGGGTGGGAGCGATGGCGTTCATGAGCTCGGACCTCAGCCCTTGGCCGCCGCGAGCGCGTCGAGCACCATCTTGGTCGCGCCGGAGATGTCGCCGAGCTTCTCGCCCTTACGGACGCGGTCCTGAGAACGTTCACCACGCTCCTGCCGGGCGATCGCCGCATCCGCGATCGCCTCGGCCTCGTCACGCGGCAGCACGAGCACGCCGGACTCGTCGGCGAGGATGACGTCTCCCGCCTTCACCGGGACATTTCCGCAGGAAATCGGCAGGTTCAGCGTGCCGCCGAGATTGTAGAGGCGCGTCGTGATCGGAGACATGCCCCGGCACCACATCGGGAAGTCCGAATCCTCGATCTCGGTCAGGTCGGTGCAGGGGCCATCGACGATGCCGCCGATCGCGCCGGCAGCCTTGGCTGCGACGGTGACGCCGCCGCCCCAGCAGGCATGCTTGTCGTCGCCCAGCCTGTCGACGACGAGGATGTCGCCCGGCCGCAGCAGGCCGAGCGTGTGGTGCAGCAGCGTCGAGTCCTGCCCGGGGATGGCGAGGGTCACGGCAGCGGCGGCGATGCGCTTGCCGCGCAGCAGCGGCTGGATGCCGCGGTCCATGAAGCCCCAGTGCTGGGAATGGCCGACGGTGGCGGTCTCGACCTTCTGCAGCTTCTCGACGAGGGCCGCCGGGAGCTGTTCCGGCATGGGGGCGATACGGTAGTCGGGCATGGTCTCTCTCCTATTTGCCGACCGCGCGGGCGACGCCGACAAGGCGCTCGACCGCGACGACGACGATCAACGTGGCGATGATGAGGACGACGGACAGGGCGGCGATCAGCGGGTCGGTGCGGCCCTCGACATAGCGGACCATCTCGACCGGCAGCGTCGAGGCGCGCGGGCCCGAGATGAAGAGCGAGATCACGGTCTCGTCGAAGGACAGCAGGAAGGACAGGCAGGCGCAGGCGATCAGGCCCGGCGTCGCCAAAGGCAGCGTCACCCGTCGTACCACGCGCCAGGGCGGGGCGCCGAGCGTCGCGGCTGCGGCCTCGATGTCGTGCGGCAGGGTGGACAGCGCCGTCGTCATCATCCGGATGACGAAGGGCACGGTCACGGTCATGTGCCCGAGCACGAGGCCGGGAAGCGTTGCCGTCAGCCGCAGGGGCGTGAAGAAGAGCAGCAAAGCGAGGCCGGTGATCAGGGTCGGCAGCAGCAGCGGTGCCAGGAAGAAGCCGGTCAGCGCGTCCTTGCCGCGGAACTCGCCCTTGGCCAGCGCCAGTGCGGCCGGGACGCCGATCGCGAGCGACAAGAGCGTCACTACACTGGCGACCTGCACGCTCAGCCACAGCGCCGAAAGCAGCGGCGCATGAGACGCCAGAGCCTGGAACCAGCGCAGCGAATAGCCGGATGGCGGGAACAGGATGAAGTTGTCGGCCGAGAAGGCGAGCATCACCACGACGACGATCGGCGCCAGGATCAGCGCATAGACCAGTGCGGCGAGGCCGGAGAGGACGGTGCCGGCGCCGTTCATCGCTTCAACCCCCGCGCCAGCAGGTTGGAGAGGACCAGCAGCAGAAGCAGCAGGCCGAGCGTGTAGATCGCCAGCACGGCCGCGACCGGCCAGTTCGTGTTGGTCGTCGCCTGCTCGAAGATCTCGGTCGCCAGCACGAAGACGCGCCCACCGCCGAGCAGCTTAGGCGTGATGTAGGCCGACATCGAGAGCACGAAGCCGAGGCCGGCGGCGAGCGCGAGCGCCGGCAGGCTGAGCGGCAGCGTGACCCGCCAGAAGGTGCGCAGGGGCGAGGCGCCGAGCGAGCGCGAAGCTTCCTCGAGCGTGCGGTCGAGCTGGCCGAAGCCGGCAAGCAGCGCCAGGATCATGTAGGGCATGATGCTCTCGGCGAGGCCGATGGTGACGCCCGTCCAGTTGAAGACGAGGCGAAGCGGAGCCGAGATCAGTCCGAGCGACTGCAGCAGCGTGTTGACGAGGCCGCGATCGCCGAGAATGGCGAGCCAGCCGAAGACGCGCACGACGCTCGAAATCAGCATGGGCAGGATCGCGATTACCGCGAGCAGGCCGCGAAAGCGCGAATTCGTGCGGAACAGGAAGAGCGAGAGCGGATAGGACAGGGCGAGCGCGATGGTGGTCGCGCTGAGCGAGAGCTGCAGGGAGTTCAGCGTCAGCTCGAAAGTGAAGCCGTCGGCGAAGGTATCGGCCGCCGTCTTCAGCGACCAGGCCTCGATCATCGCGCCGGTCGGCCCGACCTCGTTGAAGCCGTTGCGCAGGAGCAGCAGCGTCGGCCAGGCATAGATGGCCAGAACGAAGAGCCCCGCCGGAACCAGCAGGAGCGGAAGGCGGGCGACGCCGATCATGCCGCCTCGCGCGCGAAGGGCAGGCTGTCCTGCGCCTGCCAGATCACCGCGATCTCCGCGCCCTCCGCAGGGGCTGTGGTGCCCGAGGGCATTTCGACGGTGAGTTGCCCGCCCGCGCCCTCGACGAGTACCTCGACATGGTCGCCGACGAAAACGCTACGCAGCACGCGGCCGGCGACACGCACGGTCGAGCCGCCGGCCGGTTCGGAAACGGGCACGAGACGCATGCGCTGCGGGCGCACGAAGAGATCGAACTCGCCCTGCGGCGGCGCCGCAACCGGCTGCGAGGCGCCCCAGAGCAGGACCTTGCCGTCGCTGTCGCGCGTCGCGGGCAAGGCGTTCGCCCGGCCGACGAACTCGGCGACGAAGCGGGTGGCCGGGCGCTCGTAAATGTCCTCGGCCGTGCCGATCTGGGCGATGCGGCCGCGATTCATCACGGCGATGCGGTCGCACATCGTCAGCGCCTCGACCTGGTCGTGGGTGACGAAGAGGGTGGTGATGCCGAGCGAGCGCTGAATCGAGCGGATCTCGTGGCGCATCGTGTCGCGCAGCTTGGCGTCGAGATTTGAGAGCGATTCGTCGAGCAGTAGCACGGAGGGGTGGATCACCAGCGCGCGGGCCAGCGCGACGCGCTGCTGCTGTCCGCCGGAGAGTTCGCGCGGCCGCCTGCCGCCGAGGCCGGAGAGGCGGACCAGCGCCAGCCCTTCCTCGACCTGCCTGGTGATCTCGGCCTTGCCGACGCCGCGCTCCTCCAGCCCGAAGGCGACATTGCGCGCGACGCTCAGATGCGGAAACAGTGCATAGGACTGGAAGACATAGCCCATGTTGCGCTTGTGTGCCGGCAGCTTCGTGATCTCGCTGCCGTCGACGCGGATGGTGCCGCGATCGGGATCGATCAGCCCGGCGAGCATGCGCAAAGTCGTGGTCTTTCCGCAGCCGGAAGGGCCGAGCAGGGCGACGGACTCGCCCTTCGCGACCGACAGCGAGACATCGTCGACCGCGACGGCGCTGCCATAGCGCTTCTGCAGGCCGGCCAGTTCGAGATAGCTCATGACCAAGATGTTCCGGGCTGTTCCGTCATGGTCGGGCTTGTCCCGACCATCCATGTCATTCTTCGTCGAGGGCAATGTTCAAGGCGTGGCTGCTCGCCACGGCAGCGAGCAGGACGCCGCGGGAGCGGTTCACCGTGCCGCCGTGATGACCTCGCGGCGCCAGCGGTTGTTCCACTGGTCGCGCACCTTGAGGATGTCGTTCCAGTCGAGCGGGATCATGTTGGCGCGGCTTTCGGGTGCCGCCGCCGTGCGTGCCACAGCCTTCGGATCGATCTGGGCCTTGGCATTGGTCGGCGCGTAGAACATGCGCTCGGTGAAGGCCTTCTGCGCCGGCTGCGACAGGGCGTATTTCACGAAAGCTGCAGCGGCCGCCCGGTTCTTCGAGCCGGCGGTCAGGTTGATCGTGTTGATCTGGAAGACCGAGCCCTCGGGCGGCAGCAGCGTGCCGATCTTGCCGCCGGATTGGTCGCCGTAGAGCTGCGAGCGGGCGTTCCAGCCCGTCGCGACCTTGGCAACGCCGTTCAGGATCAGCGAGTAGCCATCCGGATTGGGCTCGAAGGTGTTGACCGAAGGGGCAAGCTCCTTGAGGCGCTTCATCGCCGCGTCGATCGACTTGCGATGGTCGCCGCCCTCCATCTTCTCGACCATGGCGGTGAGGGCCAGCCCCTGGATGTTCGGTGGGGCCGAGAGCGCGATCTGGCCCTTCAGGTCCGGCCGCCAGAGGTCGGCGAGCTTCGCGAGCGGCGGCTTGAGGTTCTGGGTGTCGTAGACCAGCACGAGATGGTCGAAGGTCACGGCGGGGCCGAACTCGCCGCCGGCCGCGCGCGCCTCCGGCGCAAGTTCCTCGAGGACCGGAAACTCGGCGGGCGTCAGCTTCTCGAACAGGCCCTCGATGTTGCCGATGCTGGAGGTGGTGACATCCATGATGACGACGTCGATCTGCGGATCGGCCTTCTGAGCGCGGACCGAGCCGACCATCTGCGCGGAGGTACCGCCGGGCGCATAGTTCACCTTCACGCCGGGATTGGCGGCCAGGAAGGGCTCGACCACCGCCTTGGTGTAGTTGTCCTGGAAGATGCCGGCATAGGACATCAGCGTGATCTGCCCGGTCAGGCCTTGCGCCCGCAGCACCGCCGGCATGGCGATGGTGGCGAGACCCGTCTGGAGAATGAGGCGGCGTGTCGGCATGGGGACCTCCTGAGATTGGCGCATTCGCGGGCGGATGTGGAAACGGCGCCGCGGAAGCCGCGGCGCCGTTGCGATCAGGCCGGGACCTTGCTGGCGAAATGCGCGACGAAGCGGGCGCAGATGTCGGTCAATTTCTCGGTCAGGGCGGCGCCCGTCTCGGCCGAGCACAGGCGCGGATCGCCCTTGGCGACGCCGAGATTGTAAGTCTCGTCATATTCGTTGGGCATCGCGACCTCGTGGCCCTCGAAGCTGGCCAGGCCGAGCCCCGTGAACTGCAGGTCGAGCACCGGGTCCTTCTTCAGCGGCTTGCCGTCCGGGATCAGGTCCTTGCGGATCAGCTCGGGGAAGAGATGCAGGCCGATCGAGGTCAGCGGGTCGGAGCCGTGCCCGGCGACCGCCGCGGCCTTGTCGGCGCCACCGAGTATGCCCGGCAGCAGGCCGTAGCCGATGCGCCAGAGATACAGGCTCGGCAGTACGATCTGCTCGCGCTGGTAGAGTTCGCGCGCGACTTCCGAGATCGGGCCGACATTGCCGCCGTGGCCGTTGATGACGATGATCCGGGTCAGGCCGTTGCGATGCAGCGAGTCGACCATCTCGGCGATGACCGTGGTCAGCGTCGCCTGCGAGATCGCGATGCCGCCGACCATCGGGCCGAACCAGTCGGCGCCGCCGAAGGGCAGGACCGGCGCGACGAGCGTGCGCGTTCCGGCCTTGCTGGCGCGGATCGCAGCGAGCTCGGCGATCTTCTCGGCGAGGAGGTAGTCGCCCATCGGGGCGTGCGGACCCTGGTCCTCCTGGCTGCCCATCGGCAGCAGGATGATCGGGTTGTCCTTGTAGATCTCGCGGGCCTCGCCCCCGGTGATCGTGCCCATATGGACGAGTGGATCGGTCTTGGCAGCCATGGCTTGGTCCTTGTTGGTCTAGACGAGAGAGATCAGCGGCCGGCGGTGCGCGGGTCGAGCGTGTCGCGCAGGCCGTCGCAGAGCAGGTTCATGGCGAGGATGGTGAGCGTCAGCGCGGCGCAGGGCCAGACCAGCAGCAGCGGAGCCTGCTCCATGGTG